>Ga0268299_1000131_pt1 | contig 294782 bp, 258 predicted proteins | sample NOBtaG_FD_193484 | JGI IMG/M metagenome (GOLD analysis project Ga0268299, IMG submission 193484) | Activated sludge microbial communities from bioreactor in Nijmegen, Gelderland, Netherland - NOB reactor | ecosystem: Engineered > Bioreactor > Aerobic > Activated sludge | place: Netherlands... | reverse complement strand
CCAGGCGCGCCGCCAGCGCCTTGCGTCTTGCCTCACCCATCGGGTGAGTGTGCCAAGACAGCCTGCCGCCGCGCCAGTGCTCGCTCAGCGTCGGATCAGCGGCGGGGAACTGCCGAATTTAGGGTCAACCGGGTGCCATCACCTCGAGCTGCTCGCGCAGCTGTGTCGCCTGCTGCTGCCAGTAGGCTGTGGTGCCGAAGTAGCCGAACGCGGCCGGGAACGCCGGGTCGTGCCAGCGCTCGGCCAGCCAGGCGCTGTGGCGCACCATTCGCACCGTGCGCAGCGGTTCGATCAGCGCCAGCTCGCGAGGGTCGAAGTCGCGGAACTGGCAGTACCCGTCCAGCAGATGGCGGAGTTGCTGCGCCATCGTCGCGGCGTCGCCGGAGACCAGCATCCACAAGTCCTGCACGGCGGGGCCGGTGCAGGCGTCGTCGAGGTCGACGACATGCGGGCCGCCATCGCGCCACAGCACGTTGCCGAGATGGCAATCGCCGTGCAGCCGCAAGGTCTGCAGGGGGCCGTGTTGCACGAACGCTTGATCGACCGCATCGAGCGCACGCCCGCACGCCGACTGCCACGCCGGCCTCGCCTCGCGGGTGATGGCATCGAGTTCGTGCAGCCGCGCCATCGCCGCCCGGGCGGCTTGGGGCGGGTTGAAGAGCAGGCGGTGAAGGAACGGCCGTGCCGCGCCGATGCCATGCAGCCGGCCGATGAAGCGGCCGAGCTGGCGCAGCGTGGACGGGTCTTCCAGCTCGGGCTCGCGGCCGGCGCATCGGGGCGAGACCGAGAAGCGATGGAGCGCGGTGCCGTGCTGCAGGCACGCGAGCGTCGCTGGCTCGCCAGCGAGTCGAAGGCCGGTGCCGCGGTGCGCCGAGAGCACAAGCGGGGCGACCACCGGCACCTCGGCCGCCGCAAGCTCGAGCGCGAAGGAGTGCTCCTCGAGGATTTGATCGTCGCTCCAGCGATGGGGGCGGTAGAACTTGGTGACCACCGCCCGGCCGTCGTCCAGGAACACCTGGTGGACGCGGTTTTCGTACGAGTTCAGCTGAAGGATGCGGCCATCGGCTGCGAACCCGACGGCATCGAGCGCGTCGAGGATCTCGATCGGCGTGAGGTCGGCGTAGCCCGGCCTGCTCAGAACAAACGTCCTCGCGACATGCCGTTCAGTGCCGTATCGGTGGCGACGGCGGATCGAACGGGTTGGGCGTCGTGTCCCCTGGCGCGGACATCTCGCGGACGCTCATCCCGCCGCGAAGGGCGCCGAAGTCGCTCATCGTCGAATCGCCGCCACGGGTCTCGACGCCGAAGAACGAGTCGTGGAAGAAACCCGAGTCCTGCCAGAGTGCGTTGCGCTGGCGGCGGCGCGATGCGACCGCGCTGGCGAGCGCGTCCCGGGCTTGGTGCATCGTCGGTGCTGGCTGCGGCCCCCGCGGCTGGCCGCTGTGCTGCGGCACCAGCAGCTGCAGTTCGGGGATCGACGGCAGGTGGTCGACCGGGCATCGGAGGTATCGGATTCGACACGCCCCGAGCACCGATTGCTTGATCTGCAGCACCCGGCGCGAGTTGGCGCGCTCGGCGTCGAGGTCGATCGCTGCCAGCACGCGCCCATTGGCGCTGCAGATCGCGAACGTGACGTTGATGGCACCGAGCAGCTGGTACCAGTAGCGGGTTTCCTGCGGATCGTTGGGCTGGCAGAAGCGAACCAGCGGCAGCTTCGAGAGCACGATGTGGTGCGGGAGCGCCTCGCGCAGCTGACGGTAGACACGCCGCTCGTCGGTGTTGAAGACCGGTCGGGCGGTGAGGGTCCATTCGGTGGGCAGCGGGGGCGCCGCCGGCTTGCGAGAGCGGTACCACCACAACGCGGTGGCCGCGATCAGCAGGATCGCGGACAGCGACGCGAGCAGCCACGGCAGCACTTCCAACATTGATGGTGGGCCGACCCGTGGCGAGCACAGCGGCTGAAACCGAGAGAGAGTGTGGGGCATGTTACAGCGCGGCGAGACGGCGCCGGTACCCCGTGGATCGGTGCAATCCTCCGGTGTGACGACCCCCCGTCCAAGGGGGCGAGCACCTACTTGCCCGGTGCGGAAGGAGGGCTGCCGGGCAACGACTCGCGAAGCCTCTGCAACACGTTGTCGAGCTGATGCGCCTGCCGCTTGAAGCTGTAGTCGACCTCGGCCGCCTGCGTCTCCACCAACTCCTCGAGCCGGGAGGCGAAGTCCTCCTTCGGAAGCTTCAACCGTGCGGTCGCTTCGGCACCCTCGCGCTCCAGCACCGCGCCGGCGTTGCGGGCAATGCGAAGCATCGTGGTGTTCTCGGTCAGCGCATAGACGATCAGCGTATCGACGCCTCGGTTGCGGGCGTGCAACGTCGCGAGGTCGAACAGCCGTGCCCCGAGACCGCGGCCCCGCATCCGGGGCAGCACCGAGACACCGAACTCGGCGCTCGTCGGGCGCGACAGGTCATGTCCCTGGTACGCCAAGTGGCACATCGCCACCAGGTCGAGCCGGCGGTTGAAGACGCCGAACACCTCGTCCCGGTCGAAGTCGAGCTGGTCGACGTAGCGGGCGATGTGTGCGTCGCTGACCGCGTGGCCGAACCGCAGGTAGCGATCGCGTTCGTCCAGCGCCAGCAGGTGGGTCAGGATCCGCGGCCGATGCCGAGGAGCCAGGGCGCGCACCGGGTACCAGCGCACCTGCGGGCGCGGCGACCGGTCGCTCTGGCTAGCCGGAGGCTTCTCGAGAGGGGTTTCGACCGTCACGGGATTGCTCCGTGGTTGTGAGACCGGGTGATCCTAGCGCTTGCGATTAGGGTTTACCCTCAGATCGTCCTATCGAACGGCCCGGACTTCGGCGCGGCGGCAGGGGCGGTCTCGCTTATACTCACAAGCTTTCCCGAAATCGGCGGGGAATCCACCACGTTGGCACCCGAGACCCGAGAGCCCGCAACGATAAGCGGGTCCGACGGCCTTCCCAGGGATGCCGGAGCAGCCTTCACGGCTGGCGCGGTGACACACAGCCGACCCCGAGTTGCCCCGGCCAGCCGTCGGGGTGCACAACGAAAGTCCCCTCATGAAGACCTTCAGCGCCAAGCCGGCCGAAGTGAAGCACGAGTGGTTTGTGATCGATGCCACCGACAAGGTGCTCGGACGTGTCGCCAGCGAAGTGGCACTCCGTCTGCGTGGCAAGCACAAGCCAATCTACACGCCTCACGTCGACACCGGCGACTTCATCGTCGTCGTCAACGCCGAGAAGATCCGCGTCACGGGCTCCAAGGCCACCGACAAGATCTACTACCGCCACTCGGGCTATCCGGGTGGCATCACCGCAACGCCGTTCAAGGTCATGCAGGCCCGCCATCCCGGCCGTGCGTTGCAGAAGGCGGTGAAGGGCATGCTTCCCAAGGGCCCGCTCGGCTACGCGATGATCAAGAAGTTGAAGGTCTATGCCGGTGCCACGCACCCGCACGCCGCGCAACAACCCAAGACCCTTGCCCTGTAAGGAGCGGCGATGATCGGACAGTGGAACTACGGCACCGGCCGTCGCAAGTCGTCGGTTGCTCGGGTCTTCATCAAGCGGGGCAACGGCCAGATCCTGGTCAACGGCAAGCCGATCGACGCCTACTTCGGCCGCCAGACTTCGATCATGATCGTCAAGCAGCCGCTGCTGCTCACGGCCAACGAAACCGCCTTCGACATCAAGGTCAACGTGCACGGCGGGGGTGAGTCGGGCCAGGCCGGTGCGGTGCGCCACGGCATCACCCGCGCGCTGATCGACTACGACGTGGCGCTGAAGGCCGAGCTCAGCCGCGCCGGCTTCGTCACGCGCGACGCGCGCGAAGTCGAGCGCAAGAAGGTGGGCCTGCACGGCGCCCGCCGCCGCAAGCAGTTCAGCAAGCGATAACGGCAACAGGCCCCGCGCGCGGGGCCGGTGCGATGCGCTGGAAACTGCTGCGCCGTCGTCTCTCGGTCAGTGCACCGAGGATGATCGTGCGCAGCCACCTCCCCTGGCCGCTTCGCTGGGCAGTGGTGGCACTGACACTCGGATTCTCGGCTGCACTCGCGCTCTGGGCTTTCGAGTTCGGAAAGGAGATATCCGGTCTCGACCGCGGCGCCCGCGAGGAGCTGGCACAGCTGCGTGCCGAATTGCTCAAGGTTCGCCAGGAGCTCGACCGCGCGCGCTCGGTGGCCGACACCGCCGAGAGCCTGCTGAAGGCCGAGCGCGCGGCGCAGCAGAATCTGGCGCGGCAGGTGACCGAGCTCGAGGCCGAAAAGCAGGTGCTGCAGGCCGACCTCGGGTTCTTCGAGCGGCTGATGCCGGTGGCCGACGAGGGTCTGCAGCTGCGCGGCTTCCGCGCCGACACCGAAGCGCCGGGCCAGCTGCGCTACCAGATCCTGGTCATGCAGAGCGGACGTCATCTCGGCGAGTTCAACGGTCGCTACGAGCTGGTGCTCGTCGGGTCGATCGACGGCCGACCCTGGTCGCGGGCAATGCCGGGAGCGCGGCCGCTGCAGTTCCGCCAGTACGCGCGGCTCGAAGGTACTGTCGAACACCCCACCGAGGTCGTGCTAAAAACCGTGCAGGCGAGAGTCATGGATGCCCAGGGTGCGGTTCGCGCCGCCCAGACCGTCAAGCTCTGAGCAGGGCCAGGGCGCCGAACAAGGAGATCGATCCGCATGTGGTTCAACAAGCGCAAGCCGCCGGTCATCCGAACGCTGGTCGGCGAGGGCACGGTGCTGAGCGGCAACCTGGCCTTCACCGACGGGCTGCGAATCGACGGCGAGGTGCACGGTGATGTCGAAGCCTCGGGTGACCGCAGCATCGTCGTCGTCAGCGAGAATGCCCGCGTGTATGGCAAGGTGAAGGCCGGCCATGTGATCATCAACGGTGAAGTCAGAGGTCCGGTGATCTCGCATGAGTTGCTCGAACTCCAGCCGAAGGCTCGCGTGACGGGTGACGTGCGCTACGAACTGCTCGAAATGCACCAGGGCGCGCTGATCGATGGCGAAATCAGGCCGCTGAAGAGTGCCGACAAGCCGGCACTCAAACTCGCGGCATCGAACGACGCCTGAACCCCCCACCTGCTCCGGAGCCCCGCATGAACGCCATCGCCGAACCGCTTGCCACCCCGGGCGCCGACGAACTGCCCCCGCCGCTGATCTTCACCGACAGCGCGGCCGACAAGGTACGCCAGCTGGTCGACGAGGAAGGCAACCCGGAACTGAAGTTGCGGGTCTTCGTCCAGGGCGGCGGCTGCTCCGGGTTCCAGTACGGGTTCACCTTCGACGAGGTGATCAACGAAGACGACACGCAGATGACCAAGAACGGGGTCACGCTGCTGATCGACGCGATGAGCCTGCAGTACCTCGTCGGGGCGGAGATCGACTACAAGGAAGACCTCCAGGGGGCGCAGTTCGTGATCAAGAACCCGAACGCCACCACCACCTGCGGCTGCGGGTCTTCGTTCTCCGCCTGACGGCCGCGGCCGTCAGGCTCGCTCACTGCCGCGTGGCGGCGTGCAATGCGCCGAGCACGCGCGGGCCGCGAGCGCCGGTGACGGCGGGCAGGCTGGCAGGCACCCGCGCGAGCCGGCAGGCCGCCAGCCAAGCAAAGGCCAGCGCCTCCACGTGATCGGGCGCCACGCCGGCACTCATGGTGCTTGCGACCGAGATGCCGGGCAGCGCGGCCGCCAGCCGCGACATCAGTTCGCGGTTAGCAGCGCCGCCCCCGCACACCAGCAGTTCGCGGCAGCCGGGTGCAAGGTGCCGCACTGCGTCGGACGCGGCGCCCACGGTCAGTTCGAGCAGCGTCGACATCACGTCTGCCGCGCCGACCGGGGCGCCAGCCGCCGAGAGAGTGGCTTCGAGCCAGCCTGCATTGAAGAGGTCGCGCCCGGTGCTCTTCGGTGGCGGCTGCGCGAAGAAGGGGTCGGCGCGCATCCGGGCTAGCAGCGCAGCGTTTACGCGGCCGGTGGCGGCGAAGCGCCCCCCGTCGTCGAAGCGGAGGCCGAGGTGCCGCAGGGCCCAGAGGTCGAGCAGCACATTACCCGGGCCGCAGTCGAAGCCGACCACGCCGCCCTCGCCGGGCAGCACGGTCAGGTTGGCAATGCCCCCGACATTCAGTACCGCGACATCCTCCCCGGGGCGCCCGAAACACGCGGCGTGGAAGGCGGGCACGAGCGGTGCGCCCTGGCCATGGGCTGCGACGTCGGCGCTGCGCAGATCGCAGACGACATCGATGCCGGTGCGCTCGGCGAGCAGCGCACCGTTGAAGAGCTGGCATGTGTAGCCGACGCCGTCGAACTCGCCCGGCCGATGCCTCACCGTCTGCCCATGCGCGCCGATCGCCGCCACCGCGGCGGACGGCAGTGCGGCATGCGCCAGCAACTCGTCGACGACGGCCGCGTACAGCGCAACGAGCGCGTTTGTCGCCAGCGCCGCGCGGTGCACTTCGTTGGAGCCGCTGGTGTTGAGCGCAAGCAGTTCGTCGCGAAGCGAGACGGGCATCGTGAGATGCCGGTGCGTCAGGAGCCGCTGCACGCGACGATCGTCTTCGGACAACTCGGCCAGAACGCCGTCGACTCCGTCGAGCGAGGTGCCCGACATCAGCCCGATGAAGAGCGCCATCTTCGGCGCGCGCTCACTCCGCGACGTTTCGAGTGCCGGCGAGGCTCTCGGCGATCTCGAGCTGCGCCCGCGCGGGCACCACCGCAGTCGCGAAGCGGCCGAGATCGGCGGGGTCGAGCCTGATCGGCTCGGCGTTGCGCGCGATCGCCAGCGGGTCCTGGTGGCGGCCGCCGACGCGGAACTCGAAGTGCAAGTGTGGGCCGGTGGCCCAGCCGGTGGCACCCACCGCGCCCATGCGCTGCCCCTGCTCGACTCGCTGGCCCTTGCGCACGTCGATGCGGCTCAGGTGGGCGTAGAGCGTGCTCCGATCGCCACCGTGGCGTACCTCGACGACGTTGCCATAGCCGTTCTGGCGGCCGGCGAACTCGACCACGCCATCACCGACCGCACGCACCGGCGTCCCGGTCGGCGCACCGTAGTCGACGCCGAGGTGGGCACGCCAGGAACGCAGCAGCGGGTGGAAACGCATCTTGAAGCCGGAGGTCACACGCGAGAACTCGAGCGGGCTGGCCAGGAAGGCGCGCCGGCGGCTCTGGCCATCCGCCCCGAAGTAGCCGCCACGGCCCTGTGCGTCGACGAACCACATCGCCTGGTGGGTTCGGCCCTGGTTGCGGAACTCGGCGGCGATCACGCGGCCGGCGCCTTCGTTCCAGGGCACGACCTCGCCGTCGGCACGCAGCACCTCGTAGACGACGGCGAAGCTGTCGCCCTTGCGCAGCTCGCGGTGGAAGTCGATGTCGGCGGAGAAGATCTCGGCGACCTGGATCGCCACCGCGTCGGGCAGGCCCGACTCGTCGGTGGCCGCAAAGAGCGAGCTGCGGATGGTGCCGCTGGCCAGCCGCGTACCCGACTCGAGGGGCGCAGTTTCGATGCGTGCCGACCAGCGGCCGTCGGTCCTGGCCATCGTCAGCCGCGTGAAGCGGGTGAGCCGCTCGTCGGCCGATTCGGCGGGATAGCGTGCGACCAGTTCCTGCAGCGAACCGTTGGCGTCGGCCAGCGCGTGCACGAGCTTGCCGGGGCGGCCCTGCAGCAGCCGCCGTGCCGCGGGATCGCGGCGGACGAAGGCCGCAGCCTGGGCATCGGAGACGCCGAGCCGCACGAGCAGCGCCTCGGCACTGTCGGTGCTGCGGGTGACCGTGCTCCGGCGCAGCGCGAGCGGCGCCTCGGCGAGGGCGTCGACCTGCTCGATGAGCCCGGGTGTCTCGACCGCCTCGACCACCCAGCGCTGCGGCAGCGAGGCGGCATCGGGTATCAGCGGCGCGATGCCGAAAGCGGTGACGCCGTAGGCCGCGAGCAGAAAGCCGGCCGCCGCGCCGAAGCGGCGGCGATGCCGAAGCAGGAGCGATCGGGTCTGCGTGCGCAGGTGTTCGTCGAGACGAATCAACTCACCAAGCTTTCCGAAGCGGAGCGCGCGGCCGATCAAGGCACGACGAGCGTTTCGGGAAGGAAGGACGCGGTGGCCCGTCCACTAGAATCCACCGCCACCAGGGTGCAAGGCCCAGCAGCGGCAAAGGCGGGCGCAGTATAGCGGCGGCCCGAGGCCCGGCCTACCGAGAAACCCCGACAGAACCCGCCATGCCAGAGCCCGCGGAGACGCCGCATCCGGCGCCGAAGTACCCGGTCACCGACGAAGTCCGCCATGCCCTCGCGCTGACGCGCGAACGCTGCGACGAACTGCTGCCCGAATCCGACTGGCTCGCCAAGCTGGCGCGCTCGCACGCCGAAGGCCAGCCGTTGCGCATCAAACTCGGGCTCGACCCGACGGCACCCGACATCCACATCGGCCACACCGTCGTGCTGAACAAGCTGCGCCAGCTTCAGGACCTGGGCCACCGCGTGATCTTCCTGATCGGCGACTTCACGTCGATGATCGGAGACCCCTCGGGCCGCAACACGACGCGGCCGCCGCTGACGCGCGAGCAGATCGAGGCCAACGCGCGCACTTACTACGCGCAGGCCAGCCTCGTGCTCGACCCCGAGCGCACGGAGATTCGCTACAACAGCGAATGGAGCGATGCGCTCGGCGCCCGCGGCATGATCGAGCTGGCGGCGAAGTACACGCTGGCGCGCATGCTCGAGCGTGACGACTTCACGAAGCGCTACCGCACCGGCTCGCCGATCTCGATCCACGAGTTGCTGTACCCGCTGATGCAGGGTTACGACTCGGTGGCCCTGAAGAGCGACCTCGAACTCGGGGGCACCGATCAGAAGTTCAACCTGCTCGTCGGGCGCACGCTGCAGCAGGAGTACGGCCAGGAGCCGCAGTGCATCCTGACGATGCCGCTGCTCGAGGGCCTCGACGGCGTCGAGAAGATGTCCAAGAGCAAGGGCAACTACGTCGGCATCACCGAACCGGCGAACACGATGTACGCGAAGGTGATGTCGATCGACGACGAGCTGATGTGGAAGTACTACGCGCTGCTGTCGTTCCGCCCACCGGCCGAAATCGCGGCGCTGAAGGTTGAGGTGGGTGCCGGCCGTAACCCGAAGGACGCCAAGGTGATGCTCGCAAAGGAGATTTGCACGCGTTTTCACGGGCGCGCTGCGGCCGATGCTGCCGAAGCCGACTTCCAGCGCCGTGCCGCCGGCGGCGTGCCCGACGTGATCCCGGCCGTCTCGCTCGGCGGCGCGCCGTTGTCGATCGGTGCACTTCTGAAGCAGTCGGGGCTCGCGCCCTCGACCAGCGAAGCGCTGCGGCTGGTCGAGCAGGGCGGTGTCCGCGTCGACGGCAGCACCGTCGCCGACAAGGGCCTGAAGCTCGGCGAAGGGTGTTTCGTGGTGCAGGTGGGCAAGCGAAAGTTCGCCCGCGTGACACTCACGCGCTGAGCGGCGGCTCCCAGGGCGATAGCGGCGGGGCACATGCAGCCGGCGGGCTACTTGAAGGTCTCGGTGGCGGTGGCGCTCGCGACCATCGTGCTGAAGACCCTGGCCTGGTGGGTCAGCGGCTCGGTGAGCCTGCTTTCCGACGCACTCGAGTCGCTGGTCAACCTGGCCGGGGCGGTGTTCGCGTTGACGATGGTCACCGTCGCCGCCCGGCCACCCGACGAAGACCACCCCTACGGCCACCACAAGGCCGAGTACTTCTCGAGCGGCTTCGAGGGCGTGCTGATCTTCGCTGCCGCGGTGGCGATCATCTGGGCTGCGGTCGAGCGGCTGCTGAACCCGCGCGACCTCGAGGCGCTCGGCCTGGGCATCGGTTTGTCGGTGGCTGCGTCGGTGTTGAACGGCGCGCTGGCTTGGGCGATGTTGCGCGCGGCGCGTGCCCACCGGTCGATGGCGCTCGAGGGCGACGCCCGGCACCTGATGACCGACGTGTGGACCACCGCCGGTGTGCTCGTCGGCCTGCTCGCGGTGATGGCCACCGGCTGGCGCTGGCTCGACCCGGTGCTGGCGATCGCGGTGGCGCTGAACATCGTCCGCGAAGGGGTGTCGTTGGTCTGGCGTTCGACCGCGGGGCTGATGGACGAGTCGCTCGAGCCCGAAGTGCGGGCCGAGATCGAGAAGACGCTCGACCAGTTCCGCCACGCGACGATCCGCTTCGACCACCTCGCGACGCGGCGCGCCGGCCAGCGCCGCTTCGTCGAGATGCACATGCACATGCCGGCCAGCTGGTCGCTCGGCCGTGCGGCGGCGCTGCGCACCGCGGTCGAGCAGGCGCTGATGAGCGCGGTGCCCGGGCTCCGCGCGAGCATCCAGCTGCTGCCGAACGACGTCGAAGCCCACCTCGAGAACGGCAGGGATCCGCTTTGATCGCGCTGCTGCAGCGCGTGCGCGAGGCGCGGGTCGAGGTCGGGGGCCGCAGCGTCGGCGCGATCGGCCCCGGGCTTCTGGCCTTCGTCTGTGCCGAACCGGCCGACACCGATGCCGTCGCGGTTCGTCTGGTCGAGAAGGTGCTGAAGCTGCGGGTCTTCGCCGACGATGCCGGCAAGATGAACCGCAGCGTGCAGGACGTCGGCGGTGGGCTGCTGGTGGTCTCGCAGTTCACGCTCGCCGCCGATGCCTCAGGCGGCAACCGGCCGAGCTTCTCAGGGGCTGCGCCCGGCGAACTCGGTCGGCGTCTCTACGACGTGGTGCTCGAGGCGGCGCGTGCGCGCCATCGACAGGTGCAGGCGGGCGAGTTCGGCGCCGACATGCAGGTGCACCTGGTCAACGACGGGCCGGTGACGATTCCGCTGCGCGTCGGCTGATGCCCCCGGCCGGAGCCTCCGCGAGCCAGTCCCGAACCCGCAGGCCGGGGCGCGCGCCGAGCCCCTGCGCCGCGGCGTTGGAGAACGAGACGATGCCATCGTCGAAGGTCGACCGTGCGTCGCCGATGCACGCGCTGTCGTGTGACACCGCGCAGGCGGCGATGCCCTGCGCCTGAAGCAGCGGCAGCGCGGCAATGCCCGCCCTGTCCTTGCCGCTGCCGGCGTCGTTGAAGACAACCAGCTTCGGCGTGCACTGCAGCACGTAGCCGACCACGCTGCGGCCACCATGCGAGCCTGTGACGACGATGTGGCCGCTGCCGTGCCGCGGGGCCTCGCTGACGCTGTCGACGAGCAACAGCTTGGCGCCGCCGAAACCCCCAAGGCCGCCCTCGCGGGCGGCCCCGGGTGGATCCGGCACCGTCCCCAGGGGGTCAGTCGGCGTACTGGCCGGCGGCACGGATCACCGCGCCCCACTTGTCGATCTCGGAGGCGACGAACTTCTTGTGTTCCGCCGGGGTGGTGCGGGTGTCGCTGACGACGACGGCACCGAGCGACTCCTGGCGCTTGACGAATTCCGGGTCCTTCAGCGCTTCCTTCAGCGCGCCGTTCAGGCGTTCGAGCACCGCGGCCGGCGTGCCCTTGGGTGCATAGAGGCCGTGCCAGATGCTGACGTAGAAGCCCTTCAGGCCGGCCTCGTCGAGCGTCGGCAGCTTGGCCAGCGCCGGCGTCGTGAGGCGCTTGTTGGTGGTGACGGCGTAGGCCTTGATCTTGCCGGCCTCGATCTGGCCGGTGGTGTTGGTCGTCTGGTCGCACATGATGTCGACCTGGCCGCCGAGCAGATCGTTCATCGCCGGTGCGGTGCCCTTGTAAGGCACGGTCGTCATGTCGATCTTGATGCTCGACTGGAACATCAGCCCGCACAGGTGCGAGGCCGATCCGAGGCCGGCGTTGGCGAGGTTGATCTTGCCCTTGTTGTCGTTGAGCCACTTCGACAGATCGGCGTAGCTGTTCGCCGGCAGCGACGATTTGCCGACCAGCGTCATCGGCACGTCGTTGATCATGCCGAGGAACTCGAAGTCGTTGAGCACGTTGTAGCCGAGCTTGCGGTACAGGCCCGGCGTGGTCGCCATGCCGATGTGGAACAGCAGCAGCGTGTAGCCGTCGGGTGCGGCCTTCGCGACCTTCGTCGCGCCGAGCGTGCCGCCGGCACCGGCGACGTTTTCGACCACCAGCGTCGCGCCGAGCGGCTTGCGGATGGCCTCGGCGAAGTCGCGCGCCACCTTGTCGGTGGGCCCGCCGGCGGCGAAGGGCACGACGATCGTGATCGGCTTCTCGGGGTAGGCGGACATCGCCGGCACCGCGGCCAGGCAGGCGAGGGTGGGCAGCAGGAGTTTCTTCATCTCGGTCTCCATCGAGGGGAGGGCGGATGCCGCCCGGTGGGGCGATGGTAGGAGCGCTTGACCCTCGCCGAACTGACGGGAACTACTTACCCGACCCGTCGGCGCGGCCGGCCCGCGAGTGCGGTGGCGCCGCCGGGCCCGGGCCGGTCAACCGATGCGACGCGCGTCCTCGATCACCTTGCCGTCGTTCGGCAGATCGCCGGGCGCGCACAGCTGCACGTCGCAGCGCAGCTTGGTGACATCGCGCACGCTGGCGGCCACCGCCACCGAGAGGCCCTCGGCCGACGAGGACGTCTCGACCTTGAGCGTCATGCGGTCGTTGGCCATCTCGCCTTCGACGACCAGCCGGGCGCGCTGCAGTTCGGGGTGGCGGCGCACGATCTCGGCCACCTGGCTCGGGTGCACGAACATGCCGCGTACCTTGGCCGTCTGGTCGGCGCGCCCGAGCCAGCCCTTGATGCGCCCATTGGTGCGGCCCGTCGGGCAACGGCCCGGCAGCACCGCGGAGAGGTCGCCGGTGCCGAAGCGAACCATCGGATAGTCGGCCTGCAGCACGGTGACGACGACTTCGCCGACTTCGCCGTCGGGTACCGGGTCGCCGGTGCCGGGGCGGACGATCTCGACGATCACGCCCTCGTCGACGACCAGGCCCTCACGGGCTGCCGTCTCGTAGGCGATCAGGCCGACGTCCGCGGTGGCATAACACTGGTAGCCGGTGATGCCGCGATCGGCCAGCCAATCGCGCAGCGCGGCGGGGAAGGCCTCGCCGCTGACGAGCGCCCTTTTCAGGTTCGGCAACACGGTGCCGCCCTCGGCCGCCTTTTCGACCAGGATGCGAAGAAAGCTCGGCGTGCCGGCGTAGCCATCGGCACGAAGCTCGGCCAGCGCCTGCAACTGCAGCTCGGTGTTGCCGACCCCACCCGGGAACACCGTGCAGCCAAGGGCCTGCGCCGCGCTCTCCATGATCCAGGCGCCGGGTGTCAGGTGATAGCTGAAGCTGTTGTGAACGAGGTCGCCGGCACGGAAGCCGGCAGCGAAGAGCGCGCGGCCGGCGCGCCAGTAGTCGCGGTCCTGCCCTTCGGGCTCGTAGATCGGCCCCGGCGACTGGTAGACGCGCCGCGCCGGCCTCGTGCCTGCCAGCGCCCGCCAACCAATCGTCGAGAAGCCACCGAACGGGTCCCAGGCGGCGCCTGCGGCGGCGCGGCCGGAAAGCTGCTCTTCGAGGAGCTCGTGCTTGCGCGTGACCGGCAGTGAAGCCAGCGCCTCCCGGGTATGCACCGCCTCGGGGTTGACGCCGGCAAGGCGGCGCGCGAAAGCCCGGCTTGCACGGGCGGATGCCACGTGGGCGGGCAGCGCAGCCATCAGTGCGGCCTCGCGCTCGGCAGGGTCACGCACTTCGAGCGCGTCGTAGTGTTCGGCGGTCATTTCGCGGCTCCGGTTCCCGCTGGTTCGTTGCCTTCAGTCCTCACGCTGCCAACGCTCGAGCCGGCGCTTCACTTCGTCGACCAGCTTGCGCTGATCGGCCGCCGAGGTGATACGTTGACGGTCCCATTCGGGTGTGGTCGCAAGGCGGCGCGCCAGCCTCGCCACGATCGCGGCGCCGTCGACGGCGAGCTCAACCACCGTCTTGCCGCGCAGCTCGAACCCCGGTCCGCGGGCAGCCAGCCCGAGGTCGCGCAGCGACCGCTGCAGGTGCACCAGCGCCGTCTCGGAGTCGAATGGGGGCGGCGCGAAGCCCCAGTCGTCGCTGCCGCCGCTCACCGCGTCTCCCTTCGTGTCACGACAGCCAGCGCTTGCGGCGCTTGTAGCTCTTGACGTCGCGGAAGCTCTTGCGGTCGCCGCCGCCCATGCCGAGGTAGAACTCCTTCACGTCCTCGTTCTCGCGCAGCGCTTTGGCCTCGCCGTCCATCACGATGCGGCCGTTTTCGAGGATGTAGCCGTAGTCGGCGTAGCGCAGCGCCATGTTGGTGTTCTGCTCCGCGAGCAGGAAGGTCACGCGCTCCTTCGTATTGAGGTCGCGAACGATCTCGAACACCTCCTCGACGATCTGCGGCGCCAGCCCCATGCTCGGTTCGTCGAGAAGCACCATCTTGGGGTTGGCCATCAACGCGCGGCCGATCGCGCACATCTGCTGCTCGCCGCCCGAGGTGTAGGCGGCCTGCGAGCCACGGCGTTGCTTGAGTCGTGGGAAGTAGGCGTAGACCTTCTCGAGCGTTTCCTGCACCGCGGCCTTGCCGTCCTTGCGGGTGTAGGCGCCGGTGAGCAGGTTGTCCTCGATCGTCAGGTGCGCGAAGCAGTGGCGCCCTTCCATCACCTGGATGACGCCGCGGTCGACCATCTGCGCGGTGGTCAGCTTCTCGATGCGTTCGCCGCGCAGTTCGATCGAGCCCTTCGTGACCTCGCCACGTTCGCCGGCGAGCAGGTTGCTCACCGCGCGCAGCGTTGTCGTCTTTCCGGCGCCGTTGCCGCCGAGCAGCGCGACGACGCCGCCCTCGGGCACCTGCAGCGAGACACCCTTGAGCACCAGGATCACGTGGTTGTAGATGACCTCGATGCCGTTGACGTTGAGGAGGATGTTGCTCACGTTGGCCTCGGACCGATCGAGGGGCCGCCGCGGATCCGGCGCTGCCGGTCCGCTGGCGGTGCCCCCTCGAGGGGGAGGCGCCGGGAGGCGCCTCGGGGGTGGATCACGACTGGCAGTCCTCGGGAGTCCGGCGCTGCAGCTTCTTCTCCTGCAGGTACTTGTCGGCGGCGGAGCGGATCATCGGCTTGATCACCGCTTCGTCGGACTGGTACCAGTCGGAGGTGAAGCTCCACTTTTTGCCGTCCCAGGTGTGAACGCGCGCCCAGGTGGCGCCGCGGTGGTCGGCACAGCTGGTGCTGATCGGGCGCAGCACGCCGGCGAAGCCGAGCGCGTCGAGCTTCTTCTGGTCGAGCGCGAGGTTCTCGAGACCCCAGCGCACCTGCTCGCCGGTCATCACTTTGCCCTTGCCGAAGCGCTCCTGCGCACGACGCACGCCCTCGGTCGACAGCATCGCCGCCTTCAGGCCGCGCATGTACAGCACCTGGCCGACTTCCTCCTTCGGCCCGGTGCCCTGGCCCTTGGCGTGCACCTTGTCGAGCACCTCCTTCACCACCGCGGCGCCCGGCTCGGCGCCGTGTTGCAGCGCGAGCGCGTTGTAGCCCTTGGCGCCGTCGCCGACGTCCTTCACGTCGGGTTCGGCGCCGGCCCACCACACGCCGTACATCTTCTCGCGCGGGTAGCCGGTGGCCACGGCTTCCTTGACCGAGGTCGAGTTCATCACCCCCCAGCCCCACAGGAAGACGTAGTCGGGCCGGTTCTGGCGGATCTGCAGCCAGGTGGCCTTCTGCTCGACGCCCGGGTGCGCCACCGGCAGCAGCTGGAGGTCGTAGCCGTGCATCTTGCTGCGCTCGGTGAGCAGCGCGATCGGCTCCTTGCCGTAGGGGCTGTCGTGGTAGACGAGGGCGATCTTCTTGCCCTTGAGCTTGTCCCAGCCGCCTTCCTTCTTGGCCACATGCTGCAGCAGGATGTCGGCGGCGTCCCAGTAGGTGCCGGTGAGCGGGAAGTTCCACTTGAAGGCCATGCCGTCGGTGCTCTCGCTGCGGCCGTAGCCGGCGGTGATGAGCGGGATCTTGTCGGTGGGCACCTTCTCGGTCAGCGCGAAGGTGATGCCGGTGGACAGCGGGTGCACGACGGCGGCGCCGCCGTTCTTGCCCTTCAGGCGCTCGTAGCACTCGACGCCGCGGTCGGTGGCGTAGCCGGTCTCGCATTCCTCCCAGATGACCTTCACGCCGTTGATCCCGCCGCGCGCGTTGACGAGCTTGAGGTAGTCGACATAACCGTTGGCGAACGGAACGCCGTTCGGTGCGTAGGCTCCGGTCCGGTACGACAGCACCGGGAAGAACTGCTCCTTGGCTTGCGCGAACGCGCCGGGTGCAGCCGCCAGGCCGGATGCCGCGATCACCGCGGCCATCGCGAGGGACTTCAGTTTCATGTCTGCCTCCAGGGGTGGTAAGTGCACACGTTCGTGCGTCGAAGAAGGGGGTGATGCAGCAACGTCGGCGCGGTGATTCGGTGGACCGGGATTCGCCTCAGTGCGGGAACGGCCACAGCCGCAGCTTTTCCTTACCGATCGACCACAGCCGCGCCAGGCCGTGCGGTTCGACGATCAGGAAGAAGACGATCAGCGTGCCGAAGATCATGAACTCGGCGTGCGACACCGCGGCGGTGCCGATCGTCACGCCGAGCATGTTGCCCAGCGCCGGCAGCGCCTGGTTCAGGAAGATCGGCAGCACGACGATGAACGCGGCGCCGAAGAAGCTGCCCATGATCGACCCGAGACCGCCGATGATGATCATGAACAGGAGCTGGAACGAACGGTCGATCGAGAACGCCGCCGGCTCCCACGAGCCGAGGTGGACGAAGCCCCACATGGCGCCGGCCACCCCGACGATGAAGCTGCTGACCGCGAACGCGGTGAGCTTGGCGTACACCGGTCGGATGCCGATCACCGCCGCGGCGACGTCCATGTCGCGGATCGCCATCCACTCGCGGCCGACGTGGCTGCGGACGAGGTTCTTGGCCGCCAGCGCGAAGACGGCGAGCACGGCCAGACAGAACAAGTACTTCTGCACCGGGGTCTCGATCGGCACCCCGAAGACGTTGAGCCCGGACACCGAGACCGAGCCCGACGGTGAATCGTTCGTGAACCACTTGATGCGCAGGAACGCCCAGTCCCAGAAGAACTGCGCAGCGAGCGTGGCCACCGCCAGGTACAGCCCCTTGATGCGCAGGCTGGGGATGCCGAACACCACGCCGGCGGCGGTGGCGCAGATGCCGCCGAGCAGCAGTGCGGCCAGCAGCGGCATGCCGGGCACGCGGACGAAGAAGTTGTAGGCCGCGTAGGCACCGACGGCCATGAAGGCCCCGGTGCCGAGCGAGATCTGGCCGCAGTAGCCGACCAGGATGTTCAGGCCGAGTGCCGCCAGCGCCAGGATCAGGAAGGGGATCAGGATGGCGCGGAAGAGGTAGTCGTCGGCGAGCAGCGGAACGCCGACGACGGCGAAGGCCAGCAGCAGCAGCACCGCGACCTTGTCCTGCAGGATCGGGAAGATCTGCTGGTCGGTGCGGTAGGCCGTCTTGAACTGGCCGTTCTCACGGTAGAACATGCATCAAACCCAGTCGATGATCTCTTGGTTCCTGAACGCTTCGATCGACTTGCTTCGCAAGTGAGCCTTCACCGAAAGCGCATTGGCCGCGTGCGTCATACGCGGTCGATGATCTTCTCGCCGAACAGCCCCTGTGGGCGGACGAGCAGCACGAAAAGCACCAGCACGTAGCCGAACCAGATCTCGATGCCACCGCCGAGTGCGGGGCCGATGTAGACCTCGGACAGCTTCTCGCCGACACCGATGATCAGGCCGCCGATGATCGCGCCGGGCACCGACGTGAGCCCGCCGAGGATCACCACCGGCAGCGCCTTCAGTGCCACCAGCGACAGCGAGAACTGCACACCGAGCTTGCTGCCCCAGATGATGCCGGCCACCAGCGCGACAAAGCCGGCGACGCTCCAGACGATGACCCAGATGCGGTTGAGCGGGATGCCGATCGACTGCGCGGCCTGGTGATCGTCGGCCACCGCACGCAGCGCGCGGCCGGTGCCGGTGTACTGGAAGAAAAGCGACAGCAGCACGACCAGCGTCGCGGCGATCGCCGCTGCGTAGAGGTCTTCCTTGTTGACCAGCACGCCGCCCTGAAACATCCCTTCGAGCAGGAACAACGGGTCCTTCGGCAGGCCGACATCGATCTTGTAGATGTCGCTGCCGAACAGCGTCTGCCCGAAGCCGTCGAGGAAGTAGGTGATGCCGAGCGTGGCCATCAACAGCGTGATGCCCTCCTGGTTGACGAGCCGGCCGAGCACGAGCTTCTCGATCAGCCAGGCAGCGACGACCATCAACAGCATTGCCCCGACAAAAGCCAGCACATTGGCGAGCAGCGCATTGTCGAAGCCGAGCCACTGTGGCAGCCACTCGGCCAGCCGTGCCATCGCGAGCGCAGCAAACAGCACCATCGCGCCCTGCGCGAAGTTGAAGACGCCGCTGGCCTTGAAGATGAGCACGAAGCCGAGCGCCACCAGCGAGTACAGCATGCCGGTCATCAGGCCGCCGATCAGCGTTTCGAGGAAGAACCCCATCGTCGTGTCCCGCTCAGTGCGACGTGCCGAGGTACGCGGCAACCACTTCGGGGTTGGCGCGAACGTCCTCGGGCGTGCCGTCGCCGATCTTCTTGCCGTAGTCGAGCACGACGACCCGGTCGGAGATGTCCATCACGACGCCCATGTCGTGCTCGATCAACACGATCGTCGTGCCGTACTCGTCGTTGACGTCGAGGATGAAGCGGCTCATGTCCTGCTTCTCTTCGACATTCATGCCGGCCATCGGTTCGTCGAGCAGAAGCACCTGAGGCTCCATTGCGAGCGCGCGTCCGAGGTCGACGCGCTTTTGCAGCCCATAGGGCAGCCGCCCGACAGGCGTCTTGCGGTAAGGCTGGATTTCGAGGAAGTCGATGATCCGCTCGACGGCCTCGCGGTGCTCGCTCTCTTCGCGCTCGGCCGCACCCCAGCGGATCGCCTGCTGCAGCAGGTTGCTCTTCATGCGCAGGTTGCGCCCGGTCATGATGTTATCGAGCACGCTCATGCCCTTGAAAAGCGCCAGGCTCTGGAAGGTGCGTGCGATGCCCATCTCGGCAACCTGGCGGCTGTTCATGTGGCCGAAGGTCCGGCCGCGGAAGGTGATCGAACCCTGCTGCGGCTCGTAGACGCCGTTGATGCAATTGAGCATGCTGCTCTTGCCGGCGCCGTTGGGGCCGATGATCGCCCGCACCTCATGCTCGCGCACATCGAAGCTGATGTCGGAGAGCGCCTTCACGCCCCCGAAGCGCAGCGAGATGTTCCGGACGTCGAGGACGACGTCGCCGATCTTGCGTTGTGCCATCAGGCTGCTTTCTTCAGCGCCGCCGCGGGTGGGAAAGTGCGTGCGTCGACGATCTTCAGCGTCGCGGCCACCGAGCCGGTGCGGCCGTCCTCGAAGCGCACCGCCGTTTCGATGAACTGCTCCGTCTTGCCGCCGTAGAGGGCATCGACGAGCACCTTGTACTTGTCGCCGATGTAGCCGCGCCGAACCTTGCGCGTGCGGGTCAACTCGCCGTCGTCGGCGTCGAGTTCCTTGTGAAGCACGAGAAAGCGGTGGATCTGGCTGCCGGCGAGCTTGTCGTCCTGCGCGAGGTCGGCGTTGACCTTCTCGACGCACTCGCGCAGCAGGTCCAGCACCTCGGGCTTCGACGCCAGGTCGGTGTAGCCGGAGTAAGGCAGGTTGCGCCGCTCGGCCCAGTTGCCGACGGCGTCGAAGTCGATGTTCAGCGCCGCGCAGACCTTGTCGCGCCGGTCGCCGAAGGCCACCGCCTCCTTGATGTAGGGGAAGAACTTCAGCTTGTTCTCGACGTACTTGGGCGCAAACATCGCGCCGTCGTTCGGGCCGCCCATCAGCCGCCCGACATCCTTCGCGCGGTCGATGATCTTCAGGTGCCCGCCGGCGTCGAGGAAGCCGGCGTCGCCAGTGTGGTACCAGCCGTCGGCGCTCAGCACCTCGGCGGTGGCCTGCGGGTTCTTGTAGTACTCCTTCAGCAGCCCGGGCGAGCGGACCAGGATCTCGCCGTTGTCGGCCAGCCGGATCTCAACCCCTTCGATCGGCACACCGACGGTGTCGGCCTTGACTTCATGGTCGGGCTGCAGGCAGACGAAGACGGCGGTCTCGGTGCTGCCGTAGAGCTGCTTCAGGTTGACGCCGATCGAGCGATAGAAGGTGAAGAGGTCGGGACCGATCGCCTCGCCAGCGGTATAGGCGACGCGCACGCGCGAGAAGCCGAGCGAATTGCGCAGCGGGCCGTAGACCAGCAGATTGCCGAGCCGGTAGGCCAGCCGGTCGGCCCAGCCGACCGGCTGGCCATCCATCAGGCGGGGGCCGACGCGGCGGGCCACATCCATGAACCGGTGGAACAGCGCGCGCTTCGGCCGCGACGCATCTTCCATGCGGATCATCACGCTCGTCAGCAGGCCCTCGAAGATGCGGGGCGGGGCGAAGTAGTAGGTGGGACCGATCTCCTTCAGGTCGATCATCACCGTGTTCGCCGACTCCGGGCAGTTGACGACATAGCCGCAGGTGAGCCACTGCGCATAGCTGAAGATGTTCTGACCGATCCAGGCCGGCGGCATGTAAGCCAGCACTTCCTCGGTGGGGCCGAGCTTGTCGAACGCGGCGCCCGCAGCCGCGCGGTCGAGCAGCGTGCGATGGGTGTGAACGACGCCCTTGGGGTTGCCGGTGGTGCCAGAGGTGAAAAACATCGCCGCGACATCGTCGGGCGATGCCGAGGCGACGGCGGCATCGAAAAAGCCGGGATGGTCACGGTCGTAGGCGCGACCGGCTTCGACCAGCGAGGCCAGCGACTTGAGCCCCGGCTCGGCGTAGTTGCGTAGCCCGCGTGGGTCGTCGTACCAGATGTGTGCAAGCTGCGGGCACTGCGCCCGCAGCTCGAGCAGCTTGTCGACCTGCTCCTGGTCCTCGACGACCGCGAAGCGCACCTCGGCATTGTTGAGCGGAAAGGCGTACTCGGCCGCCACCGCGTCCTGGTACAGCGGTACCGGAATCGCGCCCAGTGCTTGTGCCGCCAGCATCGACGCGTACAGCCGCGGTCGGTTCTCGCCGATGACGACGACATGCTCGCCGCGGGCGACACCCCGCTCGGCCATGCCGCATGCGAGCTCACGCACCAGAGCCGCCAGCGACGACCAAGACAGCGTCTGCCAGATGCCGAACTCCTTCTCGCGCAGCGCTGGCGCGTCGGGCCGCTGTCGGGCGTGATCGAGCATCGCGCGGGGGAACGTCGTTTGCACCGGGGTCTCCTGGCAGCCGACCGCAGGAGGCAGGGGTCGGCAATCCACGCTTGGAGCAGCAATTGTCCGGAATGGTTTGACGCCGATCTGTCGTTCTGACGACAATCCTAGGGTCGACACTGACAGGCGTTTCACTGATCACCACGCCGCGATGGCATTCGAGCCGCGCTCACTGGGGGCCCGCGCCGGGGCTCCGCTGACGGCACGATCGCGCCCGATCGAGCCCGACGAGCTGCGCGGCATTCCGTGGCTGGCGACTCTCGACGAATCCGAGCACGAGCGCGTCGTCGGCGACCTCCGCGTCGTGCAGGTCGAGCCGGGTGAACTGCTGTGCCGGATCGGCAGGCCGGTGACCTACTGGTTCGGTGTCGTCGACGGGCTGCTGAAGATGAGCAACGACACCGCGCTCGGCATGCCGATCACCTTCACCGGCGTGCCGCCCGGCGGCTGGTTCGGCGAAGGCACGGTGCTCAAGCGCGAGGCTTACCGCTACAACATCCAGGCGCTGCGTCGCAGCCTGGTGGCCGGCATCACCGCCGACACCTTCCATTGGCTGCTCGATCGCAGCATCGGCTTCAACCGCTTCGTGATGACACAGCTCAACGAGCGGCTCGGGCAGTTCATCGGCGCGCGCGAGATCGACCGTCTGACGAGCGCCAACGAGCGGGTGGCGCGAAGCCTCGCGGCGCTGTTCCACCCGCTCTTGTACCCGGGCGTCGGCGGGCTGCTGCGGATCACGCAGCAGGAGCTGGGCTATCTCATCGGGCTGTCGCGGCAGCGGGTCAACGAGGCGCTCGCGTCGCTGCAGGCGCGCGGCGTCATCCGCATCGAGTACGGCGGGCTTCGTGTGCTCGACCTCGACGGGCTGCGCAACTACCGTGAACGGTCGATGCTGGCAGGCTGACCGCTGGCGCGCGGGCTTGCGGCGCTAGGCGGCAAGCGACCGGCTGGCGGCGTCGAGCGTCAGCGCGAGTTCGGCCTCGCCGTGCGCGGCCGAGACAAATCCGGCTTCGTACAGCGCCGGGGCCAGGTAGACGCCGGCGTCGAGCATCGCGTGGAAGAAGCGGTTGAAGCGCTCCTTGTCGGAGGCCATCACCTCGGTGTAGTTCTGCGGCAGCTGCTTGGCGAAGAAGAAGCCGAACATGCCGCCCTCGCAGTCGGTGACCAGCGGCACGCCAGCACCACGGCCAGCTGCGGCCAGGCCTTCGGCCAGCGAGCGGGTGCGTGCCGACAATGCCTCGAAGAAGCCCGGCTTCGAGATCTCGCGCAGCGTCGCGATGCCGCACGCGGTGGCCACCGGGTTGCCCGAAAGCGTCCCCGCCTGGTAGACGGGGCCGAGCGGGGCCAGCTGCGACATCACGTCGCGCCGCGCGCCGAATGCCGCGAGCGGCATGCCGCCGCCGATGACCTTGCCGAAGACGCTGATGTCGGGAGCGAAGCCCGGGATCTCCTTCGCATAGAGGCTCTGCGCGCCGCCCAGCGCGACCCGAAAGCCCGTCATCACCTCGTCGAAGACGAGCAGCGCACCGTGCCGCGTGCACAGCTCGCGCAGCGTGCGCATGAACGGCACGCTTGCGCGAACGAAGTTCATGTTGCCGGCGATTGGCTCGACGATCACGCAGGCGATCTGGGGCCCGTGCAGCGCAAAGGCCTCCTCGAGGGCGGCCACGTGGTTGTACTCGAGCACCAGCGTGTGCTGGACAACGTCGGCGGGCACGCCGGCGCTGGTGGGGTGGCCGAAGGTGGCGAGCCCGGAACCGGCCTTGACGAGCAGCGCGTCGGCGTGGCCGTGATAGCAGCCTTCGAACTTGACGATCTTCGTGCGGCCGGTGGCGCCGCGCGCCAGGCGCAGCGCGCTCATCGCTGCCTCGGTGCCGCTGCTCACCAAGCGCAGCTGCTCGATGCTCGGAACCTGGGCGACGATGGTCTCGGCGAGTTCGCTCTCGGCCTCGGTCGGTGCCCCGAAGCTGAGGCCTTCGCGCGCGGCGCGGGTGACGGCATCGAGGACGGCAGGGTGGCCGTGGCCGAGGATCATCGGCCCCCAGGATCCGACATAGTCGATGTAGCGCCGGCCTTCGATGTCCCACAGGTGGGCGCCTTCGGCGCGCTGGATGAACCGCGGCGTGCCGCCGACGGCACGAAACGCCCGCACCGGCGAGTTGACACCGCCCGGCGTGACCCGCTGGGCACGCTGGAAGGCCGCGGCGTTGTCGTGCCCGGCCAAGTCAGTGCACCCTTCGCGGTGCTGCGCCGCCCTTGCCGTCGGTGCGGTCGTCGCCCGGCTCGTCGCCGGAGGCGGCGCCTTCTTCACCTTCGCCCTCTTCGGCCGGCGGCAGCGCCCAGAAGAAGCGGTCGGGGACGACGTTGCCCATGCCCGGGCGGAAACCCGCATCGAGGCTCTGGTCAAGGAAGGACAGCGCCTCGGCCACCGCCGCCTGCAGTTCGCCGCCGGCCGCCAGCAGCGCAGCCAGCGCCGCGGCGAGGGTGTCGCCGGCACCGACGAAGGCGGTGTCGAAGCGCTCGAACTTCTCTCCGGCCAGCGCCCCCTGCGGCGATGCGAGCACGTTGTCGATGAACTGCTCGTTGCCCTTGGCCGGCAGCATCACGCCGGTGACGAGAACGTAGCGTGTGCCGTGCTCGCCGGCGGCGACTGCCAGTTCACGCGCCGAAGGCGGCCGCTCGCTGTCCCAGTCGGGCAGCAGGAAGTCGGTCAGCGTCTTGTGGTTGCCGACCAGCACCTCGGTGGCCGGGAGAATCAACTCGCGAAAGGCGTCGAGGTAGGGCTGCAGCTGGTCCTCCTCGAGCCAGGACAGGCTCGGCAGGTACGACACCAGCGGCACGTCGGAATAGTCGGAAAGCACCTCGGCCACCGCACCGACCGTCTCCGCGCTGCCGAGGAAGCCGACCTTCCAGCCGGAGATCGTCACGTCTTCGAGGATCGACCGCGCCTGCTCGACGACGGCGTCGGCCTCGATGGCGTGCTGGTCGAAGACCTCGGCGGTGTCGCGCATCACGATCGCGGTGACGATCGGGAGCGCGTGTGCGCCCATCGCGGCGATGGTCGCGATGTCGCCGGCCAGCCCGCCGGCGCCGCTCGGATCGCTGGCGTTGAAGCTCATCACGCACGCCGGCGCAGGGGGCTCGTTGCCCGCCACGTCGGGGTCGGTGGCCGCATCGGGAGAGGGCTTCATCGGGGTGGCGGTAAGGCTCGGCGAAGATCGTGAAAAGGGCCCGGAAAAGACCTCTAGCGGAACGTGAGGACTGTTGCGTAGGTGCGCACAAATCCTTGCTTTTTCGCCTATGTGAGTGGCTACAATCAAAGGCCATTGTAGTGATTCGACCCCGACGTGAGTGAGCCCCGAACCTGGATGTGCCTGATCTGCGGCTGGATCTACGATGAAGCCGCTGGCGATCCAGGGCATGGTCTCGCACCGGGGACCAAGTGGGCCGACGTGCCGATGAACTGGACCTGCCCGGAATGCGGGGCGCGCAAGGAAGACTTCGAGATGGTGGCGGTCTGACCGCACGCTCGTGGGTCTTGCCGGTCTGCACGCGACGAGGAGACTGATTCGTGGAAGCAGCCCCTGTGGCATCCGGCGGCACCGGGACCAAGGTTCTGGTCATCGACGACAGCAACACGATCCGGCGGAGTGCCGAGATCTTCCTGCGCCAAGGCGGGCACGAAGTGGTGCTCGCCGAGGACGGCTTCGACGCGCTGTCGAAAGTCAACGACCACGACCCCGAGCTGATCTTCTGCGACATCCTGATGCCGAGGCTCGACGGCTACCAGACCTGCGCGATCATCAAACGCAATCCGCGTTTTGCGCATGTGCCGGTGATCATGCTGTCGTCGAAGGACGGGCTCTTCGACAAGGCGCGGGGGCGCATGGTGGGTTCGGAGGAGTACTTGACCAAGCCCTTCACGAAAGAGCAGCTGTTGCGTGTGGTCGAGGCCTTCCGCAGACCTGCGCCTTGAGCGCCGGCGGCCGATAACCGTCTACGCACGCCTTTCAGCTGCCAACGAGGAACCCCCGATGACCATTCAAAAGATCCTGGTGGTCGACGATTCGAAGACCGAGCTGTACCACCTGTCGGAACTGCTCGGCAAACGCGGCTATACCGTGCGCACGGCCGAGAACGGCGAGGAGGCGATGCGCCGCCTCAATGAAGAGAAGCCCGACCTCGTGCTGATGGACGTCGTGATGCCAGGGCAGAACGGCTTCCAGCTTACCCGCTCGATCACGCGCGACCCCCGCTTCGCCGACGTGCCGGTGATCATGTGCACGAGCAAGAGCCAGGAGACCGACAAGGTGTGGGGCATGCGCCAGGGCGCTCGTGACTACATCGTCAAGCCGGTCAATGCCGACGAACTGATCGCGAAGATCAAGGCTTTCGACGCCGCCTGAGGCGGCCGCCCCGAGGCTGCCCAAGCGCACCGAGCCGATGGCCAAACGCGAAGCCCTGCGAGAACTGCAAACCCGGCTGGCCCAGCGGCTCCAGGCGGTGATGGCCGAACAGCCGGGTGAGTCGTGGCTGGCCGTCGAGTGTGCCGGGCTGGGCCTGATCTTCCCGTTGCAGGGCGCGGGCGAGATCTTCACCGCCGCCGGCCTGCTCGCGGTGCCGCACACGCGCCCGTGGTTCCTGGGCGTCGCAAACCTGCGCGGCGGCCTGCACGGCGTCGTGGACCTCGCGGCCTTCCTCGGGTTGCGCTCGCACGCGCTGGCGCGCGACGCGATCGGCGAACAAGCTCGTTTGCTGGCCTTCAACCCGGCCTCCGGCAGCCACTGTGCGGTGCTGGTCGACCGCCTTGCCGGGTTGCGCAACACGTCGCAGCTCACACGCCTGCCCGATCCGGCCGAGCCCCGGCCGGCTTTTGCCGGGGCGCGGTACCGGGACGGCGATGGACGCGTCTGGCAGGAGATCGACCTCTCGCGGCTGGCACAACAAGAGCAGTTCCTGGGCATCGCGGCATGAATCCCCCTCGCGTCACCGCAATGGCGTCGCGCGAAGAAACGAAGAGGACCACATGAGCTTCCTGGACAAGATCGCGGGCACCTCACGCAACAGGGTGGCAACGGAGGATGCGTCGGCCCACACCGGCAGCGGTGATGCGGTGCCCACCGCGAGCCCGATGGAGGAGACGGTGCGTCTGCCCCCGGGTTCGACCCCGGACTCGATCATCTCCACGCGCAGCGGTGACTCGTCGATCATCTCCGAGGCCGCGCCGTCGGAACTCGCGGCCGAATTCGGTGAGACCCGCCTGCCCGACGATGGCGACGACGCCCCGTCGACCGGCCTGCCGCTGATCGGCGCCTGGCCACTTGCCCGCCAGCAGCAGACGCTGGCGACGATGTTGATCGGCGGCTTCGTCGGCCTCGTGCTGGTGGCGTTGTTCGCGCTCTACAACTCCGGCCGCAGCTCGTCGCAGGTGGCGGCCGCCGGACAGGGGCAGACGCAGTCGCAGCGGCTCGCGAAGTCGGTGTCTCAGGCGCTGCTCGGTTCTGCCGCGGCGTTCACCGAGGTGAAGGACAGCGTCGACATCCTCGCCCGCAACGTGCGCAGCCTGGGCGACGGCCAAGGCGGGGTGCCGGCGGCGCCCGGTGCCCTTCAGGAAGAGGTGGCCAAGCTGGTGCCGCTGGTCGACCGCGCCGAGAAGAGCGCCGGCGTGGTGCTCGCGCAGCAGAAGACGCTGACGCAGGTGGGCCAGGCGCTTCGCAACATCAACCGCCAGTCGGCCGACCTGCTCGAACTGGCCGAGACGGTGTCGTCGCTGAAGCTGCAGCAGGGGGCCGCCGCCGCCGAGCTGTCGGCGGTCGGCCAGCTGGTGATGCTGACGCAACGCATCGGCAAGAGCGCCAACGAGTTCCAGACGATGGAGGGTGTCAGCCCCGAGGCGGTGTTCCAGCTCGGCAAGGACCTCAACTCCTTCCGCGAGATCGCCGACGGCCTGCTCGCCGGCAATGCCGAGTTGCGCCTGCCGGGTACCAAGGACCCGCAGGTGCGCGAGCGGCTGCAGCAGCTGCTCAAGCAGTACGAGGAGACGCGCAACCAGGCCACCGCCATCCTCGGCAACCTGCAGGGGCTGGTCGCCGCCCGCGACGCGCACACCGCCATCGTCAACGACAGCGAACCGCTGCGCCGCGGGCTCGACGCGATGCAGACCGAGCTGGCCAAGGCGGGCGAGTTCGGTGCCGGATCGGTGGTGGCATCGCTCTTCTTCCTGGTGTTGATGAGTGCCGGCGGCGTCGGGATGCTGCGGCTGTTCTTCGTCGAGCAGACCACCCGCTCCCGGCTGGCCGAAGCGCAGCGGCTCGAGGCCGAGCGCCAGGAGCAGGAGGCCAAGCGTGTCAACGACGCCAACCAGGCGGCGATTCTGCGGTTGATGAACGAGCTGCAGACGGTGGCCGAGGGCGACCTCACGCAACAGGCCACCGTCACCGAGGACATCACCGGTGCCATCGCCGACTCGGTGAACTACACCGTCGAGGAGCTGCGCTCGCTGGTCGAGGCGGTGCAGAACACCGTCTCGCGCGTGACCGAGACGACGCAACAGGTCGAGCAGACCTCCACCGAACTGCTCGCGGCGTCGACCGAGCAACTGCGCGAGATCCGCGAGACCGGCGAATCGGTGCTGCAGATGGCCGGCCGCATCAACGACGTCTCGGCTCAGGCGCAGCAGACGGCGCAGGTCGCCCGGCAGTCGCTGCAGGCGGCCGAGACCGGCCTCACCGCAGTGCAGAACACGATCGGCGGCATGAACTCGATCCGCGACCAGATCCAGGAGACCGCGAAGCGCATCAAGCGGCTGGGCGAGTCGTCTCAGGAGATCGGTGAAATCACCGAGCTGATCTCGGACATCACCGAGCAGACCAACGTGCTGGCGCTGAATGCCGCGATCCAGGCAGCCTCCGCAGGCGAGGCCGGGCGCGGCTTCTCGGTGGTGGCCGAGGAAGTGCAGCGGCTGGCCGAACGCTCGGGCGACGCGACGCGGCAGATCGCGGCGATCGTGCGCGCGATTCAGACCGACACCCAAGACGCGGTGGCGGCGATGGAACGATCCACCCAGGGCGTGGTCGAGGGGGCGCGGCTGTCCGACGCCGCCGGCTCCGCGCTCGGCGACATCGACCGCGTGACGCGCGAACTCTCCGAGCTGATCGCCCAGATCTCCGCGCAGGCCTCGCGGGAGGCGGAGTCGGCCAACGTCGTCGCGGCCAACATCCAGCACATCTTCGCCGTCACCGAGCAGACCGGCGAGGGCACGAGATCGACGGCGCAAATGGTGCGCGAGTTGTCACGCACCGCCGAGGACCTGAAGGCCTCGGTGGCACGGTTCAAGGTCAGCTGAGGAGCAGACCGACGAGGCGGCTTGCCGCCATCACCCCGCTGCGAAGGGCAAACCCGTGGCCGAGACCCTCGAGACGAAACCGATCGACGACCTCAGCGCGCTGGCCTGGGTGCAGAGCGAGCTGAAGCGCTCGCTCGAGAATGCCAACAAGGCGCTGCGCCGTTTCCTGAAGGAGTCGGAGACCGCCGGGCGCGGTGACCTCGACGCCGCCGACCCGGCGGTGCTGCGCGGCGCCCGCGCGCAGTTGCACCAGGGAGTCGGTGCGCTCGAGCTCGTCGGGCTGCCGGCGCCGGCACGCGTGCTGCGCGCCGCCGAGGCCGCGGTGCAGCGGCTGCTGTCGCGGCCGGCACTCGTCGACGAAGCGGCCGTGCAGACGATCGAGCGGGTGTCGTTCGCGCTGCTCGACTACCTGGCTCGGCTGCTGGCCCGCAAACCGGTCTCGCCGGTGGCGCTGTTTCCGCAGTACCGCGATGCGCAGACGCTGGCCGGCAGCGACCGCATCCACCCTGCCGACCTGTGGGAGGTCGACTTCCGCTGGCACGAACTGGCCGGCGACCGCAAGGCGACGCCGCGTGCGGCCGACGACGCCGCCCGCGATGCGATGGAATCGGCGGTGCTCGGACTGATGCGCCGCCCGGACGCCCGCACCTGGGCCCGCGTGGGTGACCTCTGTGCCGGATTGGGCGCCGCGGCCGGCGGCCGTTCTGCGACGCTGTGGAAGCTCGGGGCTGCCTTCGCCGAGGCCGAAGCGGCCGGGCTGCTGCCGGCGGGCGATGTCTACACGAAGCGTGTCGCGGCGCGGCTGCTGGCGCAGTTGCGGCTCGACGCCCGCGGCCAGGACGACCCCTCCGAGCGGCTCGCGCAGGACCTGCTGTTCTTCTGCGCCAACGCACGCACGCCGACCGAGGTGCACCATGTGCCGCGGCTGCACGAGGTGCGGCGCGCGTGGCGGCTTCACGAGCACGCGCCGATCGACTACCACGCGGCACGCCTCGGTCGCTTCGACCCGGCCTGGATCGCACAGGCGCGCAAGCGCGTTGCCGGTGCGAAGGACGTCTGGTCGGCAGTGGCGGGCGGCGAGGAGCACCGCCTGGCGGGGCTGGCCGAACAGTTCGCGCTGCTGTGCGACTCGGTCGAGAAGCTTTTCCCCTCCGGCGCGACGCTCTCACGTGCGTTGCAGGAGACTGCGGCCGCCACGGTGGCCGCCGGAGGCACGCCGGCGGCGCCGCTGGCGATGGAGGTCGCGACCTCGGTGCTCTACCTCGACGCCACGCTCGAGGACGGTGAGCTCGATCACCCCGACCTCGCGGCCCGCGTCGAGCGGCTGGCGCAGCGCATCGACGACGTGCGTGGCGGCGCCGGCGCCAATGCGCTCGAGCCGTGGATGGAGGAGCTGTACCGCCGCGTCTCGGATCGCCAGACGATGGGCAGTGTCGTGCACGAGCTGCGCGCCACGCTCTCCGAGGTCGAGAAGCAGATCGACCAGTACTTCCGCGACCCATCGCAGCGCGAGTTGCTGATCCCGGTGCCGAACCAGCTCTCGGCGATGCGTGGCGTGCTTTCGGTGCTCGGAATGGACCAGGCTTCGCAGGCCGTGGTGCACATGCGCGACGACGTCGACGCGCTGGCGCAGACCGAGGTCGACCCTCAACAGGCGGTGCGTGCAGGCACTTTCGACCGCCTGGCCGACAACCTCGGCGCATTGAGCTTCCTGATCGACATGCTCAGCGTGCAGCCGCAGCTCGCGAAGTCGCTGTTCCGCTTCGACCCCGACGAGGGCAGCCTGCGCGCAGTGATGGGGCAGAGCGAGCGCACCTCGGCCTTCGGCGGGCTCGACGAGGTGCCGTCGGCATCGGGGGCGCCGCTGCTCGACGAGGCGCGCGAGGCCGCCCGTAGCGTCGCCGAGGCGCCGCTGCCGGCGGTGGCTGCCGATCTCGAGCGGCTGTCTCGGCAGGCCGAGGCAGCGGGCCGCGAAGCAATCGCCGATGCGCTCGACTCCGCGCACGCGGCGCTGCAGGAGGCACCCGACGAGGCCTCACGCCGTGCCGTCGGCGCCGAGCTTGCACGTTCGCTCGAAGCCATCGCACCGCCGGCACCGGCACCTGCGGTCGTGATGCCGCCGCCGGCCAGTGCCACCACCGGGCTCGAGGAAGACGCCGAGATGCGCGACATCTTCCTCGAGGAGGCACGCGAGGTCGTCGACGCGGCGCGCGCGTCGCTCGCCGAGCTGCAGTCCAACCCTGAGGACGTGGCCGAACTGACGACGGTGCGCCGTGCCTTCCACACGCTGAAGGGCAGCTCGCGGATGGTCGGCCTGCGCGACTTCGGCGAGGCCGCCTGGGCTTGCGAGCAGCTGTACAACGCCCGGCTTGCGCAGTCGCCGCGCATGGACGACGAGCTCCGTCACTTCACCGCCGAAGCGCTCGACTACCTTGCCGGCTGGACCGACGCCATCGGTGCCGGCGATGTCCGCGGTCATGCGTCGCCGCCGGTGGTGGCCGCGGCCGACAGCCTTCGGCTGCACGGCGTGAGGCTGCCGGTGGCGCTGCCCGAACGTGCCGCGGCGCCAGCCCCGTCCGCACCGCCGCCGCTGCCCGGTCTGGCGCTGCCGATGTCGCTGCCCGAGCTGACCTTGCCGCTACCGGGACCGGACCTGACGTTGCCCGAGATCGAACCTGTGGCGGCGCCGCAGGCGGTCACCGAACCCGCCGCCGAACTGGCCGACGCGACCACGCTCCGCCTCGACCAGTTGCCCGACGACAAGACGTTGCGTCTGCCCGATCTGCCGGTGCTGCAGCCCGAGGCCGGCACCGGCCTCGTCGAGCGGGTTCCCGGGCTGCCGACCGCCTTCGACCTCGATCTCTCGCCCCCGGCCGCGGTGCCGGTGGCCGAGGTGGCCGAAGTGGCATTCGAGCTCGACCTCGGCGAAACAGCCACGCCGACGGCACCGTCCGCAGAGCCAGAAGCCGCCGAGGCGGTGCTGCAGCCGTTCGATGCCGAAGCCACCGAAGTCATCGAGGTGACGTTCGGCGAGACGCCGGAGCCTGCGCCACCGGTGCTGCCAACCCTGTCCGAGGAACTCCCGCCCGCCGTGGTCACCGGCGGGCTGCCCGACCTCACCGACGTCGTGCTCCCGATGGAAGCTGGGGCTCTGCCGGAGCAGGCACTGGAGTCTGCCGCGACCACGCTTGTGCCAGAACCCCTGGCAGCACCGCTGGTGGTGGACCTCGGCGCCGAATGGCCTGCCGATACCGGGCCCGGCTCGCTGCCGACGGCGCCGATGCCGTTCGCACCGTCGACGCAAGCGGCGGCACTCGCGCCGGAGAGCGCACCCGTGCCGCTGGTGCACGAGCTGATGTTCGGCGAGCCGGCGACGCCGGCGGCCGGACCGAGCCCGGAAGCGGCCGCAGGGCCGCCAACGTTGGAAGCGGCGCCGTTGGTCGATCTGGCGGCAAGCGAGCCCGAGGTGGCGCTTGCGACGGGGTTTGAACCCCCGGCCGCACCGCAGCCGGTGCATGAACCCGAAGGCTTGCCTGCGGCAGGTGCCCCCGAGACTCCACCGGAGGGGCTGGCGCCGCACGCCGAGGACGAGCAGTTCAAGGTCATCGGGTCGCTGCGAATTCCGATCCCACTCTTCAACATCTACCTCAACGAGGCAGACGAGTTGTCGCGCCGCCTCGCCACCGAGATCGCCGAGTGGAGCGTCGAGCACGAACGGCGACCGGTGCAGGAGAGCACGGTCGCACTCGCGCACTCGCTCGCCGGCAACTCGGCCACGGTCGGCTACGTCGACCTGTCGATGTTGGCGCGCGCACTCGAGCACGCCTTGATGCGGTCCGTCGCGCTCGGCCGAGGCAGCCCGGGTGAACCCGAGCTGTTCGCCGAGACGGCGGAAGAGGTCCGCCGCCTGCTGCACCAGTTCGCCGCCGGCTTCCTGCGGCCGATGGTGCCGGGGCTGATCGAGCGGCTGGCCAAGCACGAACGCAGCCTCTCGCCCGTGGTCCCCGACACGGTGCCGACGGTGGAAGAAGAACTCGAAGCACCGCCGCCGGTGGCCGCCGAGCCCCGCGAGCCGAGCCCGTTCGAGACGACACCGCTGCCGGTCGTCCAGCTTGCCGCACCGACATTCGCGGCGCTCGAGTCGACGCCGGCCCCGGAAGCGCCGGTGGGCGGCGCGCGCGCCGACGCCTTCGACGACGAGGAGGACATCGACGCTGTCGACGCCACCGACGCCGAGCTGTTCCCGATCTTCGAGGAGGAGGCCGAGGAGTTGCTGCCGCAACTGCACTCGAGGCTGCGCGACTGGCTGCTTCGTCCGTCGGACCGTGCCGCCGCCGCCGCCTGCATGCGCACCTTGCACACCTTCAAGGGTGGCGCCCGCCTGGCCGGCGCGATGCGCCTGGGCGAGATGGCGCACCGGCTCGAGACGGCGATCGAACACACGGCGGCGCTCGACGAGGTCACCGCCGACCGGATCGAGCCGCTGCTCAACCGAGGCGATGCGATGGCGGCTGCATTCGAGGCGCTGCGCCGCCCCGGTGCGCTGTCGCCGCAACCGCTGGCGATGCCGGCGCCCCCGGCACAGCCGATGCCGGTGGAGCTGCCGCCCGAGCCCGCGCCGCTGCCGTTGGCCGTGAGCGCGCCGGCGGCGACCGAGGTGCCTGCCGCGGCACCCGCAGCCGAGCCGGTGCCGGTGTCGCAACCAGCACCCGAAGCCGCTCCGCCCCCGGCACCGCAAGTGGTGCCGATCGATTGGGGGCGTTTCCACGACGCCCGGGTGGTGGCTCCGCCGCTGCCCGAACGGGTGGCGCCGTCGGCGTCGGCTGCGGTTCGTGTGCGGTCGGGGCTGCTCGACCGCCTGGTCAATCACGCCGGCGAGGTGAGCATCACGCGCGCGCGCATCGACAGCGATGTGCAGCAGCTGCAGGGTTCGCTGAACGATCTCACCGAGAACCTCGACCGGCTGCGGCGGCACCTGCGCGACATCGAGCTGCAGGCCGAGTCGCAGATCACGTCGCGAATCGAGGCTGCAAAGGCCGCTGCCCAGGCCTTCGACCCGCTCGAGATGGACCGCTTCACGCGCTTCCAGGAACTGACGCGGATGATGGCCGAGTCGGTCAACGACGTCGCCACCGTGCAGCGAAGCGTGCAGCGCACGCTGCAGTCGACCGAGGACGAGCTGGCGTCGCAGGCGCGGCTCACCCGCGAGCTGCAGGACGACCTGCTGCGCACGCGGATGGTCGAGTTCGAGAGCCTCGCCGACCGCCTCTACCGTGTTGTCCGCCAGGCCGCCAAGGACACCGGCAAGCCGGTGCGGCTGGACATCGTCGGCGGTGCGATCGAAGTCGACCGCGGCGTGCTCGAGCGCATGGTCGGCCCCTTCGAGCACCTGCTTCGCAACAGCGTCGCGCACGGCATCGAACCGGCCGCGGTGCGCGCCGCCGCCGGCAAGGATCCGGCGGGCTCGATCACCGTCACCGTCTCGCAGGAAGGCAACGAAATCGGCGTCGAGTGCCGTGACGACGGCGGTGGCCTCGACCTCGAGCGCATTCGCCGCCGCGGCGAGGAGCGTGGCCTGATCGCGCCAGGACAGGCGGTGTCCGACACCGAGCTGGCCAACCTGATCTTCGTGCCGGGATTCAGCACCGCCGACGAAGTGACCGAACTGGCCGGCCGTGGCGTCGGCCTCGACGTCGTGCGCGCCGAGGTCAACGCGATGGGCGGCCGCATCGAGACCGCCAGCACACCGGGTCAGGGCTCGAGTTTCAAGCTCGTGCTGCCGCTGACGACCGCGGTGACGCAGGTCGTGATGCTGCGCTTCGGCGAGCAGCGCATCGCGGTGCCGTCGACGCTGATCGAGATCGTCCGCCGCGTGCCGAGCGAGCAGGTCGAGCAAGCCTACTCGAGCGGTGCCTTCCAGCATGGCGACCAGGTGATCCCGTTCTACTGGCTCGGTGCGCTGCTGCAGCACAGCCACCGCGGCGCCACGGCGGGCCGGACGCAGGCCGTCGTCGTGGTGCGAAGTGCCGCTCAGCGAGTTGCGCTGCACGTCGACGAAGTGGTCGGCAATCAGGAAGTGGTGGTCAAGCATGTCGGCCCGCAGCTGGCGCGGCTGCCCGGCCTGGCCGGCGTCACGCTGCTGCCGTCCGGTGCCGTCGCGCTGATCTACAACCCGGTGGCGCTGGCCACCTTGTACGGCGACACCGCACGCCAGCAGGCCTTGGCAGTGCCGTCGCCGACGGCCGAGGTGCCCATCGCCCCGGTGGCCGACGAGCCGCGCGCCCCGCTGGTGCTGGTGGTCGACGACTCGCTCACGGTCCGGCGCGTGACGCAGCGCCTGTTGCAGCGCGAGGGCTACCGCGTGGCACTGGCCAAGGACGGATTCGACGCGCTCGAGAAGCTGGCGCAGGAGCGTCCGGTGGTGATGCTCTCGGACATCGAGATGCCGCGCATGGACGGCTTTGACCTCCTGCGCAACGTGCGAGCCGACCCCGCGATCTCGCAGCTGCCGGTGATCATGATCACCTCTCGCATTGCGCAAAAGCACCGCGACTACGCCGGCGAGCTCGGCGCTGACCACTACCTCGGCAAACCGTACTCCGAGGAAGAACTGCTGACGCTGGTGGCTCGATATGCCGGTGCCGACGTGCCTGCCTGAGCCCCGCACGGGGGCTGCCGGCCGCCGATGCGGGCGAAATCGGCAGTTTCTGGCAACTCCGGCATCGCGAGTTCCCTACACGGCCGCCGGCAGCCGATAAACAGTGGACCTTGCCCGCCCACCAGGCGCCATGTCCGAACTGATCGAACACCTCGCCGAACTGACCGGCTTCCGAGACCGTGACGTGCTCGACGTCACGCTCGTCGGGGCGTTCCGCGACGTGCTGCAGCCGGATTGCGTGGCGATCTACCGCCCGGTGGGCGAACAGGGTTCGCAGCGCTGGCTGACGCGCGCCAAGCTCACCCGCCACGAGCACACACCGAGGGCCGACTCGATGTGGTCCGGCCTTGACGATCTGCCCGAGCTCGAGGCGTTTCCGCTCCACCACCGCTGCTTTGTGCAGCAGACGGCGCTGTCGGTCGAAGCCGATGGTGCCTGGGTGTGCCTGTTTCCGCTGACCACCGACCGTGACGTCTGCGGCGTGCTCGAGATCCGCAACCGCCGCGCGCTCGACGAGGCGCAGGTCAGGCTGGTCTCCAGCATCCTGCGCGTCTACCGCAACTTCCAGGGCCTGCTCGACTACAGCGAGCGCGACACGCTGACCGGGCTGCTCAACCGCAAGACATTCGACGGTTCGTTCCTGCGCGTGACCACCGCCGACGGCGTTGCCTGCCCCGAGGAACCCGGCCGCACCGGCGGCCGCCGCGGTGCGACGCCGGCGAGCGCCTGGCTCGGCGTGGTCGACATCGACCATTTCAAGAAGGTCAACGACACCCACGGTCACCTGATCGGCGACGAAGTCCTGCTGCTGGTGGCGCGGCTGATGCGCAGCAGTTTTCGCTTCCAGGACCTGCTGTACCGTTTCGGAGGCGAGGAGTTCGTCGTGCTGATGCGTTGCGGCAATGCCGAACAAGCCGTGCAGGCCTTCGAGCGCATGCGAACCAACGTCGAAAACTACGTCTTTCCCCGCGTCGGCTGCATCACGGTCAGCATCGGTTTCACGCAAGTGCGCCCGGGCGACACCCCGACCGGCGCCTTCGAGCGCGCCGACAAGGCCGTCTACCACGCCAAGCAGAACGGCCGCAATCAGGTTGCGCACCACGAGAGCCTGATCGAGCGCGGCATCTTGGTCGACGAGTCGCATGTCGGCGACATGGAGCTCTTCTAGCCAGGCGTCTGCGCGGTCGCCTCGCCTTCGCGGTCGCGGCGCACGCTCGTTCAGCGCACCGCCGCATAACGCTGCAGCGTTCGCGCTCGCGCCTCTTCGTGCCGGACGATCGGCGCCGGGTAGTCGCGGCCGAGCACGATGCCTGCCGCCGCCAGGTCGACCGGCCGCGCTGTCCAGGGTGCATGCAGCAGCGCGTCGGGCAGCTTCGCCAGCTGCGGCAGGTAGCGGCGGAGAAAGGCGCCGTGGGCGTCGAACTTCCGGCTCTGCGACACCGGATTGAAGATCCGGAAGTAGGGCTGCGCGTCGCAGCCGGTCGATGCCGCCCATTGCCAGCCCCCGTTGTTGGCGGCGAGATCGAAGTCGTTGAGCTTCGCGGCGAAGTACGCCTCGCCACGCCGCCAGTCGATGCCGAGGTCCTTCACCAGAAAGCTCGCCACGACCATGCGCAGCCGGTTGTGCATGTACCCGGTCTGGTTGATCTGGTGCATCGCCGCGTCGACCAGCGGGTAGCCGGTGCGACCTTCGCACCAGGCCCGGAACGCCTCGTCCGCATGTCGGCCGTGCTCCCAGCGCAGCGCGTCGTAGGCCGGCTTGAAGGCGTGGCCGACGACATGCGGATGGTGGTGCAGGACCTGGTGGTAGAAGTCGCGCCAGACGAGCTCCGACAGCCAGACTTCGGCGCCGCGCGACCCGCCTTCGGCGCGCTGGTGCGCCTCGCGCGCCAGGCGGCGGATCGACACCGTACCGAAGCGCAGATGCGTGCTCAGATAGCTCGGCCCTTTGATGCCGGGAAAGTCGCGCGTCTCGTGGTAGCGGTCGATGCGGCCGAGGAAGTCTTCGAGAAGTTCATGCGCGCCGGCCGGTCCGCTCGGCAGCCGCAACGTGTGCAGGTTGCTGGCTTCGAAGCCGAGCGCGGCGAGTGCCGGTACACCCGCCTCCCCGGCGGGCAGGGGCGCCAGCGCGCCGGCGTGGCGCGCCACCGGGTAGCTGCCGAGAAAGAACCCATCGGCCTTGGCCAGCCAGGCATTGCGGTACGGCGTGAACACCGAGTAAGGTGAACCGGCGCCGGTGAGCACCTCGTCGCGCTCGAAGACCACATGGTCCTTGACGGTGTGCAGCATCACGCCGGCGTCGGCGAGCACGCCGCGCGCGCGGCGATCGCGGGTGATCGCATAAGGGTCGTCGTCGTGGCTGGCGAAGACCGCCTGAACGTCGAGCGCCGCGGCGACGGCGGCCACCTCGTCCACCGCCGGCCCGTGGCGGACGATCAGCCCGCAACCGGCGATGCCGTGCGAGGCGCCGAGCGCCCGAAGTTCGGCGTCGAGCCCGACCAGACTGTCGCGGATGAACTCGACCCGACGGTCGACCCGCGGCAACTCATCGAGGATGCCGCGGTCGAAGACGAACAGACACCACACCTCGTTGGCGGCGCGAAGCGCGTGATACAGCGCTGCGTGGTCGTCGACGCGGAGATCGCGGCGCATCCAGACCAGCGCGCGGGCGAGGCTCTTGTTCACCCGCCGAAGTGTGCCTCGGGATTAAGATCGCTCCACCATGGCCTCCGGCTCCCGAATCGACTTCACGAACCAGTTCCTGATCGCCATGCCGGGCATGGCCGACGACACCTTTGCCGGCAGCGTGGTGTACCTGTGCGAACACAGCGAGAGCGGCGCGCTCGGCCTCGTGATCAACAAACCGATCGACATCAAGCTGAAGAACCTGTTCGAGAAGGTCGAGCTGCCGCTCGAGCAGCCTGAACTCGCGGAGCAGCCGGTGTTCTTCGGCGGGCCGGTGCAGACCGAGCGCGGCTTTGTGCTGCACGAGAAGCTCGGCGAAGGGGAGAGCCCGTACACGTCGACGATGTCGGTCCCCGGCGGGCTCGAAATGACCACCAGCAAGGACGTGCTCGAGGCCATGTCGCACGGCGGCGGCCCTCGACGCGTGCTCGTCACCCTCGGCTGCAGTGGCTGGCGCGCTGGCCAGCTCGAAGACGAGATCGCGCGCAACGGCTGGCTGACTGTCGGCGCCGACCCGACGATCATCTTCGACACCCCGATCGAGAAGCGCTACGAGCGCGCGGTCTCGCTGCTCGGCTTCGACCCGCGCATGCTGTCGCAGGAGGCGGGGCACGCGTGAGCCGGACGGGAGCGTCGTCGCGCCGTAGAAGCCTGGACGGGAGCACCCGATGAGCGCGACGGCGCGGCGTGAACAGTCGTTCCTGGCCTTCGACTGGGGGCAGCGGCGAATCGGCGTGGCCAGTGGCAACACCGTGATCGGGCAGGCGCAGCCGTTGCGCACGATTGCCGAACAAGGCAGCGCACGCTTCGATGCCGTGGCGGCGCTGGTGGCGCTCTGGCAACCCGACGCGCTGGTGGTCGGCGTGCCGTTCCACCCCGATGGCGCCGCCCACGAGCAGACCGAGCGCGCCCGCCGCTTCGCCCGCCAGTTGCGCGGGCGCTTGCGCCTGCCGGTGCACGAGGTCGACGAGCGCTACTCCACCGTCGAGGCGCTGGCCGGCGGTGCGGCCGACGCCGACGCCTCGGCCGCGGCGGTCATCCTCGACCAGTTCCTGCGCGGGCTGTCGCGCCAGTCCGATGTTGCAGCTTGACGCCGAGGCTCTCTACGCCGAGCTGCGCGACGGCGTCCGGACATTGCTGCGGCCGGAGTCGGTGCTGGTGGGCATCTGGTCGGGTGGTGCCTGGCTCGCCGAGCGGTTGCAGGCCGACCTCGTGCGACCCGGGCGCTGCGGTGTGATTTCGAGCACGCTGCACCGCGACGACTTCGGCTCGCGCGGCCTCGCCGGCGGCGGTGACGCGACCTCGCTGCCGTTCCCGATCGACGGCAGCCACATCGTGCTCGTCGACGACGTGCTCTACACGGGCCGCACGATCCGCGCCGTCGTCAACGAGTTGTTCGACTTCGGCCGTCCGGCCAGCGTGCAGCTCGCGGTGCTGGTGGACCGCGGCGGGCGCGAGCTGCCGATCGCCGCCGCCTTTGCCGCCGCGCGCATCGTTCTGCCGGCGGCGCAGAGGCTGTCGCTGGCGCGCGACGACGCCGGTCGGTTCAGCTTCGCGGTGCGGGAGGCCGGCCAGTGAAGGTACCCGATCGCCGCAACCCGCAGCTCAACGCCCACGGCGAGCTGATCCACCTGCTCTCGATCGAGGGGCTGCCGCGCGCGGTGGTGACGCAGATCCTCGACACCGCGAGCACCTTCCTCAGCGTCAACGAGCGTGAGGTCAAGAAGGTACCGCTGCTGCGGGGCAAGAGTGTCTTCAACCTCTTCTTCGAGAACAGCACGCGCACACGCACGACCTTCGAGATCGCTGCCAAGCGGCTGTCGGCCGACGTCATCAACCTCGACATCGCACGCTCCAGCGCCACGAAGGGCGAGAGCCTGCTCGACACCATCGCCAACCTCTCGGCGATGCACGCCGACATGTTCGTCGTTCGCCATGGCGAGAGCGGGGCGCCGTATCTGATCGCCGCGCACTGCGCTCCGCACGTGCACGTGGTCAACGCCGGCGACGGCCGCCACGCGCACCCGACGCAGGGCCTGCTCGACATGTACACCATCCGCCACTTCAAGCGCGACTTCTCGCAGCTCTCGGTGGCGGTGGTCGGCGACATCGTGCACTCGCGCGTCGCGCGCTCCGACATCCACGGCCTCGCGATCCTCGGTGTGCCCGACATCCGCGCCGTCGGCCCGAAGACCCTGGTGCCGGGTGATCTCGCGGCGATGGGGGTTCGCGTCTGCCACGACATGGCCGAGGGCATTCGCGGCGCCGACGTGATCATCATGCTCAGGCTGCAGAACGAGCGCATGAGCGGCGCGCTGCTGCCGAGCGCGGCCGAGTTCGCGAAGACCTACGGGCTGACGCCGGAGAAGCTCGCGCTCGCCAAACCCGATGCGATCGTGATGCATCCGGGGCCGATCAACCGTGGTGTCGAGATCCACTCCGCGGTGGCCGATGGCAGACAGAGCGTGATCCTGCCGCAGGTGACGTTCGGGATCGCGGTGCGGATGGCGGTGATGTCGACGATCGCGGGGAACCAGGCATGAAGCTGCTGATCCGTGGCGGCCGCGTCGTCGATCCCGCCTCGGGCCGCGACGAACTGGCCGACGTCGCGGTCGACGGCGACCGCATCCACGGCATCGGCGGCGAACGCGCCGCCGCGTTCCGTGCCGAGCGCGTGATCGACGCGCGCGGTCTGGTCGTCGCCCCGGGCCTGGTCGACCTTGCGGTCCGCCTTCGTGAGCCCGGGCAGGAGGCGGCCGGCATGCTCGAGAGCGAGTTGCAGGCCGCCGCTGCCGGTGGGGTCACGAGCCTCGTCTGCCTTCCCGACACCGAACCCGTGCTCGACGAACCCGGCCTGGTCGAGATGCTGAAGTTTCGCGCCCGCAAGCTCGCGCGCTGCCGCGTCTTCCCGCTCGGCGCGCTGACGCGCGGGCTGCAGGGGCAGGTGATCGCCGAAATGGCCGAACTCACCGAGGCCGGCTGCGTCGCCTTCGCGCAGGCCGACGTGCTGCTGGCCGACACCACCGTGCTGATGCGGGCGATGCAGTACGCGTCGACCTTCGGTTATGCGGTGTGGCTGCGGCCGCAGGATGCCTGGCTCGGCAAGGGCGTGGCCGCCAACGGGCCCCTGGCGACGAGGCTCGGGCTGGCCGGCGTGCCGGTGGTGGCGGAGACGATCGCGCTGCACACGATCTTCGAGCTCGTGCGTGCCACCGGCGCACGCGTGCACCTGTGCCGGCTCTCGAGCGCGGCCGGCGTCGCGTTGCTGCGCGACGCCAAGTCGCAGGGCTTGCCGGTGACCGCCGATGTCAGCATCAACTCGCTTCACCTGACCGATGCCGACATCGGTTTCTTCGACGCCGACACGCGGCTGACGCCGCCGCTGCGCCAGGACCCCGACCGCCAGGCGCTGCGCGCCGCGCTCTCCGACGGCACCATCGACGCGCTGGTGTCCGACCACAACCCGGTCGACGAGGACGCGAAGAACCTGCCCTTTGCCGAGGCCGAGCCCGGCGCCACCGGGCTCGAACTGCTGCTCGGCCTGGCGCTGCGCTGGGGGCGCGACGAAGGGCTGCCGCTGGCGCGGTCGCTCGGGTGCGTCACCGATCGGCCGGCGCGGGTGCTCGGGGCTTCGCTGGGCGCCCACTCGGCCTGGGCCGGCCGGCTGCACGAAGGTGGCGCGGCCGACCTCTGCCTGTTCGACCCCGACTCCGAGTGGCCTGTCGATCCGGCGGTGCTGTGCAGCCAGGGCCGGCACACGCCGTTCGCGAGGCGACCGGAGCCCCCGACGACGATGCTGGGCCGGGTCATTGCCACGCTCGTCGCCGGCGAGGTGGCCTTCGACCGCCCGCGCTGATGCCCGGCGCCTGGCGGACGCTGCGCGGTGGTTGGCGGCTCGCGCGGGCCGTGCTCCACGGCCTGCACGGCCTGGCGATCGTGCTGCTTCGCTTTCCTTCGCTCGGCCGCGACGCGCGGCGTCGACACATCGCGTGGTGGGCGGGCAAATTGCTGCGGCTGCTCGGCATGCGGCTCACATCGCAGGGGCAGTTCCGCCCCGGTGCCAAGCTGCTGGTTGCCAACCATGTCTCATGGATCGACATCATGGTGGTCCACGCGATCTGCCCCGAGGCGCGTTTCGTCTCCAAGGCCGATGTCCAGCGATGGCCGCTGGTCGGCCGCTTGGTGGCCGCCGCCGAGACGCTGTACATCGAGCGCGAACGACGCCGCGACGCGCTGCGCGTGGTTCACCAGATGGCCGAGGCGCTGCAGGCCGGCGACACGGTGGCGGTGTTTCCCGAGGGCACCACCGGTCCCGGTGACGAACTGCTGCCCTTCCACGCCAACCTGTTGCAGGCTGCCATTGCGACCGACACGCCGGTGCAGGCGGTTGCGCTGCGCTTTGCCGACAGCGAGCATGCGGTGAGCCTGGCGGCTGCCTATGTCGGCGAGACCACGCTCGCGCAGAGCCTGTGGATGCTGGCCTGCGCCGACGGGCTCGTCGTCCACCTGGTCGTGCTGCCGGCACGGTCGGTCGGCCACGCCGACCGTCGCCGGCTGGCGCAGGCCTTGCGTGGCGAGATCGGCGAGGCGCTGGAGCGACTGGCGTGAGTGGCGTCAGCCGGCAGTGCGTCCCTGCGCCGCCACCGCCGCGGCTGCACGAGCCGCAGCTTCGGCATCGCCGAGGTAGTAGCTGCGGATCGGCCTCAGGTCGGAATCGAGCTCGTAGACGAGCGGGATCCCGTTCGGGATGTTGATGCCGACGATTTCGGTGTCGCCGATGCCATCGAGGTACTTCACCAGTGCCCGCATGCTGTTGCCGTGGGCCGCGATCAGCACGCGCTGGCCCGCGCTGACCGCCGGTGCGATGCGTTCGTGCCAGCACGGCAAGACGCGTGCGACGGTGTCCTTCAGGCACTCGGTGAGAGGGATCTGCTCGGGCGCCAGGGCTGCGTAGCGCGGGTCGTCGCGCTGGCCGCGCGGGTCGTCCGGCGTCAGCGGGGGCGGCGGCGTGTCGTAGCTGCGGCGCCAGATCAGCACCTGCTCGTCGCCGTACCGGCGCGCCGTCTCGGCCTTGTTCAGCCCCTGCAGCGCGCCGTAGTGCCTTTCGTTGAGGCGCCAGTCGTTGACAACCGGCAGCCACGTGCGGTCCAGCTCGTCGAGGCAGTGCCACAGCGTCCAGATCGCACGCTTGAGCACCGAGGTCAGCGTGAGGTCGAACCCGTAGCCGGCCTGCTTCAGCAGCCGGCCCGCCTCGCGCGCCTGACGGACACCGGTGTCGGTGAGCGGGACGTCGGTCCAGCCGGTGAAGCGGTTGTCGAGGTTCCAGGTCGATTCACCGTGGCGGACGAGGACGAGCTTGTGCATGGGGGCGGGTGGGCCGGCACGGCGGGCGGAAGTGGGCGCAAATTCTATAATCCGCCCCCCTTCGAGCGCCCCGTCACGACCCTGTGAAGTTCTTCGTCGAAAACTGGATCCTGATCCTCGTCGCCTTCGTGTCCGGCGGCATGCTCGTCTGGCCGTTGGTGCAGCAGCGCACCGGGGGATCGCGGGTCTCCACCAACGAGGCGGTGCGTCTGATCAATCGCGAGAAGGGCGTGCTGGTCGACGTCGGCGAGCCGGGCGAGTTTGCTTCGCTGCATGCCGTCGGGGCGCGCAACGTGCCTTTTGGCCAGCTCGAGGGTTCGAAGGACCTGCCTTCGAACAAGGCATTGCCCGTGGTGCTGCTCTGCCCTTCCGGCGCGCGCGCAGGTCGCGCCGCAGGCCTGCTGCGCAAGGCCGGCTACGCCAATGCGGTGGCGCTTGCCGGGGGCACCGCAGCCTGGCGCGACGCCAACCTGCCAACCGAGAAAAAGGCCTGACCGGCGGCCCCGGCACTGCGGTCGCGTCCGGCAGACCGGGGCCCTGCCGGCCGACAATCGCGTCAGTCGAACGATCCACTGCACGAATGAACCCGGTCCGCATGTACACGACGCAGGTCTGCCCCTTCTGCCTGCGTGCCAAGGCGCTGCTGAAGGCGCGCGGCGTGCTGCAGATCGAGGAGGTGCGTGTCGATCTCGACCCGGGCGAACGCGAGAGGATGATGCGCATCACCGGCCGACGGACGGTGCCGCAGATCTTCATCGGCGACACCCATGTCGGTGGCTGCGACGATCTGATCGCGCTCGACCAGCGCGGGGCGCTGGCCGGGCTGCTAGCGGGCTGATGCCGCGGGCCGGCCGAACCGAGGTACCCCCGCGGTGCGGTGACGCAGTTCGAGCTTCGTGGCCTGCTGCCGGCCGGCTGGCCGCACCCTGGCAGTGATAATCACCCTCTTGCCCGGCTGACGCGTCTCCGCGCGGCCCTCACCAGGAAACCCTCGACCATGGCCGACGACGCGACCCCCGTGTTCCAGATCCAGCGGATCTATTTGAAGGACCTCTCGCTGGAGCAACCGAACTCGCCCCAGATCCTGCTCGAGCAGCAGCAGCCACAGGTCGACATCAACCTCGGTGTCGGTGCCGAGCAGGTCGCCGACGGCGTGTACGAGGTGACGGTCACCGCCACCGTGACGACCATGGTCAAGGACCGCGTGCTCTTCCTCGTGGAGGCCAAGCAAGCTGGTATCTTCGAGATCCGCCATGTGCCGCAGGAGCAGATGCAGGGCATCATCGGCATCGTCTGCCCGCAGATGGTCTACCCATACCTGCGCGCCATCGTCTCCGACATCTGCACGCGTGCAGGCTTCCCGCCGATCCTGCTCACCGAGGTCAACTTCCAGGCGATGTACGAGGCTCAGAAGGCGCAGGCGGCGCCGTCGGGCAACGGCTCGCGCATCATCACCGGCGTGAACTGACGCCTCCCCGTCGTTGCCCGGCGGGTCCGGCGCGATGAAGATCAGCGTGCTCGGCGCCGGTGCCTGGGGCACCGCGCTTGCGATTGCCGCGTCGGCCCGTCACGAGGCCTGGCTGTGGGCGCGCGACCGGCGGCAGGTCGCTTCGATCGTCGCGGCGCGACGCAACGTGCGTTATCTGCCCGAGCTGCCGCTTCCCGAGCAGGTGCAGGTCGGCGACGACCTCGACGCGGCGCTGGCCGGTGCCGGACTGGTGGTGGTGGCCACCCCGATGGCGGGCCTGCGCGAGACCCTCGCCGCGCTGCCCGAAGGGCAGGCTGCGGTGTGGGTGTGCAAGGGCTTCGAGCCGGTGAGTGGCGCGCTCGGCCACGAGATCGCCGCCACGCTGCCGAGGCTGGGTGCCCGCGGTGTGCTGTCGGGGCCGAGCTTCGCGCTCGAGGTGGCCCGCGGCCAGCCGACGGCGTTGGTGGTGGCGAGCGACAGCTCGGAGCTCAGCGCTGCGGCGGTCGAGGCCTTTCACGGCGACGCACTGCGCCTCTACACCTCGTCGGATGTCGTCGGTGTGGAAACGGGCGGCGCGTTGAAGAACGTGCTCGCGATCGCCACCGGCATGCTCGACGGCATGGCCGGTCGCTGGCCCACCGCACCCGGACTCAACGCCCGTGCGGCGTTGGTCACCCGCGGGCTGGCCGAGATGACCCGTCTGGGCGTGGCACTCGGCGCAAGGCCCGAGACCTTCATGGGCCTGTCCGGGCTCGGCGACCTCGTGCTGACCGCCACCGGCGACCTCTCGCGCAATCGCCGGGTCGGCCTCGCGCTCGCCGACGGGCAGCCGCTACCCGACGTGCTGGCTCGTCTCGGCCATGTCGCCGAAGGCGTGGGGTCGGCGCGCTGGGCGGCGTCTCGTGCGCTGGCGCTCGGCATCGAGATGCCGATCACGCAGGCGGTGGTCGACGTGCTCGAATCGCGGATCGATCCCCGGCAGGCGATGGTGCGGCTGATGTCGCGGCAGTCGCGCACCGAACACTGAACACTGAACACTGAACAGCGCCCCGCGACGGCACCCCAGGGGTGCTCTCAGACGCAGCCGTCGAAGCGGTTCTGCCGCCAGGCCTCGTAGACCGCCACCGCCACTGCATTGCTCAGGTTCAGGCTGCGCTGCCCGGGCCGCATCGGCAAGCGCACCCGGCGATGCGGCGGGAAACCGTCGCGCAGCGAGGCCGGCAGCCCTGTGGTCTCGCTGCCGAAGACCAGCCAGTCGCCGGGTCGCCATGCCACCTCGTGGTGACCGATGGTGCCGTGGGTGGTGAAGGCGTGGCAGCGCTCGGCCTCGCCGCCGACCGTGTCCATCAGCGCCGACCAGCCCGCGTGACGCCTGACGCTGGCGAACTCGTGATAGTCGAGACCGGCGCGTCGCAACAGCCGATCCTCCATCGAGAAACCGAGCGGCTCCACCAGATGCAGTTCGCAGCCGGTGTTGGCGGCCAGGCGGATCACGTTGCCGGTGTTCGGCGGGATCTCGGGCTCGACGAGGACGATGCGGAACATTGCCTGGCGATCACGGCGCGCTGGTGCGCGCGACCACCCAGAGGTCGACCCGCGTCGCGCCCGCTTCGAGCAGCGCCGATGCGGCAGCGCGGGCAGTGGCACCGGTGGTGGCGACATCGTCGACGAGCGCGACGCTGCGGCCGCGGATCCGGCCCGCGGCACGTCGCGCCACGCCGAAGGCGCCCCGCAAGTTGGCCAGCCGCTGCTTGCGAGTCAGGGCGGCCTGTGGCGGCGAGTCGAAGCGGCGTTCGAGAACGTCGGCGCACGCCGGCGTGTTTGCCGGCCGCGCGAGCCGGCGCGCCAGCTCCCAGGCCTGGTTGTAGCCGCGCTCGACGAGCCGCGTCGTCGTCAGCGGCACGGGCACGAAAATCTCGGGCGCGGACACCTGTTGCCGTCGGCCTGCCTCGGCGAGAGCTCCCGCCAACAACGTCGCGAGTTCGGGTTGCCCGTCGTACTTGAAGGCCGCGATCAGCCCGCTCCATGGGAAGCCGTAGTCCGCAAGGCAGGCCGTGCGGGTGAAGGGCGGGGGGTCCTGCTGGCATTCGCCGCAGCGTTCGGCGCCGTGCGGCAGCCGCAAGCCGCACTGGAGGCAGCGGTGGGCGGCGGGCGCGAAGCGGTCGAGACAGGGCCGGCAGCAGCGGCTCTCACTCCAGCAGCGGCAGACGAGGCACTGGCCTTGCATCGGCTCAATATACTTTCCCGCGCCATGAATGACGCACTCACCACGCCGACGGCCCCGCGGCAGGATGCGGTGGCTCTGCGCAGGGCACGCAGCCGCATCGAGCAGCGGGCCGAGTCACCCTGGCTGCATCGCGAAGTGGCCCGCCGCATGGCACAGCGTGTCGGCCTGTTCAAGCAGCCCCCGTCGACCGTGCTCGACTGGGGGAGCCGGCTCGGCGGGTCGGCCGCCGTGCTGCGCGATGCCTGCCCACAGGCGCATCTCGTGGCCGTCGAACCGGCGCCGGCCGAGGCGGGCACACGACCCTGGTGGTCGCCCGGCCGCTGGCTAGCCGCCCCTTCGAACGCCATCGCCGAGGCGGCGGTCGAGCCGGGATCGGCGCAGATGGTCTGGTGCAACATGGGCCTTCACCACGACCCCGCGCCGCCTTCGGCAATGGCGCGCTGGCATCGTGCACTGGCGATCGACGGCATGCTGTTGTTCTCCACGGTCGGGCCCGGAACGCTCGCCGAATTGCGCGCGCTGTATGCCCGCTGCGGTTGGCCGAGCCCCCATGCTCCATTCGTCGACATGCACGACATCGGCGACATGCTCGTCCAGGCCGGGTTCGCCGACCCGGTGATGGACCAGGAGGCGCTGACCCTCACATGGAGCGACGTCGAGACGATGCTCGCCGAATTGCGTGGTCTCGGCGGCAACACCGACCGCGATCGGTTCGCCGGGCTGCGCACGCCGGGCTGGCGCCGGCGACTGATCGACGAGTTGCAGCGCACCGCCGCCGCCGGCCGCATCGCGGCCAGCTTCGAGATCGTCTATGGCCACGCCGTCAAGCCACGGCCGCGCGCGCCGGTGCGGGCGAGCACGGCGATCGACCTTGCGCAGATGCGCGCGATGGTCGGTGCAAGTGGTCGCCGGCCGGGCGGAGGCGGTGGGTCGCTGCGCTAGAATCTGCTGACCTTGCGATCCGTCAAGGCGGCATCCAGCGCTCTCGCAGCGGCGGCCCGCCACCCGCCAGGGTCCTCCAGGATTGCAATATTCGAATGCGCTGATGAAATCAGGACTCTCGGGTCGAGCCGGCACCGCGCCGGGCCCGGGCCGGGCCGGGACATGCACGTGGAGCTGATGGCAAGATGAAGAGCAAGACACACGCTGGAGCGCGGGTCGCCAGAGGGGCACTGGCAATCGCGGCTTCGCTCGCGGCCTCGTGGGCGCACGCGGTGAAGGACCTCCCGGGCGGGCCTGCCGTCAACCAGCTCGACCTGCACCCCCCGGCCACCGCGATCGCAGCGCAGCAGCAGACGCTCCACTACATCATGCTGTGGATCTGCTTGGTGATCTTCGTCGGCGTCTTCGGGGTGATGTTCTATTCCATCCTGAAGCACCGCAAGTCGCTCGGCCACAAGGCGGCCAACTTCCACGAGAGTGTCGCGGTCGAGATCGCGTGGACGGTGGTGCCGTTCATCATCGTCATCGGCATGGGGGCGATGGCCACCAAAGCGGTCGTGGCGCAGAAGGACACCTCCAACGCAGATCTCACGATCAAGGCCACCGGATACCAGTGGAAGTGGGGCTACGACTACCTGAAGGGCGAGGGCGAAGGCATCAAGTTCCTCTCGACGCTCGATCCCACGCACCGCGAGATGTCGGACAGCGGCAAGGCGCAGGGCGACGACTATTTGCTGAAGGTCGACAACCCGCTTGTCGTGCCGGTCGACCGCAAGGTGCGCATCGTCACCACCGCCGAGGACGTGATCCACGCCTGGATGGTGCCGTCGCTCGGCGTCAAGCAGGACGCCATCCCCGGTTTCGTGCGCGACACCTGGTTCCGCGCGACGAGGACAGGAGATTTCTACGGCCAGTGCGCCGAGCTGTGCGGCAAGGAGCACGCCTACATGCCGATTCACGTCAAGGTGCTGAGCCATGCGGACTACACGAAGTGGGTCGGTGACCGCATGAAGGCCATCGCCGCAGCGGCAGACGACCCGAAGAAGGAGTGGAAGCTCGACGAGCTGATCGCTCGCGGCGAGAAGGTCTACACCGCCAATTGCGCGGCCTGCCACCGTCCGGACGGCAAGGGCGCAGGCCCGATCAAGCCGCTGGACGGCAGCGCGCTCGTGCTCGGCGAGCCGGCGGCGCAGATCAAGGTCCTTCTCGAGGGGGCGGCCGGCGGTGCGATGCCGGCTTGGAAGCAGCTCTCAGACACCGAGATCGCCGCGGTGGTCACCTACACGAAGAACTCCTGGGGCAACAAGACTGGCAAGCTGGTCCAGCCCTCCGAGATCGTTGCTGCGCGCAAGTGACGAGCCGCCACCGAACGCAAGGAATCCTCATGAGCGCAGTTCTCGACCATCACGGCCAGGCCCACGGGCACGACGACCACACGCACGGCGCGCCTCACGGCTGGCGGCGGTGGCTGTTCGCGACGAACCACAAGGACATCGGCACGATGTACCTGTTGTTCAGCTTCGCGATGCTGATGTTCGGCGGCGTGCTCGCGCTGGGCATCCGCGCCGAACTGTTCCAGCCCGGGCTGCAGTACGTGAATCCGGAGCTCTTCAACCAGCTCACCACGATGCACGGGCTGATCATGGTCTTCGGCGCCATCATGCCGGCGTTCGTGGGTTTCGCAAACTGGCTGATCCCGCTGCAGATCGGCGCCGCGGACATGGCCTTCGCGCGCATGAACAACCTGAGCTTCTGGCTGCTGATTCCGGCGGCGATCATGCTCGCCGGCTCGTTCTTCATGCCCGGCGGCGCGCCGGCGGCGGGCTGGACGATCTACGCGCCGCTGACGCTGCAGATGGGGCCGAGCATGGATGCCGGCATCTTCGCGCTGCACATCATGGGTGCGAGCTCGATCATGGGCTCGATCAACATCATCGTCACCATCCTGAACATGCGCGCGCCGGGCATGACGCTGATGAAGATGCCGCTGTTCGCTTGGACCTGGCTGATCACCGCCTACCTGCTGATCGCGGTGATGCCGGTGCTGGCCGGTGCAATCACGATGACGCTGACCGACCGCCACTTCGGAACCAGCTTCTTCAACCCGGCCGGCGGTGGCGACCCGATCATGTACCAGCACATCTTCTGGTTCTTCGGGCACCCCGAGGTCTACATCATGATCCTGCCGGCGTTCGGCATCGTCAGCGCGATCATCCCGACCTTCTCGCGCAAGCGGCTGTTCGGCTACACGTCCATGGTGTACGCGACGGCGTCGATCGCGATCCTGTCGTTCATCGTCTGGGCGCACCACATGTACACCACCGGCATGCCGGTGACCGGGCAGCTGTTCTTCATGTACGCGACGATGCTGATCGCGGTGCCCACCGGCGTGAAAATCTTCAACTGGCTGGCGACGATGTGGAAGGGCTCGATGACCTTCGAGACCCCGATGCTGTGGGCGGTGGGCTTCCTGTTCGTGTTCACGATGGGCGGTTTCACCGGGTTGATTCTCGCGATGGCCCCGATCGACATCCAGCTGCAGGACACCTACTACGTCGTCGCCCACTTCCACTACGTGCTGGTGGCCGGTTCTTTGTTTGCGCTCTTCGGCGGCGTCTACTACTGGGGCCCGAAGTGGACCGGCGTGATGTACTCCGAGGTGCGCGGCAAGATCCACTTCTGGGGTTCGCTGATCTTCTTCAACATCACCTTCTTCCCGATGCACTTCCTCGGGCTGGCCGGCATGCCGCGTCGTTATGCCGACTACCCGCTCCAGTTCACCGACTTCAACGCCATCGCGTCGGTCGGCGGCTTCGGTTTCGGGCTGATGCAGGTGTACTTCTTCTTCTGGGTCGTGCTGCCGATGCTGCGCGGCCAGGGCGAGCCAGCGCCCCAGCAGCCCTGGGAGGCCGCCGAGGGTCTGGAGTGGGAGATCCCGTCGCCGGCGCCCTGGCACACCTTCGAGACGCCCCCGAAGCTCAACGCGTCGGCGACCAAGGTCGTCGGTTGAGAGCATTCACGGCCAACCCGATGTCCGGCGACGCGCAGCGCAAGGCCAACCAGAGGCTGGGCTGGATCCTGGCCTCGGTGGCGCTCGTCTTCGCACTCGGCTTCGTCGCGAAGATCTGGCTCTTCAGGGGGGCCTGAGGTGATGTCGCGCTGGCCTGCCTTCGTCGCGCGCGCCAACTGGCGACTGCTCGGCAAGCTTGTCGTCGTCGTCGGCGCGATGTTCGGCTTCGGCTTCGCGCTGGTGCCGATGTACCGGGCGATCTGCGACGCGCTCGGTGTCAACGTTTTGAGCTTGGCCGAGCAGCGCACTCAGAATTGGGGCAGGTCGGCCGGCACGGCGCCGAACTCGCAGGTCGACCGCACGCGCACGATCACCGTCGAGTTCGATGCCAACGCCCGCGGCCCGTGGGACTTCAAGCCTGCGGTGCGCTCGCTGCAGGTGCACCCGGGTGAACTGGCGACGGTGATGTACGAGTTCCGTAACGCCCAAGGCCGGACGATGGCCGCACAAGCGATCCCGAGCTACGCACCGCGCCAGGCGTCGCCGCACTTCAACAAGCTCGAGTGCTTCTGCTTCAACGAGTACACGCTGGCGCCGGGCGAGACCCGACAGTGGCCGGTGGTGTTCGTGATCGACCCCAAGCTACCGCGCGACGTCACCACGATCACGCTCTCTTACACCTTCTTCGAGGTCGGCGGGAAGGTGCCACCGGCGCCGTCGTCGAAGTCCGCGCAGGCGGGCCCGCGGGCAGGGTCGACATGAGCAGCCACGAAGCGCCGCCGCCGCTCGAGCGCAAGGCCGGCATCGGCGAGACGATGCGGGCAGTGGCCTGGTCGTTTTTCGGCATCCGCCGCGGTGCCGACTACGAACGAGACGTGCAGCGCCTGAACCCGCTGCACGTGGCGATCGCCGGCATCGTCGGTGCGACGCTGTTCGTGCTCGCCCTCGTGCTGCTGGTGCGCTGGGTGGTGACGAGCGGCGTCGCCGGCTGAAAAGACGGTTCGGTGAGGCGATAGGGTTTTGTTTTCGAGGAGATCGGTCGAGATGGCAGCCACCACCCCCGCGGGCAGCACGCCCTACTACTTCGTCCCGGCACCATCGCGCCACCCGGTGTCGGTGGCCTTCGGCTTCCTGTTCATCGTCTTCGGCGCCTCGCAGTGGGTGAACGGCGCGGGCTGGGCGTCGTGGCTGGTGCTGATCGGCGTCGTGATCTGGTTGGCGGTGTTGTTCCAGTGGTTCCGAGACGCCATCCGCGAGAGCGAGGGTGGCCTCTACTCCGATCGCATCGATGTCTCCTTCCGCTGGAGCATGAGCTGGTTCATCTTTTCGGAGGTGATGTTCTTCGGGGCGTTCTTCGGCGCGCTGTACTGGGCGCGCGTACATGCGCTGCCGATGCTCGGCAACCTCGATCACCAGCTGCTGTGGCCGGACTTCAAGGCGATCTGGCCGACCTCGGGCGCCGGTACCGCATCACCGGCCAACACGGTCGAGCCGTTTCGAACCATCGGGCCGTGGCCGCTGCCGACGGTGAACACCGCGCTGCTGCTCACATCGGGCCTGACGCTGACGATCGCCCACCACGCGTTGATCGCCAACCAGCGCGCGAAGACGATCCTCTGGATGTGGATCACGGTGGCGCTGGGCGCCACCTTCGTCGGTGTGCAGGCCTACGAGTACCTGCATGCCTACCGCGACCTGAACCTCAAGCTCAGCTCGGGCATCTTCGGGTCGACGTTTTTCATGCTCACCGGCTTCCACGGCTTCCACGTGTTCGTCGGCATGCTGATGCTGACCTTCATCACGCTGCGGTTGATGAGCGGGCACTTCACACCGAAGCGGCATTTCGGCTTCGAAGGTGCCGCCTGGTACTGGCACTTCGTCGACGTCGTCTGGCTCGGCCTGTACCTGCTCGTCTACTGGCTCTGACGCCGCCTGCGGCGGGGGGGCGGGCCGGCCTCGCCCGGCCCCGGGGGGCGCTTTCAAGGAACGCCGCACCCGCGGCGTTCCGCGTTTCAGGGCCCCACCGGCAGGCCGGTCGGCCTGACCCATCCCATGGTCCAGCTCAGCAGCACAAAGAGAAAGAGGGCGATCGAAAGCCCGACGCGCCAGGCCAGCGCACGTGCCATGTCGCGCTGGCGGGCTTCGCCATCCTCGCGCTTGCGAAGCATGAAGACGCCGGCGCTGGCCAGCGCGGCCAGCACCGCGACCAGCAGCACGACAAAAAACGGCTTCATCGCCGCGGATTATTCCACCCGTGCGAACCACGCTGTGGGACGGTACCGGCCGGCAGCGCGGTCATGAGCGAGCGGGCACGGCGCCTGATGCTGGGGCTGCTTGCAACCTGCGTGGTCATGGGTGCTGCAAGGCTGGGCTGGTGGCAGCTCGACCGGGCCGCTCGAAAGGTCGCCCTCCAGCAGGCCATCGATGCGACGAGGCAACTGCCGCCGTTGTCGGCCAGCGCGCTGCCGAGGACCGTCGACGCCGTGCCGGCATCGATGCATCGTGCCGTTGGTGTGCAGGGTCGGTGGCTTCACGAGGGCACGGTGCTGCTCGACAACCGGCCATTGCAGGGAAAAGCAGGCCTGATCGTCGTCACGCCGCTGCTGCTGCCCGACGGCGACGCGGTGGCGGTGCAGCGCGGCTGGGTGCCCCGAGACCCTCAGGACCGCACGCGCATCCCGTCCATTCCGGCGCCGCAGGGTACGGTCCAGGTGGTGGGCCGCATCGCCGGAGAGCCCGCGCGATTGCTTCAGCTCGGTGAGGCCGGGGGCGGAGCGATCCGGCAGAATCTCGACCTCGATGCCTACGCGCGTGAACTGCGGTTGCGGCTGCTCCCGTTCTCGATCGAGCAGGAGGACATCCGCTCTGCCGCGGACGACGGCTTGACGCGCCGCTGGAGCCCGCCGGCTGCGGATATCCATAAGCACTACGGCTATGCCTTTCAGTGGTTCGCGCTCGCCGCGCTGGTCGTGATCCTCTATGCCTGGTTCGGAATCATCCGCCCGCGACGAAGCGCTGCCTGACGCCTTGCGGCTGACGGTCTACCGGCTCGACGGCGCGGCCGTCGCAACTGGCGCCGACCGCACGCTCACCGGCCGTGTGAAGATGCTGCTGGTCTTGCTGGTGTGCGCGGCACCGGTGGTCGTTTCGTACCTGGCCTACTTCGGGTGGCGGCCACAGGCTCAATCCAACTACGGCACGCTGATCGTGCCGCCGAGGCCGCTGCCGCCGGCCGATCTGCGCGCCATCGACGGCTCGGTGATCCCGGCCGCGCAGCTGCGAGGTCAGTGGTTGCTGGTCGTGGTCGCAGGCTCGTCGTGCCTGCTGCCGTGCGAACGGCTGCTGTATGCGCAACGCCAGTTGCGCGAGATGCTCGGGCGCGATCGCGATCGCGTCGAGAAGTTGTGGCTGGTCGGGGACGAGGGTCGGGTCGCCGCGCCGCTGCTTGCGGCGCTGTCGGCATCCCCCGCGACGACCGTGCTCAGGATCTCCCCTGAAGCCCTGACGGGCTGGCTCGAACCCGAGCCCGGCCGTCACATCGATGAGCACCTCTATCTGGTCGACCCGAAGGGCGACTGGATGATGCGTTTCCCGGTCGACTTCGACCCCGCCAAGGTGCGCCGCGATCTCGACCGACTGCTTCGCGCATCGGCGTCGTGGGACCGGCCGGGCCGGTGAAGAGGGCATGAACGGCGCCACCGTCGACTTTGCCCCGCTGCTGCAGCTGCTGTTGCTGGCCGCGCTGGTGGCGTCGCTGCCCCTGGGCTACGTGTGGCTGCACCGCGGCGGCGAACGCACGCGGTCGCGCCTGGCGGTGCTGACCGCGCTGACGCTGTTCCTGACCTTCGACCTCATCGTCTTCGGCGCCTTTACACGCCTGACGGACTCCGGCCTCGGTTGCCCGGACTGGCCCGGCTGCTACGGTTTCGTGAGCCCGATCGGCGCCCGGGAGCAGATCGCGGCGGCGGTGAAGGAGCTTCCTTCCGGGCCGGTGACGCCGGCCAAGGCCTGGATCGAGATGATCCACCGCTACCTGGCGATGACCGTGGGCGCGCTGATCCTCGTGCTCGCGGTGGCCAGCTGGGTCGACCGCAGGCGGGTCGCGATCTCGCCCTGGTGGCCCACGGCGACGCTGGTCTGGGTGGTTGTGCAGGGCCTTTTCGGGAAGTACACGGTGACGCTGAAGCTCTACCCGGCGATCGTCACGCTGCACCTGCTGGGGGGCATCCTGCTGCTGATCCTGCTTGCCGTGCAGCGCGAAGCGTACATGCCGCGACGGATCTCGGTGCCCGAAGGGTGGCGCGCCGCGGCATGGGTGGCCGCGTTGCTGCTGCTGCTGCAGATCGCGCTCGGCGGCTGGGTCAGCACGAACTACGCGGTGCTGGCCTGCCGGGGTTTCCCGGACTGCAACGGCAGTTGGTGGCCGCCGATGGACTTCGACGCCGGCTTCGAGTTCCTCCGCCATCTGGGGCGCACCGGCAGCGGCGAGTTGCTGTCGTTCGAAGCGCTGGTCGCCATCCACTATGTGCATCGCGCCTTCGCCGTCGTCGCGAGCCTTGCGCTGGCATTGCTCGCGGCGGGTCTCGTGCGTTGTCCCGACGCCGGTGCCCGCCGGCTCGGGTGGCTTCTCGCCGGCCTGCTCCTGCTGCAATTGGCCAGCGGGCTGAGCAACATCGTGCTCGAGTGGCCGATCGTCGCGGCGCTGGTGCACAGTGGCGGCGCGGCAGCACTGATGCTCGCGCTGACGCTGTTGTTGACGCGCTCGCGGCCTCGGTCCTTTGGCGAGATGGGCTCCTAGAATCCGGCAACCCGATGGCGCAGTCGATCGTCGCCCCCACCGGCACCGCGTCGCGGTGGTCGCAGTACTACGTGCTGACGAAGCCGCGCGTCGTGCAGTTGATCGTCTTCTGCGCCGGCATCGGCATGCTGCTGGCCAGCCCCGGACTGCCCGACCTCGGCGTGGCGCTGCCGGCGCTGGCCGGGATCTGGCTTGTGGCCGCGGCCGCCGCGGCCTTCAACTGCCTCGTCGAGCAGCATGTCGACGCGCGCATGGCGCGGACCGCTTGGCGGCCGACTGCAAAAGGCGATTTGACCAGCCGGCAGACGCTGGCCTTCTCGACCGCGCTGTGTGCGCTCGGCAGTGCCCTGCTCTACGGGGCCGTGAGTGCGCTGACGATGTGGCTCACGCTCGCCACCTTCGTCGGCTACGCGATCGTCTACACCGTGGTGCTGAAGCCGCTGACGCCGCAGAACATCGTGATCGGCGGCGCCTCCGGCGCGATGCCGCCGGTGCTCGGCTGGGCGGCCGTCACCGGTGAAGTCGGCGCCGAGGCGCTCTTGTTGTGCCTGATCGTCTTCCTGTGGACGCCGCCGCACTTCTGGGCGCTGGCGCTGTACCGCGCCGAGGACTACCGCAAGGCCGGCCTGCCGATGCTGCCCGTGACCCATGGGCCCGAATTCACGCGGCTGCAGGTGCTGCTCTACACCGTGGTGCTCTTCGCCGCGACGCTGCTGCCGTTCGTGCACCGGATGAGCGGGTGGCTGTATTTGGTCTCGGCGATCGTGCTCGGTGGGCGTTTCGTGCAGCTGGCTTGGCAGCTGTGGCGGCGCTACAGCGACAAGCTGGCGAGGCAGACCTTCCGCTACTCGATCTGGTACCTGTCGCTGCTGTTCGCAGCGCTGCTCGCCGATCACTACCTGCAGCCATGGCTCGACCGAATCGTCGTCTGATGCTGGCCGCAGCGGTGGCGGCGGTGCTTCCCGGCTGCGATCGCGGCACCGGGGGCGGGGGCTTCAAGGCGATCGACATCACCGGCGCCGACTACGCGCAGGTGCTCGACCTTCCGGATACCGAGGGCCGTCGTCGCACGCTGGCCGACTTCAAAGGCAAGGTCACGGTGATCTTCTTCGGCTACACGCAGTGCCCCGACGTGTGCCCGACGACGATGGCCGAGCTGGCGCAGGTGAAGAAGCTGCTCGGTGCCGACGGCGTGCGGGTGCAAGGGATCTTCGTCACCGTCGATCCCGAGCGCGACACCCCCGAGGTGCTGAGGGCCTACGTGGCCAGCTTCGGCCCCGACTTCGTCGCGCTGCGCGGCGACGCCGACGAGACGAAGGCCACCGCGAAACAGTTCAAGGTGTTCTACGCCAAGTCGCCCGGCAAGACCGAAGGCAGCTACACGATGGACCACACCGCCGGCTCGTATGTTTTCGATGCCCGCGGGCGGGTGCGGCTGTTCACGCGCTACGGTGTCGGCGCCGAGGCACTGGCGGCCGACCTGAGGAAGCTGCTCGGCGAAGCCGGCTGAGGCCCGCTCCGCGCGCTCTTAAGGTGGTCCGGCTTGGCCGGTCACCCGAGAACCCCGCACAGGGGGCGGGTTGGGCGCAGCCCGGCCCTAGGGGCGCTCAGACGGCGCCTGCGACGTCGAGCGCCTTGCGCATCTTCTTCATCGCTGCAGCCTCGATCTGGCGGATCCGCTCGGCGGAAACACCGTACTCGGCTGCCAGTTCGTGCAGCGTCATGCCACCGCTGGCGTCGTCGTTGACCTTGAGCCAGCGCTCTTCGACGATGCGGCGGCTGCGTGGGTCGAGCGCCAGCAAGGCTTGGGCGATGCCGTCGCCAGCCAGCCAGTCACGGTGGCGCGCTTCGATCGCCCGGGTCGGCTCGAGCGTGTCGTCGGCCAGGTAGGCGATCGGTGCATAAGTCTCCTCGTCGTCGTCGGAGCGCGGTTCGAGCGCCACGTCGCCGCCCGAGAGGCGGGTCTCCATCTCGATCACTTCGTCGGGCTTGACGTTCAGTTCGCGGGCGATCGTCGACACCTGCGCCGGTGTCAGCGTCGTGCGGTGCGCGTCGGCGTCGTCGGCCTCGCTCTTCAGGCCCTGCTTCATCGAACGCAGGTTGAAGAACAGCTTGCGCTGCGCCTTCGTGGTGGCCACCTTGACCATGCGCCAGTTGCGCAAGATGAACTCGTGGATCTCGGCCTTGATCCAGTGGAGCGCGTAGCTCACGAGGCGGACACCCTGATCGGGGTCGAAGCGCTTCACGGCCTTCATCAGGCCGACGTTGCCCTCCTGGATCAGGTCGCCTTGCGGAAGACCATAACCGAGGTACTGGCGGGAGACCGACACCACGACGCGCAGGTGCGACAGCACCAGCCGCCCGGCTGCTTCGATGTCGCCATGGTCGCGCAGCTGGCGGGCCAGAGAGACCTCCTCGGGCTGCGTCAGCATCGGCAGCCGGTTGACGGCGGAGATGTACGCGTCGAGGTTGCCCAGCGAAGGCACCAGCGACCAGGGGTCGCGGACGGTGAGGGCATTGGCGGTGCTGATGTTCATGCGGGCTTCAGATCGGGTGTCCGGCTACGGGTTCCGCGAATATTAGCACTCGACCAAGGAGAGTGCTGATCGAGACCAGAAAGTCTGCGCTAACTTTCTCGAAACGATAGCAGCAGCGATCGGAAGAGCCCGTCAGATCCCTGAGGAGACCCGTTCCGCGACGGCCGAGCCCAATGCCGTGGTATCGGCGTCGCCGCCGAGGTCAGGCGTACGGGGGCCGCTGCGCAGCACGTCTTCGATCGCCCGCAGGATGGCGTCATGAGCGGGGCGTTCACCAAGGAACTCGAGCATCATCGCCGCGCTCCAGATCATCGCCACCGGGTTGGCGACGTTGCGCCCGTAGATGTCGGGCGCCGACCCGTGCACCGGCTCGAACAGGCTCGGGAAGCGCCGCTCGGGGTTGAGGTTGGCCGATGGGGCGATGCCGATCGTCCCGGTGCAGGCCGGGCCGAGGTCGGAAAGGATGTCGCCGAAGAGGTTGGTTGCCGCGACGACATCGAAGCGCTGCGGCTGCAGCACGAAGCGGGCCGCGAGGATGTCGATGTGCTGCTTGTCCCAGGTCACGTCCGGGTGGCGGACAGCCGCCTCGGCGGCGCGTTCGTCCCACCATGGCATGCTGATCGAGATGCCATTGCTCTTGGTGGCCACCGTCACGTGCTTGCGCCTGCGCGTGCGGGCAAGCCGGAAGGCGAAGTCGAGCAGCCGCTCGCTGCCATGTCGCGTGAAGACCGACTGCTGGACCACGAACTCGCGCTCGGTGCCGCCGAACATCACGCCGCCGACCGCTGAGTACTCGCCCTCGGTGTTCTCGCGAACGATCAGCATGTCGATGTCGCCTGGCTTCAGCCGGGCCAGCGGGCAGGGCACGCCGTCGAAGAGCCGCGCCGGCCGCAGGTTGACGTACTGGTCGAACTCGCGGCGGAACTTGATCAGCGAGCCCCACAGCGAGACATGGTCGGGCACCGTCGCCGGCCAGCCGACGGCGCCGAAGAGCAGCGCGTCCATGCCGCCGAGCTGCGCCTTCCAATCGTCGGGCATCATCTGGCCGGTTCGCTGGTACCAGTCACAACTGGCCCACTCGATGGGCGTGATGTCGAGCGTGATGCCGAATCGGCGCGCGGCGGCGTCGAGCACCCGCAAGCCCTCGGGCATCACCTCCTTGCCAATGCCGTCGCCGGGTATGGCGGCGATCCTGTGAGGGCGGCTCATGGATCCTCCCGCTCAGACGTTGAAGAGGAAGTTCATCACGTCGCCGTCCTTGACGACGTAGTCCTTGCCTTCGGCGCGCATCTTCCCGGCGTCCTTTGCCCCCTGTTCGCCGCCGCAGGCGACGTAGTCGGCGTAGGCGATCGTCTGCGCCCGGATGAAACCGCGCTCGAAGTCGGTGTGGATCACGCCAGCGGCCTGCGGTGCGGTGTCGCCGACATGGATCGTCCAGGCGCGCACCTCCTTCGGGCCGGCCGTGAAGTAGGTCTGCAGGCCGAGCAGCTTGAACGCGGCGCGGATGAGCCGGTTCAGCCCGGGTTCGTCCTGACCCATCTCCTTCAGGAACTCGAGCCGGTCGGCATCGGCCATGTCGGCCAATTCGGCCTCGGTCTTGGCGCAGATCGCGACCACCGGCGCCTTCTGCGCGGCGGCAAACTCCTGGAGGCGATCGAGCAGCGGGTTGTTCTTGAATCCGTCCTCGGCGACGTTGGCGACGAACATCGACGGTTTCGCGGTGATCAGGCACAGCGGCTTGAGCACCGTCAGCTCCTCTTTGCTGAAGTCGATCGACCGAACCGGGCGGCCCTGGTCGAGCGCGGCCTCGCACTTCCTCAGCACGTCGACCAGCCGCTGGGCCTCCTTGTCGCCCCCGGCCTTGGCCTGCTTGGTCCAGCGCGCGAGGCTCTTCTCGACGGTGGCCATGTCGGCGAGGCACAGCTCGGTCTGGATGACCTCGATGTCGGCCACCGGGTCGACCCGGCCGGCGACGTGGACGACGTTGTCGTCCTCGAAGCAGCGCACGACGTTGACGATGGCGTCGGTCTCGCGGATGTGCGAGAGGAACTGGTTTCCCAGGCCCTCGCCCTTGCTGGCGCCGGCGACGAGCCCGGCGATGTCGACGAACTCGACGATCGCCGGCACCACGCGCTCGGGCTTCGCCAGTTCGGCCAGCCTGGTCAGCCGTGGGTCGGGCAACTCGACCACGCCGACGTTCGGCTCGATGGTGCAGAACGGGTAGTTCTCCGCCGCAATGCCCGCTTTCGTCAGCGCATTGAAGAGGGTGGACTTGCCGACATTGGGCAGTCCGACGATGCCGCACTTGAGGCTCATGAGCGTTCGGGCTTTCGGGGAATAGGACTCGGCTAGAAGTTCCAGCGCGCACGCACCGGTTGGCCGGCTCGCAGCACGCGGTCGATGCCTTCGAGCACCACCGCGTTCATGCCAAAGGTGACGCCGCCCCCGACACGCGGGTCGGCTCTGAAAGTGGCCAACGTGTCGCCGGGCTCGTGGCCGGTGGCGGCGGTGTGCGGGTCGACGTTCGGCACTGTGCAGCGGACGCATGGCTTCACCAGCCTCAGCCTCACGGGGCCGTCGTCGGCGGCGACTTCGATCTCGGCGAGGTTGTCCTCGTCGAAGGCTTCGATGCCGTCGAGCACCAGGTTGGGCCGGAAGCGCTCCATCGTCACCGGCTCGACCCCCTTGGCCGCAAGCCGACGGTTCAAATCGGCCAGCGACGCGCTGGATGTGACGAGGATCGGGTAGCCGTCGGAGAAGGCGTTCTCGGCTTCGACCTCACCTGTCCACTGGCGGCTCGAGAGGCGCTTCTGGTCGGGGTCGAAGCGCACCAGACGCAGCCGGCGGCCGAGCAAGTCGCTCAACCACTGCGCCGCCAACGGGCCCATGTCGTAGGCCCTGACCTCGTCGTCCCACACCCGGGCGCGGGTGGCGGACTCCACCGTGTCGAGCGAGATGTGCAGCGCCAGCATTCCCGGTGCGCGAAGCACCATGTCCGCGGCGCGAAGGGACGGGCGCACCAGCGCCAACCGAGGTTCGTCGCGCTGCGTCAGCATCTCGCCGGCCTCGTCGACGACCATCCAGGCACGGTCGAGTTCGAGCCCGGTCTCGATGAGCAAGGCTTCGTTCACGGCGATGCCGGCGCAGGACTTGACCGGGTGCACGTAGATCTGCACGAGCTTGCAGGCAATCTCTTCCACGGGGGCGGGCTCGAAGGATGGAACCCGCGATTGTGCCGCGGGGCCCTGCCTACAATGCCGGGCATGCCCCGGTTCGACGTCTGCGTCCACGGCTCCGGCATCGTGGGCCTGGCCGCGGCACTGGCGTTGTCGAGGCTCGGGATGCAGGTGGCCGTGACAGCTCCCCCTCCGCGCGACGCCGCGCGGTCCGACCTGCGAGCCTATGCGCTCAACCTGGCATCGGTGAAGCTGCTCGGGGCGCTGAAGGTCTGGGATGCGCTGCCGGCGGATGCCCGCACCCTGGTGGCCGACATGCATGTCGTCGGCGACGACGGGCGCTCGACGCTCGACTTCTCGGCCTGGAGCCAGGGCATCGAACAGCTCGCATGGATCGTCGACGCTGCGGAGCTCGAGTCCTGCCTGGCCACTGCGGTGGCCTTCGCCCCGCACGTGCACCGGCTGGACGCCGGCATCGGCGTCGATGCTGCGCTTCAGGTGCACGCCGAGGGCCGCGGCTCCGAAGCCCGCCAGCAGCTGGGCGTCTCGATGGCGCTGCAGAGCTACGGCCAGCGGGCGGTTGCGGCGAGGCTGGTGGCCGACCAGGCGCATGGCGCCCTGGCGCGCCAGTGGTTTCGTTCACCCCAGGTGCTGGCGCTGCTCCCGTTCGACCGTCCCGAAGCCGGGCGCTCGTACGCGCTGGTGTGGTCGTTGCCGGAGGCCGAGGCCGAAATGGTGATGTCCCAGCCGCCAGCCGAGTTCGAATCCGCGCTGGCCGCCGCCACCGGTGAGGCGGCGGGCCGGCTGCGGCTGGCGAGCGAGCGCGCCGCCTGGCCCTTGGCGGTGGGGAGGGCCAGCGCGGTCTGCGGGCCGGGTTGGGTGCTGGTCGGTGATGCGGCCCATGTCGTGCACCCACTGGCCGGTCAGGGGCTGAACCTGGGCCTCGCCGACGTGGCTGCACTTGCCGACGAGCTGGGCCGGCGCGAGCGCTGGCGTCCACCCGGGGATGAAAGGCTGCTGCGCCGCTATGCCCGCCGCCGCGAGGCCGACACCTGGGCGATGGCACAGCTGACCGATGGGCTCTGGCACCTTTTCGCAAGCCCGAACGCACTGGCGAAGGAACTTCGCAACCGAGGGCTGACTCTGGTGAACGAGCTTGTGCCGCTGAAGCGGCTGCTCACTGCACGCGCCAGCGGCGCCTGATACGAGGACCTTCGCGATGACGCCGACTCTTCTTGCCCGCCCGCTGGTGGCCTGCCTGATGCTTCTGCTGGCCGCCACGGCAAACGCGCAGGAGGCAGCGATCCGCAAGAACCTGGCCGAGCGGCTGCCCAACTTCCCGAAGATCGACGAGGTGACGAAGACCGCAATCCCCGGCATCTACGAGATCCGCATCGGCACCGACATCCTGTACACCGACGAGCAGGCCAACCACATCATCCAAGGTTCGCTGATCGACACCCGCACCCGCACCAACCTCACCGATGCGCGCATCGACAAGCTGACCGCGATCGAGTTCGCCACACTGCCGCTGAAGGACGCGCTGGTCTTCAAGCAGGGTAGCGGGCAGCGCAAGATGGCGGTGTTCGCCGATCCCAACTGCGGCTACTGTCGGCAGTTCGAGCGTGATCTGATGGCGGTGAAGGATGTGACGATCTACACCTTCCTCTACCCGATCCTCGGCGCCGATTCGAGGGTGAAGTCTCGCGACATCTGGTGCGCGAAGGATGGTGCCAAGGCCTGGCGGTCGTGGATGGTCGACGGCTCGACCCCGGTCAAGGCGGGCGAGAAGTGCGACAGCGCGGTGCTCGAGCGCAACCTCGAGTTCGGGCGCAAGCACCGGATCACCGGGACGCCCGCGGTCTTCTTCGAGGACGGCACCCGGCGGCCGGGTGCCTTGTCGCTCGAGCAGGTCGACAAGCTGCTGGCCGCGGCGCGCAGGCCCTGACCGGGCGGGCGCGAATCGCCCGCTTGCCGTGACGGCAGAACCGGCCCGCCCTTCGTCCTCGAAGGGGGTAGCGCTGGTTGCGGTGGTGATCGTTGCGCACCTCTGGCTGGCCGACGATCTGCTCGGCCGCGCGCGAGCTCAGCGCAGCAGCGGGCCTGTGCGGCTCGAAGTCGCGTTTGTCACCGAAATGCAGCCCGGCCCGGTCCTGGTGGCGGCGGCAGCCGCACCGCCGCCGACGGGGCGCCCGCAGTCGACCCGCCTGGCCGCGGCGGCCATCGGCGCTGCCGACGCGCCGCACGCGCCCGCGTCGGCGCCCGAATCGCCGCCACCGGCGGCCGATCCGGTGCCCGAGCCGCCGCACGGGGTGGCTTCGGCGCCTTCGGGTCCGGCTCCGGCTGCCGAGCCTGCGCCGACGTTGCCCGAGACGCCGCCCAAGGTGACGGCGGATGCCGCCGAGGGGCCGATCTCGACCGCCGCGGCGACCTCTGCGCCGGCGGCGGGCCGGCCCGCGTTCGAGTGGCCGCTGTCGACGCGGCTCAGCTACCGTCTGACCGGCTACTACCGCGGCCCGGTGGAAGGGCAGGCGCAGGTCGAGTGGCTGCGGCGCGGGGCACGCTACCAAGTCCACCTGGAGGTCAGCATCGGCCCCAGCTTCGCGCCGCTGATGAGCCGCCGCATGACGAGCGATGGCGAGATCACGCCCCAGGGCCTTTCGCCGGGGGTCTACTTCGAGGAGACGCGGGTTGCACTCGCCAGCCCGCGGCGACGGACGGTGGCACTCGGGCCGGACGCGATCCGCCTCGCCGACGGGCGCGAGGTCCCGCGTCCGGCCGGTGTGCAGGACAGCGCGAGCCAGTTCGTTCAGATGATCTGGTGGTTCACGACGCAGCCGGAGCGGTTGTTGCCCGGACAGGGTCTGGAGATCCCGCTCGCGCTGCCGAATCGGGTCGAGCCCTGGACCTACGACGTGCTCGGAGTCGAGCCGCTGCACACCCCGCTCGGCCTGCTGGAGTCGGTGCACGTCAAACCTCGGCGGGCGCCGCGACCGGGCGGCGACCTCGTCGCCGAAAGCTGGATCGCACCCGCGCTGCAGTACCTGCCGGTGCGCATCGTGATCCGCCAGGACGAAGAGACCTTTGTCGACCTCATGCTCGACCGGGCGCCGGTTCAGGCCGCACCCGACGCCGCCACGAGTGCGGCGCCGGCGGCTAGCCGCTGAAGCGCTGCAGAAACTCGGCGGCGGCTGCCCGCCCGCGCATGTTGGCGATGGTGCGTGCCGCCGCTTCGAGCGCTGCGTTCAGCTCCTCGGGCGTTCGCGACCCCTCGATGCGGATGGCCGGCAACTCGCCGAGCGGGCCGACCAGTTCGGTCAGCGCGCGCACCGCCTGTCGGCGCCGCTGCTGGAAGTCGGGCGTCCCCGACGCCGCCGGCGCCGCGGCAGCGGCGGCCGGGGCCGGCGCAGGGCTCTCGCGGGGCGTGGACTTGGCCTCGGCGGTGACGGCGATCGCCTCGATGAAGCCGCCCACCGACAGCGCCTCGATCACGTCCACGTCGGCGGGCGGCAACATCCGGCGCAGCTCATCGTCGCTGCGCTTGCCGTCGACCATGATCAGCATGCTGCGGAACTTGGGCGCGAGCTTCAGCGCCCTGGTCTCCACTTCACTCTGACCCTTGGTGGTTTTTCGATAGATGGTCGCCATCATCCCCAACGGCCCCGTCGCGGTGGTTCGTGGCAGCGTTATCGGCCGCGCTGGAGGGGGCCGTATAGTTTCCCGCATTCCCGGAGGCGAAAAACATGACGGATGCCCTGATCCTGACCGAATTGAGAGGCGAAGGGGCGCGGCGGACGGCGCTGGTCACGCTGAACCGGCCGCAGCAGCTGAACGCGCTGAACGACACGCTGATGGACCAGCTGGGCGCTGCGCTGGTGGCCTTCGACCGCGACGACGGCATCGGCTGCATCGTCATCACCGGCAGCGCCCGGGCCTTTGCCGCCGGCGCCGACATCGGCGCGATGGCCCGCTGGGGCTACATGGACGTGCACCGCAGCGACTACATCACCCGCAACTGGGAGACCGCGCTCGGCGTCCGCAAACCGGTGATCGCCGCGGTGGCGGGGTTTGCGCTTGGCGGCGGCTGCGAGCTGGCGATGATGTGCGACTTCGTGATCGCTGCCGACACCGCCCGCTTCGGCCAGCCGGAGATCAAGCTCGGCATCATCCCGGGTGCCGGCGGCACGCAGCGACTGCCGCGTGCGGTGGGCAAGGCCAAGGCGATGGAGATGGTGCTCACCGGCCGCATGATGGACGCCGCCGAGGCCGAACGCGCCGGGCTCGTCTCGCGCGTCGTGCCGGCGGACAAGCTGCTCGATGAGGCGCTGGCGGCGGCGGCGGCGATCAACACGATGAGCGCGCCCAGCGTGGCCTTCGCGAAGGACTGCGTGAACCGCGCCTTCGAAGGCACGCTGACCGAAGGCGTGCGCTACGAGCGCCGGGTCTTCCACTCGCTGTTCGCGACCGAGGACCAGAAGGAAGGGATGGAGGCGTTCGTCGCGAAGCGCCCGCCAGCCTTCAAGCACCGCTGAAAGCGGCTGCGGGTCAGGGCACGAGCCAGCGCCGGCCCTCGTCGTCGAACAGGGCACGTCGGTGGCCCTCGGCGTGCAGTTCGAGCCAGTCGAGCGAGCGCACATCGGCGCTGACGACGCCGAAGTGCTCACGGCTGCCGCGCTCGGGACGCGGGTGTGGCACGGCGCTGCCCGGCGGCAACGGTGACAGGTAGTCCTGCGCCGCCGGCGACATCTTGAGCCGCGCCCATCGCGACGACACCGCGAGACCGGCGGTGGCCACCGACAGCCGCACCCGCAGCCGCAGCTGCCAGCCGAGCGCGGGCGACCACAGCACCAGTGTGCCGTCGGGAAAGGCGGCGATCTGGTGCACCTTCGGGCTGCGGCTGTCGGCGTAGAAGATCACCTGGCGTTGCGCGGCGTCCACGGCGCGCAGCACGACATGCCGGGCCTCGGCGGCGGTGCCGTCGGTGGTGGCGAGCACACCGACTCGCCATGGGTGCTGGCTGTCCCCGGGCGCCAGCTCGAGTTCGGCCCACACGGCCCGCTCGATCTCGTCGAGCGTCTCGAGCCGGGTGTCCGGGGCCTCGGTCATCGCGGTCAGCCTTCGCGGCGCAGCGCCGGGAAGAGGATCACGTCGCGGATGCTCGGGCTGTCGGTCAGCAGCATCACCAGCCGGTCGATGCCGACACCGCAACCACCCGCAGGCGGCATGCCGTACTCCAGCGCACGAATGTAGTCGGCATCGTAGTACATCGCTTCCTCGTCGCCGGCGGCCTTGTTGGCGGCCTGGGCCAGGAAGCGCGCGGCCTGGTCCTCGGCATCGTTGAGTTCGGAGAAGCCGTTGGCGATCTCGCGGCCGGTGATGAAGAGCTCGAAGCGCTCGGTCACGGTCGGGTCGTTGTCGGAGGCCCTTGCCAGCGGCGACACCTCGACCGGGTAGTCGATGATGAAGGTGGGCTGCAACAGCTTTTCTTCGACCTCCTCCTCGAAGACGCCGAACTGCAGCTCGGCGAGCTTCCAGTGCGCCGGCGGCTCTTCGCCGCGCGCCTTCAGCCGGGCATGCAGCACCGCGGCGTCACCGGCTTCGTCCTCGGTCAGCCCGGCATGCACGACGAGCGCCTGGCGCACCGTCATGCGCGCGAACCGCTGCTCGAGGTCGACCGGCTGGCCGCCGTAGTGCAGCGCCGCGCTGCCGGTGGCGGCGCGCGCGGCGTGGCGCAGCAGACCTTCGGTGAAGTCCATCAGGTCGTGGTGGGTCCAGTACGCCGCATAGAACTCGAGCATCGTGAACTCGGGGTTGTGGCGGACGCTGATGCCCTCGTTGCGGAAGTTGCGGTTGATCTCGAACACCCGCTCGAAGCCGCCCACCACCAGCCGCTTCAAGTACAGCTCGGGTGCGATGCGCAGGAACATCTCCTGGTCGAGCGCGTTGTGGTGGGTGACGAAGGGCTTGGCATTGGCACCGCCCGGGATCGGGTGCAACATCGGCGTCTCGACCTCGAGGAAACCGTGCTCGACCATGTGGTTGCGGATCGAGGACACCGCCTTGCTGCGGGCCACGAATCGCTGCCGCGCGGTCTCGTCGGTGATGAGATCGACATAACGCTGCCGGTACTTCTGTTCCTGGTCGGCCATGCCGTGGAACTTGTCGGGCAGAGGGCGCAGGCTCTTCGTCAGCAGGCGCACCTGCGTGGCCTTCACCGTCAACTCGCCGGCCTTGGTGCGAAACAGCGTGCCGCTGCAGCCGAGGATGTCGCCCAGGTCGAGCCGCTTGAACGCGTCGAGCCCTTCGGCACCCACCTGGTCGAGCGTGATGTAAAGCTGGATGCGGCCCGTGCCGTCCTGCAGCGTCGCGAAGCAGGCCTTGCCCATCACGCGCTTGAGCATCATGCGCCCGGCCACGGCGACCACGAGTTGCCTCGGCTCGAGTTCCTCGTTCGGGACACTGCCGTGGCGGTGATGCAGGTCGGCGGCCTGGTGAGTGGGCTTGAAGTCGTTGGGGAACGCCACGCCGGCGGCGCGGACCGTGCGCAGCTTCTCGCGCCGCTCGGCGATGAGCATGTTGTCCTGGTCGTCGGGCGGAGCGGGCGGGGGGTTCGAGGTCATCTGGCAACTCGTTGAAACTGCTGCAATTTTAGGCGCGTGACGAGGGTGCGGCCGTACAATCACGGCCTTTTCTTTCGCGCCGCCGATGCCCGCCGCGTTCCCGATCACCGACCGACCGATCCGCTTCGCGATGGTGGGCTGCGGCCGCATCTCGGCCAACCACTTCGACGCGCTCGCGCAGCACGCGCCGCGCGCCGAACTGGTGGCGGTGTGCGACAACCGGGCCGCCGCGCTCGAAGCCGCCGTGGCGCGCACCGGTGTGCGGGGTTTCGCATCGCTCGACTCGCTGCTCGCCGGCTGCGAAGCCGACGTGGTCGTGATCGCCACCCCCAGTGGCCTTCACCCGCGCCAGGCGATGCGCGCCGCGCAGGCTTGCCGCCATGTCGTTACCGAGAAGCCGATGGCGACCAAGTGGGACGAAGGCATGCAGATGGTGCGCGTCTGCCGCGAGGCTGGCGTCAAGCTATTTGTCGTCAAGCAGAACCGCTTGAACCCGACGCTGCAGCGGCTGAAGACCGCAATCGACGCCGGGCGCTTCGGCGCGATCCACCTCGTGACGGTCAACGTTTTCTGGACGCGGCCGCAGAGCTACTACGACGAGGCGCGCTGGCGAGGCCGCTGGGACATGGACGGCGGCGCCTTCCTGAACCAGGCAAGCCACTACGTTGACATGGTCGACTGGCTGGTCGGCCCGGTCGACAGCGTGCACGCCTACACCGCGACGCTGGCGCGCGACATCGAGGCCGAGGACACCGGCGTCATGAGCCTGCGGCTGCGCCGCGGCGGGCTGGCCTCGGTCAACGTCACGATGTTGACGCATGGCAAGAACTTCGAGGGCAGCATCACGATCCTCGGCGAGCACGGCACGGTGCGCATCGGCGGCGTAGCGGTCAACCGTGTCGACCACTGGGAGTTCGCGGACAGACGACCGGAGGACGACGAGGCCCAGCGCGTGAGCTACGCCACTGCGTCGGTCTACGGCCCCGGCCACCCGCTCTACTACGACAACGTGATCGGCACGCTGCGCGGCGAACAGCATGCCGAGGTCGACGGCTACGAGGGCCTGCGCTCGCTCGAAGTCGTGATCGCCGCCTACCGCAGCGCGCGCGACGGTGTGCGGGTGGGCCTGCCGCTGGTGTTCTGACGCGATGGCGGCCGTCGTCCATCCGAGCGCGATCGTCGACGCGGGCGCGCAAATCGGTGACGGTACCCATGTCTGGCACTTCGCCCATGTCTGTGCCGGCGCGCGCATCGGCGAGGGCTGTTCGCTCGGCCAGGGCGTGTTCGTCGGCAACGATGTCGTCATCGGCCGCAACGTGCGAATCCAGAACCATGTCTCGGTCTACGACGCGGTGACGCTCGAGGATGATGTGTTCTGCGGCCCGAGCATGGTCTTCACCAACGTCGTCAACCCGCGCGCTGCGGTGCCGCGCAAGAACGAGTACCGGCCGACAATCGTCAAGCGCGGCGCGACACTCGGGGCGAACTGCACCGTCGTGTGCGGCACGACGATCGGAGAACACGCCTTTGTCGGTGCCGGCGCCGTCGTCACGCACGACGTGCCGGACTTCGCGCTCGTGGTCGGGGTTCCGGCACGGCGAATCGGCTGGATGAGCCGCCACGGCGAACGCCTGGCCCTGCCGGTTTCGGGCCGCGGCGAGGCCAACTGCCCGGCCACCGGCGAAGGTTATCGGCTCGAAGGCGAGACCTTGAAGCGATGCAGTTCACCGACCTGAAGTCGCAGTATGCGGCGCTGAAGCCGGCGATCGACTCACGCATCCAGCGCGTGCTGGACCATGGCCAGTACATCATGGGCCCGGAGGTGCGCGAGATGGAGGTCGCGCTCGAGACCTTTGTCGGTGCGCGGCATTGCATCAGCGTCGCCAGCGGCACCGAGGCGCTGCTGATCGCGATGATGGCGCTCGGCATCGGTCCCGGCGACGAAGTGGTGACGACACCGTTCACCTTCGCGGCGACGGCCGAGACGATCGTGCTGCTCGGCGCCCGGCCGGTGTTCGTCGATATCGAGCCCGACACCTGCAACATCGACGCCGGCCTGGTCGAGGCGGCGGTGACGCCGCACACGAAGGCGATCATGCCGGTCAGCCTCTACGGGCAGGTGGCCGACATGGACCGCATCAACGAAGTCGCGGCACGTCACGGCCTTGCGGTGATCGAGGACGGCGCCCAGAGCTTCGGCGCGCGCTACCGGGGGCGGCGGTCGTGCGCGCTGTCCACCTTCGGTGCCACCAGCTTCTTCCCGAGCAAACCGCTCGGCTGCTACGGCGACGGCGGTGCCTTGTTCACCGATGACGATGCGCTCGCGCAGGCGGCGCGCGAGATCCGCGTCCACGGGCAGAGCGGTCGCTACCGCCACACGCGTGTCGGCGTCGGCGGCCGCATGGATACGCTGCAGTGCGCGGTGGTGCTCGCCAAGCTCGAGCGCTTCGAGTGGGAGCTGCAGCGCCGCGCCGAGATTGGAGAGGGTTACCGCCGGCTGCTGGCGCCGCTGCCCGGGATTGATCTCGTGGCGGTGCGGCCCGACCGCGATTCGGTGTGGGCGCAATACACCGTCTTCGTCGACCGCCGCGACGCGGTTCGCGACACGCTGCAGGCCCAGGGGATCCCAACCGCCGTGCACTACCCGCTGCCGCTGGACCGGCAGCCGGCGTACGAACGATTTGCCCACGCTGGTGGCTGCCCGCAGGCCCAACGTGCCGCTTCGCGCGTGCTCAGCCTGCCGATGAGTGCCGATCTGGGCGAGGCCGACCAGGACCACGTGGTGACCGCGTTGCGCGCCGCCCTGGCGCGAACCTGAGGTGTCGATGTCGACGCCCGGCCGGGGCCGGCCCGCCGTGTCGGGCGACTATGAGCGGCTGTACGACGAACACCCGGAGTACGCAGCCCGGCGACTCGACGGCTCGTTCGAGCAACAGCAGGTGGACATCGAAGTCCGCGACTTCAAGTTGCCGCAGCTGCTGGCGCTCTGGCCCGGTCCGCCGCCGGGCAGCGTCGTGGAGGTCGGCTGCGCCACCGGCGAGCTGATCGCTGCCTGGCCGGTCGCCCCCGGCGGACGGCGGCTGGGGCTGGACCTCTCGAGCCGCAACATCGAGGCCGCGCGGCGGCGCTTTCCCGACGTGGAGTTCTCTGCCGTCGACTTCCGCGTCGAGCCGCCCCGTGGCCACTTCGACCTCGTCGTGCTGAGCGATGTCCTCGAACATGTCGAGGACGACGCCGGGTTCCTCCGCGACGCGGCGAGGCTGGGTGAACGTGTCGTGGTCAACCTGCCGCTCGAGTGCAACTGGCTCAACGCACGCCGGAAGTACGGCGCCGGCGATGTCTCGGGGCATCTCAGGCGGTACACGCTGGAGCAGGGCCTCGGACTGTTCGATCGTGCGGGCCTGCAGGTCGAAGGATGGCATCGAGCCTGGCTGCACGAGACGGCGGCAGAGGACGAGCGCCGCAGGCTGCGGCGCCGCCGGCTCGGGCGGGCCTTCGCGGGCGGGGCGGTCGGGGCTGCCGCGCGGGCTGCGATCTTCGCCGCGGCGAGGCTGGTGCCGCCGTTCGGACGGCGGCTCTTCCCGTCCAATCTGTTCGTGCTGGCCCACGGGGACAGCAACGCTCCGCGATGACGCTGCGCGCCGACCTGCTTCGCACGGTCTTGATCCAGGGGCTGGGGGCCGCGGCGCTGCTGGCGGCGGTGATCTATCTCGGGGCCGTGCTCGGGCCCGAGGCGCAGGGTCGCTTCAGCCGGACGAAGGCCGAAGTCGAGTTCGTCGCGGCACTGGCGATGGCCGGCCTTCCGCAGGCGATGTTCTATTTCGTTCAGAAGGGTGCGCTGCCGGTTCGTCGCGCCTTGCGCATCGCCCTGCTGGCGGCCGTGGCGGGGGCCGTCGCTGGTCTGGCCTACGGAGTGCTGGCCGGCCGCGGCGCCGGGCTGGCCCTCGCCTTCGCGCTCTCGCTGGCCGCCGCCGCCTGCGTCTGGCACGGCGAACTGCGTGCGCTGCTGCTGACCTTGCCGTCCCCCAGTGCGTTCAACGCCGTCACTGCCCTACCTCAAGCATTGATGCTGTGCCTGGCGCTGCTCTGGTCCGCGACCTCGGTTGACGAGATTTCGCTGGCCGGCGGTTTCGCGATTGCCTATCTCGCTCCCGCCGCGTTGGCGCAGGCGTTGCTGATGCGCCACGAGCCGGCCGGGGCCGTGGCCGGCGCAACGCCTCCCGGCAGCGCATTGTTCCGCTTCGGTGCCGCTGCCTGGTTGACCGCCGCGCTCGGCGCCGCCGCGCTGGTGATCATGCAGCGGACCGTGGAGCAAGCGCTGGGGCCGGCGGCGCTCGGTGTGTTCACGATGGCGCTCGCACTGGCCCAGGTGCCCTTGCTGCCCGTCAGCTACGCGGCGCCCCTCCTCTTCAGACACTGGATGCGCAGCGCCGGACCGCCACCAACTCGGGCGCTGCTGTTGCCGCCCACGGTGATCGGTGCCGGCGCCATCGTCCTGATGGGGGCGATCTCCGCGACCGACATCGGCGTCGGTGACCGCTACGCAGCGCTGCGCTCACTGGTGCCGCTGTTGTTGGCCGGCACCGCCGCCGAGTCGCTGCTCCGTCTGCTCGGGGCGCACGCCAATGCCGCCGGCCGGCCGTGGGGGATCGTGGTTGCCGAGGCGCTGCGCTGTGCGAGCCTGGTGGCTGCCGGGCTGTTCGGGGTGTCGGAGGCCGGTTTGTGGTCGAGCGGCATGGCCTGGGTCGCCAGCACATGGGGCGCAGCGCTTCTGCTGCTCATGCTGACCCGGCACGAGGCCCGAGGCGTCGTGCGATGAAGCCGGCCCCTGGCTGTCATGTCGCGCTGCTCGGCGCCGCGAACTCGATCCATCTGCAACGCTGGGCGCTCGGGCTCGCGGGGCGGGGATGGCAGGTGACGGTGATCACGCAGCACCGCAAGGGTGTGCTGGACTACCCGCCGCCAATCCGGCTCGAGACGCTGCCCTGGCATGGTGCCGCGGGCTATTTCGCCAACGTACTGGCGCTGCGGGCGCTGCTGCGGCGCCTGCAGCCCGACCTTCTTCACGTCCACTACGCCAGCGGCTACGGCACGCTGGGGTCGCTTGCCGGCTGGCGGCCGATGCTGCTCTCGGTGTGGGGCGCCGACGTCTACGACTTTCCTCGGCAGGGCGCAGTCAGCCGGCTGCTGCTGCTGCACAACCTCCGGCATGCCGACCGCCTGGCATCCACCAGCGAGGCCATGGCGCGTCGGGTGCGAAGCCTGTGGCCGGGGGTCGGTCCGATCGACATCACCCCGTTCGGCGTCGACCCGTCACGCTTTGCCCCGGCGGCGCGCGCCGCGCACCCCTTTACCGTCGGCACGGTGAAGACGCTGACGCCGAAGTATGGAATCGACACGCTGCTGCAGGGTTTCGCGCTCGCCCGTGGCCGGCTGCCACCGGACGCCGAACTGCTGATCGTCGGCGATGGGGAACAGCGCCTGGCGTTGACTTCGATGGCTGCGCATCTCGGGGTCGCTCCGCAGGTGCGCTGGGTCGGCGCCGTCGACCACGCGCAGGTGCCGGGCTGGCTACAGCGGATGGACCTCTACGTCGCAGTCAGCCGCGATGACAGCGAGAGCTTCGGCGTCGCGGTGGTCGAGGCCTCCGCCTGCGGGCTCCCGGTGGTTGTCAGCGACGCCGGCGGGCTGCCCGAAGTGGTGGAGCAGGGCGTCACCGGCCTGGTCGTGCCACGCGAGGATCCGCATGCCCTGGCCGAGGCGATGGTCGCACTTGCCTCCGACGCAGCGATGCGCGAACGCCTCGGCGCGGCCGGCCGTGCCCGCGTGCTGCAGCGCTACGACTGGCCCCGCTGTGTCGACCGGATGCTGGACGCCTACCACGCGGCGCTCGGACCCGCGGCGCCACCCTGCAAGGCGCTGCCGTGAGGAGCCCACAGTCCTGGCGCCCAACGAAGTTCGAGCTTCGCGGCGGGCACCTTCGCGGGAGCCGAAACGCTGCCGAGCTCGGTGTCGGCTCGCGCCTGGTCGCGGATCTTGTCGCCGGGCTCTACGCGCGTGATCTGCCGAAGCATGTGCGCGGCCGGCTGCTCGACCTCGGGTGCGGCAAGGTCCCGCTGTACGGAACCTACCGCGATCTGGCATCGGCGGTGACCTGCATCGACTGGAGCGACGATACCCATGTCGACCTCGTCTGCGACTTGTCGCAGCCGCTGCCGCTCGGCGATGCGAGTTTTGACACGGTCGTCGTCTCGGACGTGATGGAGCACCTGCCCGACCCTGCGCTGGCCTGGCGCGAGATCGCCCGCGTGCTGGCACCGGGTGGCACGCTTCTCCTGAATGTCCCGTTCCTGTATCCGATTCACGCCCACCCGCACGACCACTTCCGCTACACCTGCTTCGCGCTCGATCGGTTCGCCCGCGGCAGCGGTCTCGAGCCGGTCACCCTCGAGCCCGTCGGCGGCCTGATCGAGGTTCTGGCCGACATCTCAGGCAAGGCGCTCGCGAGACTGCCGGTGATCGGCCCGGCGTTGGCTGCCGCGCAGCAGGCGCTTGCCTCCGCATTCGTCCGCACCAGCCTCGGCCGCCGACTGCTCGTCGCGACCGCGCGCAACTATCCTCTCGGCTACTTCCTCGTCGCCGTGCGCTCGGCGTGAACATCCTCTACCTCAACCACTACGCCGGCTCGCCCGGCTACGGCATGGAGTACCGGCCGTACTACCTGTCGCGCGAGTGGGTGAGGGCCGGCCACAAGGTCAGGGTGGTCGCGGCGGATCAGTCGCACGTGCGGGCCCGCGCGCCGAAGCCGGGGCGAGAGACGATCGACGGCATCGAGTACCTGTGGGTGGCCACGCCGCGCTACCGCGGCAACGGCATCGGGCGTGCACGAAACATCGCGGTTTTCCTGCTGGCACTGTGGCGCGATGCCCGCCGGCTGGTGCGCGACTTCGAGCCCCAGGTCGTGATCGCGTCGAGCACCTATCCGATGGACATCTGGGTGGCTCGCCACCTCGCGCGGCTGGCGGGGGCGAAGCTGGTCTTCGAGGTTCACGACCTCTGGCCGCTGAGCCCGATCGAGCTCTCGGGCATGCCGCGCTGGCATCCGTTCGTGCTGCTGTGCCGCTGGGCCGAAGGCACTGCCTACCGCGACGCCGACGTCGTCGTCTCGATGCTGCCGAAGGTGCACGACTACATGGCCTCGCGCGGGCTCGATCTGCACAAGCTCGCGGTCGTGCCCAACGGCATCACGCTCGAAGAGTGGGTCGGCCATGGCGAGCCGCTGGCGCCGGGCGCGCTGGCGGCGCTCGATGCGGCTCGGCGCGACGGCCGCACGGTGGTCGGCTACGCAGGTTCGCACGGGCTGCCGAATGCGCTCGACACGTTGCTCGATGCCGCGCGCGAGCTGCGCGACGAGCCGTTCCATTTTGTGCTCGTCGGCGACGGCCTCGAGAAGCCGCGCCTCGAGCAGCGTGTCCGCGACGAGGGGCTCGAGCGCGTGACGATGCTGCCGCCGATACCGAAGGCACAGATCCCGTCGTTCCTGGCCGCGGTCGACATCGCCTACATCGGGTGGCAGCGGGTCCCGATCTACCGTTTCGGCATCGCGCCCAACAAGCTGATGGACTACATGATGGCCGGCTGTGTCGTGCTGCACTCGGTGGAGGCGGGAAACGACCCGGTGGCCGAGGCGGCCTGCGGCATCACGGTGGAGCCCGGCTCGCCGTCGGCGGTGGCCGACGGGCTGCGAAGGCTGGCGACGTTGTCGCCCGACCAGAGACGCACCTACGGGGAGCGTGGCCGCGAGTTCGTGCTGCGCCACCACACCTATCCGGTGCTGGCCCGCCAGTTCCTGCAGGCGATGGGGGATGCGACATGATGCCCGCCGCATCGCGACCCCTCGGGGGATGCCGTTGAACGAGCCGCAGGCAGTGGTCCAGCGTTATGCCCGGCGTGCGCCGAGCAACCTCTACAACCCGTTGCGGCCGGAGGTCTGCCGATTGCTGCAGCAGCGGCAGCGGGTGTTGCTCCGGCTCTTCGACGCGGCCGGTATCGCCGATGCCGGACCGCTGCACCTGACCGAGGTCGGCTGCGGCAGCGGTGGCAACCTGCTCGAGCTTCTGCAACTCGGGTTCCTGCCGGAGCGGCTGCAGGGCATCGAGCTGCTGCCCGAGCGGCTGGCCACGGCGCGGCATCGTCTGCCCGCCGCATTGCGGCTGCACGGCGGCGATGCCTGCCAGGCGCCGGTCGCCGACGGCAGCCAGCATCTGGTGCTGCAGGCGACGGTTTTCTCGTCGCTGCTCGACGAGGGGTTCCAGCGGCAGCTCGCGGCGGCGATGTGGCGCTGGCTGGTGCCCGGCGGCGCGGTGGTCTGGTACGACCTGCGCGTCGACAATCCGCGCAACCCCGATGTGCGGGGCGTGCCGATGGCGCGGCTGCGGGTGCTGTTCCCGCAGGCCCGGATCGACGCGCGGCGGGTGACGCTGGCGCCGCCGCTGGCCCGCCGGGCGGTGCGTGTCCACCCATGGCTTCACGACGCGTTGAGCCTCTTGCCTTTCCTGCGAAGCCACCTGCTGGCCTGGATCGAGAAACCCCGATGACCACATCGACGACGCCTCCGTTCCTGCCCTTCGCGCTGCCCGAGATCGGCGAGGAGGAGATTGCAGAGGTCGTCGACACCTTGCGATCGGGGTGGATCACCACCGGTCCGCGGGCGCGGCGTTTCGAGCAGGATTTCGCCGCCTTCCTCGGCGACGGGTCGCTGCAGGCCGTCGCGGTCAACTCGGCCACCGCGGGGCTGCACCTCGCGCTGGAGGCCCTCGGCATCGGCCCAGGTGACGAGGTGATCACCACCACCCACACCTTCACCGCCACGGCCGAAGTCGTGCGCTACCTCGGCGCCGACGTGCGGCTGGTCGACATCGACCCGGCGACGTTGAACATCGACCCGGCGGCGGTCGAGGCGGCGGTCGGGCCACGGACGAAGGCGATCGTGCCGGTGCACTACGGGGGCCTTGCGGCCGAGATGGATGGTCTGCTCGCGATCGCCGCACGCCACGGCCTGAAAGTGGTCGAGGACGCCGCGCATGCCCTGCCCAGCACACATCGTGGCCGCCTCGTCGGCACGCTGGCGAGCGACGCCACGGTGTTCAGCTTCTATGCCAACAAGACGATCACCACCGGCGAGGGTGGCATGCTCGTCACGCGGGATGCCGCGCTCGCGCAACGCGCCCGCGTGATGCGGCTGCATGGCATGAACCGCGACGCCTTCGACCGCTTCACCGCCAAGGTGCCGAGCTGGTACTACGAGGTGGTCGCGCCGGGGTTCAAGTACAACCTGACCGACATCGCGGCGGCGATCGGTATCCACCAGCTGCGGCGCGCGCCGGCGTTCGCGCAGCGCCGTTCGGCGATTGCAGCGCGGTACCACGAGTCCTTCGCGTCGCTGCCCGTCGTGCGCGCACCGTTGCCCCCGGAAGGTGAGCGCCATGCCTGGCACCTGTACCCGCTGCGGCTGGACGACGACGCCGCGGTCTCGCGTGATGCCTTCGTCGACGCGCTGTTCGCGCAGGGCATCGGCTGCAGCGTGCACTACATCCCGCTGCACCTGCACCCGTACTGGCGCGATCGCTACGCGCTCACCGCCGCGCAGTTCCCGCACAGCCAGCAGGCCTACGAGCGGCTGGTCAGCCTGCCGATCTACACGCGCATGAGCGACGCCGACCTCGAGCGGGTGGTGGCCGCGGTGCAGCGTGCGCTACAACCTGGCCACGGTTAGGGCGCCGCCGGACGTCGACGATGCTCAAACGCGGATTCGACATCGTCGTCTCGCTCACGGCGTTGCTGCTGCTCGCACCGCTGCTGCTGGCGATCGCGCTGGTGGTCAGGCTCGACACCCCGGGCCCGGTGTTCTTTCGCCAGGAGCGTGTCGGGCGCCACGGCGTGCCGTTTCGCATCCACAAGTTCCGCACGATGGTCGTCGACGCGCCCGCGCGCGGGCTGCCGCTGACGGTGGGCGCCGACCCGCGCATCACACGCAGCGGTGCCTGGCTGCGCCGCACGCGCCTCGACGAGCTGCCGCAGCTGTTCGACGTCGTGCGCGGTTGCATGAGCCTGGTCGGACCGCGCCCCGAGGTGCCGCGATATGTTCAGCACTACCCAGCCGAGTACCGGGACAGCGTGCTCGCCGTGCGCCCCGGGATCACCGACCCCTCGTCGCTCGAGTTCCTGGACGAGCAGGAGCTGCTGGCCGGTGCCGATGACCCGGAGCGTGAGTACATCGAGCGCATCCTGCCCGTCAAGATGCGTGCCGCCGCCGAGTACGCCCACAAAGCGACGCTGTGGACCGACCTGGTCGTGATCCTGCGCACGCTGCGCTTGCTGCTGCTTCGCGCATGACCGCATCCACCCGGCGCGACACCGTGGTCTGGCAGCACTTCGACGCGCTGCTCGGCCGATTGCGGCCCTGGCGGGTTCCGGTGTCGCTGGGTGTCGATGCGCTGGTGGTGATGGCCTGCTGGAACATCACCTACCTGTTCCGGCTGGGGTTCGAGCGCTGGATCTCGGCGCGCCCCGGTTACGACCCCTGGGTGATGTGCGGCGTTGCCGCAGCCTATCTCGCCGCGATCGCCTGGTTGCGGTTGCCCCAGCACCTTTGGCGCTTCGCGGGCTTCGGCGACGTCAAGCGGCTGATGCTGGCGTGTGGTGCGGCGGGGGTGTTCTCGGCCGTGGTGGTGATCGTCCTCGGCCTGCGCGCCGTGCCGCGGGCGGTGCTGGCATTGCATCCGGTGGTGACGCTGATGGGGCTGTGTGTCGTGCGCATCACCTACCGCATGCTGTACGAGCACACGCGGGCGCGTCTGACCGGCGGCAGCGACGAAGAGCGCCGCGCGATCGTGATGGGGGCCGGTGAAGCGGCAAGGCTGCTGCTGGCCGGCATCCACGAACAGGGCTGGACCGTGCTCGCGCTGCTCGATGACGACCCCTCGAAGCAACGCACCCGGATCGGCAATGCGGTGGTCCGTGGCACGCTCGACGCGGTTCGCGACAAGTTGCTTCGCGGCGACGCCACGCACATCATCGTCGCGATGCCCTCGGCCACGGCCGGCGAGCGCCGGCGCGCGCTCGAGCTCGCCGGCAGCACCGGCTTGCCCGTGCTCACCGTGCCGACCGTCGACGAGCTGCGCGAAGGTCGCAGCCGGGTCGAGCGGCTGCGCGACATCGAGCCCGAGGACCTTCTCGGTCGCGAGCCCGTGCAGCTGGACGAACGCGGCATCGCCGGCACCTTCGGCGGCCGGACGGTGATGATCACCGGCGCCGGCGGCAGCATCGGCGGCGAGCTTTGCCGCCAGGTCGCGCGGTGGCGCCCGTCACGGCTGGTGCTCTTCGATCTCAACGAGTTCAATCTCTACGCGATCGAGCAGGAGCTGTCGGAGCAGCACCCCGAGATCGCGCTCGTACCCCTGGTCGGAGATGTCAAGGACCTGGCCCAGCTGCGCCGCACGATGCGGCGCTGGCGACCGCAGATCGTGTTCCACGCGGCGGCCTACAAGCACGTGCCGCTGATGGAAGGCGAGAACGCCGCGGTGGCGTTGAGGAACAACACCCTCGGCACCTGGTACGCGGCGCGTGCGGCGGCCGAGACCGGCGTCGAACGCTTCGTGCTCATCAGCACCGACAAGGCGGTGAACCCGACCAACGTGATGGGGGCCACGAAGCGGGCGGCGGAGATCGCGATCGCCTCGCTGGCCGCCGAACATCCGGCCACATGCTTCGTCGCGGTGCGTTTCGGCAACGTGCTCGGCTCGAGCGGCAGCGTGATCCCCAAGTTCAAGGAGCAGATCGCCCGCGGCGGGCCGGTGACCGTGACCCACCCGGAGATCATCCGCTACTTCATGACCATTCCCGAAGCCGCGCGCCTCGTGCTGCAGGCTGCCGCCATCGGCGAGACCGCCCAGGTGCTGGTGCTCGACATGGGCGAGCCGGTGCGAATCGTCGACCTCGCCCGAGACCTCATCCGGCTGGCCGGCCACACGCCGGAGGAGATCCCGATCGTCTTCTCCGGCCTGCGGCCGGGCGAGAAGCTCTACGAGGAGCTTCTTGCCGACGCCGAGGCGACGATGCCGACCCCGATCGCCGGGCTTCGAATCGCGCGGCTGGCGCGAAACCCGCAGTCGGTCGACTCGCTGCTCGCGCGCGCCGCCGACGCCGACGACTTGCAGGACGACGCCGAGGTGCGCGCCGAACTGATGCGCGCCGTGCCCGAATACCGGCCGGGTTGACCACCCCCAGGGCGCCGATCGCGGGATCCGCCCGCGCTCGCGGCCGCCGCATTACAGTTGTCACCCAGTCGAGTCGATCCGGCTTCGCCGGGCAACTCGAGCCCCCGCGGGGGGGCGGGCCGGGCTGGCCCGGCCCTGGGGGCGCTTCGAACCTCGCGCGGCTGAAGGATCCCGTCACGATGGCCACGAGCTTCAGATTCGAAACCCGGCGGATGCCCACCCGCGTGGCCGAGCTGGGCTTCGCGGTCGACCTGCCGCCCACCTGGTGGTCGCACGACCTGCCGGACGAGACACCCAATTTCGAGGACCCGACCACGGTGCTCGTGCTGGCGCTCGTGACCTCGCCCGACGAGAAGGTGGTCTGGTCCGCAGCGGTGCGGCCCGCTTATGCCGACGGCACGCTCGACACCTGGACGAAGTACCTGCTTCGTCAGGCCGGCTTGAACGTGACCCGGCTGGCCAACGGCCGCCTGGGGTCGATGGTGGCCATCGTCGGCGAGGCCGACCAGCGAGCCGAAGACGGCCCGCGCCGGCTTCGCTTTGCGTTCGTCGAGGACGGTCTGCGTCTGATCAACGTCAGCCTCAGCGCACCGGCCGATCGTTTCGAAGAAGTGGCGCCGGTCTGGGAGACCACCGCGGCCACATTCGCGCTCAGCCACCCGCAGGGGGCGTCGGTCCCGCTCTCGAGGTCGGCACCGCCGCCACCACCCGGTGAGACGACGATCCGGGCAGGAAGCAACACCTTTGCCAAGCACGCCCTGGCGGCGGACATGTCCGCGCTCGACCCCACTCATCCTTTTTATGCCGCGGCGCGGGTGGCCGGCCGGGGGCGTGCCGCACGGGTCGCCGCGGTCGAGCCCGAGAAGTTGCGCGCGACGTTGGCGCTGGGTTCGATCCTCGCCCAGATCGACGTGCCGTTCGGCTGGCATGCCCTGGACGACGCGCGCTACTTCCACCTGCATGCGATCAACCACAAAGTGCGCGTTCGCATGGGCTTCATCGCCGACCAGACGGGCGACGCGCGGGACCAGATCGCCGCCATCGAGGAGCAGGTGCGGACCGACGCCGGCAGCACGGTCAAGTTCACCCACGTGCAGCGGGGGGCCCGGCTGACGCTGCGCATCGACGGCCTGCGGGAATCCGGAAGGCCGGTGCAGGAGATGCACCAGATGACACCGGGCCCGGAGGCCGGCCGCCTGCTGCACACGATGGCCGTGGCCAATGTCGATCTCGCCGACGCAACGGCGGATCTGGTCGACATCCTGCTGCAGTCGATCGTCTACGGAAAGTTCGAGCTCGAAGCCACCGCCAAGCAGCTCGATCCTTCAGCCGATGCCGCGGAGGGGGGGGAACATCCGGCCTGGTGGCTCGAGGCGATGCAGCTCGAGCGCGCCGGCGAAACGGCCGAGGCGGAGCAGGTCGTCCTGCGCGCCAACGACCCGGTTCGCGGCTTGCTGCAAGTGGCCCGGCTCTACCGCGACCGCGCGCTGCGGCTGGCCCGCCGAGGCGACACGCGGGGTGCCCAACTGGCCAGCGAGCTGATGGAGCGCTGGGCCGAGCGCCACGCGGCCACCGCGACGACCGACGAACAGACCCAGACGCTGGCGATCGAGCGGTCGCTGACGCTGATGCGCGAGTAGCTGACGCGCGGCCGGCCGACTGCCGGCGCGCCCTTCAAGGGCAGCGACCGAAAGGGTGCATGGGGTCGGGTCACCCCTTGCTTGGCATCACCTTGCCGTCGGCAGCTTCCTGAAGGGTGTCCGGTCGGTCCAGCACGAGATCGGTGCCGGCCCGCGTCACCACCTTGAGCCCTTGCAGGAACTGCAGTGCGCGCGTCACCGTTTCCCGGCTGGTGTTGACCATGATCGCGATCTCCTGGTGCGTTGGCGGCATCGCGATCACGTAGTGGCCCCCGGCGTTGCGCTGGGCCATCAGAAGCAATTGGGCGCAAACACGCTGGAACGAGCTGGGCAACGCCAGCAACGCTCGCTGGCGCGAGGTCTGTCGCATTCGCTCGGCCAGCCGCAGCGACACCGATTCGGCGACCTGCGGCGTCGAGAACATCAGCTCCCGAGCCCGCTCCTGCTCGACGAAGACCACCCGCGACGGTGCGACCGCGATCACGTACTCGGCCGCAGGCTGGCGGTCGATCACCGACAACTCGCCAAAGAAGTCACCGTTCTCGATAAAGTGAAGGCCAACTTCCCGGCCATCCAACGTGAAGTCGACTGCCTGGAGCCGCCCCTCGATCAGGAAGCCGAGCCCGGGAGCCGGTTGCCCGCGCTTGATCACCACCTCGCGCCGGTCGACGCCCCGCTCGGACAGCGTCGTCGACAGCGCAGACACCTGCGCCGCTGGGAGCTTGTCGAACAGCCGGAGAGACTGGAGGATCGGTACGAGGACCGGCATGGCGCGGCGAAGGGCGGGCGATCTTAGAGACCACGTTGCGCCCGGGCATGTGATCCACAACACAAGGGGGGTGGCCATTCTCGGGCACCATGCACCTCCCCGTATTGCGGGCATCCGTCCTTTGGCGGACCCTGCAGCTGGAGTTTTCCGATGAGCGTTCGTCGATTGATCACCACCCTCGCCGCCGCGGGCGCGCTGGCACCGGTGGTCGCGCCGGCGGCCGACCTGCGCACGCCGGTCGGCACTGTCAGCCTGGTCATCGGCGAGGCCCGCGTGCTGCGAAGTGACGGCTCGCAAGCCCAGTTGCGTCAGGGCAGCGAAGTGATCGTCGGCGACCGCGTCGAGACCGGTGCCAACGGTCACGTTCATCTTCGTTTCGTCGACCGCGGTGCCGTCAGTGTGCGCCCCGGCAGCGTGCTCGAGGTGCAGTCGTACCGCTACGACCGCGACCGCCCCGAAGCCAACGAGGTTCGCCTGCGGGTCGAGCAGGGCACCGCGCGTTCGATCTCCGGGGGCGCGACGGAGGTCGACAAGACAAGGTTCCGCCTCAACACGCCGATCGCTGCGATCGGCGTCCGCGGCACGGACTTCATCGTGCAGAGCACCCCGCGCGAGGTCCGCGCCGTGGTGGCGCAGGGCGCCATCAGCGTCGCCCCGCTGGGCGCCGGTTGTTCGGCGGCGGCGCTCGGGCCCTGCCTGGGCGCATCGGCCCGGGAGTTGTCGGCCGACATGGGTCACATGATGGTCGAAGTTCGCTCTGGCGAAAGGGTGGCGCAGCTGGCCCCGGCAGTGGCCGCGCTGCTGCCGCCACTGCACATGGCCGATGCCGCCACCAAGGAACGCAATGGCTCCGAGGCGGTCGCGCGCGTCGCAGCGATGGTGGCCGCGCAGCCATCCCTCGACTCGCGAGGGCGCACCAACGACCGTACCGCTGCGGATGTCCTGGCGATCGTCCCGGTGGGCAAGGTCGACTCACGCGTGCTGAACACCCCGCCGGATGCCGACGCGCAGCTCGTCTGGGGGCGCTGGTCCTTCTCGCGCGCCGGTGCCGACAACCTCAGCCTGAGTTTCGCCGAGGCCTCTCAGCAACGTCACGTCACCGTTGGCGACACCGATGGCGCCCTGTTCCGCAGCGGCGGTGTGGGGCTCGCAGCCGATCAGCCGATGACGACGCCGGAATCGGGTCGTTTCGACCTCCGGCTGACCCGGGCGCACGCGGGGTTCGACGTGGGCGGCCGCGTCGAGGCTGCTTCGGTGGATGGCGGCACGCTGTCGCTGGACTTCGGGCAGCGCACCTTCGCCACCGCGCTGGCGCTGTCGGCGGCTTCCACCGGCCGCGTCGAGTTGCGCGCAGGCGGCTCGATCCAGGACAACGGCATCTTTACCTCGCGCGACAGCGAGCAGAGGGTCGCAGGCGCGATCTCGCTGGACGGCAAAGAGGCAGGCTATCTGTTCGAGCGTGCGGTTGGCGGCGGCGTCTTCCGTGGGCGCACGCTCTGGGGCAAGTAGACCCCGAGCGCGCCGGTCTTCCGAATCCTCGCACTTCGATGAGCAGCCCCGATACGCTTCCCGGTCGCCAAGCGCCGCGCCTGCTGGCGCTGGCGCTGGCGCTGGCGCTCGTCTGGCTGCTCGACACCGCCGCCGGAGGCGCCTTCCGCGTTGCCGAGCGGACCGTCGGCGACCTGACTTGGCGCGCCGGAGCGGCTGTCACCGCCGAACGCGCCGAGCGCCGGGTGGTGGTCGTCGACATCGACGAGCGCAGCCTCGCGCAGGTCGGCCCTTGGCCTTGGCCGCGTGCAACGATCGAGCGCCTATCTCGCCGCCTTGGAGAGGCGGGGGTCGCCGCCCAAGTCTTCGACATGGTCTTCTCCGAAGAGAGGGAAGGTGATGCCGCCCTTGCGGCAGGTTGGCTGAACCTGCCGGTCGTGGTGGGGCAGATCTTCTCGCTCGACCCCGAGGTCACACCGTCGGTCGGGGAAGTCGGCGGTGCGACCGGCGCGCGCATGTGCCCGCCGTTCGCGCCGGCCAGCCGAGGCCACATCGGCAACGCGGCTGCGCTCGTACGATCGGCGTCGTCTGTGGGTCACATGACCCCACGCGTCGAGCCGGATGGTGTCATTCGCAGCTTGCCCGCGTTGATCTGCCACGAGGGGCGTGCCTACCCCGCATTGGCGCTGGCCGCCCTTTGGCAGGTGGCGCAGCCGGTGGGCGGGATCCCGTCGTCCAGGCTCTCCGATTGGGTCTGGGTCGACCGGAGCCCCGGATTCAACCCCCTGCGTCCCCGCTTCGCGTTGTCGAGCGCGAGCCTCCCGGGCATCGAGGTACCGCTCGGGCCCGACGGTGATCTCCGCGTTCCGTATCGCGTCCGTCGCAGCGACTTCGCATCGGTTTCGGCCGCCGACGTGATCTCGGGTCAGGCCGACCGCCAGCTGCTGCGGGGGGCGGTCGCGGTCGTCGGCGCGACGGCCTTCGGTCTTTCGGATGCCGTCTCGACGCCTCTGGCGTCGGTCGCCTCGGGAGTGGAGGTCCACGCGCAACTGATGGTCGGCCTGCTCGACGGCCGCATCCCCTATATGCCTGCCGCTGCCATCGCGCTGCAGTGGCTCGCCGCGCTCGCCGTCCTGGGCTGCCTCTGGCTCGTCTCGCAGCGGACGGCCTCGGGTCCGGCGATCAAGCGGCTGCCGTTGGCCGGCGCGGGCCTGGCGTTGCTGGTGGTTGCCGGCGCGGCGTCGGTGCTGTTGTGGCTCGACCTCTGGCTGCCCTGGGCTGTGCCGGCGATGACGGCGCTCGTCGGCGCTGCCTTGCTGGCCACGGTCGAACATGGCCTGACGCAGGCACAGCGCGAGCGGCTCTCGGCGCACCTGGGCGCCTATCTGCCGGCACCGGTGGCCCGGCGGCTGATGCGCACCGACCCCAGCGGCGCCGTGCAGGTCGAGCGCCGCGAGATCAGCGCGGTGGTGGCCGACATCCGCAACTTCTCGGCCTTTGCCGCCCATCGCCCGCCGGAAGAGACCGCGGCGTTGCTGCATGCCTTCTGCACCATCGCCGTCGATGTCGTCGAGTCCCACGGCGGGGTCGTGGAGAACGTCGTCGGAGACTCGGTTCTCGCGGTCTGGAACGCGTACTCCGATCGCCCCGACCACGCCACGCAGGCCTTGGCCGCGGCCCAGGAGCTCGTGCGCGCCACCCGCGGCCTCCTCGAGCCCAGGCAGCCGGTGCACGACGCCGATCTCGTGCCGCCACTGGCGTTGGGTGTCGGCATCGAGTCGGGCCTGGCCGTGGTCGGCTCGTTCGGACCGCAGCGCCGCCGTGCCCACGCGGCGCTCGGCGAACCGGTCAGCGTCGCGATCCGCCTCCAGAAGATGACGCAGGATCTGTCGTTTCCGATTCTCGTCGGGCCACGGCTGGCGCAGCTGCTGCCGGCCGAGAGCACCGAGCTGATCGGCGAATACCTTCTCGAAGGGCTCGCGCGCCACTACGGCGTGCACGCCCCCGTGGGCTGGGCCGGCCTCGTCGATGCCGAGTTCGGCTGGCAGCCTGCGCCGGCGCGGCGCGAGGCCGCCGACATGTGGTCGTCGACCGCTTACGATGTGGGGGCCGCTGCCGCTGCGCAGAAGGCCTTCCAGTCGCTTCGCTAGACCGCACGGTCGTCAGCCTGCTTGATCCTGCCGCTCCGATCGACGGCGGCACCCGCCGGTGCCCCTCCTGCGCGCCGCCGCGCGCCGAATGCCGCCCCGGCTTGGTCCGCGGCGCGGATCTTCGCGCGCCTCATGCTCGCGGGGTGGGTCGCGGCCGGCGCGTCCGCCCACCCGGCGCTGGGCGCCGTGGCCCCACCGTCAAAGTGCGACACGCTGGCCCGCAGCCCATGGCCGGCGGCCGCCGCCGCGCGCACGGTCTTGCGAGAGGAGATGGAGGCGTCCGTCAAGCAGTGTGTCGAGTCCGCCCCGTTCCTGGCCCTGCTCGGGGCACTGTGGCTCGAAGCCGGTGAGCCCCGTCAAGCGCTGCTGTGGCTGGAAAGGGCCCTGCTGCTCGACCCGTATGCCCTGGGCGCCAAAGCCGACCACGCCCTGGCTCTCGCCGCGCTCGGTGAACCGGCCGCCCGAGATGCATTGCTGGACGAGTGGCGCCGGCGCGCCGACGTTCCCCCGGCGCTGATGCGCCGCCTGCGCGGCCGGCCACCGGGAGACGCCGGCGATCCAGCGGGCCCGGCGAGGTGGCTGCGGCGGGGTGAACTCAACCTACGGGCCGGGGCGGACTCCAATCTGGACCGCTCGCCGACGCTGGACAGCATCACGCTGACCCCTCCGGACGGTCCGATCGAAGTGCCCATCGCCGTGCCTCTTCGCCCGCGTCGTGGCGAGGCGGTGCAGCTCGACATCGGCTGGCGGGTCGGCCGGGACAGTGGCCAGAACAGCCTGTGGCAGGCTTCGGTGGCTGCAGCCGCCCGCCACTCACCCAGCGAGCCGGGCACCGACTGGTACTACGTTCAAGGGCGAATCGAACACTGGCACGCGCGTGGCCCCTGGCGAGCCCAGTTCTACGGAACGCTCGGGCGGTCGGGCGGGCCGTTGAGCGAGGCTTACACCGCCGCCCGCATCGGCGCCGCCGGCGAGCGTGACCTGGGCGGCTGCACCTACCGCGCTGCCGCCGAAGCAGAGCTCCGGCGACAACAGGACAGCACCTACCTCGATGGCGACATCGGCGGCATCACGGCCTTTGCCCAGTGTCCGCTGGACCGCCGCGACCTGTGGCGCCTGGCCGTCGAAGTTCGGCACTCGCTCGATGTGCCGAGCCGAACCGGGCGGCCCGGCGGCCGGCAGCAACAGTCGGGGTTGGCCGCAAAGGTGACCGGCACTGTTGCGGGCATGCAACTCGAGGCGGTGGGTATCTACGTCCTTGCCAGCGACGCAGTGGGTTACTCGCCGTTGCTCGAGAACAACGCCCGCCGCTGGTTTCGGCAGGCGCAGGTGGCCTTCGAGATCTCGTACTCCCTTCGCGACTGGCTCGACGACCAAAGCCAGGGATTCGTCCAGTGGGGCGCGCACCGCCAGCGAAGCAACCTGGCGATCTTCCGCAACGAGGGCTCGAGCATCAGTCTCGGTATCCGCTGGCGCTGGTGAACGCTAGGGGAAAGCCTCTGCGGCGGGCAACCAACACCACGGATGCCGTGCCAGGTGCCCGTGCTAGCATCGCCCGCTTCGTCCAGGGTGAGGGATCTTGGGCGGCGCACTTATGTCGCAATCACGCAACACAAGTCGGTCCCAGACAGCCAAGTGATGGCCATCACATTGCAGTCCCTTGGTTGCTGGGCACACTCCCGTCCCATGTCGAATTCCCACCCGGTTCGAGTGAGCGCCTGCGGCCATGCCGCCCCGCGGGCTTTCACTCGAGTGCGGGTGACTCCGGACACTCGCGCTTGGGTCTTCTGATCCGAAGAATCATCCACTGACAGGAGCATTTGAATGGCAGGTCCATCACTGAACAGCACCATCGTCGCGCGCATGGCCCAAGCCCTCTACGGGTACAAGTTGGGCTTCAACACGATGAACGAGGCCCTCGTGGCGGCTGCGCCGCAGGCCCTGGGGAGCGTCGGCGCGCTGTTCAACGCGTTGTACGCGAACGACTTCGCCGCGATGGACACCGCCGCCGTGGCTGCGCGTGTCGCCGACAACCTCAACGTCCCGGCTGCCGCGACAGGAGCCGTGACGACCTTCCTCACCACCCTGCTCAACAACACGGCGCCTGCCGCGCGGGGCGAGGCGTTGGTGGGTGCGGTCAATCTGTACGCATCGCTCGCCAATGATCCGGGCCTCGACGCCACGGTCCGTTCGGCCATCCAGCAGTTCAACGCCGACATCGTCGCGGCGGTCTCCTACAGCCAGACCAACGCGCTCGACTTCGACCTCAACGGCGGCGTCTTCAACCTCGACTCGTCCACCGCCGGTGTGATGCGCCTGACGGGCAACCACAACGTCCGCATCGACATCACCCGCAACGACAACCAGGTCACCCAGATCGACCTGAACCGCAACGGCTGGCTCGAGACCAACGGCAAGGAAAACGTCAACCCGACGACGCTCGACGACGGCCGGAAGTTCGTCATCGTCGACGCCTACACTCGCAATGCGCTGAACTCCACCGACCTGGCCAACAACTACCAGGGCACGATCTGGTTCGATGGCTCGGGCTTCAACGGTGACGGCGTCAGCACCAACGGCACCATCTTCCTCGGCGGCATCGGCGCCGATATCGCCCTTTCCGGCATCGGCAACGACTTCATGGCCGGCGGCGGTGCCCGCACCACAGCCATCGTCAACGGCCAGGTCGTGTTCGGCAACAACGCCGGTGTCATCGGTGGCGGCGGCCCCGGTGCCCCGGCCGGCACCGTCGAAGCCGGCGACCGCCTGAACGGCGGCCGCAACGCCGACATCTTCTTCCTCGAGCTTTCGCTGCTCAGCGCCACCGACGGCAACAACACCCGCATCATCGGCGGCACCACCAGCGACGACACGATCGCCGTCGGCGCCTTCGTGCCGAGCGGCCTCGGTTCGCAGGACAACGACATCCTGGCGCTCGAAGTCTCGGACGACGACGAACGTGTCACGGTCGTGCTCGACGAAGGCACCACCGGCTTCATCGTGCCCACGGGCGCCAAGGTGGCCGGCCAGATCGGCACGCCGTCCGGCGCGCAAGCCACCATCGCCGACGTCGAAAGCCTGAACGCCTCGGGCAACCTCTACGGCTACCTGAACGGTTTCAACACCGTCATCGGCGCCCGTTCCTACGACGGCTACAACGACGGCCACACCGTCGGCAAGGAAAACTACGGCCGCGGCTCGACGGCCCAGCTGGATGTCACCGGCTCCACCGCCAACAACCTGGTGATCGCCGGCTACGACAACGACAACGTCACCGGCGCCAACGGCAACGACCTGCTGATGGGTGGTGACCTTCGTTTCCTGATCACCAACCGCAACAACCCCAACCTGCTCGACGCCAACGGCGGCCTGACGCTGAACCGCAACGCGGTCAACGTCGTCACCGACGGCCGCGATTCGCTCGACGGCGGCAACGACAACGACGCCATCGCCTTTGAAGCCGCAAGCGGCGCCATCAACGGCGGCAACCACTTCGACACCCTGTACTCAACCGACTACTCGGTCGGCCGCGTTGCGGGGACAAACAACACCGCCGACAGCAGCGCCGCGCAGAATGCCGCACTGGCGGCACTGACGACCGATTCGGTCATTCGCCTCGACCTCGCGAACAGCCAGGGCGCGCAGTTCCGTGACTACGGTGGAGCCAACCGTGGCCTCGGCGCCGGCCCGGTCGAAGCACCCACCGGCGACCAGACCAACTACGCTGCTGCGCTCGGCGCGAAGCCGGCCACCACGCTGACCTTCATGGAAGGCGTGATCACCACCGGCCTCGGTGACGTCGATTACCTGGCCGCGGGTACCAACAACCCCGAGTTGGTCTTCAACAACAAGCAGAACTACGGCGGCTCCAACTCGCGCTACGACGTCCGTGGTGTCGATGCCGATGCGGTGTCGACCACCAAGTTCGGCAACTACTGGACCGACGCCAACTTCGGCCTCGACGACGACGGCAGCCGCCTCGTCAACCTCGCCGCCGGCGGCGGCGGTTCGGCGCTCGGCAACGACGGCGCCACCACCGGCGGCGTGCCGTTCCGCGACTCGGGCGACAACGTCGTCTACCTCTCGCAGGCCAACGACACCATCGAGGGCCGTGGCGGTGACGACGAACTCGGCGGCGGCCTCGGCGACGACAACTTCTTCTTCGCCTTCGGCGACGATGTCGACATCATTCGCCGCCAGTCCGACAAGGACAAGGACAATTGGTGGGATACCGATGCCGCGGGCAACCGGCTGTTCCAGCAGGACTTCCGTGCCGACCCGTCGGGCATCACCGCCACCCGGCTGCTGATCGACTTCGGCGCCACCAACCTGAACGACCCCAACACGGTGGTCGGCAGCGTGTTGCTGACGATCGCCCCCGGCACGGCCGGCGCGATCAAGCTGGATTCCGGCAACCTGTCCACCTTCAAGGGCATCTCCGCGCTGGCGGATGCGGTCAACCAGGCCTTCTCCAAGATCGATTCGGGCATCACCGTCTCGGCGGTCGGCAACGGCCTGCTGGTGCAGGACACCAAGGGCCGCGACATCTCCGATACCGCCGCCGAAGGCTACGCGGTGTTCGTGTCGATCTCGAACTCGCAGGCTTCGACCACCGCCACGCTGAACCCGGGCGGCGCGATCCTGCAGGAAAACGACCGCGTCCTGTTCGTCTCGTACGACGCCCGCCTCAGCAACACCTGGCGTGACGACATCAACGGCACTGCCGAGATGGTCGAGCAGGCGCAGGACCTGGTGGTCGGCCTTGGGCCCAACACGACGCTCGCCGAGCGCCAGCAATGGCGTGTCCAGCTGCAGAACCTGCAGCCTGGCGACAAGGTGGCGCTCAACGTCAACGGCCAGATCATGACGCGCACGGTCGGCCAGCTGGTCAACAACGTGATGGTCGACGACGCCAACAAGGACGGTGTCGTCACCACCGACGAGTTCGTCGCTGGCATGGTCACGCAGATCAACACCGATCTGGTCGACCGCCACACGGCGGCCGGCGACCTGCTCGCCGTCCAGACTGACGTCATCACCGCTCCCGCGAACTCGGTCGACGAGAGTGTCATCGTGCTCACGCAAGGCACGGTGGGTGCCGCGGCCGGCGCGCTGAAGGTCTACATGAACCAGCCGACGGTGACCATCACCGCGGCCAACTCCGGCCTGTCGTCGGCGGCCTGGGCGGTGGCGAACACCTCCGAGTCGTCGATCGAGCTCTTCGGCTACAACGGCGCCAACGGCAACCTGAACGTCAACAACGTTCTGTTCCTCGGCCGCTCGGGCCAGGCCACGCTGAGCAGCGACAAGTCGACCGCGATGCTGCACGTCGCGAAGGACACCGGCGAAACCCTCGTCGGCCGTGATGCCAACGCAGCGCGCGGCTTCAACGGCGACGACCAGTTCATCGGCGGCCTCGGCAACGACGACTTCACCGGTGGCACCGGCGACGACCGCTACTACGGTTCGTGGGGCACCGACAAGTTCACCGGTGGCGGCAGCACCGCCAGTACCGTGCTCGGCACAGTCGCCCACACCGACAGCGCCGTGTTCGACGAGAACTACTTCGGTGCCGGCACCAAGTTCACGATCGTCGTCGACCCGAACCTCGGCACAGTCGGCTCGGCCACTGTCAATGCCGTGCTTGGCGCCAAGACCGGCACGACGACGCTGACTGGCGTCGAAGAAGTGCGCACGGTGTCGAACCTTGCTCAGGACACGATCGACTTCTCGGGCCTGTCGAACAACGTGGCCGCCGCCACCGGCGCCAGCGCCAACTTGGAAGGTGCCAACGTCAACGTCGGCGACAAGACCGGTGACAACCGCAATGACGGTGTGCGCCTGAACCTGACGCTCGGCGCCACCGCTGGCCTGATCTGGGCTGCCGACCGCAACAACGACGACGACACCGCCGACGCCGGCGAAATCGGCACCGGCTCGCTCGCCGTCTTCGGCGTCGAGAACGTCATCGGCGGTGCGGCCAACGACATCGTCCAGATGGACAAGTCGCAAGCCGGTTCGTCGAACAACATCAACCTCGCCGGCGAGCAGCCCGACCTCACCCCGGGCGGCAACTTCACCGAAGGCCGCGACCTGGTGATCTACGACCACCTGACGATCGCCGACCCGCTCCAGCGGCCGGTGATCACGCTGAAGGTCGAGTCGAGCGCGGGAACCGACAGCGTCTCAATGACCGGCGGGGTGCTCGGCACGAACACCGTGGTCGACACGCTGATCGGTGTCGAGGTCGAGGACTACGGCAACGCGGCCACCCGCACTACCGACACGATCGACCTCACCGCCATTACCGGTGCTGCGCTGAACTTCGGCGCCGGCGGCGTCGGCGTCGGCCGCAGCCTCGGTGGCCAGGTCGCCCCGGCGAACAGCGTTGCTGCCGTCGAGGCGAATACCTTCGAGAACGGCGGTGTCTCGCTGGCGGGTTCGGCGCTCGGCTCCGAACTGCTCGAGATCGTCGGCGTGACCCAGTTCGACCGTGTCACCGGCTCCACCGGCAACGACCGCGTGCTGATCGGTGACGGCGCTGCCTTCGTCAACACGAACTTCGCTGCTGCCCCGGCCGCAGCGGCCAGCACGCCGTTCAACTTCTTCACGCTGTACGACATCACCCAGCGCGCGTACACGGGCAAGGACACGATCGAAAACAACGGCATGTACCAGTTCAACCTGGGTACAGGCGACGACGGCTACGACGCCCGTGGCAGCGGTGACGGCATCGCGGTGGTTCCCGACTTCACAGCGGCCGACTCCGACCGTGTGGTGGTCGATGCCAACAACGACGGTGACTTCTTCGACCACACCGACCTGGATCGCATCGACACCACCACCGGCGTCGAACGCTACTGGGGTGCCAACGTCGCCAGTGCGAAGAACATCATCGACCTGTCGAAGGCCGACTCCGCCGTCACGATCGCCTTCGGCGTCGAGACCAAGGAACTCGGCAACGAGGTGAAGGACCCGAACGGTACCGACCCCAACGCCGGCGCCACAAAGACGCCTGACAACCAGGTCACCGGCATCAACGTCAGCACCGCCACGGTGCCCAGCGTTGCCCGCTTCATGCAGGCCTCGGCCAATGCGGCCACCGGGCAGGCGGCGTATCTGTGGGGTCGCATCGAAGGCTCCAACCAGGCCGACACGGTCCTCTTCTCGGCCTACCAAGACCGCAACGCCGACGAGATCCTCAACCTGCGCGGTGGCGCCAACACCGTCGACTACACCAACGGTGTGGTTGCCGGCCAGTCGGATGCCTACACGCTGGCGGTCTCCGATTACGACGCGGTGGCCAACAAGGGCAAGACCGGTACGCACGCCGGCTACACGGTCACCCACAGCAGCAACGACACCGGCGCGGTCGATACCGACACGATCAGCATCGATCGTCAGACCGACAACACCGGCTTGGCGACCGACGGTTCGCTGCTCGTGATCGGCTCGGCGAACACGCAAGACGAAGTGACGATCGCCGCGCTGGCCGATTCGACCCACGCGCTCGGCTCCACCGGCACCAAGTTCAACTCGGCCACCGCGGTGAAGGAAGTCTCGATCTGGACCGACATCGTCGGTACGGTCGGCGGCGGCCATAACCTGGTCGACCTGGGTTCGGGCGCCGGCGTCACAACCGGCAAGGTGGTCCAGGACGTCCAGATCACGGTCGTCGGCGGTACCTCCGACGTTGGCTTCACGAAGGCCTACTTCAACGACAACGTCGTCACGTCGATCAAGGCGTTCGAGAACGCCACCGGCTCGGCCTTCGCCGACCGCATCTTCGGCAACGACAACGACAACGTGCTGGTCGGCGGCGCTGGTGCGGACATCCTGCAGGGCCGCGGTGGTGCCGACACCATCACCGGTGGCACCGAAAACGATCGCATCGTCTACGTCGGCATCGGCGATTCGGCACATGTGCTCGGCAAGCTGACGGCCACCGGCTTCGACACGCTGACCGACTTCGACGCGGCCGGCGCGGGTGAAGACCTGTTCGTCGTCGACCGGGTCGCTGGCTGGGGCAGCCTGGCCGGCAACGGTGCACTGGTCGACGCTGCGGCGACGATCGACGCGTCGAAGACGACGGTGGGCTTCTTCCTGCTGTCGAAGGACGACGCGATCGCCTCGAACGACCGCATCGACATGACCAAAGTGGCGGCGGCATTGACGCTGGCCGGCGCGGCGGACGTGACAAAGGGCGAGCAGTTCCTGTTCGCGCTCGACACCACCGACTCGGTCTCGGTCTACGTCTGGGAGGCTTCCAAGGATCTTGATGCCACGATCGACCCGGCCGAACTCCGCTTGCTGACGGTGATCGGCAGCCAGAACGACATCGACGCCGGTGCCGACGCGGCCAACAAGCTGACGCTGTCCGACATCGTGATGCGCTTCGGCGCCCAGGGTGGCCAGCAGCTCAACCAGGCCTTCGTCGCAGGCCTGCGCGAAGAGCTGGCGTACTCGGCACTGGCGCAGTCGCAGTACGGTGCGATCGACAGCATCGGCTTCTTCACCGCCGGTGTGCTGACCAACCCGTTCGTGCACGCGGAGGACCGGATCGACCTCTCGGCCTTCAATCTGGCCGGCCAAGGGGCGTTGGCGATCAACCGCCTGATCGTCCGTGACCGCACCGGTGCCGGCAACCAGATCACCGACGCGAACGCGAACGACTTCTTCGTCGACGCAGGTGGTGTGCGCCGTGCCGCGGTGCTCGAGTTCGACAACGACGACATCGATGGTGGTGCCGCCGGTGTCCAGGCCCGGGCGCGGTTGTTCGTCGACCTCAATGGCGACGGACAACTCAGCACGACGCAGGACTTGTTCCTCGACTTCGCCACCGCCGGTACCGTCGCGCTCGGCACCCTGGAGACGGGCGTCGGCAACGGCAACGTGCCTGGTTTCCTCGACATCATCTGGGGGACCTGATCGCCGAATCCACGGGCCGGCCCCACGGCCGGCCCGGTGGCGATCAACGCACAATGGGGGCTTCGGCCCCCTTTTCGTTTGTGCCGACCCTCACAGACACCACGCCCCCACGCTAGGAGCACTCACTCATGAACTGGAACGACGGCTACGTGACCGACGCCGAGTACACGAGCCACTTCTTCCCCGAACTCTCGCCGGCGCATCTGGACTACCTGGCACTGGCAACCGGCGTTCTGCCACCCGAACGAGAGGACGGCAAATTCCGGTTCGCCGAACTCGGCTGCGGCAACGGGATGACGAGCGCCGTGCTCGCAGCATGCCACCCGAACGCGCAGTTCGTCGGAATCGACTTCATGCCGGTCCACATCGCGAACGCGCGGCGCGCCGCCAAGCGCGCCGGGCTGTCCAACGTCGAATTTCTCGAGATGTCGTTTGCCGATGCCTGCGCGCAGAACTTCGAACCCTTCGACTACATCGTGGCTCACGGCGTCTACAGCTGGATCACCCCGCAGAACCGCGCCGAGATGGTGGAGTTCTTCCGCAGGTTCCTCGTCCCCGGCGGGCTCGTGTACCTCAGCTACAACTGCTACCCTGGGTGGCTGCCCATCGCGCCGGTGCAGAAGCTCGTCTCCGAGTACTCCAAGACCGTGCGGGGGCCCAGCACAACCCGCGTGAAGGCCGGGTTCGACTTCGCAACCATGCTGCTCGAGAAGGGCGCGGCGTCCATCGCCCAATACCCCGCCTCCAAGGCGCAGATCGAAAAGGCGCCTACACAGCCTCCGAACTACCTGGCCCAGGAGTACCTGAACGAAGCCTGGTACCCGCTGTACATCACCGACGTGATACGGGAGCTGTCTCCGGCAAAGCTGGAGTACGTCGCCAGCGCGACGCCGGCGGAAAACGACCTGCGTTTCCTGATGCCCGACGAGATGGCCGAAGTGGTTCGCGGACAGCCGACCGAAGAACTGCGCCAGCTGACGAAGGACCTCTTCATCAATGCCCGCTTCCGGCGCGACATCTACACCCGTGGGGGCCGCAGGCTGAGTGGGCTCGACCAACGCCAGATGCTCGGTGCCCAGCACTTCGCGCTGACCAGAACCCCCGCGAACATCAACTACACCGCCGAATACGGCGGCCGCAAGATCAGCTTCGACACACCCTATGCCAGGCGAACCGTCGAGCTGCTCGCAACCGGAGCCCAGTCGCTGCAGACCATCGGGGAAGAGCTGGTCAAAGCCGGAGCCAAAGACGGCCTTCGTGCTGCGCTCGAGCTCGCGACGATCCTCTTGATCTGCGGGGCAGCAATCCCCGTCTCGTGGACGGGAGCCGACGTGACGAAGATAAACCGCTCCCTCGCCGAGCGGGCACTCGAGGACACAGCCTGCAACGCGGTGGCCACTCAGTGGGGAACGGCGGCAGCCATTGGCCCCGTCGAGCTCGCGGCGATGGCGGTCGGGGCCAAGGGTGACACCACGGCCCAGATCGTCGCCAAGCTGGTCACACTCGCCAAGGTCAAGGGTCGCGTCTTCAATCGCAACAGCGAGCCGGTGAGGGACGAAAAGGAGGTGGCCAACTTCCTCACCGAAGAGGTCGACAAGATGCTCAAGCTCCGCTGGCCCGCACTCAACGCATTGGGAATCAACTTCGTCGGTGGTTGACACGAACCCCGACGATGCGACCGAGCGGCGGTGATCGCCATCACATCCTTCGCGGGGGCGGGATGGGAGACTGCAGGCCAACCACTCATCGCCGGTCCAGCCATGTCCCGCCCCCGCCGCCTTTCCAGGCCACAGCCCTCGTCGCAGCCCTTGTGGGCCGAAGTCATCACGCGCATCGCGCGCCGCCGGCCCCAAGGCCCTGGCGCACCCCAGCTTCAGCAGCCGTCGGGCGACGATCTGCTGCAGCGGCTTCGCGAAGCCGGGCTCTGACGAACCACAGCAGCCAAGGCCGCAGCGCCATCCGCTGCAGCGCGAGGCTTGCCGAGAGCTGACATGCTCGACAGCCTGAAGCTCCGCTTCGACCCCGTCGAAGACCGGCTCGTGCTCACGGTGACGGGAAAGCAGGACGCCACCGCGCCGCCGACCACGCTGCATCTCACACGCCGGCTCTGCGCGGCTTGGCAAGGCGATCTCGCCGAGGTGCTGCGCTTGTCGGCCCAGCCACCGGCCCGCCTCGAGCCCAAGGTGCAGACCCTGATGGCGGCGGCGAACCATCAGGCACTCGCAGCCCAGGCGGTGCGGCGTTCGGAGCCCGTCTCCACGGACGAGGCGGCACGTCCAGCGCAACTGGTCACCCGCGTGACGACCGCGAGAGAACGAACGACCGGACGGTGGGTTCTCCGCTTCGAATTGCGCAATGCCCCCCCGCTGACGCTGACGCTGAGCGATCAGACGATGCATGCGCTGATCGACGCCTTTGGCGAGCGGGTGACCGGCGCACATTGGCAGCTGCCACCCCTGGCGACCAAGATCCCGGACGATCCGCCTGCAGCGACCGACCACGCGAAGCAGCTCCACTGAAGGGCTGGCCCGCGCGAGCCGAGACCGCGGCGCAACACTTGGCCTCGCACCTCGAGAATCTTCATATAGGAGCTGCTATGATCCGCCTCCTATATGAAGTCAGCCGTCCGCATCGCACTGCATCCCGATCCGGCGCAGGCTGACCGCCTGAACAGGCTGCAGGCGCGCTTCGCCGAGGCGTGCAACCTGCTCGCGCCGGTGGTGCAACAAACCCGCTGCTGGAACCGCGTCGCGCTGCACCACATGACCTACCGAATGCTGCGCGAGCGTTTCCCCGAGCTCGGATCCCAGATGGTCTGCAACGCCATCTACTCCGTTTGCCGCGCGAGCCGCCTCGTCTACCAGCACCCGCGAAGCCCCTTCAACGTCGGCAGGCTCGGCACCGCACCGCTGCCACGGCTGGCGTTCTCGCCGCACTCGCCGGTCTTCTTCGACCGCCACACCCTCAGCCTGCGCGAAGGCCAGGCTTCGATGTACACGCTCGACGGCCGCATGCGCTTCGATATCGCGCTCGCGCCCGCGGCCGAGAAGCGGTTCCGCACCGAAAAGCTCAAAGAAATCGTCCTCAGCGGCTCGGGCGCGGACTACGCGCTCAGCTTCCACTTCGGTGGCGCGGACGAAGAGATCCCGCTTCCTGCCGAGACCGGCGCGCTTCGCATGCCCGAGGGTCTGCTCGTCGACGTTGCCTCGTCGCCACCCCCGCCGCGGCTTCACCCCAACGTACCCACCCGCGAGGCTTCATCGACATGACGCCGCCCCCTTCACGCCCCCAGGCCGGCGCTGCACCCGCGGCGCCGTCGTCGCCATTGATGCAGGTGCTGATGAGCCAGCGGCCGCTCTACATGCGTGCCACCTGGTACAGCTTCGTCACCGGCATGCTGTTCCTGCTGCCGCAGTGGTACATGTTCGAGATCTACGGCCGCGTGCTCGACAGCCGCAACCACATGACGCTGGCGATGCTGGTGGTGATGGTGCTGGGCATCTACGTGGTGATGGAGCTGATCGAGCTGGTGCGCGCGCGGGTGCTGGCGCGTGCAGCCAACGCGGTCGACGAGCAGCTTCGCGGCAGGGTGTTCGACATCGCCTTCGACGCCGGCCTGCGCCGCGTGCCGGGAGGCAGCGCACAGATCTTCTCGGACTTGCGGGCGGTGCGCGAATTCATCTCCTCACCCGCCGTCACGGCGGTGGTGGACCTGCCGGCCGCGCTCGTCTATGTCCTGTTGCTCGGCATCGTCAGCCCCTGGCTCGGCATCATCGCCTTCGGTGGCATGCTGCTGCAGGCGCTGATCGCCTACTCGACCGAGCGCCGAACGATGCCGCTGCTCACCGAGGCCGGCAAGATCTCGATCGGCGCCCAGGCCTTCGCAACCAGCGCGCTGCGCAACGCGCAGGTCATCGAATCGATGGGCATGCTCGGCGCCGTCCGCAAGCGCTGGCTGGCGCGGCACAGCGCCTTCCTCGCACGCCAGTCCGACGCCTCCGACTACGCCGGAACCAATGCCACCGCCGCGAAGCTGCTGCAGATGATGCAGGGCTCGGTGCTGCTCGGCGCGGCATGCTGGGTGATGCTGAACTTCGGCCTCGTCGGCGGCGGTGGCATGGTCATCGTCGCCTCGATCCTCGGCGGCCGCGCGCTGCAGCCGCTGGCGCAACTGGTCACGCACTGGCGCCTCGTCGTCAACGTGCGCGACGCCTACAAGCGGCTGAACATCCTGATGGCCGCGCATGCACCGGCTCCCAGAGGCATGCCGCTGCCGAAGCCGACCGGCCTGCTCACCGCCGAGGCGGTGGTTGCCGGCGCCCCGGGCAGCCCCGCCGCCATCCTGCGCGGCGTCTCGTTCGCGTTGCGGCCGGGTGAGATGGTCGTCGTCGTCGGCCCGTCGGGCGCCGGCAAGACGACGCTGGCCCGGGTGCTGGTCGGCATCTGGCCGACGATGGGGGGCCGCGTACGGCTCGACGGTGCCGATGTCTTCAACTGGCACAAGGACGAGCTGGGTCCGCACGTCGGCTACATGCCGCAGACGGGCGAGCTGTTCGACGGCACGGTGGCCGAGAACATCGCCCGCTTCGGCGATGTCGACCCCGAGAAGGTGAGGGCGGCCGCCGAGCTGGTCGGCCTGCACACGACGATCGACCAGCTGCCGCAGGGCTACGACACACGAATCGGCGAAGAAGGTGCGGTCCTCTCCGGCGGGCAGCGCCAGCGGGTGGCGCTGGCCCGCGCGGTCTACGGCGACCCGGCGCTGCTGGTGCTCGACGAGCCCAACGCCAACCTCGACGAGGCCGGTGACGCCGACCTGCTGCGGGCGTTGCAGCAGCTGAAGGCACGCGGCGCCACCATCGCCGTCATCTCGCACCGCACTGCCGTGCTGCCGGCCGCCGACAAGCTGCTGGTGCTCAATGAAGGCACGGTGGCCGCGTTCGGCCCGCGCGACGAGGTGCTGGCCGCGCTGAAGAAGGCCAACGAGGCTGCCCAGCAGGGCGTTGCCGCGGCGGCAGCACGCCCGCCGGCGGCGCGGCTGCAGACCCCACTGCTCGGAGGCAAGGCATGAGCATCGCCGCCACCCAACTCGGCGCGGCGGCACCGGCATCGGCCCCGCCCGCCGCCGCCGCCGCGCGCAAGCTGTCGCGCAGCGAACTCGCACGATGCCTGTGGAGTTTCCGCAAGGAGATCGCCTGGGTCGGCGTCTTCAGCTTCTTCGCCAACCTGCTGCTGCTGGCGCCCACCGTCTACATGCTGCAGGTTTTCGACCGCGTGATGCTGAGCGGCAACCAGCTGACGCTGGCCGCGCTGTCGCTGATCACGTTGTTGTTCTATCTGGTGATGGGTGTCGCCGAGTGGCTGCGGTCCCGGCTGCTCGTGCGTGCCGGCGCCAAGTTCGACCAGGCGATCAACGCGCGCATCTTCGACGCCAGTTTCGATGCCACGCTCGACGGCCCGGCGCGAAACCCGTCGCAGCCCTTCACCGACCTCACGCAGATGAGGCAGTTCCTCAGCGGGCCGGGGGCGTTTGCGTTCTTCGACCTGCCCTGGATCCCGGTGTACCTGGGGGTGCTGTTCATGATGCATCCGGTGCTCGGGTGGTCGGCGATCGGCTTCGCGGTGCTGTTGCTCGCGGTGGCGCTGCTCGGGCAGCGCTACACGTCGCCACGCAACGAACGTGCGGCCACCAGCGTGGTGGCGCTCAACGCGCATGTGCACAGCCGGCTCCGCCATGCCGAGACGGTGCAGGCGCTCGGCATGCTGGGAAACCTGCGGCGCCGCTGGCTCGACGCGCACGCGCAGAACATCGAGGTGCACGACCACGCCTACGAGGCCAACCATCGCATCCAGGCGACGGTGAAGTTCCTGCAGTTCTCGCAGCAGTCGCTGATCCTGGCGATCGGTGCGCTGCTCGCGATCGACGGCAAGATCGGGGTCGGCGCGATGATCGCCAGCAACGCGCTGATGGCCAACGCGCTGCGTCCGATCACGACCTTCGTCAACACCTGGCGCACATTCGTCGAGTCCCGCCAGGCCTGGCGAAGGCTCGCCGACCTGCTGGACCGGCATCCGCCGCACGCCGACGCGATCGGCAGCGCCGATGTCAAAGGCCAGATCACGCTGCGCGGGCTGGTCGCGCGTGCGCCCGGGCGCGAGAGGCCCATCCTCGACGGGCTGACTGCCGAGTTCAAGGCCGGCGAGGTGGTGGCCATCGTCGGCCCCTCGGGCGCCGGCAAGTCGACACTGGCGAGATGCCTCGTCGACGTGTGGCCGGATGTGTCGGGCGAAGTGCTGCTCGATGGCCAGCCGATGCGCCACTGGTCGCGCGACGCGCTCGGCCCCCGCATCGGCTACCTGCCGCAGGACATCGAGCTGATGGATGGCACGATCGCCGAGAACATCGCGCGCTTCGGCGCGGTGGATTCGGCGGCGGTGATCGAGGCCGCCAAGCGCACCGGCATCCACGAACTCGTGCTGCGTTTCCCGAAGGGCTACGACACGCCGATGGGCGAGGCCGGGGGCCTGCTCTCCGGCGGGCAGCGCCAGCGCATCGGCCTCGCGCGCGCGCTCTACGGCGACCCCAACTTGCTCGTCCTCGACGAGCCCAACGCCAGTCTCGACGACGCCGGCGAGGCCGCCCTGATCCGCACCGTGCGAGACCTGCGCGCGCGCGGCAAGACCGTCTTCATGATCGTCCACCAGAAACAGTACCTTGCGGTTGCCGACCGCGTGCTCGTCCTGCAGGACGGGCGCATCGTGCAGCTGGCGCAGGTGACGGTCGAAAGGCCGTCCACTTCGACCGAGGTCGTCAAACCATGAGCACCATGCCCACTCCTGTCGCCCGCGGTGCCGCGGGCTCCGACGTCACCGATGTCGAACCGCTGGTCGTCAAGACCGACACCCGCAGCACGATCCGGCTCGGCTTCTGGGTGCTGGTGGTCGGGTTCGGGCTCTTCATGGCCTGGGCGGCGTGGGCGCCGCTCGACGAAGGTGTCATCGCCCCGTCGACGGTGTCGATCGAGACGCGGCGAAAGGTCATCCAGCACCTGCAAGGCGGCGTGATCCAGAAGCTGGCGGTGAAGGAAGGCCAGGAGGTCAGGCGAGGCGACGTGCTGGTGGTGCTCGACGCGACGATGCCGCGCGCCAACCTCGAGGTGGTGCGCCAGAACTACTTGTCGCAGCGTGCGCTCGAGAGCCGTCTCGTCGCCGAAGTGACCGGTGCGCCGGGCATCACCTTCCATGCCGACCTGCTCGGCAAGGACGACCCCTTCGTGCAGCAGCACGTGCAGGTGCAGCGGCAGATCTTCGACTCGCGCCGAGCGTCCCAGGTCGCCGAGATCGCGGCGGCCGAGCAGACCATCGCCGGACTCGAGGGGCAGATCGCCGGCATGATGCAGATGCTCGAATCCCGCCGCCAGCAGACGGCGCTGCAGAGCCGCCAGCTGGCCAGCGTGCAGTCGCTCGCCGCCGACGGCTTCGCGCCCCGCAACCAGGCGCTGCAGCTCGAGCAGGCCAACGCCGAGCTGCGCACGTCGCTGGCCGACCTCGAGACCAGCATGCAGCGCGCGCGCAGCAGCATCGCCGAGATGCGGCTTCGCATCGCGCAGCGCAAGCAGGAGTATTTGCGCGAGGCCTCGTCGCAGCTGGCGGACGCCCGGCGCGAGGTGCAGACCAACCAGGAGCGGTTGACCGCCGTCTCGGCGGAGGTGCAGCGCACGACGGTGGTGGCGCCGGTCGACGGGCAGATCGTCGGGCTCGCGATCAGCAGCGACGGTGGTGTCGTGACGCCCGGCCAAAGGCTGATGGACATCGTGCCGAAGGAGGAGTCGCTGCTGCTCGACGCCCATGTGCCCCCGCACGTGATCGACCGCATCAAGGTCGGCGATGCGACCGAGGTGCGCTTCTCGTCGTTTGCCAACTCGCCCTCGCTCGTCGTGCACGGCAAGATGGTGTCGCTGGCGCGTGATGCGATCACCGAAGCCGCGGGCGGCGTCACCCACACCTACTATCTCGGCCGCGTCGAGATCACGCCCGAAGGCATGAAGGCACTCGGCAACCGCGCGCTCAAGCCCGGCATGCCGGCCGAGGTGCTGATCAAGACCGGCGAGCGTTCGCTGCTGACCTACCTGCTGCACCCGCTGACCAAGCGCATCGCGGCAGCCATGACCGAGGAGTGACAATGCGAGCCAAGCTGCCCCTCGCGGTGCTGGCCGCGGCGGCGCTGGCGGCGGCGGGCCCCGCGCCGGCCGCCGGCTTCGCCGACGCCTGGCAGGCGGCGCGCCAGTTCGAGGCCCAGTACCGCGCCGCCGGCCACGAGCTCGAGGTGTCACGTCACAACGTGCCGCTGATCCGCTCGACGCTGCTGCCCAACGTGAGCCTGCAGGCGTCGACCTCGTTCACTGCCGGCCAGCGCGAGTTCCCGAACCAGCTGAACCAGGATGTGCGTGTACCGCTGGACTACAGCTCGCCCCAGGCCAGCCTGCAGCTGCGCTCGCCGCTGTTCAACTACGAATCGCTGTCGCGATACCGGCAGGCGGGCGCGCAACTCGAAAGCGCCGAAGCCCTCTATGAACTGCGTGGGCTCGAACTGGCCGACCGTCTCGGCACGGCCTATGTCCAGGCGCTGCTCGCGAACGAGAACGTGCGGCTGGTCGATGCCGAGATCGTCGCCTTCGAGGGCCAGCTCGCCCGCTCGCAGCAGCGCCTGCAACGTGGCGAAGGCACGCGCACCGAGGTCGCGCAGACCCAGGCCAGCCTCGACATGGCAAGAGCGCGGCGAATCGAAAGCGAGGACCAGCTCGAGCTGGCTCGCCGCACCCTGCGCCGCCTGACCGGGATCGATCTGACGCAGCTGAAGTCGCTGCCCGACAACTTCGTGCCGCCCCGCCTGGTGCCGGCCTCACTGCAGGAGTGGCTCGACCGCGCCGAACAGCAGAGCCCGGCGCTGCGTTCGCGACGCAGCACGCTCGAGGTCTCGCGGCTCGGCATCGACCGATCGAAGGCCGGGCACCTGCCGCGTCTGGACCTCGTCGCCTCGCTCGGCCGCTTCCGCAACGAGTCGATCACCAGCCTGAACCAGACGTCGACCTTGAGGTCGGTCGGTGTGCAGCTGAGCGTGCCGCTGTTTGCCGGCGGCGGGGTCGAGGCCGGCATTGCGCAGGCGCTGGCGGAGTCCGCCCGCGTCGCCGAGGAGCTTCGGCTCGAGCGCGAGACGCTGCAGTCCGAGGTGCAGCGGCAGTTTTCGTTCGCGACCAGCAGCGTCGCCCGCGTCGATGCCTACCGGCGGGTCGTCGAGTCGGCCGACACCGCACTCGAGGGCGCGACCCGCGCGCTGGCCGCCGGCCTGGCCACCAACACCGACGTGCTCGACGCGCAGGCGCGCCGCTTCACCGCCCTTCGCGACCTCGCGCAGGCCCGCTTCGAGGGCCTGATCGCCCGCTACCGGCTGCAGCTGCAGGCTGGATCACCGGTGGCCGAAGTGGTCGACGAGATCGACCGCCTGCTCACCCGCGACCTCGCGCTGACCCGGATTCCCACCAAGCCATGATCGCCAAGCCATTCGCCCGATGGGGCCTCCCAGTTGCGCTTCTCGCGGGTGTCGTCGCCGCTTGTGGCGGCGGTGGTGGGGGACCCGAGTCGCCGTCGGTGACCAACATCGTCGCCGCGAGCCCGCGCTACGGAACCTCGAACCTGATCACCGTCAGCGGCCGCAACCTGCGCGGTCGAAGCGGGATCGACCTGGAAGTCAAGGGCGACTGCGTCAACCCGACCCGTGTCGCGGGTTCCAGCAGCGACGACACGCAGCAGTTCCGTTGCGACGTTCGCGGCATCGGCGAGATGAAGTTCGCCGTGTACGACGTCGAGCAGCGAAACTACCTCGGCGAGCTGACCATCGTGGTGCCGACGCCGCAGGTGGAAGTGACGACATCGATGGGCACGTTTCGCGTCGAGCTCGACCCGGCTGCGGCGCCGTTGACCGTCCAGAACTTCCTCGCCTACGTCAACACCGCCTACTACAACAACAACATCGTGCACCGCGTGATCACCAACCGCTACCTGGAATCCGGCGGCTACACGCGCAACTACTCGCGCGTGACGCCGGCGCGCTCGCCGATCGCGATCGAGAACACCGGGCTGAAGAACGTCAAGGGCACCATCGGCGCCGGCCGCGGCACCGCGGTGGCCGACACCATCCAGGAGGGCTGGTACGTCAACCTTGCCGACAACCCCGACCTGGACTACGTCGACAGCGCCAACGCCGGCTACCCGGTCTTCGGGCGCGTGGTCTCGGGCATGAGCGTCGTCGAAGCGATCGGTGCGGTCGAGACCGGCATTCACCAGCAGTCCGGCACCTTCGACGCGCCGGTGGCCGAGATCCTGACGTCCTCGGTGGTTCAGATCCGCTGAATCGGCTGCCGACATGCCGCCGATGCGCGCCCCGGTCGCCCAGCTGGCTCTGGCCTGGCCGCTGGCCAAGCGCGACATCCTGGCCCGCTACCGCGGGAGCGCCGGGGGTCTGGGCTGGGCGCTGGTGGCGCCGCTGCTGATGGTGGCGGTCTACGCGCTGGTGTTCCAGGGTGTCTTCAAAGCGAAGTGGGCCGGCGATGCCGGTGGCGGCTTCGGGTACGCGTTGCGGCTGTTCGCGGGGCTGATCGTCTTCACGTCGGTGGCCGAGGTCGCCACCCGGGCGACGCGGCTGATGCAGGACAACGCCAACCTCGTGAAGCGGGTCGTCTTTCCGCTCGAGCTGCTGTGCCTGTCGCTGGTGCTGCAGGTGGCCGTGCACACATTGCTCCACTCGGGCGTGCTCGCGCTGCTGATGGTGGCCGCCGGCGAAGGCCCGCGCTGGAGCTGGCTGGGGCTGCCGCTGGCAGTGGCCTGGGCGATCGTGCTGCAGCTCACGCTAGCGCTGCTGTGCGCCAGCCTCGGGTGTTATCTGCGCGACCTGCAGCACCTGGTGCCGGTGCTGATGTCGGGGCTGCTTTTCCTGTCGCCGGTGTTCTACCCGAGCAGCGCCGCACCCGAGGCGCTGCGCTGGGTGCTTGCCGCCAACCCGCTCACGGCGCCGATCGAGCTGGCACGCGCTGCGTGGTTCGGAAGTCCGTTCGATGCCTCGGTGGCGTGGGCGCAGGCACCGTTGCTGGTGTTGCTCTGGCTGGCGTCGCGCTGGTTGTTCCGCCGCCTGCGGCCGGGCTTCGCCGATCTGGTCTGACGTGGCGGGGCCGAGCATCGTGGCCGACCCGGTGATCGAGCTGGTCGACGTCGGCAAGCGGTACTCGCTCGAGACCCGGCCCTGGCGCCGCCTGCGCGGGCAGCTGTTCGGCCCGCGCGCGGACGAGCCGTCGTACGAGGCTCTGGCGCAGGTGAACCTCAGCGTCGCCCGGGGCGAAGTGGTCGGGCTGGTCGGGCGAAACGGGGCTGGCAAGTCGACGCTGCTGCAGATCGTCTGCGGCGTGCTTCAGCCGAGCCATGGCAGTTGCCGCGTGCAGGGGCGCATCGCGGCGCTGCTCGAGCTGGGTGCGGGCTTCAACCCCGAGCTGACCGGGCGCGAGAACGTGCGACTGAACGCCGCCTTGCTCGGCTTGACGCCGCGGCAGGTGGAGGAGCGCTTGCCCGGGATTGTCGAGTTCGCCGGCATCGGCGAGTTCATCGACCAGCCGGTGCGCAACTACTCGAGCGGCATGTTCGTGCGGCTGGCGTTCTCGATGGCGACCAGCGTCGACCCGGATATCCTGGTCATCGACGAGGCGCTCTCGGTCGGCGACGGCGCATTCGCGCGGCAGTCCTTCGACCGCATCATGGCGCTGAAGGAGGGCGGCAGGACGATCCTCTTCTGTTCGCACTCCACTCACCAGATCGAGGCGCTGTGCAACCGCGCGGTCTGGCTCGAGAGGGGGCGGGTGATGATGGTCGACCTGCCGGCGCGCACGGTCGCGGCCTACAACACGCACCTCGCGTCGCTGGAAAGCCAGCAGTCGGCACCGGCACCGCAGGTCACGCACGATCGCGCGGCAGCGCCGGCGCGCCTCGTCTCGGTGGAGGTGTCGTGCGGAGGGCCGGCGGCCCGGGTGCTTGCGATCCAGTCGTGTGAAACGGACTTGCGGGTCGAGGTTGCCTACCTCGCGCAGCCAGGCTGGCCTGCGCCTTCGGTCGCTGTGGGGCTGGTCGCACGCAACGGCAGCGTCATTGCCAGTGCCGGCAGCCACAACGACGGGCTGCGGTTGCCGTTGGTACCCGACGGCAGCGGTCGCGCGGTGCTGGTGTTTCCCCGGCTCGCGCTGCTGAAGGGCGAGTACTTCGTACGCGTGTTGCTGATGTGCGAGCGGGGGGTGCTCGTCTACGAACATGTCGACAACGCCGCCGAGCTGGTCGTCAGCCAGCATGGGCTCGAGCAAGGCTACGTGACCCTGCCTCATGAGTGGCCGGGGGCGGAGCGGGCATGACCGCAGTCCGTCCGCCCGGGGCCCACGTCCGTTCGGCGGTGCCGGCCGTCGGGCCGGAGAGTGCGCCGGCGACCTTTGCTTCTGTGTCACCCGGTGTCGTGCTGTCCCCGGAGCAGTGGCCGTTGCTCGAGTCGCTGTTCCAGCGCGTCTTCGGGCATCCACTCGAGCGCGCGCTGACGCTGTGGAAGTACGGCCCCGGCCGCGGCATCGCGGTGGCGTTGGTCGAGCCGGGGGATGCGGCGCCTGGCTGCGCGGGGTCGGCCGAGCGTGCCGTGGCGCACTGTGGGCTGATCTGGCGTGACATCCAGCGGTTCGGCAGCCCTGCACGGGCGGCGCAGCTGACCGACTTGATGGTCGACCCGGAGGCGCGAGGAACGCTCACGCGGCAGGGTTCTGCCTTCTCGCGCGTGATCGCGGCCACCTACCGCGAGCTCGAGAGCATCGCGGCCCGCGAAGGTGCGCGCCCCTTTGCGTTCGGCTTCCCCAGCGACCGCGCGATGCAGCTGGGGGAGCGGCTCGGCGTCTTCTGTGAGGTCGACCGCATTGTCCAAGCCAGCTGGTCCGCGGCGGCTCGGGACGGGATGCCCGATCGGCTGAGCATCGCCTCGGCGCCGGCGTCGGCCGGTGCGATCGACTCGCTGTGGCGTGCGATGAGCTTGGAGTTGTCGGCGTCGATCGTCGGCGAGCGAGGGGCTGGCAGCTTCCTCGCGCGCTACCTGCAGCACCCGACGCGGCACTATGAGGTGTACCTCGTTCGGTCGCGGTGGCTGCGCAGGCCATTGGCCGTGTTCGTGCTGCGCCGCCACGCCGACGGAGAGGTCGAACTGTGCGATTGGGTCTCGGCGCGCGCGCACACCGCCGCGATGGTGGCGGCGGCCCGATCAGCCGCCGCGGCCTGCGGCGGGCAGCGCCTCTTCGCGTGGATCACACGCAGCCACCAGGGCTGGCTCGACGGTACCGCTGCGGCCTTCGAGCCGCTCGAGTTCCGCATCATGTGCCGTGCCGACATCGCTCGCGAGGAGATCGAGCGGGCCCGCGGCCGCTGGTGGCTGACCTCCGGCGACACCGACTACCGCTGACCGGCGATGAGTGGAGACGACCCCGCATTGCCGCAGTTCGCCGGCGACTACCGTCGCCTGCTCGGCGCCGCGGAATGGGCCGAGCGGTTGCTGCCGGAGGCGCTGCACCCGATCGCTGCCCGATGGCTCGCCGAGCGTTGGAGCCCGTACCTGGCACGTCGGCAAACGATCGTCTCGGCCTTCACCGGCGCGCTCGGCCTCGACGAATCGGGCGCGCGGGTGGTCTGGCAGCAGTGGCTTCAGAGCCATGGCCTGTTCGCATTGACGGTGTTCCGCTATGGTCGCCTGTCCCGGCGTTGGCTCGACGAGCAGGTGTCGGTCAGCGACCCTGCGCTGTTGTCGCGCGTCGTGCGCGACGGTGGGCTCGTCATGACCTACCACACCCACCACCACAACACGCTCGGCTGCGTGCTGGGGCTCTCCGGATGCCACATCACCGGCTTGGCGGAGTCCCCTGCCAAGTCGCCCCTGTACCCTTTTCTCGGAGAGTATGTCGAGAGAATCAACCGCGGATCGGCGAGCCACTTCGGCGGCGGTGACTATCTGTTCACCGACCAGATTCGCACGCTCGTGCAAACCACGCGCCGCCTGCTCCAAGAGGGCAAGGTGATCGTCAGTCTGAGTGATTTCGACCAAGGCGGTTCATCGCCCGGAGCCGCGGTCTGCAGGTTTCTCGGGCGGCGAATCTGCCCTCCGGCCGGGGCGGTGGAAATGGCATTGGCAGCCGGAGCCCCGATCTACAGTGCAGCGATGTTTCCGGTGCGCGGGAGGTTTGTTTTCGATATTCGCGAGATCAGTACTCGAAAGGACGCTCGAGAGGTGTTGCAGCAGTATTTCTTCCATCTCGAGAGCGTCGTTCGAACCCATCCCTGGGCCTGGCAGGGGTGGGATTGGTATCATGCGCTCCCGCTTGAGAACGCCGATGCCTGATTCGACCGATCGCCTGTCCGCGACGACCAAGTCATCCAGCGACATCACCTCGGTCTGGAACCGCTGCCACCCGCACCTGCAGCCATTGGCCGACGCGCTGCCGCTGGATCCTGGCGATGCCTGCTTGCTGCCGGACGGTCGACGGGGAGTGAGGCTGCTGGCTCATCTTCGATTCAAAGGTGAGCGCTGGCTTCACGAGGCGCCGATCGTCTTCGACCCCGAACGGCGGCGCTATCACTTTCTTGACGAGGATCGGCTTGCCTTGCTCCAGGGGCAATCGGGCGAGTTGCTGACCGCCGAAGTGGACGCCGTCGACGCGCGGCTCTGGTTCCGCGAGCCGACCTTTCTGAACATCGAGCCGACGACGCGGTGCAACTACGCCTGCTGGTATTGCATCGGGCGGCACATGAAACAGGAGGATATCCAGGTCGAGGACTTCGCGCGGATGCTCGACAATTTCCCTACCGTGAAAACGATCGCTCTGGTCGGTGAAGGAGAACCTTTGATGCACAAGGGGTTCTTCGAAATGGCTGGGATGGCGCGCGACCGCGGTATCAAGGTCATGATCATCAGCAATGGATCGGCGTTTAGCCAGAGCGTGGTCGAGAAGCTTTGTGAGTATCAAATCGCATATGTTTCTATTTCCATCGACTCGGCCAACCCGCAGACTTTCTCGCAGTCGAGAATCGATGGCGAACTCGATCGGGTTTGGGCAGGTATCGAGAGGCTGAGAAAGTATCGCGACGAGCAGGGTTACCGGTACCCGGTCATTGCGTTGAAGGGAACGCTCTTCAGCCACACCCGCGACGAACTGCCGGAGATCGTCGAAGCGGCCAAGACGCATGGTGTCGAGGTGTTCGAGAGCTTCCAGCCGCTGAATCCGATGACCAGCTATGTACGCATTTACCCGAGCGAGCAACTGGCGCAGTTGCAGACGGTCGGCGAGGTTTCGCGCTGCATCGAGCGCGACACCGAACGGGCCCACCGCGTGCTGAAGCCGATGGCGCAGTTCTGCGCCGAGGCCGGCATCGACTTCGACAAGGTCGGTCGCGCCAACCCTCTGCGCCCGAGTTGCGACGAACAGTGGGTCTACTCGTTGCTGTCGGGGGACATCACCCCCTGCTGCCAGATCAAGAGCCCGGTCAGCGACCGGTGGAACCTCTTTCGCGCGAAGCTGGAAGACATCGTTCGTGAGCCGGACTACGAGAACTTCCGCTTCAATCTCTGGAATGGCTTCTTTCCGCGCTACTGCCAGGGGTGCTGGAAGACGACTCGGCGGCCGTCGTGAGTGGCAGCCGCTGGCTGATCCCCGAGCCCGAACTCGTGCCGTACCGGGCGGAGGAGAGAGTGGCCGCCTCCTCGCTGTTGGTGCTGGCGCCTCATCCCGACGACGAGGTCTTCGGCTGTGGGGGCCTGCTGTCGCTGGCCGCGAGGCAAGGGGTGGCGGCGGCCGTGGTCGTGCTCACCGACGGCGCCGTGGCCGGTGACGCGGTGGCGCGCGAGGCCGAGTGCCGCCAGGCGGCCGAGGTGATCGGCTATGCCGGCGAGCCCGCCGCTCTGCAGTTCTGGCGTCTGCCCGACCGCGGTCTGGTGCCCGATGAGCTTCTGGTGACGCGGCTTCGCGAGTTGCTGCGGACGCGATGCCCGCAATGGCTGCTGGCACCTTCGCCGTTCGAAGTGCATCCCGACCACCGCGCCGCCAGCCGCGGGGCGATCGAGGCGGTGGCGGGCTCCGGCGTGCAACTCGGTTTTTATGAGGTCGGTCAGCCGCTGATGGCCAACCGGCTGTTCGACATCACACCGGTGCTGGCGACCAAACAACGTGCGATGGCTTGTTTCCCTTCACAACTGGCGATGCAGCGATACGACGAACAGCTGCTGGCCCTGAACCGTTACCGCGCGTTCACGCTCGGGCCTGCGGTCAGCCACGCCGAGGCGTACTGGTTCCCGCATGGCGCGGGCAACGGTGTCGATGCCGTCCTGGCCGAGGCCGGCCGGCTGCTCTCTCACCGGCTTGGCTGGCCGGAGGCGTGAGACCGCGCCTGCGGCCGCCATCAGCGTCGCTGCGGCGGGGGCGCGACGAGGCCGCGGCGACTGCCGCCAGCATCAGCAGCACGAGCGAGAACTTCGCGTCGCGAAGCACGGCGTTGAAGAGGCCGGCGGTGGCGATGGTGATCCAGACCACCAGCGCTGGCGCTCCGGCGCTCCCGCGGCGGGCAGCGGCCATGACCATCGCAACCAGCAGCCACAACCAGAGTGCCAGGCCGGGCCAGCCGAGTTGATGGGCGATCAGCAGGTATTCGCTATGAGGGGTCGTGTTGTCGGCCAGCGGAGAGCCGGCCGGCGCACGCTGCTGCCACACCAGGCGCCAACTGGCGACCCCGTGGCCGGTGAGCGGGCGTTCCTGCACCATCGCCGCGGTCATGCGCACCATCAGCAAACGCTGACCCCAACTGGTGTCGACGCGCTCGGCCGGCACCGCTGAGTGCAGCTCGCGCCAACCCTCCTCGAACCGTGCGCGCACCGGGTCGACCGACCAGCCGGCCGCCAATGCGATGCCGAGCACGGCGATGACGGCCAGGACGCGCTGGCGGGGCATGCGCAGTTCGGTCAGCAGCCAAGCCAGCACCACGATCGGCAACACCACCATGCCGCTGCGCCGGTCCTGCAGAGCCAGGCCGGCGACGATGGTCATCGTGCAGGCGAGCCAGCCGGCGCGGGGGCGCAGGGCGACAGCGTGCCGCGCCTGCCACAGGCCGATCACGGCACCGATCGCCAGCAGCAGCGAGTTGCCGATGCGCTGGTTGCCGGTGGCGTCGACCGTGCTCCACCACAGCACCGAGTCGGGCAGCACGCCGAGCCCGCGAGCCAGATGGAGCGCAGCCACTGCCGTCGAGGCGGCCACGAAGTGGGCAAGCGCGGCCTTTGCCGATGCCGCCGGGAGCGCGTTCGACAGCAGAGGCACCAGCAGCAACATCCCATACAGCCACAAGTAGCGCCCGATGTCGGCCCAGGTGGCCGCCGACCAGGCCGACGACACCGCCAGCAGTGCGAGCAGCACCGTGGTGGGCAGCAGGCCGCTCCCGTCCAAGGCTGGCCTTGTCTCCCGCACTTGCGCGCGCAATGCGAGCCCCGACAGTGGGAGAGCGGCGAGCACCAGCGCGTACTTGGCGCCGACCGGCAGATAGGCGGTCCAGGCCACCGCCGGCGCGACGATCGCGAGCAGCGCGTTCACGCCGGCCGCGCCGATGGTGTCGTGAAGAGCCCGGCGAGCACGCCCCGCAGCAATGCGGTGAGCTTGTTCCACTTCGAACCTTCGGCCAGCAGGATTCCGACGGCCTCGTAGCCGATTCGGCTGATGCAGAGGAAAGCGAAGGCCGGCTCCCGCCATGCCCAGCAGCGCGCGAGCCACGCCGTGTTTCGACCGATCAGGTAGCGTCGCGCAGGACCATGGCCGCCGGCCTGCATCTGTCTCCCGAACAGCCGGAAGGCACGGCGCTCGCCGATCGAGTGCGCGAACTCGTACGCCCCGTGGACTTGGAGCGATAGGCCGAGGCGGCGCGCACGAAGGCAGTACTCGGTGTCGACATGGTCGATCGCGAGCCGCTCGTCGAAGGGGCCGATCCGTGCCAGCGCGGCTCTTCGCCAGACCGACATCGAGTTGATCACGAAGGCGACCTCGCGCAACCCGTCGAATTGCCGCGGCAGGTAGCGAAGGCGCCAGCGGCCGAGTTCGATGTACTTGCCCCTCAGGCCGGTCGCCCTGTCGCGGTAGGCGGGGGCCACCGCAGCACATCGGGGGTCGGCGAGCCTCGCGGCCACGATGGGGTCGTTCAGGAAGCCGGCGAGTCCCTCGACGTCGGAGTCTTCGTCGACGAACACCACCTGAGCGGCCGTACGCTCGTCCCAGCGTGACGCGATCTGTTCGAGAGCCCGGTTGTAGGCACCGGCGAGCGCACCACGGTTGGCGTTGTGGACCCACTCCGCGCCCAAGCGGCGGGTGGCGTCGGCGAACCCGGGTGCCGGCTGTTCGCTGTTGTCGACCACCACCACCTGCCGGACCTGCCGGAGCAGTGCCTCGATGAGCGGAGCCGCCGACCTCTCGGGGCGGTAGACGACGAGCACCGCCGCGGTGGTGTCGGCCAGCGTGCCCAAGGTGGGTCGGGCGCGCGTCGGGCAGCGCCGGTTGCTACAGGCGGTTGATCAGGGCCGCCAGCGTCAGGCCGAGATTACCCCGCGTTGTCTGGCGGAAGATGCCGGCCCGCTGGAGCCCCACCAGCCGGGCGCCCACCCAGCGCTGGCGAGCCTGCACGAACTCATCGAGCACTCGCTGGCTCTCGGGCGTCATCATGTGCCGGACCCGGGCGAGGGCCCGCAGGTTCGAATCGACCCAGCCGCGGAAGCGGCCCTGCAGCAGCAGCCGTGCCCGGCGCAGTTGCGCCGGGATGCTGATGTTGGAGCCGAACTGGTTCGCACCGTGCTGCCGGTAGCGCACGGTGGGGTAGGGGTCGTAGTGCACGAGCCCGCCGCAACTGGTGACCAGCATGTACGCCCACCAGTCGTGGGTCACGGCCTCGACGTTCTCGCCCGCCTGACGGAGGAGGTCCCGGGCGGCGCGGTTGAAGACCATCGTGTTGCCGCCGGCGATGCTCTGCACGAGGGCGTTGCGAAAACTCGGCTGCCGCTCGAACAGCGGCGAGTAGCCGATGTGCTGGTTGCGGGCGTCGACCAGAAGCGTGCGCGATCCGTAAAGTGCGGGCACGTCGGCAGGAACGGTCTTCAGCCATTCGACCGCCCGCTCGAGCTTGTCGGACTCCCAGATGTCGTCTTGGTCGGCGTAGGCGAAGTAGTCGGCGTCGATGTCGGCGCGGCAGGTCAGCGAAAGGAAGTTCGCGGTCGATCCCTCGGCCGGGCCGGCGTGGATCGAGATACGGTCCTCGCCCCAGTGCGACTGGTAGTACTCCAGGATCGCGTGGGTGTGGTCGTCGGAGCCGTCGTCGGAGGCCCAGATCGCCCAACTTGGATGTGTCTGGGTGGCGATCGAATTCAGCTGCTCGGCGAGGAAGTGCTGCCCCTGCATCGTGCACATCAGCACGGCCACCTTTGGCACCGCAGGGTGCGGCAGGTGCAGCAGCGACTTCAACGAAACCAGCGGAATGACCCGCCGGAACTCTTCCCAGGGCGACAGCAGTTCAGCGACCGTCGATCGTTTCGACCGGATGCTCCTGCTGGCTGAAGGCTCGCCCGCCTTTTCTGTTGTCAGAGCCATGTGCGCAGAAATTCTAGAACAGCCCCTGAACCCGCCCGGCCGGCGCGCGGCTGGGCTGCCCCCAGGGCAGGCTGGTGAAATCTTTCACGAAGTGTCGCCCGCAGGATGTGTTCGAGTGCGACAAGCGTACGGCGGTCGTCCCGGCCTGTTGCTGCCACGCAACTGCGTCATGCAGGCCGATTGTTCAGGCTGCCTCGGGCCGGGCATGTGATCGGCGTCACTTGCTGCAATGCGGCATCCGGCCTTCGCCCGAGGCGGGATAATCACGCCGGTGAACGAACCCGTCCCCGCCAGCGCCCCTTCCGTCTCCCGATTCGACACCCTGGCACTCGATCCCAAGCTGCTGCGCGCGGTGGCCGACTCCGGCTATGAGTCGATGACGCCGATCCAGGCGAAGGCGATCCCGATCGTCCTCGACGGCCGGGACGTCATGGGCGCAGCTCAGACCGGCACCGGCAAGACGGCCGCCTTCGCGCTGCCGCTGCTGCAGCGCATGCTTCGGCACGAGAACGCGAGTGTGTCGCCGGCGCGGCACCCGGTGCGGGCGTTGGTGCTGGCGCCGACGCGGGAGCTGGCGGACCAGGTGGCGGCCAGCGTCAAGACCTACGCCAAGCACACGCTGCTTCGCTCGACGGTGGTCTTCGGCGGCATCGACATGAAGCCGCAGACCGCGCAGCTGAAGTCGGGTGTCGAAGTGCTGATCGCCACTCCCGGGCGCCTGCTCGACCACATCGAGTCGAAGAACGTGGTGCTGAACCAGGTCGAGTACGTGGTGCTCGACGAGGCCGACCGCATGCTCGACATCGGCTTCCTTCCCGACCTGCAGCGCATCCTGTCCTACCTCCCGAAGGAGCGGCAGACGCTGCTGTTCTCGGCCACCTTCTCGCCCGAGATCAAGCGCCTGGCCGCCAGCTACCTGCAGAGTCCGCTGACGGTCGAGGTTGCCCGCCCCAACGCGACGGCATCGACCGTCGAGCAACATTTCTACAGCGTCACCGACGACGACAAACGCCAGTCGGTGCGGCAGCTGTTGCGGCAGCGGCAGCTTTCGCAGGCGATCGTGTTCGTCAACTCCAAGCTCGGGGCGGCGCGCCTTGCGCGGTCCTTCGAACGCGACGGGCTGAAAACGGCGGCGCTGCACGGCGACAAGTCGCAGGACGAGAGGCTGAAGTCGCTCGCCGCCTTCAAGCAGGGCGAAGTCGATCTGCTGGTGGCCACCGACGTGGCGGCGCGCGGCCTCGACATTGCCGACCTGCCGGCGGTCTTCAACTTCGACGTCCCATTCAATGCCGAGGACTACGTTCACCGCATCGGCCGCACCGGCCGAGCAGGGGCGTCCGGACTGGCGATCACGCTCGTCACCCGCGAGGACGCCCGGCTCGTCTCGGACATCGAGAAGCTGATCAAGACGCGCATCGAGATCGAACCGCTCGAGATCGATGACGATCGGGCGCGCCGCCCACGACGACCGCGCCAGGACGAGGACCGAGAGCCGGCGTCGCAAGCCCCGCCGTCTGCGCCCCGCCGGGCCCCGCCGCCGCCCGGTGACCCGCTGTTCGACCGGCCCTACGAGCCGAGCAGTTCCGCCGAGGCCCCGGCCTGGGAACGTGCGCCCGCGCCACCGGCGCGCACGCCGAACATCCGCACCAAGCGCAAGGTGGCCTCGTTGCTCGGCGGAGGCTGACCGGCGATCTGCGGCGTCAGTCGGCGAGCAGCGCGAAGACCGCCGGCAGCCGGTCCGGAACCGCGCGCGGCTCGCTTCGCCACTGGTGAACGCGGGCGCTTCGTGTCCAGGCTTCTGGCAGTGTGAGACCGCAGCTGACCGACAAGCGTGTTGCCGGCATCAGGCACTCGAGCAGCGACGCCAGCATCGCCGCATTCCGGTACGGTGTCTCGATGAAGAGCTGCGTCTGGCCGTGCCGCCGCGAGAGCGACTCGAGTTCGCGCAGGCGGTGCTGGCGACCGGGCAAGTCAGTTGGTAGGTAACCGACGAAGGCGAAGCTCTGGCCGTTCAAGCCACTGGCAGCCAATGCGAGCAGCAAGGCGCTGGGCCCCGCGAGCGGCAGGACCACCAGGCCCGAGCGATGCGCCGCGGCAACGAGGTGAGCGCCGGGGTCCGCCACCGCCGGCATCCCGGCTTCGGCCAGCACACCGATGTCGGCGCCGTCCATCGCGGGTCGAAGCAGAAAATCCCAGGCGGCCTCGGACGCTGCCGGTGCGACGGTCCCCTTTTGAGGCCTGAGCAACTCGACGATGTCGATCTGCTGCAGCGGAGCTGCCAGCGGCACCACGGCGTTGACGCGCTTCAGGAAGGCGCGTGCGCTGCGTGCATCCTCGACTCGCCAGTGCCTCAACCCGGCGGCACGGCGCAGCACGCCATGGGGGAGGACCTCGTCGAGGCTGACCACCTGCGTGCCATGATCGAGCGAGCTCGGCACCAGCCAAAGCGTGCCCCGGTCCCGGTCAGACATCGCCGGCCATCTCGAGCGGTTCGAGCCCCGCCCGGCGCAGCAAGGTGCAGGTGCGGATCAATGGCAGGCCGACCAGCGCCGTGGGGTCGTCGCTCTCGATCGACTCCAGCAGCGCGATGCCGAGCGTCTCGGCCTTGGCGCTTCCCGCGCAGTCATAGGGTTGCTCGAGCGTCAGGTAGCGCTCGATCTGTTGGCCCGACAGCACCCGGAACCTGACATTGACCGGCGCAAGCAGCACTTCGGCGAAGCCGGCGGTGGCAACCGCGACTGCGGTCTGGAAGACCACCGTGCGGCCGCTCATCCGCTCCAGCTGGGCGACCGCCCGCTCGTGGCTGAGCGGTTTGCCGATCGCCTCGCCATCGAGGTCGGCCACCTGATCGGAGCCGATCACCACCGCCTCGGGGCGCTGCGCCGCAACGGCGGCGGCCTTGGACAGCGCAAGACGCGTGGCCAGGACTTCCGGACGCTCGCCGGGTCTCGGCGATTCGTCGACTCGAGGTGCAACCACCTCGAATGGCAGCCGCAGCCGGCCGAGCAACTCGCGCCGGTAGCGCGAAGTGGATGCCAGGATCAACGTCGGGCGAGCCATGGCGGGCATTCTCCACCGGGCGCGCACTACACTGGGCCATGCGAGGCAGAGCCTTCGATCCGTTGCGGCTGGATGTCGCCGCCTTCGCTCGCGACGGGGCGCAACTGCAAGGGCGTTGGCCGCTGGCCACGTTGCCGCGGCTGTCGGGCTCCGTCGAGCCCGGTGAACCGGACACGCTGGTGTCGTGGTCGGCGCAAGGGCTGCTGATTGCGACGCCCGGCGCGGGAGCCACGGTCGGGCTGCACCTGTGCGGCACTGCGACCTTGTCGCTCCAGTGCCAGCGGTGCTTGCAGCCGGTGCCGCTCCCGCTGGCAGTGGACACCCGTTTCCGTTTTGTCTCCTCCGAAGAAGCCGCGGCGCGCCTGGACGCTGAGCTCGACGATGACGTGCTCGTGCTCAGCCGCGACCTCGATCTGCGGTCGCTGCTCGAAGACGAACTGCTGCTCGCACTTCCGCTGGTGCCGCGCCATGAGTCGTGCCCGCAGCCTTTGCTGCCGGAGACCGCGAAGGTCCCGGGCGAGTCGGCGCCAAAGCCCTTTGCGGCGCTGGCGGCGCTGCGCAAACAGCGCGACCGGGAGTGATCGGGCCTTCGGGCCTGCTGCTATACTCCGCAGCTTTTGCGTCGGCGTACACCGCCGCCTCGGGCACGAGCCGTGGCGGGCCAGCGGTGCAGCGCGAAACACCGCAGAGCGCGAGAGACTGGAGATCGCCATGGCCGTTCAGCAAAACAAGAAGTCGCCGTCCAAGCGCGGCATGCACCGTTCGCACAACGCGATTGCGGCGCCCGGCACCGCGATCGAGGCCACCACGGGCGAGGTGCATCGTCGCCACCACATCAGCCCCAACGGTTTCTACCGCGGCCGAAAAGTCCTGAAGACGAAGGCCGACGCCTGACGCGGCCTCCGCCAGTGCCGCACCAGCGATGGGCCCGTGCCGGCCCCTGACCCGATGTCGCGTGTGCAAATTGCCATCGACTGCATGGGCGGCGATCACGGCGTGGCGACCACGCTGCCGGCGTGCAAGGCCTTCGTCGACGCCCATACCGACGCCGAACTGATCCTCGTCGGGACCGGCGACGCCATCGAACCGGCCCGTTCTTGGCCGCGTTGCAGGCTGCAGCCGGCGAGCGAAGTCGTCGCGATGGACGACGCCGTCGAGATCGCATTGCGGCGCAAGCGAGACTCGTCGATGCGTGTGGCCATCGCTCAACTGCGCGCGGACGAGGGCCGTGGCCCCACGGCGCAAGCCTGCGTGTCGGCCGGCAACACCGGTGCCTTGATGGCGCTTGCGCGCTACATGCTCAAGACGGTCGAGGGCATCGACCGGCCGGCGATCGCCTACGCGATGCCCAACCGCGCTGGCGGCACGACCACGGTGCTCGACCTCGGCGCAAACGTCGACTGCAACGCCGAGCACCTGCTGCAGTTCGCGGTACTCGGCAGCGCGCTGGTGGCGGCGACGCAGGGCCTGGAGGAGCCGGTGGTCGGCCTGCTGAACATCGGCGAGGAAGCAATCAAGGGCAGCGAGGTCATCAAGCGCGCCGGCGAATTGCTGCGTGCAGCCCACGAGGCCGGGCAGATCGACTTCCACGGCAACGTCGAAGGCAACGACATCTTCAAAGGCACCTGCGATGTCGTTGTCTGCGACGGCTTCGTCGGCAACGTGCTGCTCAAGACCTCCGAGGGCCTGGCCACGATGCTGTCGGACTTCATCCGCGAGGAGTTCACGCGCAGCCCTTGGACGAAACTCGCAGCGCTCATGGCGATGCCGGTGCTGAACCGCTTCAAGGCTCGGGTCGACCCGCGGCGTTACAACGGCGCCGCGCTGCTCGGCCTGCGTGGGCTGGTCTTCAAGAGCCACGGCTCGGCCGACGCGCTGGCCTTCGAGCACGCGCTGTCGCGCGCGTATGATGCGGCGCGCAATCGGCTGCTCGACCGCGTGCACGACCGCATAGCCCGGCACACCCTGAACGGCGCTGCGTTGGTCGTTGGCGAGCCACCGGTTATCGCCGGCCAAGTCCGGCCCGCCGCATGACTCCGAGCCCTCTAACCGCCTCACGAATCACCGGCACCGGCAGTTTCCTGCCCGGTCGCAGGGTCTCCAACGCCGACCTCGCGGCGACGCTCGCCGGCCGCGGCATCGAGACCAGCGACCAGTGGATCGTCGAGCGCACCGGCATCCGTGCGCGGCACTTTGCGGAACCCGGAACCGAGACCAGCGACCTGGCGGTCGCGGCTGCCCGCCATGCACTCGAGTCCGCCGGCCGGCGCGTGGACGAGATCGATCTGCTGATCGTCGCGACGTCGACGCCGGACATGATCTTCCCGTCGACGGCCTGCATCGTGCAGCGCAAGCTTGGCATCACACGAGGCGCAGCCTTCGACCTGCAGGCCGTGTGCACCGGCTTCGTCTACGCGCTTGCGGTGGCCGACTCGATGATCCGCAGCGGGCTGGCGTCGAAGGCGATGGTGATCGGCGCCGAGATCTTCTCGCGCATCCTCGACTTCGACGATCGCACGACCTGTGTCCTCTTCGGCGATGGAGCCGGTGCGGTCGTGGTCGAGGCCGGCCATCGCCCGGGGCTGCTGGCAAGCGAACTGCACGCCGACGGTCGGCACGTCGACATCCTCTGCGTGCCGGGCAACGTCGCCGGGGGCAAGGTGACCGGGCACCCCTTCCTGCGCATGGACGGGCAGGCGGTGTTCAAGCTGGCGGTCGGTGTGCTCGATGCCGTCTCGCGAGCGGTGCTGGAGAAGGCGGGCCGCGTGGCCGACGACATCGACTGGCTGATTCCCCACCAAGCCAACATCCGCATCATGCAGAGTGCTGCTCGCCGACTCGGCCTGCCGCTCGAACGGCTTATCGCCACCGTCGACGAGCATGGCAACACCTCGGCGGCATCGATCCCGCTGGCCCTCGACACCGCGATTCGTTCCGGCCGCCTCCATCCGGGAGACACGGTGATGCTGCAGGGCGTCGGCGGCGGCTTCACCTGGGGCGCGATACTGCTGGATCTGTGATCGCGCCGCAGCGATGCGGCGGCCGGTTGGGCTGCTCGACATGACTTCATTCGCATTCGTCTTTCCGGGCCAGGGCTCCCAGAGCGTCGGCATGCTCGACGCCTTCGGAGACCGCCCCGCGGTGCGCCAGACCCTCGAGGAAGCGTCGGCCGCCATCGGCATCGATGTCGCCGAACTGATCCACAGCGGACCCGCGGAAGCGCTCGCCCTGACCGAGAACACGCAAGTCGTGATGCTCGCGGCCGGCATCGCCTGCTGGCGAGCCTGGTTGGCCGACGGGGGCGCGGCGCCGGCGGCAGTGGCCGGACACTCGCTTGGCGAGTACAGCGCGCTGGTGGCGGCCGGTTCGCTCACGCTGGCCGATGCCATACCGCTGGTTCGCTTCCGCGCGAAGGCGATGCAGGAGGCGGTGCCGGTCGGTGCGGGCGCGATGATGGCGGTGCTCGGGCTCGATGCCGCCGCAGTACGCGACGGGTGCGCGCAGGCGGCGCAGGAGGTGGGTGAACCGGTGGCCGCCGCCAACTACAACGACCCCGCGCAGATCGTCATTGCCGGCACTCGGGCGGCGGTCGAGCGCGCCAGCGCGGTGCTGAAAGAACTCGGTGCGAAGCGGGTGCTGCCTCTGCCGGTGTCGGCGCCGTTCCACTCGGTGCTGATGAAGCCGGCTGCCGAGCGGCTCCGCGAGAGGCTCGCGGCGGTGCCGCTCCGCGCCCCGTCGATACCGGTGGTGAACAACATCGATGTCAACGTCGAACAGGATCCCGCTGCGATTCGTGACGCGCTGTACCGGCAGGCCTTCGGGCCGGTGCGCTGGGTCGAGGTTGTGCAGGCGCTGCAGCGCCGCGGCATCACGCATGTCGTCGAGTGCGGCCCGGGCCGCGTGCTGTCACGCATGGTTGCCCGCATCGCGCCGGAGCTGAAGGTCGGCGTGCTCTTCGATCCCGCGACGTTGGCCGACACAAAGGCCATGCTGTCATGAACCCGCCAACCGCCCAGGTGGCATTGGTGACCGGCGCCTCACGGGGCATCGGCCGCGCCATCGCTGCACTGCTCGCCGCGCAAGGCTACAAGGTCGTCGGCACGGCCACGAGCGAGGCCGGTGCGGCGGCCGTCTCCGCTGCACTGGCTGCCCACGAAGGCTGCTCGGGGATGCGGCTCGACGTCACCGACAACGCCGGAGTGGACCAAGTCGTCGAGGCGGTTCTGGCGCGCCACGGCGCGCTGCACGTGCTGGTGAACAACGCCGGAATCACGCGCGACGGTCTCGCGATGCGGATGAAGGACGACGATTGGAACCTGGTGCTCGACACCGATCTCAACGCGGTCTTCCGCCTCGCGCGCGCCGCGATGCGAACGATGATGAAGCAACGTTATGGCCGCATCGTCAACGTCACCTCCGTGGTGGGGGCGAGCGGCAATCCCGGGCAGGCGAACTACGCGGCTGCAAAAGCCGGAGTCGCCGGCATGAGCCGGGCGCTGGCGCGTGAACTCGGCGGCCGAGGCATCACGGTCAATTGTGTTGCGCCCGGGTTCATTGCCACCGACATGACCGAGGGTCTTCCCGAAGCCCAGAGGACTGCCCTGCTGGGGCAGATTCCAGCCGGGAGGCTCGGCACTCCGGAAGAGGTCGCACACGCGGTGGCCTTTCTCGCATCACGAGAGGCGGCCTACATCACCGGTGCGGAGCTGCATGTCAACGGCGGCATGTACATGAGCTGATCGCCCCGCGGCGTGACACCTCGGCGACGGCACGCTGCCGCCGGGGGCGTCGGTAGAATCTGCCGCTGTTTTTCGAACCCCCACTCTAGGAGGAGTCATGAGCGACATCGAAGCACGCGTTAAGAAAATCATCGCCGAACAACTCGGCGTGCCGGAGTCCGACGTGACGAACGAGAAGGCCTTCGTCGCCGACCTCGGCGCCGATTCGCTCGACACGGTGGAGCTCGTGATGGCGCTCGAGGACGAGTTCGGCATCGAGATCCCCGACGAAGAGGCCGAGAAGATCACCACCGTGCAGCTCGCGATCGACTACGCGGTCGCTCACCAGAAGGCCTGAGTGCGAATGACGGGGGTTCTTCGGCTCGCTCGGCGCGGAGCCCGGCCATGACGCGCCGGCGGGTCGTCGTCACCGGCCTCGGGCTGATCAGCCCGGTGGGCAACTCGGTGGAGGAGGGCTGGGCCAACATCGTGGCCGGCCGTTCGGGCATCGGGCCGATCACGAAGTTCGACGCCTCGGCGATGGCCTCGCGCATTGCCGGTGAGGTGAAAGGCTTCAATGTCGAGGACGTGTTTCCGGCGAGGGAAGCGCGTCACATGGACACCTTCATCCACTACGGCGTCGCCGCCGCGCTGCAGGCGGTGGCCGACGCCGGACTGCCGCACGGTGAGGCACTCGACGAAGCCAGCGCGCAGCGCATCGGCTGCATGGTCGGCTCCGGGATCGGCGGGCTGCCTCTGATCGAGCACAACTATCGTGAGTACGCCGAGCGCGGCCCGCGGAGGATCTCGCCGTTTCTGATCCCGGCCTCGATCATCAACATGATCTCGGGCCATGTCTCGATTCGCCTCGGCTACACCGGCCCCAACCTCGCGATGGTGACCGCGTGCACGACCGCCCTTCACAGCGTCGGCATGGCCGCACGACTGATCCAGTATGGCGACGCCGACGTGATGATCGCCGGTGGTGCCGATTCGACGATGTCGGCGCTCGGTATCGGCGGCTTTGCCGCGGCACGCGCGCTGTCGACACGCAACGACGACCCGACGGCCGCATCACGGCCCTGGGACCGTGGTCGGGATGGCTTCGTGCTCGGCGAAGGTGCCGGCGTGCTCGTGCTCGAGGACCGTGAGCACGCACTGGCTCGGGGTGTGCGTGTCTATGCCGAAGTGATCGGATTCGGCATGGGTGCCGATGCCTACCACGTCACGGCGCCGAATGTCGACGGCCCCAAGCGCTCGATGCTCGCGGCTCTGCGCGATGCCGGCATCGGCGCATCGGACATTCACTACCTCAACGCACACGGCACATCCACGCCACTCGGCGATGCCAACGAATGCAGTGCGATCAAGCTCGCCTTCGGCGACCATGCTCGCAAGCTGGCCATCAGCTCGACGAAGTCGATGACCGGCCACCTGCTCGGCGGCGCCGGGGGCATCGAGTCGGTGTTCAGTGTGCTCGCGATCCACCACCAGATCGCGCCGCCGACGATCAACCTGAGCGACCCCGACCCCGAGTGCGACCTCGACTTCTGCGCCAACGAGGCGCGGCGGACGAAGATCGATCTCGTGATGAAGAACAACTTCGGGTTCGGTGGCACCAACGGCACGCTGATCTTCGCGCGCCCCTGACGCTCATGCATGCAGCGCCGCCCCCGGTGCGCCTGGTCTGCAATCGAGGCTGGGTGTGGCCGCGGGCGCAGGTTGCGTTGTGCGTCGCCGCAGCCACGGTGTTTGCTGTCTGGCTGGCGCAGTCGATGGAGTGGGCCCTGGCTGCCACCGCAATGACGGTCACCGTGGCGGGGCTCTTGGGTGCTGCTGCCTCCCGGCTGGGCCGCGAGCCGGCGGCCGACCTCGTCTGGGACGGCCGGACGTGGTCGCTCTCGGGTCAGCCCGGTGAAGTCGGCGTGCGGCTCGACCTCGGCAACTGGATGCTGCTGCGTTTCTGCGCGACTCCACCGGCACGCGGAATCCGTTGGCTCGAAGTGCGTGCCGCCGAAGGCGGCACGCTGTTTCACCTCTGGCGTGCGGCACTGCACTCGCCGCGGGCAGCCGCTGGCAGCGCCGTTGCCGCCGGCGGCTGAATGCCCGACCCGGACGCCGATGCGCTGTTGGTCGAACGCGTCCGGCGCGGCGACACCGCGGCGTTCGAGATGCTGGTCGTCAAGTACCAGCGGCGCATCGAGAGGCTGATCTCCCGCATGGTGCGTGACAGCGACCTCGTGCAGGACATTGCCCAGGAGGCTTTCATCCGGGCCTACCGTGCGCTGCCTCAGTTCCGCGGCGAGAGTGCGTTCTACACGTGGCTGTACCGAATCGCGATCAACACCGCGAAGAAGGCGCTGATCCAGCTCAAGCGCGATCCGCTGGTCTCGGAGGGGTCGCTCGTGTCGTCGGAAGAGGGCGAGGAAACTTCACGCATCGAACGTGAACTAAGCGACGGCGAAACACCCGAAGGCTTGTTAGCAAGCAAAGAGGTCGCTGCCGCAGTCAACGCCGCGATCGAGGCGTTGTCCGAGGATCTGCGGCAGGCCATCACGCTGCGCGAGATCGAAGGCTTGAGCTACGAAGAGATTGCCGAAGCGATGAACTGCCCGATCGGAACCGTGCGCTCGCGCATTTTCCGTGCGCGCGAAGCGATCGCCGCCCGGTTGCGTCCGCTGCTCGACACCCGCGAAGGCGAGCGCTGGTGAGCGCGTCGTCACCCCACCACTCCGAGTCCCAGCCATGACGAACCCAGCTTCACGCCCTGCCGAGACCGATGCCGCACGGCACGCCGAGATGCTCTCGGCGCTGGCCGACGGCGAGATCGATGCCGAGCAGGTGCACCTGGGTTGCCGCATCTGGCGCGAGCACGCCGAGGTGCGCCGTACCTGGCACGCTTACCATCTGATCGCCGATGTGATGCGGTCGGAGCAGTTGTCGAGTGCACCTGTGCGCGACGCAGCGTTCATCTCGGCTCTTCGCGGTCGGCTCGCCGCCGAACCCCGGGTGTTGGCGCCGCAGCCGCTGCGGTCGTACGCCATCGGCCGCCGGTGGGCGGCCGCCGGTGCAGTGGTGGGCGGGGCGGCTGTCGTGGCGGTCATCGTCGGCGTCCTGGGTGAAGCACCCTCCAGCCCGGCCGCCGGTCCGCTCGTTGTCACGGCGCCATCCCCGGGGGTCGGCGTGCAACGGGTGGGAGCTGCCGCGCCGGCGGCGTCGACCCAGGTTCTGGTGGTGGACGGCAATGTGCTCCGCGACGCCCGTCTCGACGCGTACTTCGACGCGCATCGGGGCGCTGCCGGCGCGCTGCCCTCCGCGGTGCCCGGGGGGGCGCTGCGCAGCGTGGAGATGGTCGTTCCGGCCCGCCGCTGAACCGCGATGTCGTTTTCCACCCTCCGACGAGCTTGGTCGCTGGCCCTCGCCGGCATGCTGACAACGCTGGTGCCTTTCGCGGCCGGCGCGAGCCCTGACGCCGCGACCGACCCCGGTGCCGCACGGACCTGGCTGTCGAAGATCCATGCCGCGGCAAAGGTCGGGAACTACCAGGGCACGATGGTCTTCACGACCGCCGGGGTGGTGTCGAGTTCGAGGGTGGCGCACTTCTGCATCGGAGACCAGGCTTACGAACGCATCGAGGCGCTCGACGGCAAGCAACGCAAGGTGTTCCGGCACAACGATCTCGTCCACACCGTGTGGCCGAAAGCCGGCTTGGTGGTGGTCGAGCGGCGTGCCGCGGGAGCGGCGATGCCTTCGGCGATGCCTTCGGTCGACCCGCGGGCTTTGGATCAGTACGAGTTGCGCAGCGAGGGCGAGGAGCGGGTTGCCGGGCGGGAGGCGGTCGTGCTGCTGCTTCAGCCCCGCGACGAATGGCGCTTCGCGCAGCGGCTGTGGGTCGACCGCGACAGCGGGTTGATGCTGCGTGCCGATGTCATCGGCCCTGGCCGCGCGGTGCTCGAGTCGGCGGCATTCTCCGAGGTCGAGATCGGAGTCCGGCCGCAGCCGGAGTCGGTGCTGCAGCCCATCCGCAAGCTCGATGGCCTGCGTGTGCTGCGGCGTGCCTACCTGCCGACGCAGCTCGAGGTCGAGGGCTGGTCGCTCCAGACGCCGACGCCGGGCTTCCGACCGACGATGACCCACAAGCGGGCGCTGGATGTGCAGCGCGGCGAGAGCGCAGCGCAGGGCCCTGAGGTCATCCAGGCCGTGTACTCCGACGGGCTCACGCATGTGTCACTCTTCATCGAGCCGTTCGACGCCGGCCGGCACAAGCAGGACTTGGCGGCGCAGTTCGGGGCCACACATACGCTGTCGATGCGTCGGGGCGGGTTCTGGGTGACTGCGATGGGCGACGTCCCCGCAGGCACCTTGCGGCAGTTCGTCGATGCGCTCGAGCGTCGGCGCCCCTGAGCCGACGCAGCACCTTCTCTCTCCTGCACAGATGGTTTCCGACCTGGAGTGTCTTCGTCATGCTTGATGTTCAATCCATCCCTGTGGCCCGCCGGGTGCGCCGCCTGGCCTGGGCGGCCGTGATCGGCGCGGCGGCCGCTGTGGCTGTTTCCTGGACGGTGCCCGCCGCCGCCCAAGCCGCCACCGCGCTGCCCGACTTCACCGAGCTGGTCGAGCGCGTCGGGCCGGCGGTCGTCAACATCCGAACGCTCGAACGCGGCCGTGCCGGAGGCACCGAGGTCGACCCCAGCGTCGAGGAGTTCTTCCGCCGCTTCGGCATCCCGCTCCCCGGGCGCCCGGACCCGCGCCGGGGGCCCCGCGGCGATGACGACCAGCCTCAACAGCGAGGCGTCGGTTCCGGCTTCGTCCTCAGCGCCGACGGCTACATCATGACCAACGCCCATGTCGTCGACGGTGCCGACGAAGTGCTGGTGACGCTGACCGACAAGCGTGAACTGAAGGCGCGCATCATCGGCGCCGACCGTCGGACCGACGTCGCGCTGGTGAAGATCGACACCAACGGGTTGCCGTTCGTGAAGATCGGCGACGTCAACCGGCTGAAGGTGGGCGAGTGGGTGATGGCGATCGGCTCGCCGTTCGGGCTCGACAACACCGTCACGGCAGGGATCGTCAGCGCCAAGGCACGTGACACGGGTGACTACGTTCCCTTCATCCAGACCGATGTCGCGATCAACCCCGGCAACTCGGGCGGGCCGCTGATCAACCTGCGCGGGGAGGTCGTCGGCATCAACTCGCAGATCTACAGCCGGTCCGGCGGGTTCATGGGCATCTCCTTCGCGATCCCGATCGACGAGGCGATGCGTGTCTCCGACCAGTTGCGCACGCATGGGCGGGTGATTCGCGGGCGCATCGGCGTCCAGATCGCGCAGGTGACGAAGGAAGTTGCCGAGTCGATCGGGCTCGGAAAGCCCGCGGGCGCGCTCGTGCAAAGCGTCGAGCCCGGGGGGCCGGCGGAGAAGGCCGGGGTCGAGGCGGGCGACATCATCGTCAAGGTGGACGGCAAGGCTGTCGATCGCTCGGGCGACCTGCCGCGGATCATCGGTAGCACCAAGCCGGGAACGCGCTCGGCGCTGCAGGTCTTCCGGCGTGGCGGCACGCGCGACCTGGTGGTCGTGGTCGGCGAGTTCGAGCCGGACCGGCCGACGCGGGTGGCCCAAGGCGGTGGAGTCGCGCCCGCGGCCAAGTCGGCTCTCGGCCTCGCGGTATCCGATCTCACGGACGCTCAGAAGCGCGAGCTTCGATTGAAGCAGGGGGTCCGCGTCGATGCCGTCGAGGGGCCGGCTTCGCGTGCCGGCCTGCGCGAGGGCGACATCATCCTGTCGATCGACAACACCGAGGTCACCGATGCCAAGCAATTCGCCGGCATCGCCTCTCGGGTCGAGAAGGCTCGGGCGGTGAGCGTCCTCGTGCGAAGGGGAGAACGGGTCGACTACCTTGTGATCCGTCCATCACGTCAGTGAGCCAACCGCTTGGTGTCTTCGCCGAGCGTGCGTGCGGGTCTTTCCATGATGCGGTAGCACCCATCGACAGCGCACTCAGGTTGGTGTGTGCTCACCACCCGTGCTTTGTCAGTGACCTATTACTTCCCTTTGGATGCCAGGAGCGATTAGGGATCCGGAGGTCTAGAATCTCCGACATCGAGGCCGCTTTTGCGCCGAACATCGCGCATTGAGAGTGGCTTGGCAAAAGGCTGCGATGCGCGGATCCAACATGTGCATAAGCTGTTGAAAACTTCTGCTGTTGGAGACCCGCAACGGCCGGAAAACAAGCACTGGCGCGGGTTCTGGCGGGGTCCTTTTGGCTACAATGAAGTCCCAACAAGCAGTTGCCAAACGTTCTGTTGGAAGGCACGTCACCTCTTCGACGTGCCTTTTTTTTGATTGCGGCACGGCCCTTCGGGCCTTCACATCGCTTCGCGATATGAGCCTTCTTCGCAGCGGCTTCGCCGCTGTGTGTCCGGCATCAGGCTCTCGCCGCTCGGCCCCATGAACCACATTCGAAACTTCTCGATCATTGCCCACATCGACCACGGCAAAAGCACGCTGGCCGATCGCATCATCCAGCGCTGCGGGGGGCTCTCGGACCGCGAGATGGAGGCGCAGGTGCTCGACTCGATGGACATCGAGCGCGAGCGCGGCATCACGATCAAGGCCCAGACCGCGGCGCTGACCTATGTTGCGCGCGACGGCCAGACCTACAACCTGAACCTGATCGACACCCCCGGCCACGTCGACTTCTCGTACGAGGTGAGCCGGTCGCTGTCGGCGTGCGAGGGCGCGCTGCTCGTCGTCGACGCCAGCCAGGGGGTCGAGGCGCAGACGGTGGCCAACTGCTACACCGCGCTCGACCTCCACGTCGAAGTGGTGCCGGTGCTGAACAAAATGGACCTGCCGCAGGCCGACCCCGAACGCGCCAAGAGCGAGATCGAGGAGGTGATCGGCATCGACGCCGCCGACGCGATCCCTTGTTCGGCCAAGACGGGCGAAGGCATCGACGACATCCTCGAGGCAGTGATCGCCCGCATCCCGCCGCCGCGCGGCAACCCCGACGGCCCGCCGCGGGCGATGATTGTCGACAGCTGGTTCGACAACTACGTCGGCGTCGTGATGCTGGTGCGAGTGGTCGACGGCGCGCTTGCGAAGGGCGACCGCATCCGCCTGATGGCCACCGATGCCTGCTACGGCATCGAGCAGCTCGGCGTCTTCACGCCCAAGTCGGAGCCGCGCGACAGGCTGGCTGCGGGCGAGGTCGGCTTCGTGATCAGCGGCATCAAGGAGCTGCACGCGGCCAAGGTGGGCGACACCATCACGCTGGAAAAGAAGCTGCCCAACAACGCCGGCCCGGCGACCGAGCCGCTGCCCGGGTTCAAGGAGATCAAGCCGCAGGTCTTCGCCGGGCTCTACCCCAGCGAGGCGAGCGAGTACGACCAGCTGCGCGACGCTCTCGAGAAGCTCAAGCTCAACGACAGTTCGCTGCGCTTCGAGCCCGAGGTCAGCCAGGCGCTCGGCTTCGGTTTCCGCTGCGGCTTTCTCGGCCTGCTGCACATGGAGATCGTGCAGGAGAGGCTGGAGCGCGAATTCGACCAGGACCTGATCACCACCGCGCCGAGCGTCGTCTACCAGGTCGAGTTGAACGACGGCACCGTGCTCGAGGTGGAAAACCCGAGCAAGATGCCCGACCCCGGGCGCATCCGCGAGATCCGCGAGCCGATCGTCACCGTGCACCTGTACATGCCGCAGGACAGCGTAGGCCCGGTGATGACGCTCGCCAACCAGAAGCGCGGTGTGCAGGTCAACATGGCCTACCACGGGCGCCAGGTGCTGCTGACCTACGAGCTTCCGCTGGCCGAGATCGTGCTCGACTTCTTCGACAAGCTGAAGAGCGTGTCGCGCGGCTACGCCAGCATGGATTACGACTTCAAAGAGTACCGCGCCGCCGACGTCGTGAAGGTCGACATGCTGATCAACGGCGACCGCATCGATGCGCTGTCGATCATCGTGCACCGCGGCCAAGCGCAGTACCGCGGCCGCGAGGTGGCGGCCAAGATGCGCCAGATCATCCCGCGCCAGATGTACGACGTCGCGATCCAGGCTGCGATAGGTGCCAACATCATCGCGCGCGAGAACATCAAGGCCTTGCGCAAGAACGTGCTGGCAAAATGCTACGGAGGCGACATCACCCGCAAGCGCAAGCTGCTCGAAAAGCAGAAGGCCGGCAAGAAGCGCATGAAGCAGATCGGTACCGTCGAAGTGCCGCAGGAGGCCTTCCTGGCCATCCTCCAAGTGGACGACTGAGGTCGGATGAGCGCCATTACTGCCGCGCTGTACACAGCGCTCGTCGTCTACCTGGGCGGCTGGTTCTTGGGCCACTGGACGGGCAACTTCTCGCTGCTCCTGTTTGTGCTGACCGCCGTCACGCTGGGGTACTGGCTGGCCGAGCGCTGGCGATTCCGGCCCGCGCGCGAAGCGGCTGCTGCCGAGCTCGAGCAGCAAGACAAGCGGCGCCGTGCACAGCTTGCGAGCCAGGGCATCGAAAAAGTCGACGGCGACGTCCAGGAGGCCAAGTCCCGCCTGCTCGCCCAACCCTGGTGGCTGGACTGGACGGCCGGGCTCTTCCCGGTGATCTTGATCGTCTTCCTGCTGCGCTCTTTCCTGTTCGAGCCGTTCAAGATTCCTTCGGGATCGATGATCCCGACGCTGCTCGTCGGCGACCTGATCCTGGTGAACAAGTATCACTACGGCGTGCGGCTGCCGGTGATCAACAAGAAGATCATCGCCAACCACGACCCGAAGCGCGGCGACGTGGTCGTCTTCCGATATCCGGTCGACCCGCGGATGGACTACATCAAGCGGGTCGTCGGCATCCCGGGCGACGAGGTCGCCTACGTCGGCCAGCGGCTGACGATCAACGGCAAGCCGGTCGAGCTGACCGTCAAGGGTGAGTTCTACGACGAGGACAGCCTTCGCTACTCGCCGCGGTTCGGAGAGAAGCTCGGCGACGTCGAACACGACATCCTCGTCGACCAGCGGCGCCAGGCCTACTACGGCGGGGAGCCGAAGACCTTCCCGATGAACGAGAATTGCCGCTACAACGCCGACGGCGTCACCTGCAAGGTACCCCCGGGCCACTACTTCATGATGGGCGACAACCGCGACAACTCGCAGGACTCGCGCTTCTGGGGTTTCGTGCCCGACGAGAACATCGTCGGCCGGGCGTTCTTCGTGTGGATGAACTTCGGCAACCTCGGCAGAATCGGTTCGTTCCGGTGACGGCACCGGCGCCGCCCAGGGAAGGAGACCGACGCAGATGACACCACCCGCAGTGCGACCACCGGCGCGCCGCCAGCAAGGCATCACCCTGTTCGGCCTGCTGTTCTGGGCGATCCTGATCTCGATGGCCGCCTACGTCGTGATGCAGGTGTTTCCCACCGTCAACGAGTACCTGACGATCAAGCGAACGGTCGAGAAGGTGGCGGCAGCTTCCCCGCCCACCGTGGCCGAGGCCCGGGCCGCGTTCGACCGCCAGCGGGAGATCGAGTACTCGATCAGCACCATCTCCGGCAAGGATCTGGAGGTCACCAAGGTCAACGAGAAGGTCGTGATCAGCTTCGCGTACGACAAGCAGATTCCGATCTACGGGCCGGTGTTCATCCTCATCAAGTACGAGGGCCGGACGAGCCCGAAGTAGCCGGCGGTCGCCGCGCCACAAGATGCCCGCCCGACTCGAAGCTCTTCAGCAGCGGCTGGGTTACCGCTTCGCCCAAGGCGCCTTGCTGACGCGGGCGCTGACCCACCGCAGCTTCGGTGTCGAGCACAACGAACGGCTCGAGTTCCTCGGCGACTCGGTGCTCGCGCTCGCCGTGTCCGGGTTGCTCTACGAACGTTTCGCCGGCTCCGACGAGGGCGACCTGACGCGCATCCGAGCCCACCTGGTGCGCGAGGAAAGCCTGCACCGAGCCGCCCTCCAACTCGGGCTGCCCGAGACGCTGCGGCTGTCCGAAGGCGAAAGCCGCGGCGGCGGGGCGCAGCGCCCGTCGATCCTCGCCGATGCGCTCGAGGCGGTGATCGGTGCGGTCTTTCTCGACGGCGGCTACGAGCAGGCGCAGGCGCTGGTCAGAAGGCTCTTCGGCGACGTCATCCTCGCCACCGAAGTCGAAAGCTGGACCAAGGACGCAAAGACCGAACTTCAAGAGTGGCTGCAGGCCCGGCGCATCGCAGTGCCCAGCTACCGCATCGCCGGTACCCGCGGTCAGGCGCACGCGCAAACCTTCGAGGTCGAGTGCGCGGTCGCGGCGCTGGGCCTCGCCGAACGCGGCGAAGGGCGGTCGCGGCGCACGGCCGAGCAGGAAGCGGCGCGGCGCATGCTTGCGGTGCTCAAGGCCAGCGACAGTCCCGGCGGACCGTTGCGCTCCTGATGACCGAAAGCGACACGCCCGCGCGCGTGCAGCGCTGTGGCCTGGTGGCGATCGTCGGCCGGCCCAACGTCGGCAAGTCGACCTTGCTGAACGCCCTGGTCGGGCAGAAGATCAGCATCACCTCGCGCAAGGCGCAGACGACGCGGCATCGCATCGTCGGCGTGCGCACCGAGGGCGCGAGCCAGTTCGTCTTCGTCGACACGCCCGGTTTCCAGAAGCGCCACACCGCCGCGCTGAACCGCACCCTCAACCGAACAGTGCTCGCGGCGCTGGGCGACGTCGACGCGGTGCTCTTCGTCGTCGAGGCCGGACGATTCGCCGCCGCCGACGAGTCCGTGTTGGCACTGCTGCCGCCCGGGAAGCCGGCGCTGCTGGTGGCCAACAAGCTCGACCTCGTGAAGCGCAGGACCGAGCTGCTGCCTTGGCTGCAGCGTATGCAGCGGCACCACCCGTTTGCCGAGTTCGTGCCGATGTCGGCGACGCGAGAGGCCGACGTGAAGCGCCTGCTGGCAGTCGTCGAGAAGTACCTGCCCGAACAACCGTGGCTCTACGAGCCCGACGCGCTGACCGACCGCAGCGAACGTTTTCTCGCCGCCGAGGTGGTGCGCGAGAAGCTCTTCCGGCTGACCGGCGACGAACTTCCCTACACGTCGACAGTGGTGGTCGACAAGTTCGAGGAGGAAGGTGCGCTGAGGCGGATCGGCGCCAGCATCGTCGTCGGGCGAGACGCCCACAAGGGCATCGTGATCGGCGAAGGGGGCGAGAGGCTCAAGCGCATCGGCAGCGAGGCGCGGCAGGAACTCGAGCGCCTGCTCGGCGGCAAGGTCTTCCTCGAGCTCTGGGTCAAGGTCCGCTCGGGCTGGGCCGACGACGACACGCACCTGCGCAGCTACGGCTACGAATAGCGCGAGATGCCCACCGCCCGCAAGCCGGCACCCGGCCCGTTGCCGGCCTACGCGCTGCACCGCTGGGACTGGAGCGAAAGCAGCCTGATCGTCGACCTCTTCACCCGCGAGCGCGGCCGGCTGGTGGTTGTGGCCAGGGGCGCGAAGCGGCCGCACTCGCAGCTGCGTCCGCTGCTGATGCCGTTCCAGCGCCTGATGGTGCAACTCGGCCGAGCGCCCGCCGACGAAGCGGCCGAAGTCCACCTGTTGCGCGGCGCCGAGTGGAGCGGCGGCACGACGATCCCGACCGGGCGCGCGCTGTTCGCCGGCTTCTACGTCAACGAACTGGTGTTGAAGCTGCTGGCTCGCGGCGACGCCCACGCCGCGCTGTTCGATGCCTACGCCGACACGCTGACTTCCGTCGCCGTCGCCGAAGGTGATCCCGGCATCCAGCCCGCGCTGCGCGCCTTCGAACTGCGCCTGCTGCGCGAGCTGGGCCTGCTGCCCGACCTGGCAACCGAGACCTTGACGCTGCAGCCGCTGCGGGCCGGCCGGCACTACACGCTGCACCCCGAGGCGGGGTTGGTGGCCGCGGCTGCCGACACGGTGGCCGGCAGCGCCTGGCTGCAGGCCGAGGCCGCGCTCGCCCATGGCAGCCAGGCGGCGCTTCGCGCGGCCGTCGGCACCGCGGGTGTGCCGCTGCGCGGCGTGTTGAGGCGGCTGCTTCAATATCATCTCGGCACGCCGTCGTTGAAGACCCGCCAGGTGCTGGCCGGCGTGCAGAAACTCACCGGCGCCTGAGCCGAGAAGGTGGCTCCAAGTCCCATGAACCCGCTGGTCTCCGACGGCCCCGGTGTGTCGCACCGCGGGGCTACCGCGCTGTCGGTCAACGTCAACAAGGTTGCCCTGCTGCGCAACTCGCGCCACCTCGAGATCCCGAACGTCGTGCATGCGGCGGAGCTCGCGCTCGGCGCCGGCGCCGAGGGCATCACCGTCCACCCGCGGCCCGACGAGCGGCACATCCGAACACGCGATGTCCACGACCTCGCGGCGCTGCTGAAGGGCTGGCCGGGCGCCGAGTACAACCTCGAAGGCAACCCCTTCCACAACCTGATGCCCCTCGTGCGCGCGGTCCGGCCGCAGCAGTGCACCTTCGTCCCCGACAGCGAAGGCCAGTTCACCTCCGACCACGGCTGGGACCTCGCTCGCGACGGCGGGCGGCTGCGCCCGCTGATCGACGAGGCACATGCGCTCGGCGTGCGTGTCAGCCTCTTCGTCGACCCGGTGCCCGAGTCGATGCCACTCGCCGCGGCCATCGGCGCCGACCGGGTCGAGCTCTATACCGAGCCCTATGCCGCGGCATTCGGTTCGACCGCCCGAGCAACCCTCGTCGAACGTTATGCCACCTCGGCGAGGGCGGCGCAGGCCGCCGGCCTCGGCATCAATGCCGGGCACGACCTCAACCGGGACAACCTGGGCCCCTTCCTGCGCGCGGTGCCCGGCGTGTTGGAGGTGTCGATCGGCCATGCACTGGTAGCCGATGCGATCGAGTTCGGAATGGCCGAGACGGTCCTCCGGTACCGGCGCTGCATCCGCGAGGCGATGGCGGCATGATCGTCGGCATTGGCACCGACATATGCGACGTTCGGCGAATCCGCGAGACGCTGGCGCGCCGCGGCGAGCGGTTTGCGGAACGCGTGCTCGGCAGCCAGGAGCTGCAGGTGTTCCATGCGCGCCGCGCACGCACGGAAGTTCGCGGGGTTGCGTACCTCGCAACCCGCTTCTCGGCCAAGGAGGCGTTCTCGAAGGCGATCGGGCTCGGCATGCGGATGCCGATGACCTGGCGCTCGTGCGAGGTCCTCAACGAGCCCGGGGGCAGGCCGGTGGTGCGCTTGAACGGCGAACTCGCGCGCTGGTTCGAGACGCGGCGCTGGCGCGCGCATGTCAGCGTCACCGACGAGAGCGACTACGCGGCATCCTTCGTCGTCGTCGAAGCGCTGGAGTGACCCGATGACGCCTGCCCATTCCCCGGCACTGATCGACATCGCTGGCACCACCCTCGATGCCGAAGACCGGCGGCGGCTCGCGAATCCGCTCGTCGGCGGCCTCGTGCTGTTCGCGCGCAACTGGGCCTGCCGGCGCCAGCTGGCCGCGCTGACGTCCGAAGTCAAGTCGATCCGGCCGGACCTGCTGGTCTGTGTCGACCACGAAGGCGGCCGCGTGCAGCGCTTCCGCGGTGACGGCTTCACGCCGGTGCGAGCGATGCGCGAGCTCGGTCGGCAGTGGATGGACGACGCGCTCGCCGCCACCGATGCCGCCACGGCGGCCGGCTACGTGCTCGGCGCCGAGCTGAGGGCCTGCGGCGTCGACCTCAGCTTCGCACCGGTGCTCGATCTCGACCACGGCGGCAGCTCGGTGATCGGCGACCGTGCCTTCCACCGCGACGCGCGGGTCGTGACGATGCTCGCCAAGAGCGTGATGCACGGGATGCTGCTCGCCGGCATGGCCAACTGCGGCAAGCACTTCCCGGGGCACGGCTTCGTCAAGGCGGACAGCCATCACGAGATCCCGGTCGACGAGCGGCCGCTCGAAGACATCGTCGGTGACGATGCGCTGCCCTACCGCTGGCTGTCCACCAGCCTGGCGGCGGTGATGCCGGCCCATGTCATCTACCCCCAGGTCGATTCGCGCCCGGCGGGCTTCTCGCCGCGGTGGCTGAACGACCTGCTGCGTGACCGTTGCGGCTTCACCGGCGCGGTGTTCAGCGACGACCTTGGCATGGCCGGCGCCCGCCGGCTCGATGGCCGCGAGGTCAGCCACTCGCAGGCGGCCGCGGCGGCACTGGCCGCCGGCTGCGACCTGGTGCTGTTGTGCAACCACTCGCTGCAAGGGGGCGTGGTGCTCGATCGCTTTCTCGACGAGATCGCTTCCGCCGCCGGCCACCGCTGGCGGCCCGACCCCGACAGCGACGCGCGCCGGCTGGCGTTGTTGCCGACTGCCGCGCCGCTGGCCTGGGACGAGTTGATGCACGAGCCGCGATACCGGCACGCGCTCGAACGGCTTCCTTGACGCGGCACCGCGGCCCGTCGGCCGCGGCGGCGATCAGGCGACGGGCTGCTCGAACGGCAGCTTCAGCTGCGACAGGTCCTTGCGGGTCTCCACCAGCACGAGTGGACCGTCGTCGACGAGCAGCTGGCGGCGGGGCTCGCGCGGCACCCGCGGCGGGCGGGGTTCCGCGGCCATCGCCTGCTGCACGAGGTGGATCTTCTCGGCGTCCGAGTGCACCCACTCGAGCCCCGCCGAGCGCGCAAGCGACGCGAGTTCGTCGGTCGGAAGGTCGTAGCGCGGCACGACGATCGGTTCCGCCGGCCGCGGCACCGGCGCCATGGGCGCCGGCGGCCGGCTCTCGGCCGGCGCTGCGGTCGGCAGCATCTCCGGCGGCAGCACCATCGTCGCGTCGATGTCCATCGCCACGGCGCCCTCGGCCGTCGCGGCCTCCGCGCCTTCTCGGCGCGGGCGATCCCGCCCCCGGCCGCGGCGGCGACCGCCCTCGCGCTCGGTGACGCCTCCGGTCTCGCTCGCCAGCGCCGGCTCTTCCGCGACAGCGCGCGAATCGGTCGGCGCCGTGGTCTCGACGGCCGCGCTCGAGGCCTCTTCGGCCACCCCTTCGCCGCGATCCCTGCCGCCGCGGCGGCGGCGGCGGCGACCATCGCGTTCGCCGTCGGAGCGAGCGGCGGCTTCACCGACCGGGACGGTGTCGACGAAGTTCTGTTCGGGCGCGGCAACCGTTTCCGCCGCCGGCCGTTCGCCCCGGGGCGGGCGGCGCTCGCCCTGCGGACGTTCACCGCGCGAGCCGCGGTCCCCGGCCGCCGACTCACCGGCCGGGCGAGCGTCGCGCGGGGCACGTGCATCGCGGCCTTCGCGCGGCTCGCGTCCCTCACGTCCCTCGCGTCCCTCTCGTACCTCGCGTCCCTCTCGTGCCTCGCGCCCGTCGCGGCCCTCGCGAGAGCCTCCGCGGTCGCCCCGACCGCGGCGCGAATCGCGACCACCTTCGCGGCCTTCACGGCTGCCACGTCCTTCGCGGCCTTCGCGAGCCTTCTCGGCGCCTGCCGTCGGCACAGCAGCGGCTGTGGCCGGCGCTGGTACCGGAGCTGCCGGTGCCGCCGCACCGCCTCCGAAGAGGCGGCGCACCCAGGCAAGGAAGCCAGCACCGGCAGGGGCGGGCATCGGCGCCGGCACCGGAGCCGGCGCAGAGGCCATGGGTGCCGGCGCGGCGGCCACCGGTGCGGGCGCCGGAGCCGGCGGCGCCGGCTGGTCGGGCAGCACGCCCTTGATCACCGGTTCCTGGCGGGGCTTGGCGGTCTTCTCGCGCCGCGTGATGCCGACCTCTTCGTCGGGCTCCTCGATCATCGAGTAGCTCGCCTGCAGGTTCTCGAGCCGCGGGTCGTCGTGGCGAAGCCGCTCGAGCTTGTAGTTGGGGGTCTCGAGATGCTTGTTGGGCACCAGCAGCACGGTCACGCGCTGCTTCAGCTCGATCTTCGTGATCTCGGTGCGCTTCTCGTTGAGCAGGAAGCTCGTCACCTCCACCGGCACCTGCACGTGCACGGCGGCGGTGTTGTCCTTCATCGACTCCTCCTGCACCATGCGCAGGATTTGCAGCGCCGAGCTCTCGGTGTCGCGGATATGGCCGGTGCCGTTGCAGCGCGGGCAGGTGATGTGGCTGCCTTCGGAGAGCGCCGGGCGCAGCCGCTGGCGGCTGAGCTCGAGCAGACCGAACTTGGAGATGCTGCTGAACTGGACGCGGGCGCGGTCGTAGCGCAGCGCGTCGCGAAGCCGCTGCTCGACGTCGCGGCGGTTCTTGCTCTCCTCCATGTCGATGAAGTCGACGACGATCAAGCCGCCGAGGTCGCGCAGCCGCATCTGCCGGGCAATCTCGTCAGCGGCCTCGAGGTTGGTGCGGGTGGCCGTCTCCTCGATGTCGGTGCCGCGGGTCGCACGTGCGCTGTTGACGTCCACTGCCACCAGCGCCTCGGTGTGGTCGATGACGATCGCGCCGCCGCTCGGCAGGTTCACGGTGCGGCTGAACGCGGTCTCGATCTGGTGCTCGATCTGGAAGCGGCTGAACAGCGGCGCGTCGTCGCGGTAGCGCTTCACGCGTGCCGCGTTGTCCGGCATCACGTGGTTCATGAACTGCTTGGCCTGATCGTAGATGTCGTCGGTGTCGATCAGGATCTCGCCGATGTCGGCGGTGAAGTAGTCGCGGATCGCTCGGATGACGAGCGAGCTCTCCTGGTAGATCAGGAAGGCCCCCTTGCCCGCCTGCGAGGCGCCGTCGATCGCGCTCCACAGCTTGAGCAGGTAGTTCAGGTCCCACTGCAGCTCGGCGGCACTGCGGCCGATGCCGGCGGTGCGCGCAATCAGGCTCATGCCCTTGGGGTACTCGAGCTGGTCGAGGTTGTCCTTCAGCTCCTCGCGGTCCTCGCCCTCGATGCGGCGCGAGACGCCGCCGCCGCGCGGGTTGTTGGGCATCAGCACGAGGTAGCGGCCGGCCAGGCTGATGAAGGTCGTCAGCGCCGCACCCTTGTTGCCGCGCTCCTCCTTCTCGACCTGCACCAGCAGCTCCTGGCCTTCCTTGATGGCGTCACCGATCTTCGCGTTGCGGACGTCGGTGCCTTCGCGGAAGTAGTTCTTGGAGATCTCCTTGAACGGCAGGAAGCCGTGGCGCTCCTCGCCGTAGTCGACGAAGCAGGCCTCGAGCGATGGCTCGACGCGTGTGATCACCGCCTTGTAGATGTTGCCCTTGCGCTGCTCCCGGCCTTCGATCTCGTTCTCGAAGTCGAGCAGCTTCTGCCCGTCGACGATTGCCAGCCGCCGCTCTTCCTGCTGCGTGGCGTTGATCAACATTCGTTTCATGTGCACTCCGAACACGGGCACGCCCGCCTGAGGGGCACCCGGGACGCGAGACCGCCGGCCGTGGCAGCCGGTGGGGCCTCATCGATGCACGAGAAGAAGGACTCGAACCGCTGGCGCGAAATGCCCTGGACTGCCGAACGACCTGGTGCGCTCGCGGCGCGAGGGTCAAAGCGGCAGCGTTGGCGCTGGCGTCGGTCGGCAGCGCCGCCCGGCTGGCGCACCGCACCCCGCTTGCCGCGGATCGCGCGGAGCAGGCTCCGCCCGCCAGTGGGCCACACCGGCGCAGGGCCGGGGCCGGGTGGGGGCGAAGCTTCGAAGGATGGTTGCCAGCATGGGGCCGCTGTCGGGGGCCGGACGCGGGCGCGAGGCTTCGCTGAGACGCTGGCCTCGCACCGGTGATCTTTTCGGTGCCGCTCCGTGCCCGGAGACGGCTGGGTTCTCGTGTTCTCTCTGCCGCCTGCGCGCTCTGCGCCGCCGTGCTCCTTCGGAGCACCGGCCCGCGCGGCCCACGCCGGCGTTGCATCCCTGAACATGCACGACGAGTCGTGCACGACCACACCACGACCGGCTCGAGGTGCCCGGCTAAACTCCGGAGAATCAAGCACTTACGGCAGGAACGTGGAGCGCCGGATTATAGGGTCAGCGGCCGGCGCGGCAGCGACGTCGAAAAGGGCGGGCAAACCCCCGGCCGCGGGGCTTGGTGCAGGCCGCGCCGGGGCGCCGACGGTGCGCCATCTCATGGTCGATAGCGAGTCTGCAGGGCAGCGGCTCGACAACTTCCTGCTGCGCGTGCTGAAGGGCGTTCCGAAGACGCATGTCTACCGCGTCATCCGTAGCGGCGAAGTGCGCGTCAACCGCGGCCGCGCAGGCGCCGACACGCGGCTGGCTGCTGGCGACGACGTTCGGCTGCCGCCGCTGCGGCTGCCCGCGCCGGCCCGTATGCCTTCCGCGGCGGCGCCGGCGCGCGAGTTCCCGCTGCTGTTCGAGGACGAGTGGCTCCTTGCGATCGACAAGCCCGCGGGCGTCGCCGTGCACGGCGGCAGCGGCGTCTCGTCGGGGGTGATCGAGCAACTGCGCCGCGCGCGGCCGGACGCGAAGTTCCTCGAACTCGTGCACCGGCTCGACAAGGAGACCTCGGGAGTGCTGCTGCTGGCCAAGAAGCGCAGCGCACTGGCCGCGCTGCAACAGCAGTTCCGGGAGCGTGGCACCGGCAAGACCTATCTTGCGCTGGTGGCGGGGGCGTGGCCGGCGAAGCTGAAGGTGATCGACCAGCCGTTGCACAAGTCGGTCGACGCCGCTGGCGAGCGACACGTGCGCGTGGTGTCGCCGGCGCACGAGCAGGCGCGCCGCGCGATCACCACCGTACGCTCGGTGCGAGCCGTTGGCCCGTACTCGCTGCTCGAGCTCGGGCTCAAGACCGGCCGCACACACCAGCTCCGCGTGCACCTGGCCCACGCCGGCCACCCGATCGTCGGCGACCCGAAGTACGGTGACTTCGCGCTCAACCGATCGCTTCAACGCGGCCCCGAGCGCTTCTCGCGGATGTTCCTGCACGCGCTCGAACTGGCTTTCGACCACCCGGCGAGCGGCGAGCGTGTCGCCCTGCGGTCGCCGCTGCCGGACGAGTGCGAGAAACTTCTGTCTTCGCCATGAGACCCCGCCGCTTCGACCTCATCGCCTTCGACTGGGACGGCACGCTGTTCGACTCCACCGCGCTGATCACGCGTTGCATCCAGGACGCTTGCCGCGACCTCCAGCTCGCGGTGCCCAGCGACACCGAGGCCGCGTACGTGATCGGCCTCGGCCTGCACGACGCGCTGCGGCACGCCGCGCCCGAGCTGCCGCCCGAGCGCTACCCCGAGCTGGGGGCGCGCTATCGCCACCACTACTTCGCCCGCCAGCACGAGCTGGTGCTGTTCGAAGGCACGCTCGAGATGCTGGCTGCGCTGAAGGCCAAGAACCACTGGCTCGCGGTGGCCACCGGCAAGGGCCGGCGCGGGCTCGATCAGGCGCTGGAGCAGTCGAACCTCGGCGCGCTGTTCGACGCCACCCGCACCGCCGACGAGACGGCGTCGAAGCCGCATCCGCAGATGCTGCTCGAGCTGATGGGCGAGTTGGGCGTGCCGCCGGAGCGCACGCTGATGATCGGCGACACCACGCACGACCTGCAGCTCGCGGCCAACGCCGGTGCGGCAAGCGTCGGCGTCGCCTACGGCGCGCACGACCACCAGGCCTTCGGCGCCTTTTCGCCGCTCTATGTGGCGCCGTCGACACGCGAGCTGCACGTCTGGCTGCTTGAGCATGGATGAACAAGTCACCGTCACCCCCGAGGCCCTTTGCGCGTCGGGTGAGCTGGTCGAACGCGGACTCGCCTACGTCTGGGATGTGCTGCAGTACGGCCAGCCGGCGCGCGCCTTCGCGCTGCGTTTCGACGGCCGGGTCGTCGCCTACCTGAACCGCTGCGTCCACGTGCCGACCGAGATGGACTGGCAGGCTGGGGAGTTTCTCGACCTCGACCGGCGCTGGATCCTGTGCTCGATCCACGGCGCCACCTACGAGCCAGCCGACGGACGATGCGTCGCCGGCCCTTGCGGCCGCGGGCGGCTGACGCCGATCGAGGTGCACGAGGTCGACGGCCAGGTGTATTGGTATCCTTCACGCGACATCCGGCCGGTGCTGTTCGACGCGCCGGCTTCCCGGAGCTCTTGATGACCCCCCCAGACGATCCGACACCACCGGCGAGCGCGCCGGTGGCGCCGCCCGCGAACGTCGGCGACGGCGCGCCCGGTCTGGCCCCGGCCGCGACGGCAGCCCCTGTCACCACACCCGGCACCGGCGCGGCAGCGCGGTCGCCGCTGGAGTCCAGCCTCGAGCGTGTGGTCGGTGAACTGCTGCGCCATCAGCGCAGCGAACGACGCTGGCGGGTGTTCTTCCGCCTCGCGTGGTTCGGGCTCGCGGTGGTCGTGTTGTGGTCGCTGTTCTCGGCGCGCACACCCTCCCCGGCCACCAACAAGCCGCACACCGCGCTGGTCGAGGTTCGCGGCGAGATCGGGTCCGACGGCGAGACCAACGCCGAGGCGCTGATCTCGGCGCTGAAGACGGCGTTCGAGGACAAGGGCGCCCAGGCGGTGGTGCTGCGCATCAACTCGCCCGGCGGCAGCCCGGTGCAGAGCGGCATCGTCAACGACGAGATCCAGCGCCTGAAGCTGCTGCACAAGAAGAAGGTCTACGCGGTGGTCGAGGAGATCTGCGCCTCCGGGGCCTACTACATCGCGGTGGCGGCCGACGAGATCTACGTCGACAAGGCCAGCCTCGTCGGCAGCATCGGCGTGCTGATGGACGGCTTCGGCTTCACCGGGCTGATGGAGAAGATGGGCATCGAGCGCCGGCTGCTGACGGCGGGTGAGAACAAGGGCATGCTCGACCCGTTCTCGCCGCAGAACGAGCGCCAGGTGGCCTACGCGAAGACGATGATCGACCAGATCCACCGCCAGTTCATCGCTGTCGTCAAGCAGGGGCGGGGCGATCGGCTGAAGGAGGAGCCCGAGACCTTCTCCGGCCTGTTCTGGAACGGCGAGGAGGCAATCCGGCTCGGCCTCGCTGACAAGCTCGGCAACCTCGACTTCGTCGCGCGCGAAGTCGTCAAGGCCGAGGAGGTGGTCGACTACACGCCGCGCGACAACGTTGCCGAGCGGCTGGCCAAGCGCTTCGGCGCCGCGGTCGGCCGGGGTGCGGTGAAGGCGCTGCGCGAGCTGCCGCGGCTGCACTGATGCCCGACGGCGCGCAGGTGCTGCTGCAGCGGCTGCTGCCCAAGCTCGCGCTCACGCGGCTGATCGGCGCGCTCGCCGGCGCCCGTGGCGGGGCGTTGACGACCGGTGTCGTCCGCTGGTTCATCGGCCGCTACGGCGTCGACATGGCCGAGGCCGCCGACCCCGACCCCGCGCACTACACCACCTTCAACGCGTTCTTCACGCGTGCGCTGCGCGCCGGCGCGCGCCTGTTGTCGCCGGCCGAGTGGATTTGCCCGGTGGACGGCGCCGTCAGCCAGTTCGGGGCACTCGACGGCGAGCGGCTGCTGCAGGCCAAAGGCCACCACTACAGCGCCACCGCGCTGCTCGGCGGTGATGCCGCGCTGGCGGCGAGGTTCGCCGGCGGCCACTTCGCGACGCTGTACCTGAGCCCGCGCGACTACCACCGCATCCACATGCCCGCTGCCGGCACGCTGGCCCGCATGGTGCATGTGCCGGGGACCTTGTTCTCGGTGAACCCGGCCACCGCGCGATCGGTGCCGGGCCTGTTCGCGCGCAACGAGCGTGTGGTGTGCCTGTTCGACAGTGAACGGGGGCCGTTCGTGATGGTGCTGGTGGGGGCGACGATCGTCGGCAGCATGGCCACCGTGTGGCACGGTGTCGTCAATCCGCCGCGGCCGCGGGATGCGCGTGCGTGGCGTTATGCCGCCGGCGAGGTGTGCTTGGCTCAGGGCGACGAGATGGGCCGCTTCCTGCTCGGCTCCACCGTGGTGATGCTGTTCCCGCCGGGGCCGCTGCGCTTCGCTGCGCATTGGGCGCCTGGCGCGGCGGTTCGCATGGGCGAGCCGATGGCGTCGGCCTCGTGAGTGCCGCCACCGCCCGCTGGGCGCGCGTGCTGCTGTGGGTGGTGCCGGCGCTGTGGTCGTCGAACTACTTGATCGCCAGGCTTGCCGACGGCGTGATCGCGCCCCACCTGCTGGCCAGCGGCCGGTGGGCGCTGGCCGCGCTGCTGATGCTGCCCTTCACCTGGCGTGGCCTGCACGCAAGGCGCCACGCCTGGCGGCAGGAGTGGAAGCAGCTGCTGGTGCTCGGCGCGCTCGGCATGTGGATCTGCGGCGCCTGGGTCTACCAGGGCGGGCTGTCGACCAGCTCGACCAACATCGCGCTGATCTATGCCATCACGCCGGTGGCGATCGCGGTCGCCAGCGCCCATGTCCTGCACGAAAGAATGAACCTGTCGCAGAAGGCGGGGGTGGTGTTCGCACTCGTCGGCTTGCTGTTCGTGATCGCCAAAGGCGACCCGATGCGGCTGCTGGCGGTGCGTTTCACCACCGGTGATCTCTGGATCGTCGCCGCTGCGGTGTCGTGGACGGCCTACTCGGTGCTGTTGAGGCATTGGCCGTCGGCTCTCGGGCCGGCCGAGCGGCTGGTGGCGATCATCGCCGGCGGCCTGGTCGTGCTGCTGCCGTTCACGCTGCTCGAATGGTGGTGGCTCCCGCAACCGCCGCTGACGCCGCGCGCCGCATTGCTGGTGCTGCTGGCCGCGCTGCTGCCCGGCGTGCTGTCTTACGGCGCCTACTCGTTCCTGCAGCGCGAACTCGGTGCCTCGCGCACCGCGCTGATGCTGTACCTGGCGCCGGTGTACGGCGCCGCGCTGGCGTGGCTGGTGATCGGCGAAGTGCCGTCGTGGTACCACGCCGCCGGCGCGGCGCTGATCTTGCCCGCCATCTGGCTGGCGACGCGGCGCTGACGCCGCCGTGCCGGCTCCGCCCGAGATGCGGCCCTGCCGGGCCGGCCCCCACGACGGAGGGCGGTGGCGCTGGCGACGCCTGGGGAGCCTTCTCTTGAGCCGGTCACCCCAAACCACCGCGGGCGGCGGGTGGTGCGCAGCGCGGCCCTGGGGGCGCTCAGAGCGGCGGGATGCGCAGCATCTGTCCCGGATAGATCTTGTCGGGGTGCGTGAGCATCGGCCGGTTGGCCTCGAAGATCACCGGGTACTTGTTGGGGTCGCCGTAGAACTTCTTCGCGATCTTCGAGAGGTTGTCGCCGGCGACGACGGTGTGCCACTGCGACTCGGGCTGCGGTGCCGAAACGGTGAGCATGTCGTTGACGGCGGCCACCTTCTCGACGTTGCCGCAGCACAGCACGACCTTCTCCCGCGTCGCCTGGTCGGCGACCGTGCCCGAGACCGTGACCGTGGCGCTGCCCGCGTCGTACTCGACTCCCAGCCCCTGCACCGCGAGCCCCTGTGCCGAGATGTAGGCGACGATGTTGTCGCCGACCGCCTTGCTCAGCGCAGACAGGTTCTCCGGTGTCGGTGCCTTGGCTGCGGCCTCTTCGGCTGCCTTGGCTGCGCCCTTGCCGAACAGCTTCTCGCCGGCTTCCTTGATGAACGACAGCAGTCCCATGTTTGACCTCCTGCAGTTGTGCCAGAGGCCGACTCTAACGCCGATCAACCGACCAACAAGCCCCGTTGCTCGATGAAACCGACGACGCTGTCCAGGCCCTGGCGCAGCTTGAGGTTGGTCATCACGTAGGGCTTGCCTCGGCGCATGCGCTCGGTGTCGGCGGCCATCACGGCGAGGCTGGCACCGACATGCGGGGCGAGGTCGGTCTTGTTGATCACGAAGAGGTCGCTCTTCGTGATGCCCGGCCCGCCCTTGCGCGGGATCTTCTCGCCGGCGGCGACGTCGATGACGTAGATCGTCAGGTCCGACAGCTCGGGGCTGAAGGTGGCGGCGAGGTTGTCGCCGCCCGACTCGATGAACACGATGTCGGCGTCGGGAAAACGTTCGAGCATGCGGTCCACCGCCTCGAGGTTGATCGACGCGTCCTCGCGGATCGCAGTATGCGGGCAGCCGCCGGTCTCGACGCCGACGATGCGCTCCGGCTCGAGCGCACCGGCGACGGTGAGCAGCCGCTGGTCTTCCTTCGTGTAGATGTCGTTGGTGACGACCACCAGGTCCCAGCGGTCGCGCATCGACTTGCACAGCATCTCGACGAGGGTCGTCTTGCCCGAACCGACCGGGCCACCGACGCCGACCCGCAGCGGCGGCAGCCGCTTCGTGCGGCCGGGGATGGTGTGCAAGCGGGTTGAAGTCATGGGCGTGATGATGTCCGATCGGGTGCGGGCCATTCAGGAGCGGAACAGCCGCGAGTACTGCGTCTCGTGGCGGGCGCTGAGGATCGCGAAGCCGGGGGCGAAGCACTGCCGCTCGTCGTCGCCGAGTGTGAGCGCCTGCGCCACCGCGGCGGGAACCGCCGCCGCCAGCGCACCGAGGATGCGCTGCCCGGCGCTCTGGCCCAGCGGCACGCTCTTCACGGCCGCCTGCACCATGTTCTCGGCCCAGCCGAAGGCCATCGCCGCCAGCGCTTCGACGGTGCTGGCCCCGCTCCGCGCGGCGGCGAGCGCGAAGGCGATCGGCCAGCCGGGCGCCGGACGCAGCGCTGCGAGCATCGCGACGCGGGGGTCGTTGCCGTCGCGCTGGGCCAGCCAGTCGGCCATCGAGCGGCCGGTCTGCTCGCTCTGACGGCGCAGCTCGGCGCTCTCCCGCGTGGCCCACGCCCAGCTGTTCAACGCCGCCAGCCGATCGCCGTCGGAACACTGCCAGGCCGCCATCGCCGAACCCGCGAGCGCCAGGTCACCGCGGGCCTGCACCAGGGTCAGCTGGTCGAGCAGCCAGCGCCGGGCGGTGGCTTCGTCGTTGACGAGACCGGCCTCGACCGCGGCCTCGAGCCCTTCGGAGTAGCTGAAGGCCCCCACCGGCAGCGCCGGCGACGCGAGCCAGATCAACTGCAGCAGGGTCGCGATGTCGCGGCTCACTGCCGGCCTGACTCAGCGGTGATGGTGTTCTTGGCCGTGGCCGCGATCATGGTCGTGGTCGTGGTCGTGGTGGACGTGGCCATGTGCGCGGTCGTCGGCATGGTCATGTCCATGATGCTCATGGTGATGAGACCCATGGCTGTGGTCGCCGTCAGGGTGGCCATGGTCGTGGCCGTGGTCGCGCGCATGACCGTGACCACCGCCTGCGGCGCCATAGGCACCGCCTTCGGGCTCGAAGGCGCTCGCCTCTTCGCCGACGATCAGGTGCATCGACCGCAGCATCGCCGCCAGCACATGGTCGGGCTCGAGCTTGAGATGATCCGGCTCGAGCTGCAGCACAACATGCCGGTTGCCCAGGTGGTAGGCGGCCCGCAGCAGGTCGAACGGGCTGCCGTGTTCGCGGCAGTGGCGCACCACCAGCACCGGCTGGGCGGCGGCAGCCACCTTCACCAACGAGCCATCCTCCGCCACCAGCACGTCGCCACCGCGCACGGCGCTGCCGCGAGGCAGGAACACGCCGAGCCGGCGGCCGGCGCTGTCGGTGGCTTCGAAGCGGCTCCTGCTGCGGGTGTCCCAGTCGAGCTCGACGCTCGTCGCGCGCCTGAGCAGCGCCGGCGCGAGCCCGCGCCCCTGGGGGATGAGTTTGCTGACGGTGATCATGGGCGGGCAGGGCGGCAGCCGCGGTTGGGCAGGGGGCAGCGAGTCTAGCCCTCGCACGGGCGGTGCGCCGCTCGCGCCTGCCGCTCAGTGCAGCGGCGGCTCGTCGTCGTCGGGCCGACGGAAGTTGCGCGGCCGCAGCACGTTGCCTTCGCGGTCGACATCGGGCCGCGCCCGGCGGGCACGTTCGATCGCGCTCGCGGCATCGGCCTGTGCGCCGCGCCGGGCGCGCAGCAGGCGCCACTGGCGCCGCAGCCAACGGCCGGCTCCCGCCAGCGCGTGCCAGCGCGCACGCCAGAAGGTGTCGAAGCGGTGTCGCTGCGACGGCCCGAGAAACATCCGCAGCAGCAGCGCCAGGCACAACACCAAGCCGGCGATGCCGATCATCAGCTTGCCCATGAACGCAGTCTAGACCGGGTGCGGCTGGGCGCGCGCGCACCGAACTCCCACCTCGCCGACATCGCCCGCCCGCGCACCGGCGCCAAGGGGGTGTCAGAACAGAAAGTAGCGCTGCGCCATCGGCAGCACCGCCGCCGGCTCGCAGGTGAGCAGCACGCCGTCGGCGCGCACGGTGTAGGTCTGGGCGTCGATCTCCATCACCGGCATGTAGGCGTTGTGCACCATGTCGGCCTTGGTCACGCGGCGGCAGCCGCGCACCGCGGCAAGCGTCTTGCGCAGGCCGAGCTGCTCGCCGACGCCGGCCGCCAGCGCCGCCTGGCTGACGAAGGTGAGTGAGCCGCTCGAGAGGGCGCCGCCGAAGCTGCCGAACATCGGCCGCTGGTGCACCGGCTGCGGCGTCGGAATGCTGGCGTTGGGGTCGCCCATCGCCGCCAGCGCGATGAAGCCGCCCTTGAGCACCAGGCTCGGCTTGACGCCGAAGAGCGCCGGCTTCCACAGCACCAGGTCGGCCCACTTGCCAACCTCGATCGAGCCGACCTCGTGCGCGATGCCGTTGGCGAGCGCCGGGTTGATGCCGATCTTGGCGACATAACGTTTGACACGGTTGTTGTCGTGCCGCTCGCCGTCGCCTGCCAGCGCGCCGCGCTGCAGCTTCATCTTGTGCGCCGTCTGCCAGGTGCGGATGATGACCTCGCCGACGCGGCCCATCGCCTGGCTGTCGCTGCTCATCATGCTGATCGCGCCGAGGTCGTGCAGCACGTCCTCGGCGGCGATCGTCTCGCGGCGGATGCGGCTCTCGGCGAAGGCCAGGTCCTCGGCGATCGAGGCGTCGAGGTGGTGGCAGACCATCAGCATGTCCAGATGCTCGTCGACCGTGTTCACGGTGTAGGGCATCGTCGGGTTGGTGCTGCTGGGCAGGAAGTTGCGCTCGCCCACCACGCGAAGGATGTCGGGTGCGTGGCCGCCGCCGGCCCCTTCGGTGTGGAAGGCGCACAGCGTGCGGCCCCGCGTGGCGGCGATGGTGTCCTCGACGAAGCCGCTCTCGTTGAGCGTGTCGGAGTGGATCGAGACCTGGGTGTCGGTCTCCTCGGCCACCGACAGGCAGCAGTCGATGGCGCTCGGCGTCGTGCCCCAGTCCTCGTGCAGCTTGAGCCCGATCGCGCCCGAGCGCACCTGCTGGCGGCCGGCCTCGGGCCGGCTGGCGTTGCCTTTGGCGAGGAAGCCGAGGTTCATCGGGAAGGCCTCGGCCACCGCCAGCATGCGCTGCAGGTTGGCCGGCCCCGGCGTGCAGGTGGTGGCGTAGGTGCCGGTGGCGGGGCCGGTGCCGCCGCCGAGCATGGTCGTGATGCCGCTCGCCAGCGCCTCGTCGATCTGCTGCGGGCAGATGAAGTGGATGTGGCTGTCGATGCCGCCGGCGGTGACGATCAGCCCCTCGCCGGCGATGATCTCGGTGCCCGGGCCGATGACGATGTCCACCCCCGGCTGCACGTCGGGGTTGCCGGCCTTGCCAATGGCGGCGATGCGGCAGCCCTTGATGCCGATGTCGGCCTTGACGATGCCCCAGTGGTCGACGATGAGCGCATTGGTGACGACGCAGTCGCAGGCTTCGTCGGGTGCCGGGCCGTTGATGCGCTGACTCTGGCCCATGCCGTCGCGGATGGTCTTGCCGCCGCCGAACTTGACCTCTTCACCGTAGCCGCCGGCACGCAGCGTCAGGTCCTGTTCGACCTCGATGACGAGCGCGGTGTCGGCCAGCCGCACGCGGTCGCCGACCGTCGGGCCGTACATCTCGGCATAGGCCTGGCGGGTGATCCTCGTCATTGCGCCGCCCCCGGGTCCGTGCCGGCGGAGCCGGACGCGACCGGCAGCGCCCCCTGCACCTCGCCGCGGAAGCCCCACACCTGGCGTGCGCCGGCGTAGGGGACGAGCGTCACCGTGCGCTGCTGGCCGGGCTCGAAGCGCACCGCGGTGCCGCTGGCGATGTCCAGCCGCATGCCGCGCGCCGCGGCGCGGTCCAAGCGCAGCGCCGGGTTGGTCTCGGCAAAGTGGTAGTGCGAGCCCACCTGCACCGGGCGGTCGCCGGCGTTCTCCACCACCAGCGTCAGCCGGAGACGGCCCGGGTTCAGCTCGATCTCGCCCGGTTCGGGCAGCAGTTCGCCGGGGATCATCGGCAGGCTCACTTGCGGCGCACCAGCCACCACACGACGGCGCCGATGGCCAGTGCGAGTGCCAGGCCGAAGACATCGCTGGCGTGCAGGTGCCCACCTTCGCCCTGGCCATGGCCGGGATGTGCGACGGCGCTGCCGCCGGCCGCGGCGGTGATGGCCGCGATGATCGAGTTGGTGCGTGCGATTCGTCTCACGGCGGGCTTCATGCAATGGGTTGGTGCACGGTCACCAACTTGGTGCCGTCGGGAAAGGTGGCTTCCACCTGGATTTCGGGCACCAGTTCGGGGACGCCTTCCATCACATCGGTGCGCGCGAGCACCTGCTTGCCGTCGCTCATCAGCTGCGCCACGGTCTTGCCGTCGCGTGCGCCTTCGAGGATGGCGGCGGTGATCAACGCCACCGCCTCGGGCATGTTGAGCTTGAGCCCGCGTGCGCGGCGCCGCTCGGCGAGCAGCGCGGCGGTGAAGATGAGCAGCTTGTCTTTCTCGCGTGGCGTCAGTTCCATGGGGTGGTGCGTGAGCAGGATGCTTGCCAGTCTGGCCCGGCGCGGCGCGACCGGCCATCGGGAGTAAGCCGCGGTCGGCATCCCCGCCACACCCTGGTGCGGTTCTTGAGTGCGGTCCTGCTGCCGTGGAAGCCGCCGCCCCGACCGTCGCCCCCGTACCCCCCGCCGCGCCGCAGCGCGTGGTGAAGACCCGGCGCGACTACAACAGCTGGGTGGCGCGCGAGTCGATGGAAGACTACGCGCTGCGTTTCACGCCGCACTCGTTCCGCCGCTGGAGCGAGTGGCGGGTGGCCAACACCGCGTTCGGCGCCGCGTCGTTCCTCATCCTCGAGGCGGTGGGCGCGACGCTGCTCGTGCAGTACGGCTTCACCAACGCCGCGCTGGCCATCCTCGCGACAGGGCTCGTCATCTTCCTCGCCGGCTGGCCGATCAGCGTCTACGCGGCGCGCCACGGCGTCGACATGGACCTGCTCACGCGCGGCGCCGGCTTCGGCTACATCGGCAGCACCGTCACCAGCCTCATCTACGCCAGCTTCACCTTCATCTTCTTCGCGCTCGAGGCGGCGGTGATGGCCTATGCGCTCGAGCTCGCCTTCGACATCCCGCCCGCCTGGGGCTACCTGCTGTGTGCGCTGGTCGTCATCCCGCTCGTCACGCATGGTGTCACCGTCATCAGCGCGCTGCAGGTGTGGACGCAGCCGCTGTGGCTGGTGATGCTGGTGCTGCCCTATCTCTACGTCTACAAGCACAACCCGGGCGTGTTCGAGGGCCTGCTCGGCTACGCCGGCGAGAGCGGCATCGGGCCCGGCTTCAAGCTGCACGCCTTCGGCGCGGCGATGACGGTCGGCATCGCGCTCATCACGCAGATGGGCGAGCAGGTCGACTACCTGCGCTTCATGCCGGCGCCGCAGCCCGGGCGGCGCTGGCGCTGGTGGGCCGGCGTCATCGTCGGCGGCCCGGGCTGGGTGGTGCCGGGGGTGCTGAAGATGCTCGGCGGCGCGCTGCTCGCCTACCTGGCGCTGACGCACATGGTGCCGGCCGAGCGTGCCGTCGACCCCAACCAGATGTACCTGGCCGCCTACGAGTATGTCTTCAGCCAGTACGGGCTGGCGGTGGCGGCGACGGCGCTCTTCGTCTTCGTCTCGCAGCTGAAGATCAACGTCACCAACGCCTACGCCGGCTCGCTGGCGTGGAGCAACTTCTTCTCGCGCCTGACCCATGCCCACCCCGGGCGCGTGGTGTGGATGGTCTTCAACACCGGCATCGCGCTGGTGCTGATGGAGATGAACGTCTTCTCCGCGCTCGGCCATGTGCTCGGCCTCTACGCCAACGTCGCCATCGCCTGGATGATGGCGGTGGTGGCCGACCTCGTCGTCAACAAGCCGATGGGCTGGTCGCCGCCGGGCATCGAGTTCAAGCGCGCGCACCTCTACGACATCAACCCGGTCGGCGTCGGCGCGATGGGCATCGCCTCGGCGCTGTCGATCGTCGCCCACCTCGGCGCCTTCGGGCCGCTGGCGCAGGCCTTTTCGGCGCTCATCGCGCTCGTCACCGCCTTCGTCGCCTCGCCGCTCATCGCCTGGGCGACAAGAGGGCGCTACTACCTGGCGCGGCGTTCGATCCCCATCGTGCCGCTCGTGCCGCTCGTGCCCGCCCCGGCCGGCACCGGCAGCGACGAGCCCGGGGCCTACCGCCGCCTGCAGCGCTGCTGCATCTGCGAGCGCGAGTACGAAGGCGAAGACATGGCGCACTGCCCTGCCTACCAGGGCCCGATCTGCTCGCTGTGCTGCACGCTCGACGCCCGCTGCGACGACCTGTGCAAGCCCGACGCGCGGCTGGCGGCGCAGTGGACGGCGGCGCTGCGCCGGCTGCTGCCGCGGCGCATGTGGCCGCAGCTCGACGCCGGCCTGGCGCCCTACCTGCTGCTGATGGGGCTCACCGCGCCCGCGCTGGCGCTGCTGCTGGCGATCGTGCACTCGCAGGCGGTGCGTGTGCTCGGCGAGCAGGCGGCCGAGCTGACGCCGATGCTGCGCGAAGGCTTCTTCGCCGCCTACTTCCTGCTCCTCATCGTTGCCGGCATCGTCGCCTGGTGGCTGGTGCTGGCGCACCAGTCGCGCCGCGCCGCGCAGGAGGAGTCGAACCGCCAGACCGAGGCGCTCAATCGCGAGATCGAGTCGCACCGCCGCACCGACGACCAGCTGCAGAAGGCCAAACACGAGGCCGAGCGCGCGCGCACGCAGGCCGACGCCGCCAACCAGGCCAAGACGCGCTACATCACCACCATCAGCCACGAGCTGCGCACGCCGCTGAACAGCATCCTCGGCTACGCGCAGCTGCTCGAGGAGGACGAAGCGATGCCGCCGCACCGCCGCCAGGCGGTGGGCGTGATCCGCCGCGGCGGCGACCACCTGCTCGGGCTGATCGAAGGCACGCTCGACATCGCGCGCATCGAGTCGGGCAAGCTCACGCTCGACATGCGGCCGATGCGCTTCGCCGACGGGCTGGCCGAGATCGCGCGCATGTTCGAGCTGCAGGCGGCCGGGCGCGGCATCGGCTTCCGCTTCGCCGTCGACGGCACGCTGCCGGCGGTGGTGCGCGCCGACGAGAAGCGGCTGCGCCAGATCCTCATCAACCTGCTCGGCAACGCCGTCAAGTTCACCGCCCAGGGCCAGGTGACGCTGCGGGTGCAGCACCAGCGCGAGATGGCGCGCTTCGAGATCGAGGACACCGGGCCGGGCATGAACGCCGACGAGCTGGCGCGCGTGTTCGAGCCATTCGAGCGCGGCTCGGCGGCGAGCGGCATGTCGGCCGGCAGCACCGGGCTCGGCCTGACCATCGCACGCATGCTCACCGAGCTGATGGGCGGCGAGATGGCGGTGCGCAGCACGCCCGGCGCCGGCACCACCTTCACTATCCGCCTCTTCCTGCCCGAGGCCACCGGCACGGCGCAGGCCGCCGCCGAAGCGCCGGCGGCGCGTTGCGGCTACCTCGGCGAGCGCCGCCGCATCCTCGTCGTCGACAACGAGGAGGCCGACCGCCGGCTGCTGCTCGACGTGCTGCGCCCGCTCGGCTTCGAGGTGCACACCGCGGCCTCGGGCGAAGAGGCGCTGGCCTGGCTGGCGGGATGCGCGGGCGACGACGGCCTGCCGCACGCGCTCTTCATGGACCTGGCGATGCCCGGCATCGACGGCTGGGAGACGCTGCGCCGCCTGCGCGAGGCCGGCCACCGCATGCCGGCGGCGGTGGTTTCGGCGAACGCCTTCGACCGCCGGCTCGACAACCCGGTGGGGCTGCCGGCGGAGGACTTCATCGTCAAGCCGGTGCGCATCGCTGAACTGCTCGACTGGCTCGGTGCCCGCCTCGCGCTGCAGTGGGCCCACGCCGAGCGTGTGCCGCCGCCGCCGGCGCCGCAGGCGCATGGCGAGCCGCCGCCGCGCCTGCCGCCGCAGCGGCTGCAGGCGCTGCAGCGTGCGCTCGGGCTCGGCCATGTGCGCGGCATCGGCGCCGAGCTCGACGCCATCGAAGCGGCCGACCCCGCCTGCGCGGCCTTCGTCGCCCGGCTGCGCGTGATGGCGCGGCAGTTCCGCTTCGACGCGATGAGCCGGCTGCTCGGACAGACCCAGCAGGAAAGTGCCCCCGATGCCCGCAGCTGACCCCTCCGACGCGCCGCCGGCAGCGCCCGATGCCGATGCCGGCGCCCCACTCGGCGGCGCCGCCGACGTCGTGCTCGTCGTCGACGACGTGCCCGACAACCTGGCCCTGCTCAACGACGCACTCGACGAGGCCGGCTACACCGTGCTCGTCGCCAACTCGGGCGAGGCGGCGCTGCAGCTGGCCGCGCGTGCGCGGCCCGACATCGTGCTGCTCGACGCGGTGATGCCCGGGCTCGACGGCTTCGAGGTCGCCCGCCGGCTGAAGGCCGACGCGCGCACGGCACCGGTGCCGATCGTCTTCATGACCGGGCTCACCGAGACCGAGCATGTCGTCGCCGCCTTCGCCGCCGGCGGCATCGACTACGTGACCAAGCCGATCAAGCCGCGCGAGGTGCTGGCGCGCATCGCCGCCCACCTGCAGGCGGCGCGCACGCAGCGCCAGGCGCGCAACGCGCTCGACGCCTTCGGCCACGCGACGATGGTCGTGCGCGAGCGCGACGGCCGCCGCGTCTGGCAGACCGCGCTCGCGCGCCGCTTGCTGGCCGAACACTTCGGCGGTGACGAGGCGCTGACGCCGCCCGAGGTCATCGCCTGGGTGGCCCGAGAGTCGCTGCGCCGCCGCGCCGGCGCCGAGCCGGCGACGCTGACGGTGGCGCGCGGCCGCCGCCGCGTCACCTTCGCGCTGCACGCGATGCCCGAGGACAGCCTGGAGGAGGGCGGCGACGGCGAGTGGCTGGTGGTGATGCGCGAGAGCGACGACGCCGCCGTCGTCGAGGCGGTGATGCTCGCCTTCCGGCTCACCGCGCGCGAGGCCGAGGTGCTGTACTGGGTGGCCAAAGGCAAGACCAACCGCGACATCGGCGACATCCTCGGCACCAGCCCGCGCACGGTGACCAAACACCTCGAGCATGTCTTCGAGAAGCTCGGCGTCGAGACCCGCACCGCGGCGGCGTCGATGGCGCTGCAGCGGGTGCGCGAGCTGGCCAGGGCCTGACGTTTGCAGGTTGCCACGGTCGGCTCGACGTGCGATTCCGCGAGGGCCGGCGCGAGCGCAATCCCGTCAATGCGCCGCTTTGTGCGATGGCGGCTCGGCTGTGCACGGCGGGCGGCACCGTTGACGCTCGCTGGTGTCGGGCCATGACCGTGCCCCGACGGGCCATGGCTCCATCGGGCGATGTCCGGCTGGCGCCCCATCGCCAAACTGCCTCCCTGTCGAACACTGCCGCCAGGAGAGTGCGATGAAGCTCCGGAACCGGCGGCGCAGACCGCGCCGCTGATCCCCTGAAGCCCCGGGGGCACACCAATGCCCCGAAGACCCCGCGGGCGGGGTCGGGCTGCTGCATCGCCCGCCGCCGACGGTGGTTTTGCCAACGAGGAGAAGACCGAAGTGAGCCGCCAAGACCCCCTGGGGCCCCGGGCCCCTGCCGAGTGGCCGAGCCCCTGCCTTGGGCGCGGCGGCCCTTCGCTCGGCTTGATGTACACACTCTTCACCGCCCTCACGACGCTGGTGTCGATCGTCGCTGCCGGGGTGCTCGCGATGGCGCCGTCGGCCACGTCGGCGCACGCAACGGTGGGGTTGCCCCCGCGGCTGTCGGAGACCGGACTCTTCGTCGCGGGCGCGCCGTCGAACCTGGGCAGCGGCGTGGTTTCCTTCACGCCGCAGTACACGCTGTGGTCGGATGGCGCCGACAAGCGCCGGTGGATCCGCCTTCCCTCGGGAGCGCAAATCGACGCCTCCGACCCCGACGCCTGGCAGTTCCCGCCCGGCACCCGGCTGTGGAAGGAGTTCGCGCATGGCGGCCGTCGCGTCGAGACACGGCTGATCGAGCGCGGCGAGGACGGGCGCTGGCGTTTTGCGGCCTATGTCTGGCGCGCCGACGGCAGCGATGCCGACCTGGCTCCAGCGCGTGGAGTCGCGGCCATGCCGGTCGCCGAAGCGCCCCAGGGCCGATACGACGTGCCGAGCCGCGGCGACTGCCTCGCCTGCCACGACGGCGCCGCGGTGCCGGTGCTCGGCTTCGGCGCGCTGCAGCTGTCGCCCCGGCGCGATGCCGGCGCCGCGCCGCCGCACGAGGGCGACGTCGACCTGCCGGCACTCGTCGCGCGCGGCTGGCTGCGTGGGCTGCCGCCGGCGCTGCTCGAACAGCTGCCGCGCATCGAAGCCGCCAGCGACACCGAGCGTGCCGCGCTCGGCTATCTGCATGCCAACTGCGGCCACTGCCACAACGACAGCGGCGCCGGCGCGCCGGTGCGGCTGCAGCTCGCGCAGCGTGCTGCCGATGCCGCCGACTCGCGGCGCCAGGTGTTTGCCAGCGCCGTCGGCGCCACGGCGCGATACCGCCCGCAAGGGCTCGCGAGCAGCGCCCGCGTGATCGTCCCCGGTCACCCGGAGGACAGCGTGCTCGTGCAACGCATGCGCTCGCGCCATGCGCAGACGCAGATGCCGCCGCTCGGCACGCAACTGCCCGACCCCGAGGGGCTCGCCCTCGTCCAGCGTTGGATCGCCAACGACCTTTCCGCCACCCCACCCCAGGAGACTCTGCAATGAACCCCAGCACTTCCTCTGCCCGCTCCGGCTTCGGCCTTGCCGCCGCGGTCGCCGCGGTCGCACTCGTCGGCGCCGCCGCCGACGCCTTTGCCCAGGCGAGCGGCGGCGCCGACAAGACCGCCCGCGGCCGCTACCTGGTCGACACCGCGGGCTGCCACGATTGCCACACGCCATTCAAGCTGGGTCCCAACGGGCCGGAACCCGACATGAGCCGCATGCTCTCGGGTCACCCGGAACAGCTGGTGATGACGCCCCCGCCGCGGCTGCCCGACGGCCCTTGGGCGATGGTCTCGTCGGCGACCAACACGGCGCACTCGGGGCCGTGGGGCGTGAGCTTCACCGCCAACCTGACCCCGGACAGCGAGACCGGCCTCGGCCGCTGGACGGTGAAGAACTTCGTCGACACCTTCCGCACCGGCCGCCACATGGGCCGCGGCCGCCCGGTGCTGCCGCCGATGCCGATCCCGGCCTACAACAACATGACCGACCAGGACCTGGAGTCGGTGTACGCGTACCTGCGCACGATCCCGGCCATCCGCAACCGCGTTCCCGAGCCACTGCCGCCGGCGACCGCGGTCGGTCAGAAGTGAGCTGAGCCGGAAGTCGCGCGGCCCGGCCGAGAAGACCCGGCCGGGCCGCTGCGGCGCCTGGAGCCGCTCGGGGGCCTGCAGGCCCCACCTGCGCGGTTGATCAGAAGATCACCGCCGGCGCCAGGTCGACGCCGATCGCCTGGATGACGACGTTGTCGCCCGGGCCGCCGTCGAGCACGTCGGTGCCGGGGCCGCCGATCAGCACGTCGTCGCCGTTGCCGCCGGTCAGCGTGTCGTTGCCGTCGCCGCCGATCAGCACGTCGTTGCCGTCGCCGCCATGGCCGGTCAGCAGCGGGCCGCTGGCCGCCAGGCCGCTCGCGTCGAGCACGTCGTCGCCGGCGAGCAGGTTGATCACGATGCGGTCGATGCCGGGCTCGAAGCCGGTGAGGTTGATCTGCGCCGCCAGCCCGAGCACCGTCACGCCGCCGCTGTCGCCGATCACCACCACCACGTCGTCGCCCTGGGTGGCGTTGACGATCACGGTGTCGGGCTGGCCGTCGCCGGCACCGTTGGCTGCCGCCAGGTTGATGTTGACCTCGGTGACGTCGGTTCCCGAGAGGTCGTTGACGACGATCGTGTCGGCACCACCGAGGGCGTTGAAGGTGATCGACTCGGTGTCGTTGAGGTCCATCACGACGCTGGCGACGTTGCGGAAGAAGATCACCCGCCCGCCGTTGGCCGAGATGTCGATGGTCTCGGCGACGTTGGCGCCGTTGAACACCAGCTTGTCGAAGCCGCCCTGACCTTCGAGCGTGTCGTTGTCGTCGCCCGGGTTCCAGACGAAGGTGTCGTCGCCGGCGCCCATCAGCGCGAGGTCGTTGCCGTCGCCGCCGTTGAAGAGGTCGCCACCGTCGCCACCGAGGAGAACGTCGTTGCCGAGGCCACCGTTGATCGTCAGCTTGATGCCGTCGGCTTCGAGGCCGGTGGCGTCGATGACGTCGTTGCCGCCGAGGCCGTTGAGCGTCAGGCGGTCTTCGCCGTCGAAGTGGAAGATGTTGACCTTGGTCTGCAGGCCGAACACCGTCACGCCGCCGGCGTCGCCGGCGACGCCGAAGACATCGTCGCCGTTGGTGCCGTTGACGGTGATGGTGTCGGTGGCGCCGTCACCGCCGCCGTTGGGTCCGCGCAGGTCGAGCTCGATGTTCTTGCTGTCGGTGCCGCTCAAGTCGCCGACGACGATGTTGTCGCTGCCGCCGAGGGCGCGGAACTCGATGCGCTCGACGTCGTTCAGGTCCATCGTCACGTTGGCGACGTTGCGCAGGAAGAGCACACGGCCGCCATTGGCGACGATGTCGATGTTCTCGCTGGCGTTGGAGCCGAAGAACAGCATCATGTCGTTGCCGTCCTGGCCTTCGATGGTGTCGTTGCCGTCGCCCGGATCCCACTGGAAGACGTCGTCGCCGGCACCGAGGAAGGCGATGTCGTTGCCGTTGTCGCCGAACACGAAGTCGTTGCCGTTGCCGCCGAGCAGGACGTCGGCACCCTGGCTGCCGAGCAGCGTGTCGTTGCCGTCGCCGCCGTCGAGCGTCAGCTTGATGACGCCGGCCGGCAGCGTGGTGGCAGTGATGCCGTCGTTGCCGCCGAGGCCGTTGATGACCAGCGAATCGTTGGCCCCCTCGCTGTTCGTGATGTCGATCCGCGCCGCGAGACCGATCACCGCGACGCTCGAGCCGCTGCCGAAGATGTCGACGATGTTGTTGCCGCCGGCGGCATTGGCGATCACGACGTCGGCCGCACCGTCACCGGTGCTGCCGCCGATCGTGCCCGCAAGGTTGACGCCGACCGTGGTCACGCCGGTCCCGGCGAGGTCGTTGACGGTCAGCGTGTCGGTGCCGCCAAGGGCGCGGATGTCGAAGATCTCTACGCCATTGTTGTCCATCACGATGTTGCCGACGTTGCGCGTGAGGAGCGTGCGGCTGCCGTTGGCCGAGAGCGCGAAGACCTCGTTCGCTGCGCTGCCGTTGAAGAGCAGCGTGTCGGTGCCCTCCTGGCCTTCGACGGTGTCGCTGCCGTCGCCCGGGTCCCATTGGAAGATGTCGTTGCCGGCGCCGAGGAAGACGACGTCGTTGCCTTGCTGGCCGTCGATGAAGTCGTTGCCGTCGCCGCCGATCAGCAGGTCGGCGCCGTTGCTGCCGAGGATGGTGTCGTTGCCGGCACCGCCGTCGACGGTGATCGAGATCAGCGCCGCCAGGTTGCCGGTGGCGCTGAACTTGTCGTCGCCGCCGTTCATGTTGACGACCAGCCTCTCCATCGTGCCCATGTCGATCGAGAACGGCGCCGGGTCGAGGCGGTCGAATCGGACGCGCGTGCCGTTGGCGGTGGCGGTGAAGACCTCGGCGCCGCCGCCGCCGTTGACTTCGGTCGTGTCGGTGCCGGCGCCGCCTTCGTGCAGGTCGGTGTCGTCGCCCGGGTTCCAGATCAGTCGGTCGTCGCCGGCCTCTCCGAACATCTGGTCGTCGCCGTCGCCGCCGACGAGCACGTCGTTCTCGCTGCCGCCGAACAGGAAGTCGTTGCCACCCCTGCCGAACAGCGTGTCGTTGCCGGACTGGCCGAACAGCATGTCGGCACCGGAACCGCCGGTGAGGGTGTCGTTGCCGGTGCCGCCGAAGAGGTTGGCCCTGGGCATCGCGCCGTTGGTCTCGTCGATCGTCAGCGTGTCGTCACCGGCCTGGCCGAAGAGCTGGATCAAGGCGGTGTTGGCAACCGTCGGCGTGCCTCCGGAGATGGCCACCGCGCCGCCGTTGACGAGCAGCTGGCCGGCGGCATCGCGGCCGACGGTGATCGTGTTGGCAAGGGCGTCGCCGAACACCGACAGCGTGCCGGTGCTCGGGCTGAAGGTCGCGACCACCGTCTGGACGAAGAACTCGAAGCCGCTGGCGGCATAGGACTTCGGATCGAAACGGGCCTTGGCGGCGAGCATGTCCACCATCTGCAGCGTCGACGCGAGCAGCGTGGGGGAGGAGAGGGTGCCGGCATCGAGCCGGGCTTCGTTGAGCGAGAGCGTGGTTGCCATGTCGTGTCCTCGGGTGGGTCGGTCGAATCGCCGTGCCGGTGGCCGGCGGGGTGCGCAATGTCCGACAGGGGGCGTTGCACCGGCGTCTCACCGGCGCTTCGGCCCCTGCGGGCGGGTGGATCGGCGGCGCCGGTGTCCGGCGCCGGGCGAAGGGTCAGTGCAAGCGTTCGGCTCGTTCGGCGGCGAGTGCGTCGGCGAGCGACTTGTCACCGCCGCGGCGTGCCGCCTCGATCAGCGTGAGGTCGATCAGGTCGCGCTGCGCGTGGCTGCCACCGAATCGGTGCGCGCCGCTGCGAAGCGGGCGCAGCAGCGTCACCACATCGCCGTAGCGGCCTTGGCCGAAGGCGTGCACCGCGCGTGTGGCGCCGTGGCCGACGTCGCGCAGGAACTGTTCGTTGTCGCCGCCGGCGGCCAGCGCTCGTTGCTGCGCGGCAAGCAGCCGGCCGGCGTCGGCCGGCCGGTCGGCGCCGATGAAGGCCATCATCGCGTGCCAGTCGTTGAAGGCGTAGTTGCCGGCGTCGGCCAGCGGTGCCCAGCGGTCGGCGAGTGCCGACCAGCGGCCGCCGACGTCGATTCCGCGCAGCTGCAGCCGCCACAGCATCGCCGAGGCGTCGATCATGTCCAGCACCACCGGCGATGCGCCGCCGAGGATGCGCTCGTCGACGAGCTTCATCACCACGTCGATCTCGTCGAGGCCAAGGTGGAACAACGCCAGGTGCCACCAGTTGTGCACCGCGAGGGAGCTGCCTTCGCTCCACTCCGTACTCCGGTCGCCGAGCCAGCGAATGCCGTCGCGGCGGCGGTTCTGCATCTCCATCACATGGGCCACCGCGTGCCAGGCCCAGCCGTCGCGCGGCTGCAGCTCCACCGCGCGGCAGCCGAGCTTCTCGGCGCGCGTGTAGTCGCCGCACTCCTCGAGCCCGAAGGCGTACATGCCGAGCACCGCGTGGTAGCCGGGCATGCCGTTGCTCCACGAGCCGACGGCGCGGGCGATGCGGTCGCGCAGCATGCGCGACCGGCCGGTGAAGAAGTCGATCTGGTGCCCGACCTGCAAGGCCAGCGCGTCGCGCGGATAGCGGATCGACAGGTCTTCGAGCATGGCTGCGGCGGCGTGCCAGCGGCCGCATACCAGATGATCGATTGCGGCCAGGTGCATCGCCTCGCGCTCGGTCGCGCTCAGTGCGCGGGCTGCGTCGAGTGCGTCGCGCGCTGCGTTCAGCCCGGCCGGCTCGGTGCCGAGCAGGTTCAGCCAGGCGACGAGCACATGGCCCATCGTCATCGCGGGGCTTTCGGCGAGCGCGGCGTTGGCGGTCGCGAGCGGGTCGCCGACCAGGCAGCGCATCTCGTCGCAGGCGAGTTCGAAGTGGTCGCGTGCCGCGGCGCCGGCGCCGGACAGCGGGTGGTCGTGGAGGTCCTTGATCATCTCGGGGTCTCGTCGTGGAGGTGGGTCGGGGCATCGTCCCGCGGTGGCGTCCTCTGCGCGTCAGCCGTCGGTCAGGGCATGGTCAGGTTTTGCATCACGCGGCCTCCGCGGCCTCGGCGCAGGCTTCGCCGGCAGACGGTGCGGTGCAGGCAGGGCTGGCACGGGGAGCGGCACAGGGGCAGGCGACGAAACGATCGATCCGCCGCACCAGTTCGCCGCTGTCCCCGTACCAGAGAAAGTGGTCATCGCCTTCGAGCGGCGCGAACTCGGCACCCGGGATCGCGCGCGCCAGCTGCTGGCCGGCGGCGAAGGGCACGATGCGATCGCCCCGCCGCTGCAGCACCAGCACCGGCAGTGCCAGCCTGTGGAGCCGGCTGCGAAGGTCCATGCGCTGGTAGGCGCGGAGCACCGCCACCGCGCCGAGCCGGGTGCTCGACTGGCGCAGCAAGCGCGCGTACCAGGCACCGACTGCGGGGTCGTCGGCGGCCGACGGCGCGAATCGCCGCAGGCTCTCGGCGTACTGCGCTGGATCGGTCAGCCGCGCCACCCAGGCGTCGAAGGCTTCGGGGCGCAGTGCCCAGGGCCAGTCGTCGTCGCGGCTGCCGCAGGGGCTGGTGCCGAAGAGCAGCAGCCCGGCCACGCGCCCGGGCTGGCGCAGCGCGAAGTCGATCGCCAGCGTGCCGCCGACCGATGAGCCGAACAGCCAGGCGCGTTCGACGCCCAGGTGCGACAACACCGCCGCGATGTCCTCGGCCGCCGTCTCGGCACTCGGCGCGACGCCCATGCGCTCGGAGAGGCCGCAGCCGCGCCGGTCGAGCATCACGACGCGGTAGCGCGTGGCCAGGCGATCGAGCAGGGCACGGGCACGCGGTTCCTCGAGCGCGACGTCGAGGTGCGTGACCAGCCCCCACAGCACGACCAGCGTCTCGCGGCCGCGGCCCCAGGTGGCGTAGGCGACGTCGCCGTGGCTCGTCGGCGCGTAGGCGATCCGCGGGCGCGCCTGCGCCAGCGCGGCCACCGCCTGCGCATAGGCTGATTCGACTGCCGCCGAGGGCGCGACGCCGAACTCGGCGCGCAGGGTGTCGGCGCATTCGAAGTACGCGGTCTCGACGCCGGCCGCATCGCCGGCGAGCGAACGCGCCGCGATGCGCGCCGCATGGCCGCCTTCGTGGCAGCGGTCCAGCCGCAGCAACGCTGCGGCGCAGGCCTCGGCGAGCGCTGCATCCCGCTGCGCAACGGCGCGCTCGGCGGCGAGCTGCAGCACCTGCGCCAGCGCCGCGGCGTGAGCCCGCCGTTCCTCGGCGAGCCAGTCGTCGAAGGCGCTGCCTTCGAGCGAGAAGCCGTCGAGCAAGCGACCGGCGCCGGGCGGCAGCAGCGCGGCCAGCCGATCGGTGTCGATCCCCGGCCTGCGCGCAAGGGTGTCCATCGCCTGCCGCGTCGCCTGCCAGTCGCTGGCGATGCCGCTGCGCAGCGACAGCATGTCGCTGTTCCCCTGCAGCAACGGGGTGCCCAGCACCTCCTGCAGCTCGTGCACAAGACGGCGCAGCCGGGCCCGCGCGACGGTGCGGTCACCGTCGGGCCAGAGCAACGCCGCCAGCGTGTCGCGGCCGGCGGTGCCGCCGCGCACATGCAGATAGGCCAGCAGCGCGAGCCCACGCTTGAGCTTCAGCGGCATGGTGCCGCCGGCCACCGTCACCGCGGGGTAGCCGTGCAGCTGCAGCGTCACGTCGGCGGCTGCGGTCTGCAGGGAAGTCGTCATCGGGTGCATCTCCAATCGGGCTCTCGTTGGAGGCATATTCGAGACGAGGCGCCGGGTCGTCGGTGGGCGGCGGTAAAAAAGCGGTGAAAAGCGACAAATGAAACATTCGAAGAGTGACTGAATCACGCGTTCTCTTCGGGCCCGGGGGCCGCTTCGAACTGCGCTCGTCGAGCCGCGAGCTGCTGGCCGACGGCGTGCCGCTTCGCCTGGGTGCGCGGGCCTTCGAGTTGTTGCACTGCCTGCTCGAACACCGCGGGGAGGCGGTGCCGCGCGACCGCCTGTTCGAACGCGCCTGGCCGGGCCGCGTGGTCGCCGACGACAACCTGAAGGTCCAGGTGATGGCGCTGCGCAAGCTGCTCGGCAGCGACGCCGTGGTCACCGTGCCCGGCGTCGGCTACCGCCTCGGGCCGTCGGCGGCGGTCGAGACCGCCGCCGACGAAGCCGTACCCGAGGCGTCGGGTCTTGTGGGCGGCGTAGCGCTGGTCGGCCGCGACGCCGAGCTGAATCAGCTGCTGGCGCTGCTGTCGGCATCGCGGTTGGTGACCTTGCTCGGCCCCGGCGGAGTCGGCAAGACGCGGCTCGCGATCGCCGCCGCCACCGCCGCGGCACCCCGGGCCGATGGTGTCGCGGTGGTCGAACTGGCACCGTTGGCCGACCCGCGCGAACTGCCGGCCTCTGTCTGGCGTGCGCTGCGGCTTCCCGGGTCGGGCAACGTCAGCACCGGGTCGCTGGCAGCGACGCTGCGCCCGTTGCAGCTGCTGCTGGTGCTGGACAACTGCGAACACCTGCGAAGTGCAGTGGCTTCGCTGGTCGAAGCGTTGCTCGATGCGGCGCCGCGGCTGACGCTGCTGGCCACCAGCCAGGAACCGCTGGGGATCGCGCACGAAGTGCCGCTGCGCATCGGTGGGCTGGCTTGCCCACGCACCGACCAGCCCGAACGCATACAACGGGCCATCGAGCCCGCAGTGGCGCTGTTTGCCGCCCGCGCGCGTGCCGCCGACCCGCGCTTCGTCATCGACGGTGGCAACGCCGCCGCGGTGGGCGAGATCTGCCGCCGGCTCGACGGGCTGCCGCTCGCGCTCGAGCTTGCCGCCGCGCGCGTGCCGTTGCTCGGCGTGGAAGGGGTTGCGTCGCGGCTCGGCCAGCAGTTGCAGCTGCTGGCGCGCGGCCTGCCCGAAATGCCGCTTCGCCATCAGACGCTGCGTGCGGCGATGCAGTGGAGCCATGCATTGCTCGACGATGCCGAACGCGCCGCGTTCCGGCGCCTCGGTGTCTTCGCCGGCAGCTTCTCGCTTGCCGCCGCCAATGCGGTGATCGCCGGCAGCGATGCCCGCGCCGGCGACAGCGTCGTCGACCTGGCGGCGGCCGCAGACGACTGGCGCGGCATCGAGCTGCTGACCACGCTGGTCGACAAGTCGCTGGTGCAGCTGGTGCACGGCGGCGCCGAGCGGCGCTTCCGGCTGCTCGAGAGCGCGCGTGCCTTCGCGCTCGAACGACTGGCCGAGTCGGGCGAGGCCACGCCGGTGCGCCGGCGGCATGCGCTGGGTGTGCTGGCGCGGCTGGAGGCCGCCGAGGCGACGTTCCACGGCGCGCCGCTCAAGTCCTGGGTCGACTCGCTGCTGCCCGATCTCGACAACCTGCGCGCCGCGCTGCGTTTCGCGAGCGGCCCCGGCGGCGACACCGGGCTCGCGCTCGCGCTCGCCGGCGCCGCAGGCAGCTTCTGGGCTGCTGCCGGGCTCGACGACGAGGCCGGTCACTGGCTCGACGTCGTGGGGCCGCTGCTGGACGACCGTACGCCGCCGCTGCACGCGGCACGCTACTGGCAGGCGCGCGCGCTGCGGCTCATCAACCCGGTGGCCGCGGTGGCCGACGGCTTGGGCGCTGCGCGCGAGGCCGCGGTCAGGCTGCTCGCGCTGGGTGATACCTCCGGGGCCTACCGCATGCTTGGCCTCGTCGTGCAGCACCTGCGCCGCGTTGAACCCGGCGCCGACGTGCAAGCGCTGCTCGAGCAGATGCGCCAGCTCGAGCCGCCGCATTGGAGCGCACGCCAGCGGCTCGCGCGTTCGGTGGCGCAGGCGCGGCTTGCGGCCCGGGCCGGCGACTGGGAACAGCACCGCGAGCGCTTTCGCATCGACGCCGCGCTCGAAGCCGAGGCCGGCGACGAGATGCGCGCCTGGGGCGGCCTGTACCACGTCGCGCTGGCCGACATCGCCCTCGGCCGTCCTCGGGAGGCGATCGCGACGCTCGAGCCGGTGGTCGCGCGCATCCGCGAACTCGGGTTGATCCGCCAGCAGTGGACACGCCCCGCGCTGCTGACGATGGCCCGCATCGCCAGCGGTGCCGGCCCCGCTGCCGCCGCCGCCGTGCGCGAGACGGTGACGCTGCTGCGCGTGGCGGGTGCACCGTCGTGGCTGGCCGACCACTTCGCCTGGTGGGCGGCGCAGTGCGCCGCGTTCGACGACGCGGCGCGGCTGCTCGGCTGGGCCGACAGCGCCGCCGCCACACGAGGCGAGCCGCGGCGGCTGCACCACAGCCAGCAAGGCGCCGATGGCGCGCTTGCGCTGCTGCTGCCGGCGCTCGATGCCTCGCGACTCGATCAGCTGAGAGCAGAAGGCCGGACGATGCCCGACGAGGTGGCGCTGCAGCGGGTGCTGCAGGTCGCCGCCTGATCAGCCGGCCGCGCCGTCGACGAAGCGAACGAGGTCGCGAACGAAGCGCTCGGGCTGCTCCCAGTGCAGCGCGTGGCCGGCGCCGCGGTAGACCGCAAGCGTGGCCTCGGGCAGGCGCGCCAGCAACTTCAGCGTGTCGGCTTCCGGGACAAAGGCGTCGGCGTCGCCCCACAGCACCAGCGCCGGGCATTGCATCCGTTCGAGGCCGGGAACGAAGCTGTCGTCGAACAGCCCGGAAAACGCGGCCCGCCACACCGCCGCCGGCACCTTCAGGCTCTCTTGCGTCATCGACTCGAGCAGGCCGTCGGCGACCGCGCCCCGGATGGTGCCGGCCTGGAAGTCCCGCGCCAGCGTGAGCGGCACCGGATCGGCCAGCGGCATGACCGTCTCGTCGACCCAGGCGCGCAGGTCGGGCTTGTCGGCAAAGCTCGCAAAGGCCCCGGCGGCCACCACCGCACGAACGCGCGCCGGCCGGTCGGCCGCAAGCTGCAACGCGTTGGCCGCGCCCATCGAGTGGCCGACGACGACCGCGGGGCGGGTGATGCCGAGGGCGTCGAGCAGCGCCGCCGCGTCGGCAGCGAAGTCGCATGCGCGGTACGTGGGGGCGTCCTTGTCGGAGCCGCCATGGCCGCGCTGCGAAGGCATCACGACATGCCAGTGCGGCGGCAGCCAGGGCAGCAGCGGCCCGAACGACCGCCAGGAGTCGGTGATGCCGTGCAGCATCAACACCGGCAGCCCGCCGCGGCGGCCGTACTGGGCACACTCGAGCGTGATGCCGTCGGCCAGGCGGATGGGGCCGACGCTGACGCCGGGAACGAAGAGTTCGAAGGGGTGGCCCATGGGGGTCTCCAGTCCGGGGGTTGCAGGTTCGGTGTCAGGCGGCGACGTCGCGGAAGCTCAGCATCGCCGCCAGCCGCGCCCATGCACGGTCGGCCAGGCCCTGGCGCGGCGGCGTCGCCGGGCCGTTGCGGAAGGTCCCGAACACCAGGTCCCACAGCGGCAGGTCGGCGTAGTTGAAGGCGTGCACGCCGCGGGCGTGGTGGATGGCATGGCTCTCGGGGCGCTGGATCAGGTAACCCAGCCAGTGCGGCGTGCGAAGGTCGGCGTGCTGGAACACCGCGGCGAAGGTCAGGAACGCCGCCGCCCACGCGCCGGCCTCGGGCGAGAGGCCGAGCAGCGGGAACAGCACCAGGCTCGACCAGGTGACGAACAGCGCGGCGTCGATCGGGTGCAGGAAGTAGGCGCCCCAGGGGTCGAGCGTCTCGGCGCTGTGGTGCATCTGGTGGGTCAGCCGCCACAGCCAATCGACGCGGTGCACCGTGCGGTGGTAGACGTAGTGGACGAGCTCGTAGACCAGCACGCCGACCACGGCACCGCCGGCGGTGCCGAGCGCGCGGCCGTCGAAGACGCTGAAGCCGTCGAACAGCGAGCCCCAGGCCTGGCCGACGACGAGCGACAGCCAGAAGTTGAATCCGGTGACGACGCCGGCGCGCCAGCGCCAGCCTCGCGGGCGTTGCGGCCAGTAGGCGCGGTGCACGAAGTCGAGCAGCAGGAAGGACGGCAGGATCGCGAGCGTGGTGATTTCGAGCCAAGACATGGCGCGGTCTCCTTCGGGTGATTGCGGCCCGCGCGGGCTTCTCGGGGCCGATGGCGAAGGAGGATCGCGCGCGTGCGTCCGCTGGCCGTCCGGCGCGGCGGCGGCAGGAGCGGGGGTCAGCCGCCGCGGTGGCGGCGCAGCCGGCGCTCGACGATCGCGAACAGCGCCTCGAAGGCGAGCGCCATCGCCGCTGCCGGCAGCGCGCCCGCCAGCATCAGCGTGCGGTCGTTGAGCGCGAGCCCGGTGACGATGCGCTCGCCGTAGCCGCCGGCGCCGATGAAGGCGGCGATGGTCGCGGTGCCGACCGCGATCGTCGTCGCGGTGCGGATGCCGGCGACGATGACCGGCGCCGCCAGCGGCAGCTCGACCAGCCGCAGCCGCTGCAGCGGCGTCAGCCCGAGCGCGACGGCGGCGTCCTTCAGCCCCGGCGCCACGCCGGCGAGCCCGGCGCAGGTGTTGTGCATCACCGGCAGCAGCGCGTACACCGCCAGCGCCAGCAGCGCCGGCGCGGTGCCGATTCGCCCGAGCAACCCGATCGCCGCCGCCAGCAGCGCCAGCGCGGGCACCGTCTGCAGCACGCCGGTGGCGCCGAGCACCAGCGTGCGCGCCGCGGCGTGCGGCGCCACCGCGGTGGCCAGCGGCACGCCGACCAGCGTCGCCAGCCCCACCGCGGCCACCACCAGTGCCAGGTGCTGCAGCGTCAGCCGCCCGAGGTCGGGCCCCGCCAGCCGCACCCAGAAGCCGCCGCCGGCCGGGCCGCCGCCGCTGCGGCCGGCGAGGTGGTCGCGAACAATCTGCACGAACGGTGCGCCTTCGAGCTCGGCGCGGCCGTTGAGGCGGATCATCGTCTCCTCGTCGATGCTCTTCTCGAGGCGGCCGACCGCCGCCCACGCTGCCGGGAAACGCTGCGGCACGTCCAGCCGGTGCAGCAGCACCGCGTCGTAACGCGGGAAATGGACGGCGTCGTCGTCGAGCACCCGCAGCTTCAGATGCGCGATCTTGGCGTCGGTGGTGTAGATGTCGATCACGTCGACCTGGCCGGCGGCGATGGCGTCGTAGGCGAGCCCGTGGTCGAGCCCGGTGGGGCGCTGCGGCAATGAGTAGCGCCTCGCCAGCGGGCCCCAGCCGTCGGCACGGCCGATGAACTCGTTGCTGAGCGCGAAGCGCAGTTGCGGGTGGCGCGCCAGGTCCGACAGTTTCGTGATGCCGAGCCGTTGCGCGGTGTCGGCACGCATCGCCAGCGCGTAGCCGTCGTTGAACCCGAGCGGCACCGCGACGCCGAGCCCGAGCGGTGCCAGCCGCTCGCGCAGAGCGTCGAGCGTCGTCGCCGTGGGCTCCTTCAGGATCTCCTGCGCGATCGTGCCGGTGTACTCCGGGTAGAGGTCGATCGCGCCGGCCCGCAGCGCCTCGTAGACGATGGCGGTGTTGCCGAGCCCGGACTTCAGCTCCACCGCGGCGTGCGGCGCGGCGGTCTGCGCCAGCAGCTCGGCCAGGATGTAGGCCTCGGTGAAACGCTTGGAGCCGATGCGCAGCGTGCCGGCGAGGGCACCGGCAGCCGCGAGCAGCAGCACGAGCAGGCAGGCCAGTCGGTGCAGGGCAGGCATGGGCCGAGCTTGCGGTGGCGTGCGACGATGGTCAACCGCCCCGCGGGCGGGCGCGGTCAACCGCCCTACGATGGGGGCCCCGCGGCCCGCCCGACCCCACCATGGACCTCTCCCGCTTCCCCCGCCGCCGCTACACCGAAGGCGCGACGCCGCTCGAGCCGCTGCCACGCTTCTCGGCCTGGCTGGCCGCCAGCTGCCCCGGCGGCCGCGGCCCCGAGGTGTGGGCGAAGCGCGACGACCTGCTCGGCCTTTTTCCCGGCGGCAACAAGACGCGCAAGCTCGAGTTCCTGGCCGCCGATGCGCTGGCGCAAGGGGCTGACACGCTCGTCACCTGCGGCGCGCCGCAGAGCAACCACTGCCGCATCACGCTGGCGGCAGCGGTGAGGGAGGGGCTGAAGTGCCGCTTCGTGATCGAGGAGCGTGTGCCCGGCAGCTTCGACGAACAGGCGGGTGGCAATCACCTGATGTTCCGGCTGCTCGGCGTCGAGGACATCACCGTCGTGCCCGCCGGAACCGACATGGGCTCGGCGATGCGAGACGTCGCCGACGACGTTGCCCGTGCCGGCCGCAAGGCCTACGTGATCCCGGGTGGCGGCTCGAACGCCGTCGGCGGCCTCGGCTACGTCGCCTGCGCGCAGGAGCTGCAGCAGCAGTGCTTCGAGCAGCGGCTGCACTTCGACGAGGTGGTGGTCGGCTCGGGCAGTTCGGGCACCCACGGCGGGCTGCTCGCCGGCTTCCTCGGCAACCGCTTCGCGGTGCCGATCGCCGGCGTCGGCGTCAGCCGCGACCCCGCAGACCAGGCGCCGCTGGTGCACGCCGAGGCCCAGGCGGTATGCGACCTGCTCGGCATCGGCATCGACGTACCGGCCGCGGCGGTGAACTGTATCGGCGGTTATTGGCAGCCGAAGTATTCGGTGCCCAACGCACGCATGGTCGAGGCGGTGCAGGCGCTGGCGCGCACCGAGGCGCTGCTGCTCGACCCCGTGTACACCGGCAAGGTGATGGCCGGGCTGATCGGGCTCGCGCGGCAGCGGCGATGGGCGAGCGGCGAGCGCGTGCTCTTCCTGCACACCGGCGGGTTGCCGTCGCTGTTCGCCTACGGGCCGGCAGTGCTCGGCCGCGCGGAGGTCGCGCCGTGACCGTGGGCCGGCGGGTCGGCGCCCCTACGTCATCTGTCGTATTGGCCGGCGTTGGACGGCCCCCTAACCTGCACACGGTCGAATCAACCGTGCCTCCAAGGAGGGGAAGCCCATGACATCACGCCGTTCCTTCACGCTCCAGTCACTGGCCGCCGCGTCGCTCGCCACGCTGGGCATCACGCTCGCGCATGCGCAGGAGACCATCAAGGTCGGCGTGCTGCACTCGCTGTCGGGAACGATGGCCATCTCCGAGACCGTGCTCAAGGACACGGTGCTGATGGCGATCGACGAGATCAACGCCAAGGGCGGGCTGCTCGGCAAGAAGCTCGAGCCGGTGGTGGTGGACCCGGCATCGAACTGGCCGCTGTTCGCCGAAAAGGCGCGCCAGCTGATCAGCAAGGACAAGGTCGCGGTGGTGTTCGGCTGCTGGACCAGTGTCTCGCGCAAGAGCGTGCTGCCGGTGTTCGAGGAGCTGAACAGCCTGCTCTTCTACCCGGTGCAGTACGAGGGCGAGGAACTGAGCAAGAACGTCTTCTACACCGGCGCCGCGCCGAACCAGCAGGCCATCCCCGCCGTCGAGTACCTGATGAGCAAGGACGGCGGCAGCGCCAAGCGCTTTGTGCTGCTGGGCACCGACTATGTCTACCCGCGCACCACCAACAAGATCCTGCGCGCCTTCCTGAAGAGCAAGGGCATCCCCGAAGCCGACATCATGGAGGAGTACACCCCCTTCGGCCATGCCGACTACCAGAGCATCATCGCCAAGATCAAGAAGTTCGCCGCCGAGGGCAAGAAGACCGCGGTGGTCTCCACCATCAACGGTGACTCCAACGTGCCGTTCTACAAGGAGCTGGGCAACCAGGGCCTGAAGGCCACCGACGTGCCGGTGGTGGCGTTCTCGGTGGGCGAGGAGGAGCTGCGCGGCGTCGACACCAAGCCGTTGCAGGGCCACCTGGCGGCGTGGAACTACTTCATGAGCATCAAGAGCCCGGCCAACACCGAGTTCGTGAAGAAGTGGAGCGACTACGCCAAGGCCAAGGGCATCGCCGGCCACAAGGACAAGCCGCTCACCAACGACCCGATGGAGGCCACCTACATCGGCTTCAACATGTGGGCGCAGGCGGTGACCAAGGCCAAGAGCACCGACACCGACAAGGTCATCGCCGCGATGGCCGGCCAGACCTTCAAGGCGCCGGGCGGCTTCACGAGCACGATGGATGCGAAGAACCACCACCTGCACAAGCCGGTGTTCATCGGCGAGGTGAAGGCCGACGGCCAGTTCAACGTCGTCTGGAAGACGCCGGGCCCGGTCAAGGCCCAGCCGTGGAGCCCGTTCATCCCCGAGAACAAGGGCAAGAAGGACGAGCCGGTGATCGCCGCGAAGAAGTAGGCCCACCGCCTCGGCGGTAGCCGCTTCGGCCCCGTCGCCTTCACAGGGCGCGCCCGCCTCCCGGCCGGCGCGCTTTCTGCTTTGCTCACGCCGAACACATCGCGCGTCAGCCTCTGGCGCGGGCTTGTCGGTGCCGTCCGACAGGGAGCCGAGCGCTCGGCCGATTCCGCCGCTCTGCCGGGCCGACCAGACTCGCACCACCCCGGTTGAAGGAGCCAGCATGAAAACGCAAGTCCGTCTTCCCCTGACCCTGAGCGCGATCGTGCTGTCGCTGAGCCTGGGCGCCTGCGCCAGCATGAGCCATCGCGAGGTCAGCACCATGGTCGGCACGGCCGTCGGTGGCGTGGTGGGCGCGGCCGCCACCGGCGGCAGCACCGTCGGCACGGTCGGCGGTGCGGTGGCCGGCGGCATGATCGGCAACGAGCTCGGCAAGAAGCGCCGCTGAGCGCATCGAGTGCCCACTCCGGCCGCGCGTCCGCTCGCGGGTCAACCCGGCTGGCGGGTGCCGCCGGCCAGCGTGAACAGCATCTCGAGGTGGTGCTGCGCCCCTTCGGCCGCGGCCTCTTCGTAGGCGGCGTCGCCGAGCTGGGCTCGCACCGCACGCTCGATGGTGTCGATGTCGCCGCGCTCGTTGTGGCTGGGCACGACACCGTGGCGCTGCAGCAGCGCGGCCGCATGGCCCAGCAGCCTCGCAGCCAGGCGCGGGTTGCGCTCGGCCAGCAGTTCGGCAAAGGTGTGCAGCGGTTCGGCCAGGTCCTCCGCGTTTTCGCTCGCGCGGCGCAGCCGTAGCGATTCGCGCGCCGACGCCATCGCGGCGTCGGGGTCGCCGCCGTGGGTCTGCGCCCCGGCCAGGTGCTCGAGCGTGCTCGCCAGCAGGCGTTGGTCGTCGGTGCGCCGCGCGCAGGCCACCGCGTCGCGAAACGCTTCGGCGGCCGCCGCGTGCTCGCCACGGCGGGCGCGGTTGATTCCGATCTGCGCGCGCGCCATCGTCTCGCTGCGCAGGTCGCCGACCGCCTGCTGGATCGCCAGGCACTCGTGCAGCAGTTCCTCGGCGCGTGCGGCGCGGCCGCGGTGGTACTCGGCCACCGACAGGTTGTGCAGGCACTTGGCCTGCTCGACGACACTGCCCGCGGTGCGGTAGAGCGCCAAGGCGCGCTCCATCTGCTCGCAGGCGGCGTCGTAGCGGCCCTCGCTGAGCGCCACCGCGCCCAGGTTGTCCTCGGCCATCGCCTCCAGCAGCGGGTCGCCGGCGGTGCGTGCGGCGAGCAGCGCCTGCTCGAACCACGGCACCGCGGCGGCGAAATCGCGCGCGTGGAAGGCCACGCCGCCGAGCCCGCGCAGGAACGACGACTCGAGCGCCGCATCGCCGAGCGCGCGCGCGATTGCGAGCCCGCGCCCGTACCACTCGCGCGCCAGCGCACGCCGGTGCAGCAGCACGAGCGCGATGCGGCCGCCGCGCTGCAGCACCTGCGCCAGCAGAGGCGAGTCCGGTGGCCCGGCGGCCAGCAGGCGTTCGATGCGTGGCATGCCGTCGCGGGCGATGCCGCGGGCCAGCCAGTAGGCGGCCATTGCCGCCGCGAGCGGCACTGCGAGACCGAAGTCGCCCGCCTCGGTGGCGGCATCGAGCGCGGCGAGCAGGTTCGGCCCGACGCCGGTGTAGACGGCGAAGGCCTCGGCCTGCGCGTTGCCGCCGAGCTGCGCCGCCGCGCCCTGCGCGCGTTGCAGGTAGTGCCCACCGTGGCGCTGCTGCAGCGCGCGCCGGTGCTCGCCGTTGCCCAGCCTCTCGCCGGCGTACAGCGCCACCGTCTGCAGCAGCCGGTAACGCATCACGCTGCCCTGCTCCGAGGCAACGACGAGCGAACGGTCGACCAGCTCGTCCATCGCGTCGAGCACCGCCTCGGCGGGCAGTGTGTCGTCGGGAAGCACGGCCTCGGCGGCCTCGAGGTCGAAGTCGCCGCGGAAGACCGCCAGCCGGGCGAAGGTCGTGCGCTCGCGCTCGGGCAGCAGATCCCAGCTCCAGTCGAACAGCGCACGCAGCGTCTGCTGGCGCGGCAGCTGGCCTTCGGGATGGGCGACCAGCAGCCGGAAAGCGTCGGCCAGCCGCGCCGCGATCTGCGCCGGCGCCAGCACCTTCACGCGTGCCGCGGCGAGCTCGATCGCGAGCGGGATGCCGTCGAGGCGCCGGCAGATCTGCAGCACCGCGTCGAGGTGCTCGCCATCGAGCCGGAAGCCGGGCCGCAGCGCCTGGGCACGGGCGGCGAAGAGCTGCACCGCCTCGCAGGCGATTCGCTGGGCGCGGTCGGCGTCGTCGGCAGCGACCGCCATCGCCGGCACCGGCAGCACGGTCTCGTCGGCGACGCCGATCGCCTGGCGGCTGGTGGCCAGCACACGCGCGCGTGGGGCCTCGCGAAGCAACGCGGCGGCGAAGTCGGCGGCTCCGGCGAGCACATGCTCGCAGTTGTCCAGCACCACCAGCAGCTCGCGCGAGGCGAGGGCGCGCACCAGTGCCGGGGTGGCGTCGCGATCGCTCGGCGGCTCGGGAAGCTCGAGCGCCTCGGCGATGCGGGTCGCGACCGGCTGGCCCGGTGGCACCGGCGCCAGGTCGACCCAGCGCGCACCGTCGGAGCAACGCAGCTGCGCCAACCGCGCCACCTGCAGCGCGAGCCGCGTCTTGCCGGTGCCGCCGGGGCCCGCCAGCGTCAGCAGCCGCGCCTCGGCCAGAAGTTGCAGCGCCTGCCCGACCAGCGCCTGGCGGCCGATGAACGAGGTGGCGTCGGCCGGCAGCCGGTCGTCGGCCGGTGCCGGCAGCTCCGGCGATGCGGCCGCTGCGGCCACGTCGAGCAGCGTCGTCGTGTCCTGCGACGACGGTGCCAGCAGCGCGTCGGCGAAGAGCCTGGCTGTCGCATAGCGCCGCGCCGGGTCCTTCGCCAACGCGCAGGCGACGATGGTGTCGTAGTGGCGCGAGCGCGCGGCGCCCGGCACCTGGCTCGGCGGCGTCGGCAGCTGGTTCACCGCCTGGAACACCAGCTCCCGCGTCGATCCCTTGAACGGCGGCTCGCCGGTCAGCAGCTGGTAGAGCACGACGCCGGCGGCGTAGAGGTCGACACGGTGATCGACGGTGCCGCCGGTGTAGCGCTCGGGGGCGATGTAGACCGGCGTGCCGATCACCTTGCCGGCCTGGGTGACGCCGCCGCCATCGACGCGCGCGATGCCGAAGTCGGCGATCTTCAATCGCCCGTTGCCGTTGACGATCAGGTTCGCGGGCTTGATGTCCCGGTGCCACACGCCTTGCTCGTGCGCGTGCTGCAGCGCGGCGAGCAGTTGCACCATCAGTTCGTCGATCGTCGCCTCGTCGCAGCGCTCCTTGGCCGCCAGCCGCTGCGCGAGCGTACGGCCCTCGACGAACTCCATCGCGATGTAGGCCAGGCCGTCCTGCTCGTCGAACTCGTAGAGCTGCACGATCCCGGGGTGGCTGAGCCGGCCGGCGGCCACCGCCTCACGCAGGAAGCGCTCGCGGTTGGTGGCGCCGTCATCGCTGGCGGCGGCGAGCAGCGGCGAGCGGATCGTCTTCAGCGCGACCGTGCGGCCGATCCGCGGGTCGATGCCCTTGTAGACGACCCCCATCGCGCCTTCGCCGAGAACCTCGGTGATGCGGTACTTGCCCAGGCTCGTCGGGTGGGTGGCGCTCACGTCGATGGTCATCTTATCGGCGCGCAGGCATGCCGACGCGGTCGCCGGCGGCCATACGACATGCTGCGTATTGGTGCATCGCGGCGGTACTGCGATCCTCGCCCCAGGCGGGATTTGTGGGGCAAGGGCGGACGAGGTGCGCATCGAGGTGGCATGGAGGGCGTGCGGTGGGTGGCGGCCAGCATGGAGCTGGGTGCTCGTGCTGCTGCTGTCGCTCGGAGGCGCGGTGCATGCGGTGACACCCGACCAGGCGGCGAAGATCGCCGACGGCGACAGCGACGACCGCATCGCGGCGCTGAACGCCGCGGTGGCGGCCGGCGAACCGGCGCTCGCCGACTTCGTTGCCGCGTTGCTGGCCGACAAGGTCAAGGTGGCTGGCGGCAAGGCCTACATCGTTCGCGACGGCAAGGTGGTGCTGGCCGGCAGCGGCGAGGCGGCGGCATTGCCCGAAGGCGCCGAGGACGTCGTCAACAACAACCGCATGCGGCGCGAGCTGGAGACTGCCCTCGCCGCACTGCGCCTCTTCTCGCCCGACCGCGCGGTCCGTGCAAAGGCGATCGGCGAGCTGAAGGATCAGGCCGACGAGGGCAAGCTCGGCCTCGTCGAGCGGGCCGAGAGGGCCGAGACCGACGCCGGGATCAAGGCCGCGCTGCAGCAGCTGCGTGCCGCGATCCTGATCTCGTCGCCCGACAAGGCCAAGAGGCTCGACGCCGCGAAGCTGCTGGCGGCCAGCGTGCAGCCGGCGACGCGGTCGCTGCTGCTCGAACGGCTGGCACCGGGCGCCGAGGCCGACGCCGAGGTGCGCGCCGCGCTGATGGTGTCGCTCGACGCGGTGCAGTCGCGGCTGGCCTGGGGCGAGCGGCTCGGCGTGCTCTTCACCGGGGCCAGCCTCGGCTCGATCCTGCTGCTGGTGGCACTCGGCCTCGCGATCACCTACGGGCTGATGGGCGTCATCAACATGGCGCACGGCGAGCTGATGATGATCGGTGCCTACGCCACCTACGTGGTGCAGAACCTGTTTCGCAGCCTGATGCCCGGCGCCTTCGACTGGTACATCGTGGCCGCGATTCCGGCCAGCTTCGCCGCTGCGGCGCTGGTCGGCGCGGTGCTCGAGCGCAGCGTCATCCGCTGGCTCTACGGCCGCCCGCTCGAGACGCTGCTCGCCACCTGGGGCATCAGCCTGATCTTGATGCAGGGCGTTCGCACCTTGTTCGGCGCGCAAAACGTCGCGGTCGAGAACCCGGGCTGGCTGTCCGGCGGTGTGCAGGTGCTGCCAAACCTGACGCTGCCGTTCAACCGCATCGCGATCCTCGTCTTTGCGGCGATGGTGCTGGTGACGATGGCGTTGCTGATCTCGCGCACGCGGCTCGGGCTGTTCGTCCGCGGCGTGACGCAGAACCGCCGCATGGCGGCGTGCATGGGGGTCGACACCGCGCGCGTCGACACCTATGCCTTCTCGCTCGGCGCCGGCATCGCCGGGCTGGCCGGCTGCGCGTTGAGCCAGGTCGGCAACGTCGGCCCCGACCTCGGCCAGGGCTACATCGTGGACTCCTTCATGGTCGTCGTGCTCGGCGGTGTCGGCCAGCTCGCTGGCACCGTCTACGCCGCGTTCGGCCTCGGGGTGCTGAACAAGCTGCTCGAGGGTTGGGCGGGCGCGGTGCTGGCCAAGATCATGGTGCTGGTGCTGATCGTCGTCTTCATCCAGAAACGGCCGCAGGGGCTGTTCGCGGTCAAAGGCCGGAGTGCGGAGGCATGACGGCGTCGACGGCCACCCTTGGCGCCGCGCGCGGCGGATTGCTCGGCCCGCGCGGCTGGACCGGGGTGTTCGCGGCGGTGCTCGTCCTGCTGGTCGGCGTGCCGCTGTTCAACCTGGTGGTGCCCGCGGGCAGCCCGTTCCACCTGAGCGACTACGCGGTCAGCCTGCTCGGCAAGATCCTGTGCTACGCGATCTGTGCGCTGGCGATGGACTTGATCTGGGGCTACACCGGCATCCTGTCGCTCGGCCATGGCCTGTTCTTCGCGCTCGGCGGCTACGCGATGGGCATGTACCTGATGCGCCAGATCGGCAGCGACGGCCAGTACCGATTGCCGATGCCCGACTTCATGGTCTTCCTGAACTGGAAGGAGTTTCCCTGGCACTGGGCGTTCTCCGACAGCTTCCTGTTCCAGGCCGCGATGGTGGTGGTGGTGCCCGGGCTGCTGGCCTTCGTGTTCGGCTACTTCGCCTTCCGCTCGCGCATCAAGGGCGTCTACTTTTCGATCATCACGCAGGCGATGACCTTCGCCGCGATGCTGCTCTTCTTCCGCAACGAGACCGGCTTCGGCGGCAACAACGGCTTCACCGACTTCAAGCGCATCCTCGGCATCCCGATCGCCACGTCGCAGATGCGCGTCGTGCTCTGCTGCCTCAGCGCGGCGGTGCTGATCGGCTTTTTCCTGATGAGCCGCGCGATCGTCGCCAGCAAGTACGGCCGCGTGCTGCAGGCCATCCGCGACGCCGAGAGCCGGGTGATGTTCACCGGCTACGACCCGGTGGCGTACAAGCTCAGCATCTGGACACTCTCGGCGGTGATGTGCGGCGTGGCCGGCGCGCTCTACGTGCCGCAGGTCGGCATCATCAACCCGAGCGAGATGAGCCCGGCGGCGTCGATCGAGATCGCGATCTGGGCCGCTGTCGGTGGCCGCGGCACGCTGATCGGCCCGATCGTCGGTGCCTTTTTCGTCAACGGCGCTAAGAGCTGGTTCACGCAGGCCTTCCCGGAGTTCTGGCTGTTCGTGCTCGGCGCGTTGTTCATCGCGGTGACGCTGTTCATGCCCCACGGCATCGTCGGCCTCCTGCGCCGCCGCCGGAAGGGGCGCGAATGAGGCGGCTGGCGCTGCCGAGTGGGCCAGGTTCCGGATCCGGCTGCGCCGGTCCGGGACGCTCCCCCACGGGGGGACCGGCCCGCGCAGCGGGCCGCAGGGGGCCAGGTTCCGGATCCGGCTGCGCCGGTCCGGGACGCTCCCCCACGGGGGGACCGGCCCGCGCAGCGGGCCGTAGGGGGCAAGAGTCATGACGCCGGACCTGCTCGAGGAAGGCGCGCGCCGCCGCGCCGCCTGGGAAGCCCGCCAGAAGGAGCGGGCCGGCACGTCGGGCGGCCGCGCCGCCTCGTTCGGCCGGCTGCTGAAGGTGGGCGAGCCCGACTTCGCGCATGGCGTCGCGCTCTACCTCGACGAGATCAGCGTCGCATTCGACGGCTTCAAGGCGCTGAACCAGCTGTCGCTGACGATCAATGTCGGCGAGCTGCGCTGCATCATCGGCCCCAACGGTGCCGGCAAGACGACGATGATGGATTGCATCACCGGCAAGACACGCCCCGACAGTGGCAAGTGCTTCTTCGGCAGCACGATCGACCTGCTGCGGCTGTCGGAGACCGATATTGCGCAGATCGGCATCGGCCGCAAGTTCCAAAAGCCCACCGTCTACGAGCAGCTGACGGTGTTCGAGAACCTCGAGCTGGCACTGCGGGACGACCGCCGCGTGCGTGCGTCGCTGCGCTCGCGCCTCTCCGGCGCGCAGCTCGACCGCATCGGCGAAGTGCTGGCAACAATGCAGCTGCAGGACGAAGCCGAGCGCACCGCCGGGCTGCTGTCGCACGGCCAGAAGCAGTGGCTCGAGATCGGCATGCTGCTGATGCAGGACCCCAAGCTGCTGCTGCTCGACGAACCTGTGGCCGGCATGACCGACGAGGAGACCGAGCGCACCGCCGAGTTGTTCCTCGGGCTCGAGGGTAAACACTCGCTGGTGGTGGTCGAGCACGACATGAAGTTCGTCGACCAGCTGACGCAGGGCCGCAAGAAGGTCACCGTGCTGCACGAGGGCAGCGTGCTTGCCGAGGGGCTGCTGTCGGAGGTGCAGTCCAACGACAAGGTGGTCGAGGTCTACCTCGGGCGTTAGCCTCGCAAGGTTGCACCCCGTTCGACAGGAGCCATGGTCACGCTCTTCTTCACCGCGCTGCTGCTCGGTTTCGTCTTCAACGCCGCACCGGGGCCGGTGTTTGCCGAGACGGTTCGCCACGCGGTGCGCGGCGGTTACCGGCCGGCGCTGGCGGTGCAGTTCGGCTCGCTGGTCGGCGACGCGTCGTGGGCGATGCTCGGTCTCGCCGGCGTGGGGCTGCTGCTGCAGCTCGAGGTGCTGCGGCTGCCGGTGGGTTTGGCGGGGGTGGCCTACCTGCTGTGGCTGGCGCGTGACGCCTGGCGGGCTGCAGGGCGCGAATTCTGCGTCGCCGCCGGCGGCCCCGAGGCCGCGTCGGAGCCCGGCAACGAACGCCGGGCGCTTCGCGCCGGCGTCGCGCTGTCGCTCACCAACCCGAGCAACGTCGCCTACTGGGCGGCGATCGGCAGCGCGATGGGGGCGGTCGGCATCGCGCAACCGCAGACGGCCGACTACGCGGTGTTCTTCGCCGGCTTCATGGCCTCGTCGCTGCTGTGGTGCTTCGTCTGCGCCGGCGCGCTGGCGCTGGTGTTCGCGCGCACCGGCGCACGCTGGGCGGCATTCACCTACCGGCTCTGTGCCGCGGCCTTCCTGGTGCTCGCGCTGGCGTCGCTGCGTGACCTGCTGCAGCCGGCCACCGCGTCCATGGCGCCGCGGCCGGCAGCAACAGTCCCCGCTTCGCGCTGACGCACCCGGCGTTCCGAGACCCGCGATGCTGCAAGTCGACGACCTGAACCAGTACTACGGCGGCAGCCACATCCTGCGCGGTGTCGGCTTCGAGGCCAAGCTCGGCGAGGTCACGGTGATCCTCGGCCGCAACGGCGTCGGCAAGACGACGCTGCTGAAGAGCCTGATGGGGGTGGTGCCGGTGAAGACCGGGCGCATCGTGCTCGACGGGCACGAGATCACGCGCATCACAAGCTACGAACGTGTGCGCCGCGGCATCGGCTACGTGCCGCAGGGGCGTGAGATCTTCAACCGGCTGACGGTGGAGGAGAACCTGCGCATGGGGCTGGCGGTGAAGCCGGGGGGCACCGTGATCCCGCCCGAGCTCTTCGAGCTGTTCCCGGTGCTGAAGCAGATGCTGCAGCGGCGTGGCGGCGACCTTTCCGGCGGCCAACAGCAGCAACTGGCGATCGCACGTGCGCTCGCGGCCGGGCCGAAGCTCCTGATGCTCGACGAGCCGACCGAGGGCATCCAGCCGAGCATCATCAAGGACATCGGCCGCGTCGTCCGCATGCTCGCCGACCGCGGGACGATGGCGATCGTGCTCGTCGAGCAGTACTACGACTTCGCCGCCGAACTCGCCGACCAGTACCTGGTGATGGAGCGAGGCGAGATCGTTCAGCGCGGCCGCGGCAAGGACATGGATGCCGACGGCGCGCGGCAGAGGATGTCGATCTGACAAGAGCGCATCGGCCCGGCGGTGGCGCGTACGGGCCGGCTACACGAAGCCCAGCTCGACCTCGCGCAGCACCAGCCGCGTGTAGGTCTCGCGCACGCCGGAGCGCTGACGCAAGGCTTCGGTGACCTGAACCAGTTCGTCGCGGCCGGTGCAGGCCACCCGCACCGCGTAGTCGTAGGAGCCGGTCATCAGCGTCGCGCTCACCACTTGCGGCATGTGGCGCAGCGTGGCCTCGAACTCGGTGGCCGCGGTCTCGGCCTGCAGCTTCACCTCGATCATGGCCTCGAGCGGCCGGCCGAGCGAGGACGGGTCGATGGTGGCGCGGATGTGGCGGATGGCGCCGCTCGCGAGCAACCGGCGCACGCGCTCGGCGGCGGCGTTGGGGCTCAGGTGCACGCGCTCGGCAAGGTCGCGGTAGCTGAGGCGGCCGTCGCGCGCGAGGGAACTGAGGATGTCGTAGTCGATCCGGTCCATGGCTGCACTATACGCAGCCAAGTCGACGATCCAACGCGCATAAGTTCGCAAATCGCAGCAGCAGCCGCGGCACAATCTGCGACATTCCGGTTACGCCGCGGCCATCGTCGGTGCCGCCCCCGCCGCCATGTGGCGCCTCGTCCTCGTGATCGCTCTCGCGCTGCTCGGGCTCAACCTCGGCCTGTCGTGGGGTGAGCGTCCGCGCAAGCTGGCAGCGGTGCAGGACGGGGGCATCGGGGCCAGCTGCCCGGTTGCCCGGGCGCAGGCCGAAGCCCCCGCCGCCGCGGCCGGTGAGCCGAGACGATTGCGCCTTTAAGGTGGCCAGGTGGCCGCGCTGAGGTGCAGCGCCGGCATTCGACCGTTCGATCGGCCAGCCAGTCGCCGCCACACCGTTGAACGGCATCGGGCCTCAGGTGCTCCACACCCGCGGTGCCACGCCTTCCAGCCCCCAGGCCGCCAGACGCCACGCGGCGCGCACCGCGCGCAGCAGCGTCATCGCCGGCTCGACGCGGTCGACCAACACGCGCAGCACGACGAGGCCGGGCTCGGGAGCGGTGACGCCCGCTTGCGCGTCGCCGACCAGCGCCCGCGCTGCGTCGACGAGCACCTCGCGACGAGACGACTCGATCGCCGGCGCGGCCGCGAACCAAAGTGTCGCCAGCGTCGTGTGGCCGCCGAGGCCGAGCGGCGACTGCAGCAGCAGCGCATCGCCGCCGTCGATTCGGCCCCGTTCGAGCCAGCGGCCCGGCCACTCGATGTGCTGGATGAAGCGGCCGGCATCGAAGCGCTCGCCCGCGGCTGGCGCGCCGAGCGCCAGCACATCCCAGCCGATCGCCTCGGCGCCGGCTTCGAAGGTCATCGTCAAGTGGCTCTCGGCGATGCAGCCGCGGTGCACGATGGTCTCGAGCGGCAACCACTCGAGCCGTGAACCGGCGCCGAGCGACATCCTCACCCGTTGCGAAGCCTCGGCCCCCGCGCTGCGGTAGAAGCGTGTCGCACCCGGGGTGGTGATCAGCGCGTGGCTGCCCTCGTCGAGCCGCACGTCGACGGCCAGCCGGTCACCGCCGACGATGCCACCCGGCGGGTGCACGATGACGTGGTGGCAGATACCCGGGCCTTCGGGGTAGAGCCGGCGCAGCACGCGCAGGGGGCCTTCGTGGCGGTCGTGCGCGAGCGTGCGGAGGCCGTCGCGCCGGTAGTGAAGCGAAAGCTGCGCGCGCCAGCCTTCGCGTGCCGCGGCCGCGCCCGTCACGCCGCCTGCGAGCCGCGGTGCGCCCACGCGGTGGTGCGCATCTCGACCCACGAGAACAGCTCGTACATCGCCATCGCCATCGCGCCGATGGTCACCAGCCCGGCGAAGGCGAGCGGCATGCGCTGCTGGCTGCCGGCAGTCTGCATCAGGTAGCCGATGCCGGAATCGCCGGCGGTCATCTCGGCGAGCACGGTGCCGACGAAGGCAAGCGTGATCGCCACCTTCAGCGAGCCGTAGAAGTACGGCATCGAGCGCGGCAGGCCGACCTTCACCAGCACGTCCCAGCGCCGTGCGCCGAGCACCCGCAGCACGTCCTCGAGTTCGGGCTCGAGCGTCGCCAGCCCGGTGGCGATGTTGACCGTGATCGGAAAGAACGAGATCAGGAACGCGGTGAGAACGCCGGGCCCGAGCCCGATGCCGAACCAGACGACGAGGATCGGAACCACCGCCGCCTTCGGCACCGCGTTGAAGGCCACCATCAGGGGATAGAGCGCGGTGTAGGCCAGCCGCGAGCTGCCGATCAGGAAGCCGAGCAGCACGCCGACGACGATGCTGAGCGCGAAGCCGAGCATCGTCACCCAGAAGGTCTTCCAGGCGGCCTCGAGCAGCGGCGCCTTGAACTCGACGAACTGCAGCGTGATCTGCCACGGGCTCGGAAAGATGAAGTCCGGGATGCCGAAGGCCACCACCACGGCCTGCCACAGCAGCAGCACCGCCGCCAGCACGATCAGCGGCGACCAGCGTTCGACCTTCTTCGAGACCTTCACTGCGGCACCACGCTGCCGGCCTTGCGCGTGGCGCCGATGTGGCCGCGCAGCTCGTGGACGATGTCGGTGAACTCCGGCGTGTAGGTCACCTCGAGGTCCCGCGGACGCGGCAGCTCGACCTCGCGCCGCACGACGAAGCGACCGGGGCTGCGGCTCATGCAGTACACGGTGTCGGCGAGGAAGACGCTCTCGCGCAGATCGTGCGTGACGAGGATGACGTTGAAGCGCTTGGCCGCGTGCAGGTCACGCAGCGTGCACCACAGTTCCTCGCGCGTGAAGGCGTCGAGCGCGCCGAAGGGTTCGTCGAGCAGCAGCATCTTCGGCTCGTGGACCAGCGCACGGCAGATGCTGGCGCGCTGCTGCATGCCGCCCGAGAGCTGCCACGGGAACTTGTCTTCGTAGCCGGCGAGGCCGACGCTCTGCAGCAGCGTGCGCGCCCGGTCCTCGAACTCCGGGCGCCGGCGCTTGAACTGCGAGCGGTAAGGCTCGACGATCTCCAGCGGCAGCAGCACGTTGGCGAGCGTCGTCCGCCACGGCAGCAGGCTCGGCGCCTGGAAGGCCATGCCACTGATCTTCAGCGGCCCGGTGACCGCCGTGCCGCCGATCGTGATGCTGCCGCGGCTCGGCCTTCGCAGCCCGGTGGCGAGCTTCATGAAGGTCGACTTGCCGCAACCCGAGGGGCCGACGATGGCAATGAACTCGCCTTCGTTGACCTGCAGCGAGATGTCCTCGACGGCGAACTGCCCCTTCGCGAGCAGTTCGTCGTTGTAGGCCAGCCAGACGTTGCGGAAGTCGACGAAGCTCACCGGAACGCGGTCACTTCTTGGCGGGCGGCAGCACGTTCAGCTCGGCCTTCGGCGGCAGGAAGGCGTCGGTCCACACCGCGCCGGGGTCGACGCGGGTCTTGGTGCCGAAGGCGTCCGACACTTGCGACGCCATGAGCGCCAGCCGGCCGGGGACGACGACGCCGAAGCCTTCGGCGCGCGCGTCGGCGCTCGCCACCACCGAGTCGATCGCCAGCCGCAGACGGCGCTTCTCGAGGTCGACGTTGATGATGCCGTCGCGCGCCTTCACGTAGTCGATCGCCGCGTCGGGGTTGGCCATCACCTCCTTGGCGCCTTTCACGAAGGCCGACAGGAAGGCCTTCACCGCCTCGGGCTTCTCCTTGATCATCTTCGGCGTCGCGATCACGACGTTGCCGTAGAGCTTGACGCCGTGCGCCGGGTACGGCAGCACGACGATGTCCTCGGCCTTGACGCCGCGCGCCTCGAGGTTGAGCAGCGACGTGAACGAAAAGCCGGTGATCGCGTCGAGCTCGCCGCGCGCCAGCATCGTCTCGCGCAGCGGCGGGTCCATGCTGGTCCAGGTGACGCCGCCGATGTTGTTGGCCTTCGCGAAGATCGGGAACGCGCGGCGGCCGGCGTCGAAGCCGGGAGCGCCGAGCTTCTTGCCGTTGAGATCGGCCGGCTTTGTGATGCCGCTCTTCTTCAGCGCCAGCACCGCGGCCGGCGTGTTGTTGTAGACCATCATCACCGCCACCGGCTTGTTGGGCGCGTCGGGGTTGTTGGCGTGGAACTCCATCAGCGCCGCGAGGTCGGCGAAACCCATGTCGTAGGTGCCGCTGGCCACGCGGGTGACGGTGCCGCCGCTGCCGTTGCCGGCGTCGATCGTGACGTCGAGCCCGGCCGCCTTGTAGTAGCCCTTGGCCGCCGACGCGAGGAACAGCGCCGCAGGGCCCTCGAAGCGCCAGTCGAGCTGGAACTTGATCGGGGTCTGGGCCATTGCGGCGGGGGCGGCCAGGCACGCGGCAATGGCGGCCAGCGCGCGCCGGCGGCTCAACGAGGCAAGGGCAAGTGCAAGTGGCATTCGGGGGCTCCGTCGGTGCGTGGTTGTCGTGCGATTCTGCAAGTTTCGTGCGCGCGGCGGCCCCTGGGGCTTGCACCAGCCGCGGGCACGCGCGGGGCTGACGCGCCGTTTCGGTGCCGCAACGGTGAAGCGGCCATCGCCGCCGAGTCCTCGATGCGCGCCGCGGCCGGACTCTTCGGGGACATCCGCCGACGCGCGGCCGGCGTGGCTTGCCGCAGAATGACCGCCTTCGGTGCCCCTGCGGTGCCGGCATCCGCCGGCCGCCCCGCACCGATGTCAACGTCCGAGAGGTGAAATCGATGTTCGGCCAGATGATGCAGCTGCCGCTGCTGATCTCTTCCCTGATCGTGCATGCCGAAAGGCACCATCCGGAGCGCGAGATCGTTTCGCGAAGGGTGGAGGGCGACATCCACCGCACCACCTACCGCGAGCTGGCGGCGCGTTCGCGCCGAATGGCGAAGGCGCTGGCCGCGCTCGGTGTGCACAGTTCGGACCGCGTTGCGACGCTGGCCTGGAACGGCTACCGCCATATGGAGCTGTACTACGCCGTGTCGGGCTCGGGCGCGGTGCTGCACACCATCAACCCGCGGCTGCACCCGGACCAGATCGTCTACATCGCCGACCATGCCGAGGACAGCGTGCTGTTCTTCGACCTCACGTTCCTGCCGCTGATCCAGGCGGTGGCCGGCCGCACGAAGACCGTTCGCCACTGGGTCGCGATGACCGACCGCGCGCACCTGCCCGCCGACCCCAAGGTGCCCGGGCTGCTGTGCTACGAAGACCTGATCGACGGCCAGGACGACCGCTACCCGTGGCCGAGCTTCGACGAGAACCAGGCCAGCTCGCTGTGCTACACCTCGGGCACCACCGGCAACCCGAAGGGCGTGCTCTACAGCCACCGCTCGACGGTGTTGCACACCTTCGCCGGCGCGCTGCCCGATTCGCTCGGCATCTCGGCCAACGACGTCATCCTGCCGGTGGTGCCGATGTTCCACGTCAACGCCTGGGGCCTGCCGTACGTCGCGTGCATGACCGGCGCCAAGCTCGTCTTTCCCGGCGCCGCGCTCGACGGCAAGAGCCTCTACGAGCTGTTCGAGAGCGAAGGGGTGACGCTGTCGGCCGGGGTGCCCACCGTCTGGCAGGGCCTGCTCGGGCATGTGCAGGCGAACGGGCTGAAGTTCAGCACGATGAAACGCACCGTGATCGGTGGTTCGGCCTGCCCGCCGGCGATGCTGCGCACCTTCGGCGAGCAGTACGGCGTGCATGTGCTGCACGCCTGGGGCATGACCGAGATGAGCCCGCTCGGCACCGTCTGCGCGTTCAAGCCGGCACACCTGACGAAGTCACAGGAAGATCGTTACGCGGTGATGGCCAAACAAGGGCGCGCGGTCTACGGCGTCGACATGAAGATCGTCGACGAAGCGGGCAAGGAGCTGCCGTTCGGCTCCGACGCCTCGGGCGACCTGTTGGTGCGCGGGCCGTGGATCGTCTCCGAGTACTTCAAGGGCGAAGGCGGCAACCCGCTCCACGAAGGCTGGTTCCCGACCGGCGACGTCGCGAAGATCGACGCCGAGGGCTACATGCAGATCACCGACCGCAGCAAGGACGTCATCAAGTCCGGCGGCGAGTGGATCGGCTCGATCGACCTCGAGAACATCGCGATGGCGCACCCGGCGGTGGCGATGGCCGCGTGCATCGCCGCCAGGCACCCGAAGTGGGACGAACGCCCGTTGCTGGTGGTGGTGAAGAAGCCCGGCGCCGAGCTGACCCGCGACGAGCTGCTCGCCTTCTACGACGGCAAGATCGCGAAGTGGTGGACCCCCGACGACGTCGTCTTCGTCGACGCGATCCCGCTCGGCGCCACCGGCAAGATGCAGAAGAACAAGCTGCGCGAGCAGTTCAAGGAGCACCGCCTGCCGGGTGTTTGAGCGCCCACGCTCCCTCTCGGTCGCTGCCCCCCGGGAGGGCATTGCCAGCGGACCGGCTCCGCCGGTCCGCGGCAATCCTCGGCAAGGCCCGCTGCGGGCCCGGCCGTGGCGCGTCAGGTGCAGTTGACGACCTTGAACTCGACGCGCCGATCGAGCGCGTCGCTGGTGTCGTCGCGGCCATTGCCCACCAGCGTCTGCTTCGAGCCGATGCCGCTGGCGGTGAGGCGTTTGCCGAGCGAGGGGGCGATGAACTCGAGCGACTTCTTCACCGATTCGGCGCGCAAGAGCGACAGCCGCTCGTTGAGCGGTTCGGGGCCGGTCGCGCTGGTGTGGCCGACGAGCTCGAGGCAGTTCTGCCGCACCGCGGCGCGCGCCGCGATCTCCTTCAGCCACAGCGGGTAGGGCACCGGGCCGGCCTTGGGGTCGGTCCACAGCGCCGAAGTGCCCGGCCGGAAGAGGAACTTCACGCCCAGGCGTTTGGTCTCGAGGCCCTGGTCGACGATCTGGCCGAAGGCCTTCGCCGCCTGGTCGTTGCGCTTGAGCCGCAGGTTGGTCAGGTACAGACCGGTGTGCACGCGCAGCTGGTCGCCGCCCGGGCTCTGGCGCGCCGTCTCGTAGAGCTTCAGCGCATCGGCATAGTGGCCGGCGGCATAGGCCTCGGTGGCCTCGGCGATGGTCGCCGCGGTGACGATGCGGTCGATGTACTGCGGGTTGATCGGGTCGCCGGCGCGGGTGCCCTGGCAGGTGCGGATGTAGCCGAGCGTGGCCGGGTCGTCGAGGTGCGCCGGCGCGTCGCGAAAGTACGGCAGCGGCGCCGGGTCGACGCCGTCGGTGCGGGCGAACGCCAGCCCCTTGCTGACCAGCTTGCCGGTCTTCAAGTCGGCCAGCGCCAGGCAGATGCGGTAGGCCTCGCGCTTGCCTTCGGTCTTGCGCTCGGCGTTGACGCCGGTGAAGGTACCGATCAGGACCAGCGGCCCGCGCTGCACGGTGCCGGTGTTGAACGGCTGCACCGTGTAGCGCTGGTAGCTGTCGCGGATCAGCTTGACGATGCGGGCACCCATCGCGCGCGTAGCCTGCGTCTGCACCCCGGTCACGCCATCGATCAGCGGGTCGATCACGACGTCGAACTTGCCGTCCGGCGGTGCCAGCTGGGCTTTGTCGAGCAGGTTGTTGGCGGCGCTGAGCACCGCTTCGTCGAAAGGCAGGATCGGCGGCGGCGCCGCGGGCGGCGGCGGTGGCGCGGGCGGTGGCGGTGGCGGCGCGGGTTGCGGAGCCGGTGGCGGCGCCACCGGGGCGGGCGCCGGAGCTGCGGCAGCGGGTGGGGCGGCCGGGCGCGAGGGCTCGGGGGCCGCGCAGCCGAACAGCCAGGCCAAGGCCGCGGCCAGGGCGACCGTGGCGAGCGGGCGGCGCCGCGAAGGGCTCTTGTTCATCGCATCTCCTGGTGAGCGCGCAGCGAGCGGCGCGGCGGGAGGCGGCAGTATGCCGCGCCCGAGGCGCCCGGCCCATCCCCAGCGGTGCGGACCTCAACGGGTGCAGCGCGTCTGGAAGAACGAGGTCTGCTCGGGCGTCAGCGGTTCGCCGAGCTGCATGCGCTGCAGCAGGTCGCTGCAGCGCGCAGCGTTGCCCGCCGGTCGTTCGGCCTGAGGTTCGGCCTGCGGCGGCGGCGCGGCAGGCCGCGTTCGCGGCGACTCGGAGGGAGCCGGGCGCGGCGGCGGAGCCGGCTTGGCGTAGTTGCTGGCCGGGGGTGCCGACGCCGGCTCGGCCACCGGCGGGGTGGGCGCCGCGGCGGCCGGCGGTGGGGCCTCGGCCGGTGCCGTGGGGGCAGTGGCGGGACCGGTGGGAGTGCCGCTCGTCGACGGCGTGGTCTCCGGGCCGGCCGCCGGCGCAGGGGCGGGCGCCGGCGTCGGCGGCGCGGTGACGAAGCCCGGCGAACTGATCATCAGCCAGACGCCGATGCCGACGGCAGCCACCGCGACCCCGCCGGCCAGCGGTGCCAGCGTCCGCCGCACGAACCCGGGTGCCGGCGCGGGTGCAGCCACCGGCGGAGGCATGCGCCTGGTGATGGTGGGGCGTGGCATCGGTGCCGGGGCTGCCACGGGGGCCACGGCGGGACGCAACGCGGAGGGAGGTGGCACCACCGTCGGCGGACGACGCCGGGAGATTCCGGGGGCGGTGGTGTCGAGCGTGCCGTGCCCCGAGGTGGTGGCCAGCGCCGGCGCGGTGGCCGACCGGGGCGCCGCGGTCGGGGCGACCGGAGGCGGCAGCGTCGCCGGGCGGCTCGGCGGCGGCGCGATGTACGGATAGGCGACCGGCGGGCTCGCGGCTCCGCTCGCGGTCGGGGCCGCAATCTCCGGTGGCTGGTTCGGAACTGGCGGCCTCACCATGATCACCGTCGACTCGGGGTCGAATGGCGGCGGCGGCTCGCTGAGCGGACTCGTCAGCGGTGCCGTCGGCGGCCGCGCCGGTGCCGAGTCGCCGAACGGGCGGGTGTTCAGCGTCAGAGGCGCCGCCCCGGTGGCGGGTGGCGCGACCTCGGCAGCCGGCGGTGGCGCCGCCGCCGGCGGGACCATGGCCGGCGGCCCGGGCAGGTCGAGGTCGAGCATCGCCACCGTCTGCGGCAGCGCCCTCTCGAGATCGGTGGCGAAGACCGCGGCGCTCTCGTAGCGCAGGTCGGGCTTCTTCGCGAGTGCCTTCGCGACGATGGCGTCGAAGGCCTTTGGCAGCTCGGTGTTCAGTTGCGACGGCGGAACGACCTCGTCCTGGACGATCTTGCGCTGCACGCCGAACGGCCCGCCGCCGCTGAACGGCCGCTTGCCGGTGAGGAACTGGTAGAGGATGACGCCGGCGGCGAAGATGTCGGCGCGCGAGCCGACCGCAAGACCGAGGATCTGCTCGGGCGACATGTAGCTCGGCGTGCCGACCAGCGTGCCCGGCATCGTGCGGTCCTGGGTGGCACTGGCCACCCGCGCGACGCCGAAGTCGGTGAGCTTGACGCGGCCGGCGCCGTCGATCAGCACGTTGGCCGGCTTCACGTCGCGGTGGACGATGCCCTGCTGGTGTGCGTAGTCCAGCGCCTCGAGCAGTTCGCGCATCACGCGAACGGTCTCGGGCAGCGTGTATTTCTCGCCCGACTCGAAGATCTGGTTCAGCTCCCGCCCGCGAACGAACTCCATCACGATGTAGGAGATGTCCTCGTGCTCGCCGAAGTCGTACACCGCCACCACGTTGGGGTGCGACAACCTCGCAGCGGCCTGCGCTTCGCGCTCGAAACGGCGTGCGTATTCGGCGGCCACGGCCTCGTCGGCCATGTGGCTGCGCAGCACGGTCTTGATCGCCACCGTGCGGCCGAGCCGGGTGTCGACCGCCTCGTAGACCACGCCCATGGCACCCTGCCCCAGTACCTTGACGAGCCGGTAACGGCCCAGGAGGCTCTGTGTGGCGGCGTTCATCGGCGGCGCGCGATGGCCGCCGCGCGGGCGCGGCAGCGGCTTGAGGCAACGGCGCAGTATAGGCGGGGCACCCCCGAGCCCGCCCTCGTGACCAGGGGGTGCGAAGGCCCGCCGGAGCGGGCTGACGCACAATCGGCGCAACTTTTCACTCGCCAATCCGCTGCCTGCAATGAGTCCCTTCCGCTTTCTGAAGCCGCTGCTGCCCCTGCTTCTGGTCCTCGCGCTGCCGCTGCAGGCGGCCGCGCAGGCGACGATGGTGCGTCTGCACACCACGCACGGGCCGATCGACTTCCGCCTGCTCGACGGCGAAGCCCCGCGCACGGTGGCCAACTTCCTCACCTACGTACGTGCCGGCGACTATGCCGACACGATGATCCACCGCAGCATGCCGGGATTCGTGATCCAGGGTGGGGGCTACCGCTGGCCGGCCGGCGGCACCGTCGGCGACGTGCCCGACCGGGCACCGGTGGAAAACGAGTTCAGCCCCACGCGCTCCAACGTGCGCGGCACGGTCGCGATGGCCAAGCTCGGCGGCAACCCCAACAGTGCCACCAACGAGTGGTTCATCAACCTCGCCGACAACTCGGCCAACCTCGACGGCCAGAACGGCGGCTTCACGGTCTTCGCGCGCGTGACGGCGCCGGGAATGGGAGTGGCCGACCGCATCGCCGCGCTGCGCACCGTCAACGCACAGGGCGCCTTCACGAACCTGCCGGTCGACGGCTTCCAGAGCGGCGTCATCCAGCGCACCCATGTCGTGCTGGTGAACCGTGTCAGCGAGCTCGTGCTGGCCACCGACGCCGACCGCATCTTCAACTACCTCGAGGCGGCGTTCCCGCAGTTCCTGCCCGCCACCGGCGTCGTCACCGGCAACCTGCTCGGCTACACGCTGCGGCACTACCCGGGAACCGGCGCCTACCTGGGCGCGAAGGACGGCAAGGTGTACTACCTGCTGCCGGCGGTGAGTGCCGACGTGCAGTTGCTCGGCGACACCACCGAGTTGCTGACCCCGGTGTCGGAGGCCGGTTACTGAGCTTCCACGGGGCCGGGCCGGACCGCCTGCCCTTCGGGGTTTGCGCCGCCCGTCGTCAGATCGCCCCCTGCGTGTTGACGTACAGCGCGTACAGCGAGTGGCTGGCGGCCATGAACAGGCGGTTGTTCTTCGCGCCGCCGAAGCACAGGTTGGCGCAGCGCTCGGGCAGGTGGACATGCGCGAGCGCGGTGCCGGCGCTGTCGTAGACCCGCACGCCGTCGAGCGCATCGGTGCCCGGTGCGCCGTTGCCGCCGAAGCCGCACCAGACGTTGCCCTGCATGTCGACCGCGATGCCGTCGAAGGCGCCGGGGCCTTGCGCGTCGGCGAACAGCCGCTTGTTCGCCAACAGGCCGCTCTCGCCGACGTCGTAGGCCCAGATGCGGCGGTGCGGCTGCGCGCGGCTCTCGACGACAAAAAGCACAAGCTCGTCGGGCGAGAAAGCCAGCCCATTGGGCGCCGCGAGGTCGTCGATCCGGCGCTGCAGCTCGCCGCTGGCAGGGTCGATGCGGTAGACCGCCCAGGGTGTCTCGCTCGTGGCCGGTTCACCTTCCCAGTGGCCGAGGATGCCGAACAGCGGGTCGGTGAACCAGATGCTGCCGTCGCGCTGCACGGTGACGTCGTTGGGCGAGTTCAGCCGCCGGCCCTGCCAGTGGCTGGCGAGCACGGTGACCGAGCCGTCGTACTCGGTGCGCGTGACACGCCGGGTCAGGTGCTCGCAGCTCACCAGCCGGCCCTGGCGGTCGCGGGCATGCCCGTTGGCGTGGTTCGACGGCTCGCGGAAGACGCTCACCGCGCCCGAACAGTCGTCCCAGCGCAGGATGCGGTTGTTCGGGATGTCGGAGACGAGCAGGTAGCGCCCGTCGCCGAACCACACCGGCCCCTCGGCCCAGCGCATGCCGGAGAAGAGCTGTTCGACGGTGGCGCTGAACAGCCGCAGCGGCAGAAAACGCTCGTCGAGCACCTCGATCGCCGGGTCGGGGTAGCGGGTGCTCGGCGTGTACCGAACCTCCACCTCCGAACCGCCCGGCCTCGTCAGCTGGATCATGCCTACAGCCCCATCAGCCTCGGCAACCAGAGGCTCAGGGCGGGAATGTAGGTCACCATCATCAGCACGACGAAGAGCGCGACGAAGAACGGCACCATCGCTCGCGTCACCGCACCGATCGGCAGCCGCGACACCGCCGAGCCGACGAACAGCACCGTGCCCACCGGCGGCGTGATCAGGCCAATGCCGAGGTTGATCATCATGATGATGCCGAAGTGCACCGGGTCCACGCCGAGCAGCTTGACCACCGGCAGCAGGATCGGCGTCAGGATCAGGATCAGCGGTGCCATGTCCATCAGGCAGCCGAGCAGAAGCAGCATGACGTTGATCGCAAGCAGGATCACGACCGGGTCGTTCGACAGCCCGGTGAAGAACGCCGTCACCTGGAGCGGGATCTGCATCAGCGTCATCAGGTAGCCGAAGCAGGCCGCGAAGCCGACCAGGATCATCACGATCGTCACTGTCTTCACCGTGCGGTGCACCAGGCGGGGCAGGTCGCGCCAGCGGTAGTCTCGGTAGACGAACATCGTCACCAGGAAGGCCCAGACGACGGCGATCGACGCGCTCTCGGTGGCGGTGAAGACGCCGGAGAGGATGCCGCCGAGGATGATCACGATCGTCGCCAGCCCCCAGGCGGCGTCGAGCGTGATCTTCAGCGCCTGGCGCAGCGGGATCACCTCGCCCTTCGGGTAACCCTCCTTCTTCGCGATCAGCAGGCACAGCACCGCGAGCACGAGTCCGAGCAAGAGCCCCGGCAGCACGCCGGCGACGAACAGCGCCGCGATGCTGACGGTGCCGCCGGCGGCCAGCGAATAGATCACCGCGTTGTGGCTCGGCGGGATCAGGATGGCCTGCACCGAGCCGGAGACGGTGACGGCGGCGGCAAACGGGCGTGGGTAGCCCTTCTTCTCCATCTCCGGGATCAGCACCGAGCCGATGCTGGCGGTGTCGGCCACCGACGAGCCGGAGATCGCGCCGAAGAAGGTGCTGGCCATGATGTTGACCAGGCTCAGCCCGCCGCGGATGAAGCCCACCAGCACGCCGGCAAACGCCACCAGCCGCCGCGCCATGCCGCCTTCGGCCATGATGGCGCCGGCAAGCACGAAAAACGGGATCGCGAGCAGGCTGAACTTGTTGACGCCGGCGGCGAGCTGGATCATCACCGCGTCGAGCGGCAAGTCGATCCACAGTGCGCCGACCAGCGCCGCGAGGCCGAGTGAATAGGCCACCGGCACGCCGATCGTCATCAGCACGAAGAAGCTGCCGAGCAGCACCAGCGCGTCCATCGCGAAGGGTCCCGTTGTGTCAGTGCGAGCCGAAGGCCACCACCTCGCGCTCGGCCTGGGGGCCGGCGACCAGCCGTTCGACGACGAAGACCAGCGTCGCCAGCGCGCCGAGCGGGATCGAAAGGTAGGTCACGCCCACCGGCAGCCACGGCAGCTCGGCGATCGACTGGCCTATCGTCTCCAGGCAAAGGCGCGCGCCGTACCACAGCACGAAGCCGCAGACGACGATCATCAGCAGGTCGACCAGCCTCGCCACCGCGGCACGCCAGGCCGGCGGCAGCCGCTCGGTGAACATCTGGACCGCGATGTGCCCGCCGGCGCGGTAGGCGGCGGCCGCGCCGACGAAGGTGAAGACCATCATCAGCAGGATCGCGATCGGCTCCGGCCACTGCGCGCCGAAGCCGAGCACGTAGCGCATGAAGACACCGGCCGGGATGATCAGCGACATCACGAAGATCGCGATGCCGGCGGCCCAGATGCAGCCGAGATACAGCATGTCGATCGCGCCGGCGAGCCGGTGGCCGCCGGCGCCGCCCGCCGCAACGGCGGGCGGGGCAGGGTTGCTCACTTGACGGCTTCGATGCGTTTCATCAGGTCGGTGAACGCGGCGCCGTACTTGGCCCGCACCTGCGCGGTGGCGTCGAAGAAGGGCTTGTTGTCCATCTCGATGAACTCAACCCCCTCGGCCTTGAGCTTGGCGGTGTAGTCGGCCACCGCCTTGTCCCACAGCGTGCGCTGCTCGAGCTGCGCCTCGCGCGCGGCCTTCTTCACCGCCGCCTGGTCGGCCGGCGTCAGCTTGTCCCAGGCCACCTTCGACATCACCAGGATCTCGGGGATGATCAGGTGGTTGGTCTGCGTGTAGTACTTCGCGCCGGCCTTGAAGTGGTTGGCGGTGTACAGGCTCGGCGGGTTGTTCTCGGCGCCGTCGATGACGCCGGTCTGGATGGCGGTGAAGACCTCGCCGTAGCCCATCGCGATGCCGTTGCCGCCCATCGCGTTCATCGTGTCGACGAAGAGCGGGTTGCCCATCATGCGGATCTTCTGGCCCTTCAGGTCGTCGGGCTTGCGCACCGGCTTCTTCGTGTAGAGGCTGCGCGAGCCGCTGTCCATCCACGCCAGACCGACCATCCGTGCCGGGCTGGCGCTGATCTTGTCGAGCAGCTCCTGGCCGATCGGCCCGTCGATCACCGCGCGCATGTGCGCGACGTTGCGGAACACGAACGGCATGTTGAAAACATTGACCTCGGGCACCACCGGGCCGACGGGGCCGAGCGAGGTGCGCAGGATCTGGATCGCGCCGACCTGCGTTTGCTCGATCATCTCCTTCTCGCCGCCGAGCACGCTGCCCGGGAACATCTGGAACTTGATGCGCCCGTTGGTGGCGGCCTCGAGCTTCTTGCCCATGTTCTCCACCGCCACCACGGTGGGGTAGCCGGCGGGGTGCACGTCGGCGGCCTTCATCACCGTCTGCGCCGCGGCGGGGCTGGCGGCCAGGCCCGCGCTGCAGCCGATGGCCAGCGCGAGAAGCGATCTGCGGATCTTCATGTCGTGATGTCTCCGTGTCTGGAGGGGGAGGGGAGCATCGCGTCAGGCGTCAGGCCGCGGCGGTGCCGTCGTCGAAAGGGCCGATGTCGAGGAACACGCCGCCCTGCAGCCGCGCCGCGGCGCTGCCTTCGGGCGGGTGAACGTGAGCGAGCCGGTCGGCCCAGGGCTCGGAGGAGTCCTGCGGCTGGAAGCCGAGCTTCGCCCAGGCGGCGCCGGTGTCCCACCACCCTCGCGCGTTGCCCGACATGCCGTAAGCGACCAGGAAGCCGACCCCGGGCGCGGTGAGCGAGGCGCGCACCAGTGCCGCCAGGTCGCGATGGCTGATCCACGTGGCCAGGCCGCGCCGGTCGGGTGGCTCGGGCGTGGCGGTGCCGATGCGCAGACAGACCGACTCGACGCCATAACGGTCGAAGTAAAGGCTTGCAAGCCCTTCGCCGAAGAGCTTCGACAGCCCGTAGTAGCCGTCGGGGCGTGGCGGGTCGGCGGGTGAGATGCGCTCCCCTTGCGCATAACAGCCGGTGACATGGTTCGAGCTGGCGAAGACGACGCGTCTCGTCCCCGCCAGGCGCGCCGCCTCGTAGAGGTGGTACAGGCCGCGGATGTTGGCCTGCAGGATGGGCTCGAAAGGCTTCTCGACCGAAACGCCACCCAGGTGCACCACCGCGTCGACACCGCGCAGCAGCCGCTGCACCGCGGCCGCGTCGGCGAGGTCGCAGGGGCGGGTTTCGGTGCCTTCGGCCGGCGCCAGCAGGTCCATTGCCGCCGGCAGGTCGGACAGCAGCAGCCGTTGGCAGTGCGGCCGCAGCGCCGGCGCGAGCACGCGGCCGAGCGTGCCGGCGGCGCCGGTGAGCAGCAGGGTGCCGATCGGCGCGGCGGAAGGCGGGCTGGTCATGGGATGGCAGGAGCGAGATCCGGCGGGATGCCCTGGCTTCTGCGGCCGAGGGTCCGCCCCGAGGTCATTTCGGGACGCCCTTCATAGAATATCGAAACATCGTTCCAAATCAGCTAGGGGAATCCATGGCCCGGCCGCTGCGGGTGGTTTCGTTCGGCGAGTGCATGCTCGAGTTGCAGGGCGAAGCCTTCGGGACGATGCGGCAGACCTTTGGCGGCGACACGCTGAACACCGCCGTCTACCTGGCCCGCTGCGCGGCGGGTGCGCTGCAGGTGGAGTACGCCACCGCGCTCGGCGACGATGCGCTCAGCCAGGGCATGGTCGACCGTTGGCAAGCCGAGGACGTGGGCACCTCGCTCGTGCGACGCCTGCCCGGCCGCCTGCCCGGGCTCTACCTGATCGAGGTCGATGCCGGCGGCGAGCGCCGATTCAGCTACTGGCGCCGCGAGGCGGCTGCGCGCGACTACTTCGACACCGCCGCTGGCGAGACACCGCTCGAGCGTGAGGCCGACCGCATCGACGCGCTGTACTGCAGCGGCATCAGCCTCGCGATCCTGCCCGCCGCCGGGCGGGCACGGCTGCTCGCGCTGGCGCAGCGGCTGCACCAGCGAGGCGCCACGGTGGCCTTCGACAACAACTACCGAGCGCGCCTTTGGCCCGATGCCGACGTCGCGCGCGCCGCCTTCGACGGCATGCTGGCACACACCGACATCGCGCTGATGACGCTCGACGACGAGATCGCGCTGCGCGGCGAAGCCGATGCCGCGAAGGCGCTCGAGCGCACGCTCGCGCTGCCCTGCCGCGAGGTGGTGGTGAAGCGTGGTGCCGCGGCCACCGTCGTGCGAGTCGGCGGCCATGCGCCGCTTCAGGTGCCGACCGAGGCCGTGCCGCAGGTGGTGGACACCACGGCAGCCGGGGACTCGTTCGCGGGGGCCTATCTCGCCGCCCGCCTTGCCGGTGCGAGCGCGACCGAAGCGGCGCACGCCGGCAACCGGCTGGCGGCGAAGGTGGTGCAGTTCAGGGGAGCGTTGATGCCGCGGGAGGCGATGGTTTGAGTCGAGCCTGCAGCCCGCAGCTCTTCACTGCCCGCCTCTCGAGTTGATCCGGCTCCGCCGGGCAACTTGAACCCCCCGCGGGGGCGGGCCGGGCTGGCCCGGCCCTCGGGGTGCTCACTGGACCTGGATGCGTGCCAGGTGGTCGATCAGCGAGACGATCCGCCCGCGAACGTACCACTCGGCCTGGGAAGCCATCTCCGGGTACCGCATCGACTGGGAACGGAAGGTGGCACCCCAGACGGGCATCTCGCGCGTGCCGTGCAGCCCGGTCAGCTTCGAGTTGCGGCCGTCGATCGTCTCCCACACCAGCTGGGTCGGGAACGCGCCGCCGTGGCGTCGCGAGAGCGTCGTCAGATCGGACGGCGCCTTGGTCAGGAACGGACGCATCGCACCGTCGCCCTTGCCGCCGACGCCGTGGCAGCTTGCGCAGTGGGCTTCGTAGTCAACCCGGCCGATGTCCGCAGTGGTCGCCTGTGCCGACGACAGGCTGGCAGCCAGCAGCATCGCCGAGCCGATACCGAGCGCGCGACAGGTGGTGAACATGACTCCTCCGTGTGCCGCCCGCCACCTCATGGGCCAGGTTGCCTTGCCGGGCGGATACAAGACACCTGGCCCTGTATGCCGAGCATGTTCCGCCGAATGGAGCGCGGGGGCCTGATCTGCCGCAAAGGCTGGGGAGCATCGCGGCGCCCTGGGGGAAACGGGCGCCTTGACTCGGCCTCGTGGCCGGTGGCGTCGCGCGTGATCGTGCTCCAGCAGAGCAACCCTCAGCGGCGCAGCCGCCGCCCGATGGCGCGCACCGGCGCGGTCAGCCGCCACGACGTGCTGGCGTGCAGGTTCGCCACCTCGCGCTGCGCACGCTCGGCCGCGTCGCGGCATGCCTGGAGTTCGCTCGCGAGCCTTGCGCTCGCCTGTTCGTGCACCGCGGCCTGCGCTTCGGCGGCCACCCGCGCGGCCCGCAGCGCTGCACATTCCTGCTCGTGTACCGCCTGCAGGGCGGCACGCTCCTGCCCGTGCAGCGTTTGCAGCGCGGCGTTCTCCGCGGCCCGAGAGGCCAGCCGGTGCTCGGCGGCGAGCTGGTTCGCGAGCGCGTCGGCGAGCAGCGCCAGGTAGCGATCCTGCCGGTCGGCGTCGAGCGGCTCGCGGCCGTCGTCGCCGGCATCGAACCCGGCGGGCGTCAGCGCCGAGTCGTCCTTCGTGGCAAGAAAGCCGACCAGGTAGCTCTGCTGCGCAGGCGACGCGATCTGCTCGTGGACCCGGTGGATGACCTGTCGCAGCTCCGGCGCCATCCCTTCCACATGCGCGATGAAGCGCGCACCGAGGTCGGCGCCGTGGTACGCCTTGCCGAGATAACGCAGCCCGGCTGCCTCGATCGCAGCCCGGTAGTCGGCTGCCGCCTTCTCGTCGCCAAAGGGCCAGCGGCCGAGCGACGCACCCTGCACGCGCCACACCCAGTACCAGTAGCAGTCGCGGTTGGGCACCAGCACCAGCACATGGCGCCGCGAGCGCTGCGCCATGCCGCGCAGGAACGCCACCTGGCGGCCGAACCCGTAATGTTCGAGGACACCGGAGTTGAAGACGAGATCGTGTTCCGGCGGCTTGTCCGCCGTCGGCGTTGCCAGCACATCGCCGATCTCGAAGGTGGCGGCGACACCTTCGCCGTCGAACAGCCGCCGCGCGTGCGCCAGGGCGGCTTCCGAAAAATCCATCAGCGTCGTGCGATGGCCGAGCCTTGCGATCGACAGGCTGTGCAGGCCACTGCCGCAACCGGCCTCGAGGACCGTCCCGCCCGCCGGCAGCAGACACGAAACCGACTCGGCGAAGCGGCCGTAGAAGGCTTGCAGTGCGGGATCGCTGGGTTGGGACGGCAGGTCTGCGTAGTAGGCATCCCACTTTTGTTGTTCGGCACTGTCGACTTCGTCGTTCATCGCAAGCCGAGTCTATTCGCCAGCGAACACCTCGCCGCAACCGCGATGCCCAGGGTCAGCGGGTCGGCGGTTGGCGGTTCAGGTACTCGGCGAGGAAGGGTTCGGGTGGGTTCTGGCCTGCACCGCCGATCGGCGCAGTGTCGACGCCGGCATCGGCCAGACGCTGCACGAAGTCGCCGCGGTTGAACTGCGCAGGGCGGTAGGCCGGCGAGCGGGGGTCGGCCTGCCACGGCGCCCAGGGTGCACCGTGGTCGAGGTGCGCGCCGAGATCACTCCGCAGCACCACCATCTTGCCCACCGCTTCCAGCGACGCCAGCGGCAGCGTGTTCGCGTCGGAGCGGCTATTGGTGATGTCGATGCGGCACTCGGCGCCGCGCTCGCGGTAGGGGCTGCAGCGAGCGCCGACGAACCATTGGCGGGCCAGCGCTACGGTGCCGGCCGGTGCGCCAGGCGCGGGGTCGGCGGTGAAGCGGCAGCGTTCGAAGACCAAGCCGTAGGGCACGTGGACCGACGTGCTCGGCGCCGCCACCCAGCCGCCCGCGAGGCCGCGGCGGTGGCCGACCCAGCGCAGCTCCGACTCGAGAAAGTAAGCCGTCCCGGCGCCGAAGATGAAGTCGACATCACCTTCGACCAGGCTCCGGTGGACGAAGCTGCGCGCGATGTGGTCGCCGCCGCGGCTCTTCAGGTACAGCGTGTCCTGCCAGCCGGTCAGGTGCACCTGCTCGAGGTGCACGCGGTCGGCGCCTTCGGACTTGAAGGCCACCGCCTGGTGCGAGCGGCCGCTGCGGCGGCGGTCCTCGGCCGGGTCGTAGGCGTTGGCGACGGTGACGTTGCGCGCCTGGAAGCCGTCGTTCGAGACCGAGACCACCGCGCTGCAGTTGGTGCCGATCTGCGGCGCGCTGCCGATGCAGCGGCGGTGAATGGCGGTGATGTCGGCGTGCATGCCGGCCGCTTCGTACACCGGGCCGACTTCGGCCTCGTAGCGCTCGCGCGGTGTGCCGGCGCTCAGGGCGTACTCGATGCGAACCGCCTGCGGTGCCGTGCCCAGCCCCCACAGCGTGATCGGCTTCGGCGTGGCCGGGACGATCAGCGTCTCGACATAACGGCCGGGGGCGATGCCGATGGTCACCCGCGGTGCCGCGGCGTGCACGCCGGCCAGCACATCGTGGTGGGCGCGGTTCACCGCCGCCTGCACGGTGGCAAAGCGCGTGCGGCCGTCGGCCTGTACCGGGTCGACACGGTAGTGCAGCGCCGGCGGTCGGTCGGCCTGGATGGTGCGGTCGGCGAGCGGGTTCCAGCCGTCGTGCACCGGCGCACGGCCGCGGCCGCCGCGGGCGAGCACCGGGCCGATGGCATAGCGTGCGGCGGAGGCCGCGTCGAGCTGCGGGCGCGTCGGCGTGGAGGGGATCCGGGGCTCGGGTCCCTCCAACGGAGCCGTCGTGCACGCGGCGAGCACCCACGCGGCCACCACGGCGTGCAGCACGCGCATGCCGGCGCACCCGGTCAGAGGTCAACCAGGAAGAGCCCCGGTTCACGCTCCTTGTCGCAGCTGAAGAGCACCTGCTTCTCGTCGGGCGAGAAGCTGGGGTGCGGGTGCGTCACCTGGCGGTCGCCCTTGTAGACGCCCCACGAGCTGTCGTGCCGCGCGATGGCCCTGGAGGTGCCGGCCTTCAGGTCGAAGACATGCAGGTAGGGGTCGCTGGCGATCTTGTGGCCCGAGGTGTCGTTGACATCGACCGGCGTTCCGCTGCCGTCGCCGACGATCAGCGTGCCGTGGTGGTTGCTCATCAGGTGGCTGCAGGGCGGCATCACGGTCAGCGGCCGGTCTTGCAGCGAGACGGGGTCGAGGGCGCGGATCCAGCGTTCCTTCTGCCCCTTGAAGTACGAGACGTAGACCATCGCCGACCCGTCGGGCACCCAGAACTCGTGCGTGCAGCTCTCGCCTTCGGCGTGCACCTTGCCGCAGCGCAGGTTGCGGCCGTCTTCGTCGATGAACCACATGCGCGCGTCGATCAGGTCGTGGTTGCCTTCGTGGCAGAAGGCCACCGTGTGGTCGTCGAAAGGCCGGTACTGCGGGTGGCCGAGCCAGAGCTTCTCTTCGTGGATGGTGGTGCGCTCGCCGGTCGCGAGGTCGATGCGGATCAGCCGGCACAGCGGCTTGGCGAAGTACATCTCGCGGAACTTCTGCCAGTCGGTGAGCGGGAACCAGTCGCGCTCGGCGATCTCGATGCCGACCATCTTCGTGCAAGCGCTGTTGGCCACCCAGGTGCCGTAGCCGACCCAGCCGTCGGGCACCACATAGGCCACCTCCTCGGCCAGCGTCGCCAGGTCGAGCCGGATCAGCCGGCGCTTGGCGCGCACGAAGTAGAGGTGCTTGTCGTCGGGGCTCAAGAAGCCGCCGAAGGTGTTCTCGTCCGGCTGGTCGGTGAGCTGCAGACACTCGCCGCTGTGCAGGTCGAGCAGGTGGTAGTTCCAGTCGGTGGACGGCCCGAACTCACCGCCGAAGACGAGCTTGTGCCCGTCGTTCGTGAAGCACTTCTGATAGAAGTAGTTGCGGTGGCAGGTGACGTCGGGCGGCGTGAGCCGCGTCACCGTGGCGCCGGTGTCGGGATCCTGTGCGCGCTGGAAGCGCAGCTGGCGGACGGTGGCTTTCATTTCATCCTCGCGAGCAGGGCGTTGCCGTCGTCGAGCAGCCGCCGCGCGGCGTCGTCGACAGAGATGCGGTCGTACGAGACGAGTTCGAACACCTCGCGCAGGAAACGGCGCATGCGTGCGTCCTCGAAACGGGGTGAAGGCAGGTCGATGCGGCCGGCGTCGCGCTGCGCCTTGATCTGGCGGAAGGCCTTGTCCTCGAGCGGCGCGATCAGCTTCTCGCCTTGGAGCACGCGGTAGGCGCTCTGCGCCGCGGCGACGCCGCGGGTCACGCTCAGGATGCGCGCCGCCTCGGGGTCGGTGAGCAGGAAGTCGACGAACCTCGCCGCCGCCTCGCCGTTCTTCGTGCGCTTGCTCACCGCAAAGAGCATCGTCGGCCGGCCCCACATGCCGCTGTTGCGCGCGTCGGGCAGGGTCAGGAAGGGGCCGACGTCGAGCTCCTGGTTCTTGTCGAGCGTGGCGGCGCGCAGGCGGATCACGGTGTCCCAGGTGAAGTTGCCGGCCCAGTTGCCGTTCACCCACTCGCTTTGCTGCTCGACCGGCTTCTCGGGCCCGCCCATGCTGGCGCGCAGCTTGAGCGGCGTCACCGCGCCGGCGGCGGGGAAGCGGTGGTACGCGCGCACCCAGTCGCGCAGCGCCTCGAGGTCCATCGCCACGCGCGGCTCGGCGGGGTGCACGTACTGCACGCCGTGCCTCTGGTGCGCCCAGGCCTGCGCCAGCATCAGCAGGTCGACCGGTTCGCCGTCCATCGGAAAGGCGCGCGGCCCGAGCCGCTGCTTGAACAGCGCCCCGGCGGCGACGAACTCCTCCCAGCTCTTCGGCAGCGCGAGGCCGGCACGCGCCCAGCTCGCCTTGTTCCACAGGAAGATGCGCGCGGTGTACGACGTGGGCAGCCCGTTGAGCTTGCCGCCGACGGTGCACAGCTTCAGGTCGGACTCATGGAACTCGGGCAGTCTGATCGCGTCGCGGTGGCGAAAGAGGTCGTAGAAGCCGTCGCCGTGGCGGCTGTAGCTGGCCAGCGACGCCCACAGGATCTGCATCACGTCGGGCTCGGTGCGGCCGACCATCTGCGTCGTCAGCTTCTCGATGTAGCCGTTGTAGCCGCCGTATTCGGCCTTGACCTTGATGCCCGGGTGGCGCGCCTCGAAGGCGGCGATGGCGGCCAGCGTGCGCTTGTGGCGGTCGCTGCCGCCCCACCAGGAGAAGCGCAGCACGGTCGCCTGGCCGCGCGCCGGCAGTGCCAGCGTCGCGGCGGCCGCGGCGCCGGCGACGCGGAGCAGGTTGCGCCGCTTGATGCCCGCGGCAGGTGCTCGCCGCGTCATCGTTGCAGCAGGCGCTCGCCGCTGGCGGCATCGAACAGGTGGCACGCGGGCATCAGCAGGTGGAAGGTGTGCGCGTCGCCGCGCGACTTGGCGGCCAGCTCGCCGAGCGCATCGGCGGCGACACGGCCGGTGAACGGCGCACCGCCGATCTCGGCGTGAACGAAGACCTCGCTGCCCATGTTCTCCATGAAGCGCAGCGTGCCCGGCACCGGCGTGGCGTCGGCGCGCAGCGGCAGCGCCGCGACATGCTCCGGCCGAAGCCCGAGCTTGACCCGGCCGGCACCGTGCACACGCAGTGCCGCCGCCTTGGCCTCCGGCAGCGGCAGTGCCAGGCCGCCGATTCGCAGCGCGCCGGCGCCGGCGTCGACCTCCACCTCATGCAGGTTCATCTCCGGGCTGCCGATGAAGCCGGCGACGAAGACGTTGGCCGGCTGCTCGTACAGCACACCGGGCTTGTCCACCTGCTGGATGGTCCCTTCCTTCAGCACGCAGATGCGCTCGCCCATCGTCATCGCCTCCACCTGGTCGTGGGTGACGTAGATCACCGTCGACGGGTGGCCGCTGGCGCGCAGTGTCTGGTGCAGCTCGGTCAGCCGCACACGCATCGATGCGCGCAGCTTGGCGTCCAGGTTCGACAGCGGCTCGTCGAACAGGAACACACCCGGGCGCTTGACGATCGCACGGCCCACCGCGACCCGCTGCGCCTGGCCGCCCGAAAGCTGCTTCGGGTAGCGGTCGAGCAGGTGCTCCATCTCGAGCAGCTTGGCTGCGTCGCGAACGCGCTTCTCGATCTCGGGCTTGGGCGTGCCGGCGAGCTTGAGGCCGAAGGCCAGGTTGTCCCACACCTTCATGTGCGGGTAGAGCGCGTAGTTCTGGAACACCATCGCGATGCCACGCGCCTTGGCCGGCAGCTCGTTGACACGTTGTTCGCCGATGTGCAAGTCGCCGCCGGTAATGCTCTCGAGCCCGGCGATCATCCGCAGCAGCGTGCTCTTCGCGCAGCCCGAAGGGCCGACAAAAACCATGAACTCGCCGTCGTTGACCTGCAGGTCGACGCCGTGCACGGCCTTGAAGCCGTTGGGGTAGACCTTCTCGATCTTGGACAGGCTCAGTTGCGCCATGGGTTCGTCGTCTTTCGGCGCGTTGCGGTCGTTGAGGGCGGGCTCTGCACCTCGCCGCCCCTGCGGCAGGGTGGTGGCGTCGCCTGCGTTCTCCGGTCGCCGCTCGCGGGGATGCGACTTCTACCTCGCGCAGTTTCCTCTTCAACACCCGCGTGCCCCGTCACCCGCGGTGGCAACCGCGAATCCTCCCTGCGCCCGCAGGCGCCACCACCACCCTGCGACCACCACCGCGGCGCCCCACTTCGTGGCGCGCCACCTATGGAGCCGGGCAGGTGGCTCGGGGGTGCGGGCGCAGGGAGGATTCGCGGTCGCGGCTTGGCTGACGCGCCGCTGCGGTGTTGACGAGGAGACCATGCCGGGCAGAAGTCGCATCCCCGCGAGTGGCGACCGGAGAACGCGCCGCCGGGCCGCCTGCCCCGCAGACGGCGGTCGGGTGCGGGGCCTTGGCCTGCAGCGGCACCGCCGAAGGTCGGCAACGCGCCGCAATCGGTCTCTCTTTCCACCACTCTCACCCCTTGATCCCGCTCGACGCCGCACCCTCGACGAAATGCTTCTGCGCCGCGAAGAAGACCAGCACCGACGGGATCAGCGCGACCACCGAGATCGCGATCGCGCTCGACCACTCGACTTCCTCGGTGGCGCCGATGCTCATCTTCAGCGCCAGCGACACCGGGTACTTCTCGACCGAGCTGAGGTAGATCAGCGGGCCCATGAAGTCGTTCATCGTCCAGATGAACTGGAAGACGATCACCGAGACGATCGCCGGCTTGAGCAGCGGCACGATCACGTACAGCAGCAGCTGCAGCGGGTTGCAGCCGTCGATCATCGCCGCCTCTTCCATGTCGCGCGGGATGCCGCGCAGGAACTGCACCAGCATGAAGACGAAGAAGGTGTCGGTGGCGAAGGCCGAGGGCACGATGATCGGCCAGTAAGTGTCGAGCCAGCCGAACTCGCGGAACATCAGGTACTGCGGGATGCGCAGGATGATGTGCGGCAGCATGATCGTCGACACCATCACCGCGAACAGCAGCTTGCGGCCCGGGAACTCGAAGCGTGCGAAGGCGTAGGCCACCAGCACACAGCTGATCACGGTGACGATGATGCGCGGGACGATGATCAGGAAGGAGTTTAGGAAGTAGGTCGCGAAGGTGTATTCCGAGCTCGTCTTCCAGCCCTTGGCGTAGCCGGAGAAGTCGAGCTGGCTCGGCACGATGCCGATGCCGCCGAAGATCTCGGCGTTGGTCTTGAACGACGCGCCCACCAGCCACAGGATGGGGTAGAGCATCAGCAGCCCGACCGCCGCCAGCGCCAGGTAGCGCAGTGCCCGCTGGGCGCGCTCGGCTTCGGGCGTCACTTGCGGCCCTCCTTCTCGCCGGCGTAGAAGACCCAGTACTTGCTGCTCCAGAAGCTGAGCCCGGCGAGCGCCGCGATCAACGCGAACAGCACCCACGACAGCGCCGCGCCGTAGCCGAGGTTGAAGTAGCGGAAGCACTCCTCGTAGATGTAGAGCGACAGCAGGTAGGTGCTGTGCAGAGGCCCGCCCTCGGTGACCGCGTAGGCGCTGTTGAACTCCTGGAAGGCGTGCACCAGCTGCATGATCAGGTTGAAGAAGATCACCGGCGTGATCAGCGGCACCGTGATGCGCGTGAACTGCTGCCAGCGGCTGGCGCCGTCGATCTCGGCCGCCTCGTACAGCGATTGCGGCACCCCCTGCAGCGCGGCGAGGAAAATCACCATCGACGAGCCGAACTGCCACATGAACAGCGTGACGATGGTCCAGATGCTGTAGTGCTCGTCGGCCAGCCAGGCCACCGGCTCGAGGCCGAGCTTGACGAGGATGCCGTTGACCAGCCCGTGCTGCGAGAAGACGAAGCGCCACAGCACCGCCACCGCGATCGATCCGCCGAGGATCGACGGCAGGTAGAACGCGGCGCGGAAGAAGTTGATGCCGCGCAGCTTGAAGTTCAGCACATGGGCGACGAAGAGCGCGAAGCCCACACGCAACGGCACCGCCAGCAGCACGAAGACCAGCGTGACGCCGAGCGATCGCGCGAACAGCCGGTCCTTGGTCGCCAGCTCGACGTAGTTGTCCGCGCCGACGAACTCCGGCGGGCTGAAGACGTCGTACTGCGTGAAGCTGAGCGCGAAGCTCATCACGAACGGGAAGAGCTTGAACCCGAGCACGCCCAGCACGAAGGGCAGCACGAACAGCCACCCGATCCGTCTGCTCTCGTACACGTCCGGTCGGCGCCGATTAGCAGGAAGGATCCCGATCCGGGTCCCCCGGTCGGGATCGCTCCCCCGCGGGGGGACCGGCCCGCAGGGCCGTAGGGGGCGAAATCATCGGGCCAACCAGCCGCCGTCGACGGCGACGGTGTAGCCGTTGACGTAGTCCGACGCCCTCGAGGCCAGGAACACCACCGGGCCTGCCAGGTCGTCCGGCAGGCCCCAGCGGCCGGCCGGGATGCGTTCGAGGATGGCCAGGTTGCGCGCCTCGTCGGCACGCAGCGCTGCGGTGTTGTTGGTGGCCATGTAGCCGGGTGCGATGGCGTTGACGTTGATGCCGTGCGCCGCCCACTCGTTGGCCATCAGCCGCGTGATGCCGACCACGCCGCTCTTCGCGGCGGTGTACGAAGGCACACGCACGCCGCCCTGGAACGAAAGCATCGACGCCACGTTGACGATCTTGCCGCCGCTCTTCTGCGCCAGGAACTGGCGCGCCGCGGCCTGCGAGAAGAAGAAGACCGACTTCAGGTTGACGTTGACGACGTCGTCCCAGTCCTTCTCGGTGAACTTGATGGCGTCCTCTCGGCGGATGATGCCGGCGTTGTTGACCAGGATGTCGACGTGGCCGGCGAAGCCCACCGCCTGGCGCATCAGGCCGTCGATGCAGCCGGTGTCGGCGAGGTCGCCGCGCAGGTCGAGGAAACGTCGGCCGAGCGCGCCGATGGCCTCGATCGTGCCGCGCGGCTCGCGCTGGTTGACGCCGACGATGTCGGCCCCCGCCTGCGCCAGCGCCACCGCCATGCCCTGGCCGAGGCCGGTGTTGCAGCCGGTGACGATGGCCACCTTGCCGTCGAGCCTGAAGTCGTCGAGCACCATGCTGCGGTCCCTGTGGTGTCTGGGCAGCGTGGGGCGCTCAGCGCAGGGCGGTCATCGGCACATGGTCCATGTCGGGGAACACCTGGTTCTCGCCGACCATGCCCCAGATGAAGGTGTAGGCCTGGGTGCCGACGCCGCTGTGCATCGACCAGCTGGGGTTGATCACCGCCTGCTCGTTGCGAACGACGACATGGCGCGTTTCGGTCGGCTCGCCCATCAGGTGGAAGACCACCGCGTCGGGGTTCATGTCGAAGTAGAAGTAGACCTCCATGCGGCGGTCGTGCGTGTGGCAGGGCATCGTGTTCCACAGGCTGCCGGGCTCGAGCTGCGTCATGCCCATCAGCAGCTGGCAGGTGGGCAGCACCGCCGGCACCATGAACTTGTGGATCGTGCGGCGGTTGCTGGTCTTCGCGTCGCCCAGCGTCTCCGGGCTGGCCTCGGCGAGCGTGATCTTCTTGTTCGGGTAGTGCGTGTGTGCCGGCGCGCAGTTGAAGTACAGCTTCGCGGGCTTTGCGGGGTCGAGGCTGCGGAACGAGAGTTCCTTCGCGCCCTGGCCGACATACAGCGCCTCGCGCGCGCCGACCTCGTAGCGCTTGCCGTCGACCTCGACCAGCGCATCGCCGCCGATGTTGATCAGCCCGAGTTCACGCCGCTGCAGGAAGAAGTCGGTGCCGGTGTGTTTGCCGAGCTCGGGCGCGAAGCGAACCGCGTCGGCCACCGGCAGGATGCCGCCGACGATGATGCGGTCGATCTGGCTGTAGGTCAGCGTCGCCTGGTCGGGCTGGAACAGGTTCTCCACCAGGAAGTGGCGGCGCAGCCCGGCGGTGTCGAGCGTCTTGGCGTGTTCGCTGTGCACGGGTTGGCGGATCTGCATCGTGGGCTCCGGAACGGGGGCGTTGTCGCGGCCGCGACAACGTGGGGTTGGGGCGATCGGGACTTTCCCGGAAACGTTGTTCTAGTGGTTTGAACCGACGTTTCAAAATCGATTCGCGCCGCTATAGTACCTGCAAACGGATGCTTCACAAGGGCCTGCCGACTGCGGTCTAACCCGCATGCGGCCGGCGCTGGAAGGAGACTCGATGACGCTGTTCCATGTCAACGACGAGGTGCCCTGGACCGAGCTCGGCGACGGCATCCGCCGCAAGATCGTCGGCCACACGCCGGAGCTGATGTCGGTGCTGGTGCAGTTCGACCGCGGCGCGGTCGGCACCCCGCATGCGCACGACGCTCATGACCAGATTGCCTACGTCGTCAGCGGCTCTTTCGAGGCCACCGTCGAAGGTGTCAAGCGCGTGCTGAAGGCGGGCGACGCCTTCATCGCCGCCCGGAACCACATGCACGGCGTGGTCGCGCTCGAGCAAGGCAGCACGCTGCTCGACCAGTTCTCGCCGCACCGCGCCGACTACCTCTAGAAGCGATCGACCCACCACCCAAGGAGGGCGCCGGGCACTGCAGCCCACAACGCCCGTCCGCACCGGGGCCCTGACGGCGCCGGGCAGGCCCGAAGACTCAACGGAGACAGCACAAATGACCCATCCCCGCACCGCACGGCCGCCTCTGCTCGCCGCCACCGCGATCACCCTCGCCATCGTGTCGTTGTGCCAGGAGGTGCAGGCGCAGCAGGGTGACCGCGTCGAGATCACCGGCTCGATCATCCGCCGCAGCGTTTCCGACGAGACCGCGCTGCCGGTGACGACGATCCGCGCCGAGGAGCTCGACCTGCGCGGCCACACCGAGCTGAAGGACCTGATGCTCGAGCTGCCGCAGGCCAACTCGCTCGGCAGCTTTGCCGGCACCGCGGGGCCGGTGATCAGCCTGCGCGGCCTCGGCCCGATGCGCTCGCTGACGCTGCTCAACGGTCGCCGGCTCGCGAAGGAGCCGCTGACCAACCAGTACACCAGCCTGTCGGTGATTCCGCGGATGGCGCTCGAGCGCACCGAGATCCTGCGCGACGGCGCGTCGTCGGCCTACGGCTCCGACGCGATCGGCGGCGTGCAGGCGTTCTACACGATGCGCAGCTACGAAGGCTTGAAGGTCAAGCTCGAAGGCCTGCTGCCCGAGAAGAGCGGCGGCGGCGACGAGCAGAGCTTCGGCATCGCCTTCGGCCGCGGCAACCTGGCCAAGGACGGCTGGAACGCCTACGTCGCGGCCGAGGTGCAGACGCGCGACGCGCTGCTTCGCTCCGACCGGCCGGAGCTGACCAGCCGCGAAACCAACCAGCAGATGGGGATCACCGTCGGGCAGGGCGGCAACGCGTCGCCGGGCAACTTCACCGACCCCACGCACCCGACCACGTCGCAGCGCACGATCCGCCACAACCCGTACTTCTCGGCCGGCTGCATCCCAGGGCGCTCGATCCCGAGCACCTCCGGCGGCCGGCAGACCTGCTTCCTCGACACCGACCAGTACCTCTCGTACGGCAACGGCAACGACATCACGACGCTGTTCGCGAAGGGCACGCTCTCGCTCGGCACCGACCACCAGCTGTTCGCCGAGTACAACCTCGGCAAGTACACCGTCACGCAGTACAACAACCCGATCCCGGTGACGGTGCGGCTGACCAGCAGCCACCCGTACTACCCCGGCAACGGCCTCGTGCCGGCGGTGCCCGGGGTCAACACCGGCGGCCGGCCGGTCGACGTGCTGTGGAGCGTCGACGACCTCGGCCCGCGGATCCGTGAAGACCGGCACACCAACCAGCGGCTGGTGCTCGGCGCCGAAGGGCGATTCGGAGGCTGGGAGTACCGCGCCGGCATCAATGCCGGGCGCTCCGAGCGCGACACGGGCTCCGGTGCCGGCTGGACGACGATCACCGGCATCGCGACCGTGCAGGGCACCGCGACGACGCTCTTCCTCGACCCGCGGCTCAATCCCTTCGGCGTGCAGACCGCCGAGGGGCTGGCGCTGCTGCAGTCGCGCCAGATCCAGCGCACCTTCCGGCTGCACGAGGCCAGCAACGACAGCGTCGACCTGACGGTGACGCGCGAGCTGACCAACCTCGCCGGCGGGCCCCTGACGCTGGCGGTCGGCGCCGAGGCGCGGCGGGACGGGTGGCACGCGGTCGGGCTGGCGGTCAACGACGGGCTGGCGTCGCTGAACGGCCTGACCGATCTGCTCGGCGGCGACGGGCAGGCCACCGGCGCACGCTCGACCACCGAGAACAAGATCACCCGTGACATCTCGTCGGCCTTCGCCGAAATCGACGCGCCGATCACCAAGACACTGACGCTCAACGCCTCGGTGCGGGTCGACAACTACGACGATCTCGGCGAGACCACCACCAACCCGAAGATCGCGCTGCGCTGGCAGCCGATGAAGCAGCTCGTCGTGCGCGGCTCGGCCAACACCGGCTTCCGCGCGCCGTCGATCCCCGAGATCTACACGAAGGAGACCGAGCGCACGCTGATCCCGACCTTCGACGACCCGGTGCTGTGCCCCACCGTCAACGGCGTGCGCACCCCGCGTGCGGGCTACACCACCGAGCAGGTGTGCCAGCTGACCAACCGCTTCCAGATCACGAAGGTGCCGAGCAACAGCGGTGTCCAGGCGGAGACCTCGAAGAGCTTCACCTTCGGCATCGCCGCCGACCCGGTGAAGAACCTCTCGGTCACGGTCGACTACTGGAAGACGCAGATCGACGACGTCATCGGCAACCGGGCGATCGACTTCATGCTCGCCAATCACACCATCTACACCGACAAGTTCCTGCGCGAGGCCGACGGAACGCTGGCGATCAACGCGGTGTTCAACCCGCCGAGCAACGTCGGCTCGCTGCGCGGCGAGGGCATCGACGTCAGCGTCAAGTACACCGGCGACAACACCGCCGCCGGCCGCTTCAGCGGCGGCATCGACATCGCCTACCTGCTGAAGTGGGACGCGAAGAGCGAGGGCGTCAACAACGGCAACTGGGTGTCGGCGATCGGCTACTACAACGACGTCGTCCCGGTGAACCCGAACGCCGGCCTGTCGAACGCCACCCGCGGCTTCAACAACCGCTGGCGGCACACCGCGTACGTCGGCTGGCAGCAGGGGGCGTGGAAGGCCCAGCTCTCGCAGCGCTACCAGAGCAAGTTCCGCGACCAGAACTCGGCCGGCGCCACCGGTGCCGGCACTTCGGGCCCGCGCGACGTGGCCAAGTACGAGCAGTACAACCTGGTTGTCGAGTGGTCCGGCTTCAAAGGCTTGAAGCTCAGCGGCGCTGTCTTCAACCTCTTCGACCGCAACCCGCCGCAGACCAACCACACCGGCTACCGCGGCTACCTGACGAGTTCGGTCGACGTGCTCGGCCGCGCCTACCGGCTGACCGCGCAGTACACCTTCTGGTGACGTGAGCGCCGCTGGGCCGGGCAAGGCCGGCCGCTCCCCGGGCGGATCGATCGACTTGGCGGGGCCTCGTTCGCTCATGGCCGGGTCCCGGAGGGCCGCGGTGCTCGCGGCGATCACCGGCGCGCTGCTCGGCGCCTGCGGCTCACCGCCGCCGCCGGTGCGGCCTGCGGTGCCACCTTTGGCGCCCGCGCCGGCGCCGGCGGCGCGCGGCGACACCTCGCTGCCGGCACCGCAGCCGCTCGCCTTCCCGGGTGCCGAAGGCGCGGGGCGGTACTCGCGCGGCGGCCGCGGCGGCCGTGTCTTCACCGTCACCCATCTCGGCGACGCCGGTGCAGGGTCGCTGCGGGCGGCGATCGAGGCCGATGGGCCGCGGGTCGTCGTCTTCGCGGTCGGCGGCACGATCACGCTTTCGAAGCCGTTGATCGTCCGGCATGGCCGTCTGACGATCGCGGGCCAGACCGCCCCCGGCGATGGCATCACGCTGCGCGGCTACCCGTTCGAGGTGGCGGCCGACGATGTCGTCGTGCGCTACATCCGTTCGCGAATGGGTGACGAGAACCGTTTCGATGGCGACGCGGTCGGCATCGTCGCCGGGCGGCGCATCGTGATCGACCATGTCTCGGCCAGCTGGTCCACCGACGAGGCACTGTCGGTCAGCGCGCGCTTCGACAGGCCCGAGCGCAGCTTCGACGAGGTGACGGTGCAGTGGTGCCTGATCGCCGAGTCGCTGAACCGCAGCAACGCGAAGGCACCGCAACCGCATGGCTTCGGCACGCTGCTGCGCGCGAGCGATGGCGCGCGCGTGACCTTCCACCACAACCTGTGGGCGCACCACCTCGACCGCATGCCGCGGCCCGGCAACTGGCACAAGCCGGCGCGAGACCCGGTCGGCGGCCGTTACGACTTCCGCAACAACGTCTTCTACGACTGGGGCCGCGACCGCGCCGGCTACAACCTCGACCGCGACACGCGCTCGAGCTACAACTTCGTCGCCAACGCCTATCTCGAAGGGCCGTCGTCGCGCGGTGCCTACGCCTTCGAGGAAAGCAGCACCGAGGCACGGGCCTACTTCGAGGCCAACACGATGAACGGCCGCCTGCCGGCCGACCCCTGGAACCTGGTGAGGCCGCACCTGGAGCACCTGCCGCAGGGGCTGCCGGCGGGCTACAGGCTGCCGCTGCCGCTCGAGATCGGCCCGGTGCGAACCGACACCCCGGTGGCCACAAGGGCCCGCGTGCTGGCGCTCGCCGGCGCGGCGCTCAAGCGCGACGCGGTCGACGAGCGCATCGTCGAGAACGTCCGCCAGCGCCGCGGCGGCTTGATCGACAGCCAGTCGCAGGTCGGCGGCTGGCCGGTGCTGGCCTCGGGGACGGCGCCGGTGGACAGCGACGGCGATGGCCTGCCCGACGAGTGGGAGCGCCGCCGTGGTTTGAACCCGTCGGATGCCGCCGACGGCGCACGCATCGACCCGAAGACCGGCCTCACGCCGCTCGACGACCATCTCGCCGAACTGGCGTCGCCGATCTCTTTCGCGCAGAGCTCGCCGCTGCCCGAGACCACGGTGCACCCGGCGCTGCACCTGGCGGGCGACTCGACGATGGCCGACAAGGCCGACGCCACCTTCCCCGAGCGTGGCTGGGGCCAGCTGCTGCGTGCGCAGATGCGCGACCCGTCTCGCCTGGTGAACCACGCCGCCAACGGCCGCAGCAGCCGCAGCTTCCGCGCCGAGGGGCGCTGGGAGCATCTGCTCGGCCAGCTGGCACCGGGCGACCACGTGCTGATCCAGTTCGGCCACAACGACCAGTGGCGCGACCGCCCGTGGCGCTATGTCGACCTCGACGGCTACCGCGCGCTGCTGCGGCGCTACGTGGCCGAGGTGCGCGAGCGGGGTGCGTGGCCGCTGCTGGCCACCTCGGTGGCGCGGCGGCGTTTTGACGCCCAGGGCAGGGTCGTCGAAACACTCGGGGACTACGCCGCGGCGACGCGCCAGGTGGCCGCCGAACTGCAGGTGCCGCTGCTCGACCTCGACCGTGCGACCCGCGCCTGGGTCGAGCGGCTGGGCCCCGAGCCGTCGAAAGCGATGTTCATGTGGTTTGCTCCAGGCGCCCATCCGGCGCTGCCGCAGGGGCGGCAGGACGACACCCACTTCGTCGAGGCCGGCGCGGCAGCGGTGGCGAAGATGGCGGCCGACGCGCTGCGCGAGATGCGCCACCCGCTGGCGGCCTGGATGAAGTGAACGGCGGCAACGGGCGCATCGGAGTCGCCGTCGTCGGCCTCGGCGTCGGCGAGAAGCACCTGCAGGCCTACCGCGAGCTGGCCTCGCTTTACGACGTGCGCGCCGTGTGCGACCTCGACGCCGTTCGCGCCGAGTCGATGGCGCGGCAGTTCGGCGTGCCGCGGCACGGAGGCAGCCTCGCCGAACTGTTCGCCGACCCGGCGCTGCGGCTGGTCGACCTCTGCACACCGCCGCACACGCACCTGGCGCTGATGCGGCAGGTGCTCGACGCAGGCCGTGACGTGGTCTGCGAAAAGCCGCTGGTGACCTCGCTCGCCGAGATGGACGCGATCGAGGCCGCTGCGCGTGGCGCGCGCGGCCGCGTGTTCCCGCTCTTCCAGGTGCGCTGGGGCCTTGGCTTCCAGCGCTTGCGCCATCTGCAGCGCGCCGGCTTCGGCCGCCACGCGCTCGTCGCCACCGTCGAGACCCATTGGCGGCGCGACGCCGCCTACTACCGCGCACCGTGGCGCGGCACCTGGGCCGGCGAGGGTGGCGGGGTTTGCCTGACGCAGGCCATCCATGCCCACGACCTGCTGCTACAGGCGTTGGGGCCGGCGGCGGTGGCGCAGGCCGCGCTCGCGACCCGCGTCAACCCGGTGCAGGTGGAGGACTGCGCGGCGATCGTGCTGCAAATGGCCGACGGCTCGCTCGCGACGCTGTCGGCGACGCTCGGCGCGGCGGTCAACCGTTCGCGGCTGAAGTTCGTCTTCGCCGACTTCACCGCCACCGGTGAGGCCGACAACCCCTACCGCGCCGGCGAGGAGCCTTGGCGGTTCGAAGCCGCGACGCCCGTGGGCCAGGCCGAACTCGACGCCGCGCTGGCGTCGTTCGTGCCCGGCCGCGAGGGATTCGCCGGCTTCCTCGAGGCCGTGCACCGCGCGCTGCAGCAGGGGCACGAACAGCCTGTGACGCTGGCCGACGCGCGAGCCTCGCTCGAACTCGTGACCGCGATCTACGACGCCGCGGAGACGGGCCGGGCGGTGACCTTGCCGCTCCTTGCCGGGCACCCACGCCACGGCGGCTGGGTGCCGGCCAGCGGCGGCTTCGCGCGCGGCCTGGCCGGAGACTTTCAGGAGCCGCGCCGATGAATCCCGGGTCAGCGCGCCCCGGCGCCGAGGAGCGAAGCCCAGCCGGCCTTCGGGCTCATGTCGTCGAGGTTCCACGCCGCGGCGTCGAAGGCGCGGCGGGTCGCCACATGCCTCGGGTACCCGATCGGATGCTCGGTCTCGCTGTCGATGATCTTCCCGCGGCCAGCGACCGCGCCTGCGAGCAGCAGGCGGTCGATCTCGTCGCGGTCCCAGGGCCTCGCGCCGGCAGCGGCCATCAGTCCGGCCTCGACCGCCGCCGCCGGATGGACGGGCAAGCCCGGCGGAAGCTCGGGCGCGGCCAGCGCGACGATGCGTCCCTTGCCGTTGCCGACGGTGCCGGTCTGCGCCACCGGCCGGCCCTCCCGGTCGGTGGCGACGTTGTCGGCGAGAAACAGCTCGACATCGCCGTCGCCCCGCATCGTGAAGAGCGGCGTGCCCGGCTCGGTGTCCGGCCCCTGGCGGTAGACGTTGCCCACCACCGACAGCCGCCCGGTCTGGTACGGCTGGCCGACCCACTCGTTGGCCAGCAGGTTGTAGTGCACCGCGCGCCGGCCCGGGTTGAAGACGAGGTTGTTGACCATCGCGCCGCGCGCGCCGCCCTTGAAGAGTGCGTTGCGCTCGCGGTTGCTGGCGTAGACGTTGCCGTAGATCAGCACGGCGCTGGTGTTGTCGTGGATCAGCGAGCCTTTCGAGTGCTCGCCCTTCTCGTGCACCGAGTGGCTCAGGCTCTCGGCGATGAGGTTGTGGCTGAAGGTGATGCGGTGGCTGGTGCCGCGGCGCCAGTCGTCGGGCGTGGCGCCGGCGAAGCGTGGACCCGAGGCCGAGAGGTTCTCGTCGGTGGCCCACGAGAAGCTGCAATGGTCGACGATGACATCGCGCGCGCCGCCGACGGTCGAGACGCCGTCCTGGTCGCCGCCGCCGCGTTTCGGGCGGCCGAACTCGCCCGGGCGGAAGCGCAGGTGCTGCACGATCACGTCGTGGGTGCGGATCGTCGTCTCGGCCTTCACCACCGTGATGCCCGGGCTTGGCGCCGTCTGCCCGGCCACCGTGATGTACGGGTGCCGGATGTCGAGCGGCTGGCCGCCCATGTCGATGACGCCGCCGACCTCGAAGACGACGACTCGCCGGCCATCGGCCTCGAGCGCCTCCTTCAGCGAGCCGGGGCCGCTGGCGGCGAGTGTCGTCACCCGCACGATGCGGCCGCCGCGGCCGCCCTGGGTCTCGGTCCAGCCCCGGGCGTCGGCCGCGCCCACGCTGAAGAGGTCTCGCGGCGAAGCCGTGGCCAGAGAAGCCAGCGCCAACATCGCGAAAAATGCGGCCGCTGGCGCGGTGGTTCGGAGCATTTCTTCGAACTTTCGAAACGTCGTTTCGGCATTCTAGGCGGAGCGCGGCTTCTGCGAGCCGAATGGCCGCTTGCGGGAATCCCGGGGTCACAACGCGGTCTTTGGAGGGACAATGGCTGCTGAAACGTCATATCAGATCACTCGAAACATGGACGACGACGCGATCGACCCGCGCCAGCCGGAGTCGGTGGCAGCGGTCCTGAAGGTTTTCGCGATCCTGCAGGCGCTGACCGAGCGCAACGAGACCGGCATCTCCGAGCTGTCGGTGCGGCTGGCGATGCCGAAGGCCACCGTCTACCGCTTCCTGCAGACGATGAAGACGCTCGGCTACGTTCGCCAGGAACCCGACAGCGAGCGCTACGGGCTGACGATGAAGGTCTTCGAGCTCGGCGCGAAGGCGCTGAAGTACCCCGACCTGGTCGAGCTCGCGAAGCCGCACATGCAGCGCCTGTCGGACGCCACCGGCGAGACGGTGCACCTGGGCATGCTGATCGACAGCGAGATCATCTACGTGCACAAGCTCGACTCGCGCCACATGCTCGGCATGTACTCGCGCGTCGGCCGCCGCGCGCCGCTGCACTGCACCGCGATCGGCAAGGTGCTGATGGCGTGGGAGAACCCGGCGCGGCGCGACCAGATCCTCGAGCACTGCGACTTCAAGCGCTTCCGCGAGAAGACGATCACCTCGCGGGCCGAGTACCAAGCCGAACTGGAGCGCACGCTGGCGCAGGGATACGGCCAGGACCGCGAGGAGTTCGACGACCACATCCGCTGCACCGCGATCCCGATCTTCGACCGCCTGAACCAGGTGATCGCCGGGTTGTCGGTGTCGTTTCCGACGTTCCGGTACGACGAATCGCGCGAGCCCGAACTGGTGGCGATGCTCACCGAGGCCAGCCGCGACATCTCGCGCCAGCTCGGCTGCACCGCCTTCCCGCTCGGCGCACCGGCGGTTGCTGCACGCCGCTGATTCATTCCGAGAGACCACGATGAGAGAGAACCGCCTGCGCACGCTGTGGCAACAGGACCGCGCCGCCGTCAACGGCTGGCTGGCGGTGCCGAGCAGCTTCTCGGCCGAAGTGATGGCGAACCAGGGCTGGGACACGCTGACAGTGGACATGCAGCATGGCGTGATCGACTATGCGGCGATGGTCGGCATGCTGCAGGCGATCTCGACCACCGCCACCGTGCCGGTGGTGCGCGTGCCCTGGCTCGAGCCGGGCATCCTGATGAAGGCGCTCGACGCCGGCGCCTACGCGGTGATTTGCCCGATGGTCAATTCCCGCGACGACGCCGCAAAGCTGGTTGCCTGGACCACCTACGCGCCGAAGGGCACCCGCAGCTTCGGGCCGGTGCGCGCGGCCATCTACGGCGGTGCCGATTACGCCACCGAGGCCGACCGCACGATCGTGCGCTTCGCGATGATCGAAACCGCGCAGGCGCTCGACAACCTCGACGCCATCGTGTCGGTCGAAGGGCTCGACGCGGTCTACATCGGCCCTTCGGACCTCTCGCTCGCGCTCGGCTGCAAGCCGGTTTTCGACGATGTCGACCCGAAGGTCGCGCAGGCGATCGACCACATCCTCGCCCGCGCCCGTGCACACGGCCTCCAGGCCGGCGTGCACAACGGCCGTGCCGACGTCGCACTTGCGCGGGTCGCGAAGGGCTTCCGTTTTGTCACCGTGGGCTCCGACGCGCGGCTGCTCGCCGCAGGCTCGCAGGAATTGCTGGCCGCGATGCGCGGCTGACGCGTTGCCCCGGGGAGGCGGCGGTCCCACCGGCCCGCCATCAAGCCCCCACGGCCAGCCCGGATTGCTGGTAAGTGCGGACTGTGCCCCGCGCGGCCCGCTGCCAGAATCGTCCGCACTCCCCTCGTGTGAACCCATCTCAAGGAGAAGGCATGAAGCTTTTCCAGCGTTTGCTTGTCCCGCTGTTCGCCGGCCTCGTCGCCAGCCTTGGCGTCCACGCGCAAAACCTCTCGATCGCCACCGGCGGCACCGGCGGTGTCTACTACCCGCTCGGCGGTGGCATGGCGGCGGTGCTGTCGAAGCATGTGCCCGGCATGCAGGCGACTGCCGAAGTCACCGGCGGCTCGGTCGACAACCTCAAGCTCATCGGCAGCGGCAAACCCTACATCGGCCTGACGATGGCCGACGCCACGCTCGACGCCGCGCGCGGCGAGGACAAGTTCAAGGGCAACAAGGTTCCGGTGAAGACGCTGATGGTGCTGTACCCGAACCGCATGCACGTCGTCACCGTCGAGGGCCGCGGCATCACGAAGATGGCCGACCTGAAGGGCAAGCGCGTCTCCACCGGCTCGCCGGGCAGCGCCACCGAGGTGATGGCCTTCCGTGTCATCGAGGCCGCCGGGCTCGACAAGGACAAGGACCTGAAGCGCGAGCGGCTCGGCGTCGCCGAATCGGTCAACGCCGTCAAGGACGGCAAGATCGACGCCTTCTTCTGGGTCGGCGGCCTGCCGACCGCGGCGGTGACCGACCTCGCGAACACGCCGGGCACCAAGATCAAGATGATCGACCACGCCGACGTCGTCGCCGCGATGAACAAGAAGTACGGCAACCTCTACGTCGAGGACGCGATCCCGATGGCCACCTACAAGGGCATGGACGCCGACAACAAGCAGGCCACGGTGATGAACATCCTCGTCGCCCACGAGAGCATGGACGAGAAGACCGCTTACAACATCGTCAAGACGATCTTCGACAAGCGTGACGACCTGATCGCCGTGCACAAGGAAGCCGCCAACTTCAAGATCGAAAACCAGAAGGCGAGCGCGTCGCCGGTGCCCTTCCATCCCGGCGCCGCGAAGTACTTCGCCGAGAAGGGCGTCAAGGTCAATTGAGCCCGCAGGGCAACGCCGGCGCCGGCGCCGACGGGTCCGGCGCCGGCGCCGACGGGTCCGGCGCCGCCGCCCCGCCGGTGGCCGCCGGCGCCTCGTCGGAAGCCGCCATCGACGAGGCGCTGCACAAGGCCGAAGAGTTCATCGAAGCCGAGGAAGGCGCCGCGAACAAGCTTCGCGGCTGGCTCGGTGCGTTGGTCGCCGGCATCGCCTTCGTGATGTCGGCGTTTCACCTCTACACGGCGTATGCGATCGTGCCGACGCAGACGCTGCGGCCGGTGCACGTCGGCTTCGTGCTCTTCCTGTGCTTCCTGGTCTTCCCGGTGGGCAGGCGCTTTCGCCACCGGGTCATGTGGTGGGACTGGCTGGCTGCCGCGGCTGCGGTGGCGGTGGTCGTGTACCTGATCCAGGGCGGAGAGGACTTCACCGACCGCAACACCGCGCCGCTGCCGTGGGACATCGCGTTCGGCGTCGCGCTGATCGTGCTGGTGCTCGAGGCGATGCGCCGCACCGGCGGCTGGATCATGCCGGTGATCACGATCGCCTTCATCGCCTATGCGCTCGCCGGCCCGGTCCTGCCGCCGCCGTGGACACACAAGGGCTACGAGGTCGGCCGCCTGGTCGGCGTGATGTACATGACGCTCGAAGGCATCTACGGCGTCGCGGTCGACGTCTCGTCGTCGCTGATCATCCTGTTCACGATCTTCGGCGCCTTCCTGCAGTACTCGGGCGCCGGCAAGTTCTACATCGACCTCTCGTTTTCGGCGATGGGCGGCCGCGCCAGCGGCGCCGGCCGCACCGTCGTGCTGGCTTCGTTCCTGCTGGGTGGGCCTTCGGGTTCGGGGGTGGCCACGACCGTGACGCTGGGCGCGGTGGCCTACCCGATGCTCGCCAAGGCCGGGTACGAGAAGAACGCCGCCGGCGGGCTGCTCGCCGCTGGCGGGCTGGGCGCCATCATCTCGCCGCCGGTTCTCGGCGCGGCGGCTTTCCTGATCGCCGAGTTCCTGAAGATCTCGTACCTCGACGTGCTGCTGATGGCCGTCATCCCGACGCTGCTGTTCTACCTGGCGCTGTTCCTGATGGTCGAGATCGACGTGCGCAAGTACGGCATGCACGAGGCCGACTTCGGGCGCCTGCAGTCGGTGTGGACGCTGCTCGGCAGGTACTGGTTCCACCTGCTGTCGCTGGTGTCGATCGTCGCCTTCATGCTGATGGGCTTCTCGCCGGTGCTGTCGGTGTTCTGGGCGACCGTGGTCACGCTGGCCACCAGCCTGCTGCGGCGCGACACGGCGCTGCTGCCGTACGAGCTGTTCACCGGCGGCGGTGGTTCGTTCGTGAGCAAGCTCTCCGGTTCGGGCCTGTTCAAGGCGATGGAGGCGGGTTCGCTCGGCATGCTCAACGTCGCCGCCGTCTGCGCCGGCGCCGGCATCATCGTCGGCGTCGTCACGCTCACCGGGCTGGGCCTCAAGTTCAGCGGCATCGTGATCGACTACGCCGGCGGTTCGCTGCTGCTGACCGCGATCTTCACCGCGCTCGTGGTGTGGATCGTCGGGCTGGCCGTGCCGGTGACGGCGAGCTACATCATCTGCGCGGTGATCGCCGCGCCGGCGCTGATCAAGCTCGGCGTTCCCGACTTCGCGGCGCACATGTTCATCTTCTACTACGCGGTGCTGTCCGAGGTGTCGCCGCCGACTGCGCTCTCGCCCTTTGCCGCCGCGGCGATCACCGGCGGCGACCCGTACAAGACCACGCTGCAAAGCTGGAAGTACACGGTGCCGGCGTTCCTGGTGCCGTTCATGTTCGTGCTCGACCCCGCCGGCCAGGGGCTGCTGCTGATGGGCTCGACGAAGGCGCTGGCGAAGGCCGACGGCTGGCTGATCGCCGAGGTGGCCTTCACCGCCGCGGTCGGCATCGCGGCGCTGGCTGCCGGCTTCCAGGGCTGGGCACTAAGGAAGACGACGCTGCTCGAGCGCGGCATGTTCATCGTCGCCGGCTTCGCGCTCGTCTACCCGGGCGCGGTGGCTGACCTCGTCGGCTTCGGGCTGGTTGCGCTCGCGCTCGCGATGCAATGGCTGCGCCGAAGGCGGTGAAGCCGCAACCTGGGCCAACCGTCGCGGCCTGGCGGCAGTGGTGCGGCGAGATGCTCGGCTTGCTCGGCCTCTTCCTCTTCCTGGCCGCCTTCTTCGTCTCGCCGTTCCTCGACGGCAGCGAAGAGCGCGCGATCGAGTTCGGCCTGCGCTGCATTGCCACCGCAATGGGCACCTGGCTCGCGGCCGGGCTGCTGGCGGGGACGATGACCTGGGGTTCGGCGCTCTCTCTCGCCGCCTTCGGCGGCGCGATGCTGGGGTTTGCGGAGTTGGTGCGGCGGCTCGGGTGAGGATCCCGGCCACTGGTGACGCCTCCCCCGGCCAGTTCAACCCCGTTCGCGCCGGCCGGGCGTACAACCCGACATCGCAGCCCCTCCAGACGAGGTTTCCGATGTCGATCCGCACCCTCACCGCCGCCGCGGCGCTGGCCATCCTGGCGGCATGCAGCGCCCCTGCCGGCATCGCCGTGGCCGCCGGCCGCACGCTGGCCGCCTACGACAACGACGAACAGCTCGCGCAGGTGCTCGAACGCTGGCGAGCCGAGGCGCAGCGCCGGCGAGAGGCCGAGCGCCGCTCGGCGCCGCTGGCGATGCAGTCGGCGCCGCCGCCGCCGATGGCCGCCCCCGCGCCGGCGGCAGCCCCCGCCGCGAAGGCCGCCGACGCCGCCGGCCAGGCCGCCGCCGAGTCGATCACCAACGTGCAGACCGCCGGCGTCGACGAGGGCGGCATCGTCAAGCGCGCCGGCGATCACCTGCTGGTGCTGCGCCGCGGCCGGCTGTTCACGCTGAAGGTCGGTGGCGATTCGCTCGCGCCGGTGTCGATGGTCGATGCCTTCGCGCCCAATGCCGACCCGCGCGGCGCCTGGTACGACGAGCTGCTCGTGTCGGGCTCGCAAGTCGTGGTGGTGGGCTACAGCTACGCGCGCGGCGGCACCGAGATCGGGCTCTTCGAGATCGACCCCCGCGGCGGCCTGCACTACCGCAACACCTGGCACCTGCGCAGCTACGACTACTACTCGGCGCGCAACTACGCCAGCCGGCTGATCGGCCGCAAGCTCGTCTTCTACAGCCCGACGATCCTGCAGCCCTGGGGCACGCCGCCGATGCAGATGCTGCCCGGGCTGCGCCACTGGCAGGGCCCGTCGACGCCGCCCGACTGGCAGCGCATCCTGCCGGCCACCCGTGTCTACCGCACCGACGACGACTTCGACCCCACCCAGCCGCTGGCGCTGCACAACGTCACCAGCTGTGATCTCTCGGGGCCGGAGATGCGCTGCGAGACGACCGCGGTTCTCGGCCCCGCCGGCCGCGTGTTCTACGTCTCGCAGGGCTCGGTCTACGTGTGGACGATCTCGCGTCCGCGCGGCGGCGAGGTCTCTTCGGCGGTGTTCCGCATCCCGCTCGACGGCGCCGCGCCGACCGCGTTGAAGACCGCCGGCGCGCCGATCGACCAGCTCTCGTTCCTGGAGGACGACCGCGGCCACCTCAACGTGCTGCTTCGCGCCACCGGCGCCGGCGAGGGCATGTGGGGGCACCTGCGGCTCTCCGGAGGCACCGCGCTGCTGCGCGTGCCGCTGGCGGCCTTCGGCGACGGCCGTGGCAGCGCCCAGCGCGAGCACTACCGCGCGCTGCCGAGCGGCCCGTACACGCAGAACCGCTTCGTCGGCGACTGGCTGCTGTGGGGCGGCGGGGCGCCGTACGGCCGGCCGCCGGGCAGCGGCGCCGTGCCGGCGCAGGCCTGGGCGCTGCGTTACGCCGATGCCGGCGACGCGGTGCCGCTCGACCCCGGCCACGCGGTCGAGCGCATCGAGGCGATGGGCGGGCATGCGGTGCTGGTGGGCAACGACCGCGCCGACCTCGTCTTCAGCGCGGTGCGGCTCGGCCGCCGCGATGCCTCGCTCGCCGGCCGCCATGTGCAGCCCGACGCGCGCCAGGGCGAGACCCGCACGCATGGCTTCTTTTTCCGCCCGACCTCGGCCGACGACGGGCTGCTCGGGCTGCCGATCCTCGGCGCCGGCGGCCGCGCCGGCGTGCCGCGCGGCAACCAGGGATCGGCCGCGGTGCTGTTCCTGCGCCAGCAATCGCTTGCATTCCGGCCGCTCGGCGAACTGGTGTCGCAGCCGGTGATGGCCAGCGACGGCTGCCGCGCGTCGTGCATCGACTGGTACGGCAACGCGAGGCCGATCTTCATCGGTGAGCGCGTCTTCGCGCTGCTCGGCTACGAGCTGGTCGAAGGCCGACTGGCCAGCGGCTTCGGCGGCGAGCGCATCGAGGAGCGGCGCCGCGTCAACTTCATGCCCGGCGCGCCGCGCGAGGGCGGGCGCTATTCGCCCTTCGGCACATCGGGCAACTGATCCATCAGAAACCGGTGCACCTGCTGCGCAAGAGACTCGAAGTCGCGCAGCGGGTCGCCGGCCGCTTCGCCCGTACGCGGGCCGCCGCTGCACGCAGTGCCTCGAGCTTGCGTTCGACTACTTCCCGATCCATGCCTGCCTGCGCTCGCGGAGGATGCGTTCGACGTAGGGCATGAAGTCGGCCGCGTCGATGAGGTGGCGCCGTGCGAGTTCTGCATAGGTCGCGTCGTCGCCTGCGACTCGCCGCCCATGGCGCAGCACCTGGCCGAGAAGCGGCTCGCCGGCGACGCGCAGATCGACGAGATCCACCGCACGGCCGGTAGCCTGTGCCAGCTCGGCGATCAGTCTCATCTTCTCCGCCGAGTCGAGCGGCGCCCGCGCCTGGATGGCGACGTCGACGTCACTGTCCGGCCGCAACGGCGCCGAGGCGGCCGACCCGAAGACGATCGCCAAGCCGACATCCGGGTGACGGGAAAGCACCGTTCGCACGGTGGCGAGGATCGCTTCGTCGGGCATGGTGCCATCGTAGCGCGCCGCACCGGGCGAGAATCGGCGACATGCCTGCCCCGACCGCCGCGCTGGCCGACCCGCGCGCCTTCCTGCTCTCGCTCTTCCAAGCCGCGGTGCGGCGCGCGTTGCCGGATCAGGTGCTCGCAACGCACCTGCCACCGCCGCCGGACCCGAAGCGCGGCCGCACCGTGGTCGTCGGCGCCGGCAAGGCCGGCGGCGCGATGGCGGCCGCGCTCGATGCGCGGTGGCCCGCGGGCGCGCCACTCGCGGGGCTGGTGGTGACGCGTTACGGCCATGTGCCGCCGGGGTACCGCAGCGGGCCGCGGCGCATCGAGGTCGTCGAGGCGGCGCACCCGGTGCCCGACGAGGCCGGTGCGCGCGCCGCCCGGCGCATCGCGGCGCTGGTGCAGGGGCTCGGCGAGCACGATCTGGTGATCGCACTCGTCTCCGGCGGCGGTTCGGCGCTGCTCGCGATGCCGGCACCGGGGCTGACGCTGGCCGACAAGCAGGCGGTGAACCAGGCGCTGCTGAAGAGCGGCGCCGCGATCGACGAGATGAACTGCGTTCGCAAGCACCTCTCGGCAATCAAGGGCGGGCGGCTGGCGGCGCTGGCGGCTCCGGCGCGTGTCGTGACGCTCTTGATCAGCGACGTGCCCGGCGACGACCCGGCGGTGATCGCCAGCGGACCGACGGTGCCCGACTCGACCACCTGCGCCGATGCGATGGCCATTTGCCTCCGCCGCGGCATCGCGCTGCCGGCGGCGGCACGCGCCGGCCTCGAAAGCGGTGCCTTCGAGACCCCGAAGCCCGAGCACGCGGCCTTCGCCCGCAACGAGGTCAGGCTGGTGGCCACGCCGCGACAGAGCCTCGAGGCCGCGGCAGCGATGGCTCGCGAGCAGGGCGTCGCCGCGCACATCCTCAGCGACGAGATCGAGGGCGAGAGCCGCGAGGTGGGCAAGGTGCACGCGGCGCTGGTGCGTGCGATTGCGCGCCACGGCGAGCCGTTCGCGAAGCCCTGCGTCATCCTCTCCGGTGGCGAGACCACGGTCACCGTCACCGGCCCCGCCGGCCGCGGCGGCCGCGCCGGCGAGTTTGCGCTCGGCTGCGCGGTCGCGCTGCAGGGCGAGCCGGGCGTTCACGTGCTCGCCGCGGACACCGATGGCATCGATGGCATCGAGTCCAACGCCGGCGCCATCGTCACGCCGAACACGCTTGCGCGCGCGCAGGCGATCGGCCTCTCGGCGGCAGCGCAACTCGACGGCCACGATACCCAGCCGTTCTTCGCTGCGCTCGGCGACCTCGTCGTCACCGGGCCCACGTACACCAACGTCAACGACTTCCGCGCGCTGCTGGTCACCTGATGACCACCCCCGACGCCGCCGTCGCCGCCGAGCCGTCGATCCGCGCCACGCTGCGCCACGCGCCGTTCCGCGCGTTGCTCACCGGCGGTAGCGTCTATTTCGTCGGCAACGCGATGCAGGCGATGGCGACCGCATGGCTGATGGTCGAGCTCACCGGCTCGTCGTTTCTCGCCGCGCTGGTGCAGACCGCGGTCTTCCTGCCGATGTTCCTGCTCGCATTGCCGGCCGGCGTGCTTGCCGACACCACCGACCGGCGGCGCCTGATCGTCGGCTCGCTGATCGTCCAGGCTGCGCTGGTCGCGTTGCTCGCGCTGCTCGTGCTGGCCGGTTGGGCCGGCGCGGCGACGCTGCTCGTGCTGACCTTCGTCGCCGGCTGCTGCACCGCGCTGCTGTCGCCGGCGTGGAATTCGGCCATCGTCGACGTCGTGCCGCGGCACGAGCTGCCGCAGGCCATCACCGCCACCGGCATCTCGTACAACGCGGCGCGCGCGCTTGGGCCTGCGGCTGCCGGCCTCGTTTTCGCGCACGCCGGCAGCGGCTGGGTGTTCGTGCTGGCGACGGTGGGTGTGCTCGCCTTCCTGCAATCGGTGCGGCTGCACCCGCCGCGCCCGCACCCGCCGTCGCGGCTGCCGGCCGAGCGGTTGTGGGGTGGCATGGCGAGCGCGCTGCGTTTCGTGCGCCACTCCGAGACCGTGCTCGCGCAGCTGCTGCGCACGGTGGCCTACAGCGCCGCAGGATCGGCGCTGTGGGCGCTGCTGCCGGTGATCGCACAGCGCCAGCTCGGGCTCGGCGCCGCCGGCTACGGGCTGCTGATCGGCTGCCTGGGCATGGGCGCGGTGGTCACCGGGCTCTTCATCGGCCGGCTGCGCGTGCAGCTCGGGCTCGAGCGGCTGGTGGCCGCCGGCTGCGTCGTCTACGCGGCGGTGATGGCCGTGTGCGCCTACAGCCGCACCGCTGCGGTGGTCTACGCCGCGCTGTTCGCCGCCGGCGGCTGCTGGATGGCGGTGATGTCGACCTACAACACCGCCACCCAGACCAGCGTGCCGCCGTGGGTGCGTGCACGTGCCACCGCGATGCACACGCTGTGCGCGCTGGGCTCGTTCGCGATCGGCTCGGCGCTGTGGGGCGCGGCGAGCGACCTCATGGGACTGCAGGCCACGCTCTCGGCGGCGGCGCTGGCGATGTTCGCCGGCGTGCTGCTGGCGCGGCCGTTCCCGCTGCGCATCGGCGGGGTCGGCGAGGTCACCCAGGTCAAGGAGGCCTCGGAGAACCTCTTCATCGTCTACGAGCCCGACCCCGAGGCGGGGCCGGTGGCGGTGGAGATCGGCTACCGCATCCGTGCCGAGGACACGGCCGCCTTCCTCGAGGCCGTCAGCCTGCTGCGTGCGCCGCGGCGCCGCGACGGCGCGAGCCTGTGGCGCGTCTACCGCGACCTCTCGGACCCGACGCGTTTCGTCGAGCGCTTCATCGTCGCCAGCTGGGCCGAGTACCTGCACCAGCGTTCGCGCGCGACGCTGGCCGACCAGGATCTCGAAGCGCGGGTGCGCAACTTCCTGCTGCCCGGCGAGACGGTTCGAGTCGAGCACTACCTGGCGGAGCTGTGACCGCGCCGCCGCCGCCGGCGGCGTGGCGTTGATCCAGCGCAAGGGGCGCCGCGCGGGGCTGGCCGACATTGTGGCCACGTTTACCCGCCACAACCCCGAAGCACCATGATCGAACGGCCGACCGAACACGGCCCCCTGGTGGCCGAGAGACCCGCTCCGCTTGCGGCGCCACCCGCGCTGCGGCGGGTGGCCGTGGAGCCCGATGACATGCCCGAACCCGACGGTTGGGGCCGCCTGCTCGGCGAGCCCGCGCTCACCCCGCGCGAGCTGGCGGCGCTGGCGGCGATCGCACGGCCGCGCTCGGTGCCGCAGGGCGCCAGCATCTTCACGCAGCACGAGCAGGCGCACTCGCTGGTGTTCGTCCGTGAAGGCGAGGCTGCGCTCGGCGCCGTCGACAGCAGCGGCCACTTCCACATCGAGCGCCCGGTTCGTGCACCCGGCTGGCTCGACCAGAGTTCGGCCTGGCTCGACGCCAAACACGCCGTCGATGCCCGCGCGCTCACGTCGGTGGTGGTGGTCGAACTGCCGCGCGACGATGTGCAGGCGCTGCTGCTGACGCAGCCGCTGCTCGCGCGCCGGCTGATCGGCAGCCTGGCGCGCGAAGCGCACACGCTCGCCATCGGCACCCATGGGCTGATGCTGAAGGATGCGCCGGCGCGGTTCGCCGGCTGGCTGCTGCAGCGCTGCGGCTGCCCGCCGGGCGGGCCCTGCCACTGCGTGATCAAGCTCACCGAGCGCAAGCGCGACATCGCGTCGCAGCTGGCGATCACGCCGGAGACGCTGTCGCGGCTGATGCGAAGCCTGAGCCGGCAGGGGTTGATCGCGGTGTCGGGCTACACCGTCACCGTGATGGACTCCGAAGGCCTGCGGCGCGCGGCCGAAGAGAGCTGAGCCCCCACGCTCCCTAGCGGTCGCTGCCCTTGCAGGGCGCGCCGTCCGCACGCGGCCGGCCGTTCGGCAGGCGGCGCCAGTCCCCCGGACTGTCGCCGTCCGGCCTCACCCCCGAGGGGCTTTGCCAGCGGACCGGCGGAGCCGGATCCGCGGCAATCCTTGGGAAGTCCGCGCTCCTCGTGCGGCAGGTTCACACCGGAGGGGCTCTGCCGGCGGAGCCGGATTCGCGGCAATCCTTGCTAGGCCGTGCTACATCGACAGCAGTTGCGCGACGGCCGCCACCGCGATCACCTCCGGCTCCTTGCCGGTGATGCCGGGCAGGCCGATCGGGCAGACGATTCGTTCGATCAGTTCCGGCGTGCGCCCACGTTCACGCAGCCGCGCTGCGAAGCGCGCCCGCTTGCTGCGCGACCCGATCAGCCCGAGGAAGGCGAAGTCGCCGCGGGCGAGCACCGCGTCGACGATCGCCAGGTCGAGGTCGTGGCTGTGGGTCATCACGAGGTGGCACGCGCCCGGCGGTGAGTCGGCCACCTCGGCGGCGATCGGCTCGCCGGGAACGACCTCGATATGCGCCGGCAAGGGCCGGTCCGGGAAGGCATCGTCGCGTTCGTCGAGCCAGCGCACGCGGCACGGGATGGCTTCGAGCAGCCTGACGATCGCGCGGCCGACATGGCCGGCACCGTAAAGCTGCAGGTCGAAGCGCGGCGGCGGCAGCGGCCAGGCAGCCGGGTCGGCCCCGGCCAGCGGCGTGAATCGCAACACCACCACGCCGCCGCAACATTGCCCGAGCGAAGGCCCGAGCGCGTAGCGGCGCTCGGCCGGTTCGTCCGCGGCCCCAGCCAGCTGCCGCCGCGCCGCGGCGATCGCCTGCCATTCGAGGTGGCCGCCGCCGATGCTGCCCGCCACCTCGTCGGCGGCCACCAGCATGCGGGTGCCGGCCTCGCGCGGCACCGAGCCTTCGGCGCGCGCGACCTCCACCACCACCGCAGCGCGGCCGGCTTCGCGCCAGCGCGCCGCGATGCCGTTCAATTCGAAGGTCATGCCGTGGCGGCACGCACCGCGTCGACCGCGCGCAGCACCGCCTCCGGCGTGGCCGGTGCCGCCAGCGGCGGGTCGGTGCGGTGGCCGCCCACCGCCGACACCGCGTCGCGGATCGCGAAGAAGACCGAGAACGCCAGCAGCAGCGGCGGCTCGCCGACCGCCTTGCTGCGGTGGATGCTGTCGCGCGGGTTGTCGCCGTCCCACAGGGCGACCTCGAACACCGGCGGGCAGTCGTTGGCGGTCGGGATCTTGTAGGTGCTGGGCGCGTGCGTCCACAGCGCGCCGGTCTCCGGGTGCCAGACCAGTTCCTCGCTGGTGAGCCAGCCCATGCCCTGGATGAACGCGCCTTCCACTTGGCCAATGTCGACCGCCGGGTTCAGCGAGCGGCCGGCGTCGTGCAGCAGGTCGGCTCGCAGCAGCCGGTGCTCGCCGGTCAGCGTGTCGACGATGACCTCCGACACCGCGGCGCCGTAGGCGAAGTAGTAGAACGGCCGCCCCTGCATCGTCTCGCGGTTCCAGGACAGGCCCGGCGTGGCGTAGAAACCGTCGCTCCACAGCTGCACGCGCGCCTGGTAGGCCAGCTGTGCCAGTTCGGCGATGGTCATCTCGTGGCCACCGGCACGGACACGGCTGGCCGCAAACTGCACCTCGCCGGGTGGGACGCCGAAGCGCGTGGCCGCAAAGGCCGCCAGCCGCTCGCGAATGCGGCGGGCCGCGTCCTGCGCTGCCTTGCCGTTCATGTCGCTGCCGGTGGAGGCCGCGGTGGCCGACGTGTTGGCCACCTTGTGGGTGTCGGTGGCGGTGACGCGCACCTGCTCGAAGGCCACGCCGAGTTCGTGCGCCACCACCTGCGCCACCTTGGTGTGCAGGCCCTGGCCCATCTCGGTGCCGCCGTGGTTCACGAGCACGGTGCCGTCGGTGTACAGGTGCACCAGCGCGCCGGCCTGGTTCAGGTGCACGACGTTGAACGAGATGCCGAACTTCACCGGCGTCAGCGCGAGCCCGCGCTTGAGCACCGGGCTCGACTCGTTGAAGCGCGCCACCGCGTCGCGACGCGCGGCGTAGGCCGCGCTGTGCTCGAGGCGCGAAACCAAGGGCTCGAGCAGGTTGTCGTCGACCGGCTGGCCGTAGGGGGTGACGTTGCACGGCGCGTCGCGGTAGAAGTTGGCGCGCCGCACCGCCAGCGCATCGCGGCCGAGCCGGCGCGCGACGGTGTCGATCAGCATCTCGACACCGAGCGCGCCCTGCGGCCCGCCGAAACCGCGGAACGCGGTGTTGCTGCGCGTGTTCGTTCGGCCGGAGTAGCCGTGCATCGCGACCTGCGGCAGCCAGTAGGCATTGTCGAAGTGGCACAGCGCACGCGTCATCACCGGGCCCGAGAGGTCGGCGCAGTGGCCGGCGCGCGAGACCATCGTCACCTCGGCGCCGAGGATGCGGCCTTCGTCGTCGTGGCCGGCCTCGATCTCGTAGTGGAAGCAGTGGCGGCCGCCGGTGACGAGGATGTCGTCGTCGCGGTCGAGCCGCAGCTTGACCGGCGCGCCGGTGCGCTGCGCCGCCACCGCGGCGATGCACGCGAACACCGCTGACTGCGACTCCTTGCCGCCGAAGCCGCCGCCCATGCGCCGGCACTCCACCTGCACCGCGTGGGCACCGATGCCGAGCGCATGCGCGACGACATGCTGCATCTCGCTCGGGTGCTGCGTCGAGCACACCACCTTCATGCCGCCGGCTTCGGCCGGCATCGCGTACGCGACCTGGCCTTCGAGGTAGAAATGCTCCTGCCCGCCGACCTCGAAGGCGAGCGTCACGCGATGCTGCGCGGCGGCGATCGCCGCGCGCGCGTCGCCACGAACCAGATGCATCGGCGGCACCACGTACCGGCCCTCGGCATGCGCCTGCTGCGGTGTCATCACCGGCGGCAGCGGCGTCGCGGTGATGACTTCACGGGCCCGCGCGGCCGCGCGCCGGGCCGCGTCGCGGGTGTTCGCGATCGCCACGAACACCGGCTGCCCGGCGTAGCGCAGCGTCGCGCCGGCCTCGCCGGCAAGGATCGGCTCGTCGTGGACGAGCGCGCCGCACTCGTTGGCGCCCGGGATGTCGCGCGCGGTGAGCACCGCCACCACGCCCGGCAGCGTACGCACGCGCTCGACATCGATGCCGAGCAGCGTGCCGTGCGCCAGCGGCGAGAGGCCGATCGCCGCGTGCAGCGTGCCGGCCAGCTCGGGCAGGTCGTCGGTGTACGGCGCGCTGCCCTGCACATGCAGCGCGGCCGACTCGTGCGGCCGTGCCCGTCCGGCCTCGGCCACGGCCGCGGCGGTTGGCAGCGGTTCGGCAGGCTTGTTCATCGCACAGCCTCCGGCGCCCGCACGTTGACGGCGGCGGCGGGCAACGCCGCGCTCGGTCTCGTCTCGAACCAGAAGCGGTGCAGCAGGTTGCGCGCCACCTGCATCCGGTAGCCGGCGCTGGCGCGCAGGTCCGACAGCGGCGTGAAGTCGCTCGCCAGCGCGGCCGCGGCGTCGCGCATCGTCGCCTCGCTCCACGGCCGGCCGGCCATCGCGGCCTCGGCCGCCATGGCGCGCTTCACCGTGGCCGCCATGCCGCCGAAGGCGATGCGTGCCGAGACCACGGTGTCGCCCTGCAGCGTGATCGCCAGCCCGGCGCAGACGGCCGAGATGTCGCTGTCGAAACGCTTGCTGATCTTGTAGCCGCGCACCACCTCGTGCTCGCGCGGCGCCGGCACGAGCGCGGCGCGAACGAACTCGCCGGGCTCGAGCGAGTTCTTCATGTAGCCGGTGTAGAAGTCGGCGAGCGGCACTTCGCGCAAGCGCTCGCCCCGCTGCAGCAGCAGCCGGGCGTCGAGCGCGATCAGCGCCGGCGCGGTGTCGCCGATCGGCGAGCCGTTGGCGAGGTTGCCCACCAGCGTGCCAGCATGGCGCACCGGCGGCGACGCGAAGCGTTGCCACAGTTCGGCCAGCCCAGGCCAGCGTTCGGCCAGCGCCTGCCAGCCGGTCTCGAGCGAGACCGCGGCGCCGATCGACATGGTGCCGTCGGCGCCGACCTCGATGTGCGTCAACTCGGCGACTTCGCCGACGAAGATCAGCCCCGGCAGCTCGCGCAATTGTTTGGTGATCCACAGCCCGATGTCGGTGCAGCCGGCGAGCACATGGGCCTCGGGGTGTGCGAGCCGCAGCGATGCGAAGTCGGCCAGCTTGCGGGGCGCCCGATAGCCGCCGCCAGGCCCCGGCAGCGCCAGCGGCGGGTCGGACCGCAGCGCGTGCAACGCCGACACCACCGGCGCGCGGTCGAGCGGCCGCGGCGGCAGCTCGAACATGCGGGCACCGGCGTCGAGGATCGGCCGGTACCCGGTGCAGCGGCAGAGGTTGCCCGAGAGCGCGTCGGCGAGCTGCTGCCGCGACGGCGGGCCCTGCGCAAGCCCACGCTCGTAGACCGCGAACAGCGACATCACGAACCCCGGCGTGCAGAAGCCGCACTGCGAGCCGTTGCCGTCGACCAGTGCCTGCTGCACCGGGTGCAGCGCACCGCCGGCGGCGAGGTCCTCGACCGTGAACAGCGCCTTGCCGTCGAGCGTCGGCAGCAGCCGGATGCACGAGTTCACCGGCAGCAGCTGCAGCGCACCCTCGGCATCCAGCTCACCCACGACCACGGTGCAGGCACCGCAGTCGCCTTCGGCGCAGCCTTCCTTGGTGCCGGTGCAGCGGGCATCGTCGCGCAGCCACTGCAGCACGGTCCGCGTCGGCTCGGCACCGTTCACTTCGACGGTGCGGCCGCGGTGGAAGAAGCGGATCGGGCGGAAGTCGGTCGTCGGTGGGGTCACGCGGGGAGAGGATGCCAGAGGGGGCCACAGGATGCGCCGAGCGCGGGGCGGGCGTCAACGGCCGGTCCGCCAGCGCTCCGGGCGCACCGGTGTAACCTGACCGCCCGATGCGAGCCCTGCGCGCCGACCTGCTGGACTTCACCGCCGCCCCCGCCTGGGGCCGCACCGACGCCCCCGGCGGCGTGCGCTGGCGGCCCGACCACTGGCTGCTGGTCGGCGACGACGGCCGCATCGCCGGCGTGCAGCCGGGCGACCGGCCGCCGGGGCCCGAGTGGCCGCGCGAGGACCACCGCGGCGCGCTGCTGATGCCGGGCTTCGTCGACACCCATGTGCACAGCCCGCAGCTGCCGGTGATCGCGAGCTACGGCAGCGAACTGCTCGGCTGGCTCGAGCGCTACACCTTCCCGTCGGAGCGTTCGCATGCCGACCCCGAGGTCGCCACCGCCGCGGCCGCGCTGTTCTGCGACGCGCTGCTCGCGCACGGCAGCACCGCCGCGGTGGTCTTCCCCACCGTGCACAAGGTGTCGGCCGAGGCGCTGTTTGCCGCTGCGCACGCACGCGGCATGCGGCTCGTCGCCGGCAAGGTGCTGATGGACCGCCATGCGCCCGACGGGCTGCGCGACGACGTCGCTCAGGCCGAGCGCGACTGCGTCGACCTCATCGGCCGCTGGCATGGCCAGGGCCGCAACGCCTTCGCGGTGACGGTGCGGTTCGCGCCGAGCAGCACCCCGGCGCAGCTCGCGATGGCCGGCGCGCTGTGCCGCGCCGACCCGAGCCTGTACATGCAGACCCATGTCGCCGAGAACCGCGACGAAGTGCGCTGGGCGCGCGAGCTGTTCCCCGAGGCGCGCAGCTACCTCGACGTCTACGACCGCGCCGGGCTGCTGCACCGCCGCTCGGTGCTGGCGCACGGCATCTGGCTCGACGGGCAGGACCGTGCTGTGCTTCGCGAGCGTGGCGCGCAGATCGCCTTCTGCCCGGGCAGCAACCTGTTCCTCGGCAGCGGGCTGTTCGACTGGGCGGCGGCACGCGAGGCCGGCTTCGCGGTCAGCCTGGCCAGCGATGTCGGCGGCGGCACCAGCCTGGCGATGCCGCGCACGCTGGCTGCCGGCTACCAGGTGCTGGCGCTGCAGGGCCAGCGAATGACCGCCTGGGACGGGCTGCACGCCGCCACCCGCGGCGCGGCGGCCGCGCTCGGGCTCGAAGGCGAGATCGGCTCGCTCGAGCCCGGCTGCCAGGCCGACCTCTGCCTGTGGCACTGGGCCGTGGGCGAGGTCGACGGCCAGCGCCAGCGCGCGGCGCAGGACCTGCACGAGAAGCTCTTCGCATGGATGATGCTCGCCGACGAGCGCCACCTCGCCGCGGTGTGGGTGGCGGGGCGGCGGGTGGCGCTGCGGCGCCGGCCGGCGGGCGGCTGAGGCGCGCGACGCGGTTGCCGCCGGCGGCCAATTGCAGGCCGAAGGGGCCGGTCTTTCGCGGACCGGCGATCGCGCCGCGGGTGTCTACTTCACGGCGGTGCGGCCGTTGCCGCCGGAGAGAGCCACCGTTCCCCCAAAGCCGCGCTGCCGCATGGGCCGTGCCGCGGCTTCCCCGTCGTCGCCAATGAGCACCGCCACCGACACCAAGGCCAACCACGTCGTCCCGGCGCAGTTGTGCATCGGGATGTACGTGCATCTGGACCTGGCTTGGTCGGAGCACCCTTTCCCGTTCTCGAGCTTCAAGATCAAGACTGCCGAGCAGATCGCGATCATCCAAGGTCTGAAGCTCGAGTTCGTGCGCTACAGCCCGGCGCGCAGCGATGCGCAGCCGCTGGCTCCGCCGAGCGCCGCGGCCGCCGCGGCACCGCCACCACCGCCGCTGGCGCGCGAGGACGACCCCGCCTACCGCGCGAAGCAGGCACGGGTGCAGCGCCTGGCCGAGCAGCATGCCAAGGCCGCTGCCTGCGAGCGAGAGCTGCTGTCGGCGGCGCGCACGATGAAGTCGATCAACCAGAACGTCTTCTCGCGCCCGCTCGAGGTGAAGGAGGCGGCCTCCGGCCTCGTCCGGCAGATGGCCGACGCGATGCTCGGCGACGTCGACGTGACGATCCGGCTGATGGCCGACAAGGTCGGCGGCGAGGAGGTCTACCACCACGGCCTCAACGTCGCGCTGCTGTCGATGATGCTGGCGCGCCAGCTGAAGGCGCCACCGCCGGCGGTGACGCTGGTCGGGCTGGGGGCGCTGCTGCACGACATCGGCGAGCTCGAGATCCCCGACCGCGTTCGCTTCAAGCGTGGCCTGCGAACCAGCGCCGAGCAGCACCTGATGCAGATGCACTGCGAGTACGGGGTCGCGATCGGCCGCAAGATGGCGCTCTCGGCCGAGGCGCTGAACATCATCGCGCAGCACCACGAGCGGGTCGACGGCAAGGGCTACCCGCACAAGCTGTCGGGCACGCAGACCTCGCTGCTGGCTCGAATCGTCTCGCTGGTCGACGCCTACGACGAGCTGCTGAACCCCGCCGACCCGAGCCGCGACCTGACGCCGCACGAGGCGCTGTCGCTGCTGTATGCACAGCGCCGCGCCGAGTTCGACCCGCTGGCGATGAGCACCTTCGTGCACTGCATGGGCGTCTACCCGCCGGGCACCGTGGTCGCGCTGTCCAACGGCGTGCTGGCGATGGTGGTGTCGGTCAACACCGCGAAGCCGCTGCGGCCGGTGGTGCTGGTGCACGACCCGGCGGTGCCGCGCGAGGAGGCGATCGTCGTCGACCTCGAGTCCGAGCCTGAGGTCACGGTGGCCAAGGCGCTGCGGCCGCAGCAGCTCAGCGCCGAGGCCCACGCCTACCTGTCGCCGCGGCGCCGGCAGACCCTCTACTTCGACACCGACGGCACGCGCGGCTGAAACGGATGCTCCAAGAGCGCGACTGCGGTGACGCCAGTGGCGCGCCGAAACCTCATCAGTCGATCGCGTCAGGCGAAGTCGACACGCCACAGGTGGACGGCGCGTTGCGCCATGAGCGCCTGCCGCGCGTCCAGCTTCGCGGGGGTCCACTCATCACCGGCGGAATCTGGGAGCGTGCTGCTCAGGTGGTAGCGACTTGTCCGGTATGCATCACGCTTGGTGGTGAAGTCGGAATTGCCCACGCGGCGGTTCAGCGCCGGCTCGAGCCAAGTCAGGTTTCCCAACCGGTACACCGAGCGGTCCCACGATTCGCGTGGGAAGTCAGCTTCCCAACTCGCTGACGGATTCTCCGGCAGGATGTGCTCAATAGTGCCAGGGTCCGAGTCGGGGTCGCACGCCCGTCCCGATCCGTCAGCCTCCAATCGCGCCAGGATGTAACGGACGAGCTTCTTCCCTTGCCCCGTGGAATCAGGCGCAAATCGAGCGAAGTCTTGCTGGAATCGGGCGTCATCAACGTACACCGACCGCAGGACGCCGAACACGTCTGCTGGCGAGCGCAAGCGCTTCTCCAGGATGCCCTTGGCTGCATCGTGGAACAGTGGTTCGAGCGCGTTCGTGTTGAGGCCACTGACCGCGCTGTAGCGGAAGAGGACCACGACCAACATCTTGAGCAACCGGGCGAAGTCCACTTTCTCAAGCACTTCCCAAGCGGCAAAAACCAGTGGCGTCAGTTGTCGCACCCGCAGCACGTTCAGGTCGCGAACATGCGGGGCGCTGTCGCGCTGCTCGATCCAATAGGCGTGCTGAGGGTCGAACAGCGCAGCGAAGATTTCTGCGCGCCGTTCAAGTGCCTCCAGGACCGCGAACACCTCTTCCCCGGTGCGGACTCGGTCCCGAACGAGTTTGAACAGGCGCTGGGTTCGGACCCGAGGTACCTCGCATTGGAGGTGGTAGCGAAGAAACTCGGGAAAGCGTTCTTGTTGGACAACTGCAATTAGTGCATGCCAACGGCGCTGAAGCGCCTCGAGGTCGGCCACGGTCTTGAGCCGTGAAAAGAGGTAGTTCTTTAGCAGGTCCGTGGCCGACAGTTCGAGCCCTCGTGCATTCAACGTCTCGAACACTGTGTAGGCGTTCAGCTCGTCGTCGACCGCGATGCGGATGAACATCAGCTGGCGGCCCGCGGCCTCGGATACCAACCGGGCCAGCCTGGGGCCGTCAGCCTGCGCGACGGACCATTCCGCGACTCGGCGCTTGAAGTAGCAGAAGCATTCCCACAACAGCCGATTCGACTTCGGTAGTCCGCGGGCATTCAATGGGCTGCGCAGCTGGACCAGGTAGTCTTGATAGAAGGCATTGTCGGTATCGTTCAGCGTGAGCTTGCTGGCTTCCACGAGCGAGGCAGGGTCCTTCTCCCCGATGAAACGCGTGCGCAAAGCGGCGGCCCGCTGCCGGTTGTGATCAACGTCGATCGCGCTGTCAGCCCACTCGTTTAGTCGGGCAATGACGGCGAGGACGAGTAGGCTAAGCGTCGCGATTCGTTGTTGTCCATCGATCACTGCGAACTCGCGATCGGACTTCCCCTCGACGACAAGGGCCCCCATGTAGTGCGTGTCGTCGGGGCGGTCTATCAGCTCGAGGATGTCTGTCCAGAGATCCTCCCATTGCTCTTCGGTCCATGAGTAGTCGCGCTGATACGGAGGAACCTTGTAGACACGTCCGTTACCGATCAGCTCTAGGAATGTGGAAGTGCTCGTGTTTAGCAGGTTGGCTTTGGCCATGTGGTTTCCTCGGCCCCATCGTGCTGGCACCTGAGTGGACGTGGTGTGCACGGCGAGGTCGGCAGGATACGCCGCCGGCCGTCGGCGAATGGCCGGGCGCCAGAGCAGGCCCGGGCTGTCGCGCGCACGCCGCGTCGCCGCCGGGGCCGCTACCCGGCGCCGCCCCGAGCGACTATCCTGCCGCGGCGCCGGCCACTTCGCCCGGCGGTCGTGCGGGGCAGATCCAAGGCGTGCTGCGACTCGAACTCACCGGCATCTGCAAGAGCTACCCCGCGGTCCGCGCCAACGACGGCGTGCACCTGCGCGTGCAGCCGGGCGAGATCCACGCCGTGCTGGGCGAGAACGGTGCCGGCAAGAGCACGCTGATGAAGATCATCTACGGCGCGGTGCAGCCCGACGCCGGCGAGATGCGCTTCAACGATCGCGCGGTGCGGCCGCGCAGCCCGGCCGAGGCGCGTGCGCTCGGCATCAGCATGGTCTATCAGCACTTCTCGCTGTTCGACACGCTGACGGTGGCCGAGAACGTCTGGCTCGGGCTCGACCGCAACGAACCGCTGGCCGAGGTCACGCACCGCATCGGCGACACCGCGCATGCCTACGGGCTCGACATCGAGCCGCAGCGCCCGGTGCACACGCTCTCGGTGGGCGAGAAGCAGCGCGTCGAGATCGTGCGCGCGCTGCTGACGTCGCCGCAACTGCTGATCCTCGACGAGCCAACCTCGGTGCTGACGCCGCAGGCGGTGGACAGGCTCTTCTCGACGCTGCGCCGCCTGGCCGAAGGCGGCTGCAGCATCCTCTACATCAGCCACAAGCTCGACGAGATCCGCGCGCTGTGCCAGCGCTGCACGGTGATGCGCGGCGGCCGCGTCACCGGCGAGGTCGACCCGCGGCGCGAGAGCAACGCCAGCCTGTCGCGGCTGATGATCGGCGCCGAGCCGCCGCCGCTGGCGCACCGGCCGGCGGCGCCAGGCGAGGTGGTGCTCGCGGTGCAGCGGCTTTCGCTGCCGCGGCCCGACCCCTTCGGCGTCGACCTGCACGGCGTCGCGCTGCAGGTGCGCGCCGGCGAAGTGCTCGGCATCGCCGGCGTCTCGGGCAACGGCCAGCAGGAGCTGATGGCGGTGCTCTCCGGAGAGGACCCGCGCGCACCCCCGGGCACGGTGCGGCTGTTCGGGCACGACATCGCGGCCGCGTCGCCCCGTGCGCGGCGCGGGGCCGGGCTGCACTTCGTTCCCGAGGAGCGGCTCGGCCGAGGCGCGGTGCCGTCGCTCTCGCTCGCGCAGAACACGCTGCTCACGCGCACCGAGGCGGTGGGTGCGCTCGGCTGGGTGTCGCAGCGCGGTATCACGCGGCTCGCGGCGCGGCTGATCGACCGTTTCGGCGTCAAGGCGGCGGGGCCGCAGGCGGTGGCCAAGAGCCTTTCGGGCGGCAACCTGCAGAAGTTCATCGTCGGCCGCGAGATCGACGCCGCGCCGAGGCTGCTGATCGTCTCGCAGCCGACCTGGGGTGTCGATGTCGGCGCCGCGGCGCTGATCCGCGCAGAGCTGCTGGCGCTTCGCGACGCGGGCTGCGCGCTGCTGGTGGTGAGCGAGGAGCTCGACGAGCTGTTCGAGATCTGCGACCGGCTGGTGGTGATCGCCAAGGGCCGGCTGTCGCCGCCGATCGCGGTGGCCGACGCGACGGTCGAGCGCATCGGCGAATGGATGAGCGGCCTGTGGCCCGGTGCGGTGGGTGCGGAGGCGGTGCATGCTGCGGCTTGAGGCGCGCCCGGAGCCGTCGCGCTGGATGTCGCTGGCGTCGCCGCTGATCGCGCTGGCGCTTACCGTGGTGGTCGGCGTTCTGCTCTTCGCGCTGCTCGGCAAGGACCCGCTGCGTGCGCTGCAGATGTTCTTCGTCGAGCCGGTGAAGAGCCTGTACGCGCTCTCCGAGCTGTCGGTGAAGGCGACGCCGCTGGCGCTGATCGCGCTCGGCCTCGCGGTCTGCTACCGCGCCAACGTCTGGAACATCGGCGCCGAGGGGCAGTTCGTCGTCGGCGCGCTGGCCGCCGGCTGGGTGGCGCTGCAGTACGGGCCGGGGCTCGCGTGGCTCGGCCGCGGCATCGTCGTGCCGGTGCTGCTGGCCGGCGTGCTCGGCGGCATGGCCTGGGCCGCGCTGGTGGCGGTGCTGCGCGACCGCTTCAACGCCAACGAGATCTTGGTCAGCCTGATGCTCGTCTACGTCGCGACTTTCCTGCTGTCGTACCTGGTGTACGGCCCGTGGAAGGACCCGAAGGCCTTCAACTTCCCGCAGACCGCCACTTTCGACGCCGCGGCGCGCATCCCGCGGCTGGTGCCCAACCTGCGTGCACACATCGGGTTGCCGATTGCGCTCGCCGCGGTGGCGTTGCTGTGGCTGTTCATGGCGCGCAGCTACCGCGGCTTCCAGCTGCAGGTGGGCGGGCTGGCACCGCTGGCAGCGCGTTATGCGGGCTTTTCGTCGCGCAGCGCGCTGTGGACGGCTCTGCTGCTCTCCGGCGGCCTGGCCGGCCTGGCCGGCGCGCTCGAGGCCGCCGGCCCGCTCGGCCAGCTGACGCCCTACGTGCCCGCCGGCTACGGCTTCGCCGCGATCATCGTCGCCTACGTCGGCCGGCTGCACCCGCTGGGTGTCGTCTTCGCGTCGGTGCTGATGAGCATGTTCTACATCGGCGGCGAGCTGGCGCAGTCGCGGCTCGGTCTGCCGAAGTCGCTGACCGGCGTCTTCCAGGGGCTGCTGCTGTTCGCGCTGCTGGCCTGCGACACGCTGGTGCACCACCGCCTGCGTTGGCGGAGAGCTGCCGTGGCGGGGGCGTGACGTCGCGATGGAAGCCCTCGCGCTGCTGATCGCCGCGACGCTGAACGCCGGCACCGTGCTGGCGATCGCCGGGCTCGGGCTGCTGGTCAACGAACGTGCCGGCATCGTCAACCTCGGCGCCGAGGGGATGATGCTGGTGGCGGCGATCGCCGGCTTCGCCACCGCGGTGGCCAGCGGCAGCGATGTGCTCGCCTTCGGTGCCGGAATGGCTGCCGGCGCTGCGATGGCCGCCGCCTTCGGCGTGCTGGTGATCTGGCTCAACACCAACCAGGTCGCCACCGGGCTTGCGCTCAGCCTTTTCGGCGCCGGCTTCTCGGCCTTCGTCGGCATCGGCTTCGTGCAGGCCAAGCTCGGCGAGCGGCCGCGATTCCAGCTGCCGCTGATCACCGAGATGCCCTTCGTCGGCCCGGCGCTGGCACGCCACCACCCGCTGGTCTACGGCGCGATCGTGCTCGCGCTCGCGGTCGCGTGGTTTCTCTACCGCACGCGCGCCGGGCTGGTGCTGCGGGCGGTGGGCGAGTCGCCGGAATCCGCGCATGCGGTCGGTTATCCGGTGCGCCGCATCCGCTTCGCGGCGGTGGTGGCCGGTGGCGCGCTGTGCGGGCTGGCCGGGGCCTACCTGGCGGTGGTCTACACGCCGCTGTGGGTGGAGGGCATGGTTGCCGGCCGCGGCTGGATCGCACTCGCGCTGACCACCTTCGCCACCTGGCGGCCGGCGCGCGTGCTGCTCGGCGCCTATGTCTTCGGCGGCGTGACGATGCTGCAGTTCCACCTGCAGGGCGAGGGGGTCGACATCCCGAGCCAGCTGCTCGCGATGCTGCCCTACCTGGCGACGATCGCCGTGCTGGTGGCGATCTCGCGCAACGCCGGCTTCATCCGCGCCAACATGCCGGCCTCGCTCGGGAAGCCTTTCAACCCTGGTGCCTGAGGCCACCGATCCCCGCGGCCGATAATCGCCGGCACCGTTTCCCGTCCCATTCCACGAGCCAGGAGAGAGCAATGAAGAAGTGGTCCAGGCGTTCCCTCTTCCTCTGCGGCGGTGCCGCCGCGATCGCGGCCACGCTCGCCGGCTGCGGCAAGAAGGAGGAGCCGCCGCCGGCCGCCCAGGCGCCGGCCTCGGCACCGGCGCCGAAACCCGCGCCGCTGAAGATCGCCTTCGCCTACGTCGGCCCGGTCGGCGACGGCGGCTGGACCTTCGCGCACGACAACGGCCGCAAGGCGATCGAGAAGGAGTTCGGCGACAGGGTGGTGACGAGCTTCGTCGAGAAGGTGCCCGAGGCCGCCGACGCCGAGCGCGTCTTCCGCGACATGGTGGGGCAGGGCGCCAAGCTCGTCTTCGGCACCACCTTCGGCTACAACGACCCGATGCAGAAGGTGGCCACCGACCACAAGGACGTGCGCTTCGAGCATGCCACCGGGCTGAAGCAGGCCGAGAACCTGCGCACCTACGACAGCCGCACCTACGAGGGCGCGTACATGGCCGGCGTGATCGCCGGCGGCATGACCAAGACCAACGTGCTCGGTGTCGTCGGCTCGATCCCGATCCCCGAGGTCAAGCGCAACATCAACGCCTTCACGCTCGGCGCGCAGAGCGTCAACCCGAAGGTGACGACCAAGGTGGTGTGGGTCGACGAGTGGTTCAACCCGCCCAAGGAGACCGAGGCCGCGCAGACGCTGATCAACCAGAAGGCCGACGTGCTGTTCCAGAACACCGACAGCTCGGCGGTGCTGCAAACGGCGGGCAAGAACAAGAAGCTCGCCTTCGGCTGGGACAGCGACATGACCGCCTACTCGCCCGAGGCGCACCTCGCCAGCGCCATCATCAACTGGGGCCCGTACTACGTGAAGGCCACGAAGGAGGCGCTCGACGGCAGCTGGAAGGGCGGCGGCAACACCTGGTGGGGCGTGAAGGAAGGGGCGATCGACATCGTCTCGGTCAGCGACAAGGTGCCCGCCGAGCTGAAGGACAAGGTCGAGAAGGTCAAGGCCGGGCTGAAGGACGGCAGTTTCCAGATCTGGAAGGGCCCGATCGTCGACAACGCCGGCAAGGAGCGGGTCAAGAAGGACGAGACCGCGAACGACGAGTTCCTGCTCGGCATCGACTTCTACGTCAAGGGGGTCGACGCCAAGATGGGGCAGGCCAAGAAGTGATCGTCGACGCCTGGGCGCAGCACCCGACGCTGCGATTCTCGCGCGACGCGGTGTTCGAGCCGCTTCGCCGCTGGACGAAGCAGCCGATGCCGACCGAGGAGCTGCCGCTGGCGGCGACGCTCTCGGCGATGGACGCCGCCGGCGTGCAGCGCGCGCTGCTCAGCGCCTGGGCGGCGCCGTACCGCACGCCGATCTCCAACGACGAGGTCGCCGCCTTCGTCGCGCAGGCCCCGCAGCGGCTGGCCGGCGTGGCGTCGGTCGACATCTCGCGGCCGATGCCGGCGGTGCGCGAGCTGCGGCGTTGCGTGCGCGAGCTGGGCTTCGTCGCGCTGCGGGTGCTGCCCTGGCTGTGGGAGGTGCCGCCGACCGACCGCCGCCTCTACCCGCTGTACGCCGAGTGCTGCGAGCTCGGCATCCCTTTCTGCACGCAGATCGGCCACACCGGGCCGCTGATGCCGTCGGAGGTGGGGCGGCCGATCTACCTCGACCAGGTGGCGATCGACTTCCCGGAGCTGCGCATCGTCGGCGGCCACATCGGCTACCCCTGGACCGACGAGGCGGTGGCGGTGGCGACCAAGCACGAGAACGTCTACATCGACACCTCGGCCTACACCGCGCGGCGCTACCCGGCGGCGCTGGTCGAGTTCATGCGCGGCCATGGCCGTCACAAGGTGCTGTTCGGCAGCAACTGGCCGATGATCGCGCCGGCCAAGGCGCTCGAAGGGCTCGAGGCGCTGCAGCTCGACGACGAGGCGCGAACGCTGTTCCTCGCCGGCAACGCGCTGCGGGTGTACCGGCTGGCCGGCGTCCCGGCGTCGGTCGGCTGATGCGCAGCGAGGACCTCGCCGCCGTCGCCGCCCGGGCGTTGACGCGGAGGCGCCTGCTTGCGCTCGCGCTGCTGCCGGGGGCCGTGGGCTGCGCCGGCCCCGCGGCGCCGGGCGACCCCCGGGCGCGCGTGATGCTGCTCGGGCTGTTTCACTTCGCCAACCCCGGGCTCGACGCCGTCAAGTACACGCCGCTCGACGTCATGCAACCCGAGGTGCAGGCGTACCTGGAGGCACTGTCGCAGCGGCTGGCCGGCTTCGGGCCGACCAAGTTGCTGCTCGAGTACCCGCAGCGCAGCGACGCCGTCATCAACCAGCGTTATGCCGAGCACCTGGCCGGGCGCTTCGTGCTGCCGCGCAACGAGATCTACCAGATCGGCTTCCGCGTCGCGAAGCGCGCCGGCCACGCGCGTGTGCACGGCTTCGACGAGACGGCGCCGCCGGCCGGCGACACGCTGTGGAAGGTGCTGCCCGAGCAGGCCCCCGAGACCCACCGCCGGCTGATGTCGATGATCGCGTCGATGTCCGAGCGGCTGCAGCGCGAGCACCGCACGTTGCCGCTGCGCGAGATCCTGCTGCGCAGCAACTCGCCCGAGGAGGACAAGCTCAACAAAGGCTTCTACATGCTGCTCAACGACGTCGCGGCCGAGAGCCGGCAGTTCCACGGCGCCGATGCCTCTGCGCACTGGTGGCACCGCAACCTGCGCATGTACGCGGTGGTGCAGGCGCACGCGAAACCCGGCGAACGGGTGCTGGTGATCGCCGGATCGGGCCACACCGCGGTGATGCGGGATCTGCTTCGCGCCGACGGCGACCGCATCGAAGAGCCGGTGCAGCCGTACTTCTGACCGCCGTCGCGGCCGCCGCCGGGTCAGCGCCGCTCGACCAGTGCCGCGAGCGCGTCGTAGTCGAGAGACTTCATCACCTGCTTCGTCCACTCGGCCCAGCTGCGGTCGAAGCCGACCGTCAGCCCCGGCTGGCCGCTGACGACGATGCTGACGAAGCGGCTGCCGGTGCGGTGGCCGTCCCACAGCGCCGGGTTGACGCGGACCAGCTGGCGCTCGACGCCGCAGCTGCCGCCGCTGGTCAGCAGCCAGGGCTTGACCTCGCCGGTGTTGGCCCAGCACGCCGGCTGCGTGCGCGCCGCCGCGGGCAGCGCCGCCAGCTCGGCCTGCACCCGCGCCAGGATGCGTTCCGGCAGCGGCGGCAGGAACGGGTAGCGCGTCGTGTCGTACACCGTCCGCCGGCCCTGGCGCTGCGCCTCGGCGATGCCGTGGCGCCACAGCTGCACCAGTGCGGCGAGGTGCTCACCCTTGCCGACGACGACGAACGGCTGCGGCTCTGCCGCGGCGATGAAGACCGCACCGCGGTAGCTCGGGAACCGCGGCGTCGGCGGACGGCGATCGGGCAGCGGCGTCAGATGAAAGCGCTCGCGCTCGGTGCCCAGCGGCCGCTGCTCGAGGCCGGGCATGCCGCCATCGGGATAGAACGCGGCGGGGTCGTCGAGCGTGATCTCGAGCCCCGGCTGCACCGGTCCGCTGCAGGCTCCGGCTTCGCGGCGCACGCCCTGCAGCCGCAGCTTGGTCACCGCCGCCGGCCCGCGGCGCTGCGGCGCATCGACCACCAGCTCGAGACACCAACCTTGCGGCGGCTCGGCCAGCGCAGGGTTCGCGCGCACGATGGCGACCACGCGGTCGACCAGCGCGTTGTAAGCGGCGCCGTCGGCGGCGTTCGCACCGGGTACCTCGCGGGCGGAAGGCAAGCGCAGCGTCGGTGACGGGTCGGCTTGCGCGGGGCCCAGCGTCGACGCGACGGCGAGCAGGCAGGACGCCGTCCAGCGCCGGGGCCGAGGGATGAAGAGCGGGAACGCGGGCATCGGGAGGATCGGGGGTGATCGGAGGCGCGAGAGGCTATTCGGCACCACCGCGGCGGCGCCAGCGTCGCGCGACGGAGTGGTGCCGTCGCTCGACGAACCCCATCCAGCCGGAGATGGGTGGACCGCGCCGCCGCGCCTCGCCGGCTGACCCCGCCCAGGTCCCGGGTTGCCCCGCTCGGTTGCCATGCCGGGGGCCAGCACGGCCACCGGCGTGTACGCTCGCGCCCGCACGATGGACGCCCCGGCCGCCCTTGCCGCGATCGAGCCCGCGCCGCCGCGGCGGCGTTTCGGCTTCCTGCTCGCGTGGGCGGTGTTCTGGCTGCTGATGATCACCGTCGCGGTGCAGGACCACCTGCGCCAGGGGCTCACCGATGTCTGGCGGCCGCTGCTGTGGGAAGGCAGCTCGTGCCTGGTCGCCAGCGTGATCGCGTGGCGGCTGTGGCGGGCGGTGCCGCGGCTCGACACGAAGCTGTCCGAGCCCTGGCGCTGGTTCGCGGCCTCGCTGGTGCGGCTGCCGGCGAGCGCGATCGCCTTCGTCGTCGCCGTCTACGCCATCCGCCACGCGGTCTATGCCGCGCTCGGCCTCGTCTACCGGCACGACCCCTGGCCGACGGTGTTCGCCTACGAGACGCTCAAGTTCTCGATCTTCTTCCTGCTCTTCGTCGCGGTGGTGTTCGGCATCCGCTCGCACGACACGATGCTCGCCGAGCGGCTGCGCGCCGAGCGCGCGATCTCGCTGTCGCAGCGTGCGCAGCTGCTGCAGCTGACGCAGCAGCTCGAGCCGCACTTCCTGTTCAACGCGCTGAACACCATCGCCGCCACCGTGCACGAGGACCCGGACCGCGCCGACTCGCTGCTGACGAAGCTGGCGGCGCTGCTGCGCGCCGCCACCGACCTGGCGCGCAAACCGAGCGGCACGCTCGACGAGGAACTGCGGCTGCTGCGTGGGTACGTCGAGATCATGCAGGAGCGCTTCGCCGACCGCGTGACGGTGGCCTTCGACATCGCGCCCGAGGCGTGCGGCTGCGAGGTGCCGAGCCTGCTGCTGCAGCCGCTGGTCGAGAACGCCTTCCGCCATGGTGTCGAGCGGCACCCGGGGCCGGCGCGCATCACGGTGAGCGCGCGGCGCGACGGCGCGCGGCTGCGGCTGCGGGTGGAGGACGACATCGGCGTGCTGCCGGCGGTGCCGGCCTTCGGCACCGGGCTGACGACCCTGCAGCAGCGGCTGGCCACCGCCCACGGCGGCGAGGCATCGCTGGCGCTGCGGCCACGCGACGGCGGCGGTGTCGTGGCCGCGGTGGAGCTGCCCTGTGGCCAGTGACCGCCTGCCCCTCGCGGGGGTGAAGCTGCCTGCCGGGGCCGGATCGATTTCGGGTCTGCGCGTGCTGATCGTCGACGACGAGGCGCCGGCGCGTGCCCGGCTGCGCCGGCTGCTCGGCGGCTTCGTCGGCGTGCAGGTGGTCGGCGAGGCCGGCGACGGCGAAGCCGCGCTCGCCGCCGCGGCGACGCTGGCGCCGGACCTGCTGCTGCTCGACATCCAGATGCCGGGCATCGGCGGGCTGGACGTCGCCGCGTCGCTGCCCGACCCGGCACCGGCGGTGGTCTTCGTCACCGCTTTCGACCGTTATGCGCTCGACGCCTTCGATGCCGCGGCGGTGGACTACCTGCTCAAGCCGGTGGAGCCGGAGAGGCTGTCGCGCGCCATCGACCGGGCGCGCGAGCGGCGAACGCTGCGCGCTGCGGTGCCGCTGCCGCCGCCGGCGCAGCTGCTGGTGCCCGACCGCGGCCGTACCCACGTCGTGCCGCTGGCCGACATCCACTGGCTCGAGGCGGCCGACAACTACGTCGTCGTGCACGCCGCGGGCCGCTCGCCGCTGCTGCGGCGCACGCTGGCGGCGCTGCTCGCCGACCTCGGCGACGGCTTCGTGCGCTGCCACCGCGGTGCCGCCGTCGCGCTGGCCCAGGTGCAGCAACTGCAGGTGCGCGACAAGGGCGACGCAACCGCCGTGCTGCGCAGCGGCGCGCAGGTGCCGGTGAGCCGCCAGTTCCGCGCCGCTCTGGTACGGCAGCTCGGCGAACGCTGAGCGCCAGCACCGACTTGCCCGTCGGCCAGCCACCGCGGCATCGACCGCTTCGCCCCCGGCCGGCCCCGGCCCGCCCCACCGGCGCTGCGTCGCGGCGTCGCGGTCCCTAGCCTCGGCACATCGTCAACCCCGGAGAGCCGGCGATGAGCCTCGCACCGACTGCCAGCGCCGCGCCGCGCGCGCTCTTCATCGACTGGCTGCGCATCATCGCGCTCGGCCTGCTCGTGCCCTACCACGTCGGCATGTACTACGTCAGCTGGGGCTGGCACGTGAAGAGCCCGAACCTGGTGCCGGCGCTCGAGCCGCTGATGAGGATGAGCTCGCCGTGGCGGATGAGCCTGCTGTTCGTCGTCTCGGGGGCCGCCACCGCGTTGATGCTCGAGCGCTTCGGCGGCCGGCCGCCCGGCGGCGGCTGGCTGCGCGAGCGCGCCGCGCGGCTGCTGCTGCCGCTCGTGCTGGGCATGCTGCTGGTGGTGCCGCCGCAGTCGTACTTCGAGGTCGTCCAGAAGGGCGGTTATGCCGGCAGCTACCTCGACTTCATGGCGCTGTACCTCACGGCCTACGGCGGCTTTTGCGAGCCCGGCGGCGGTTGCCTGGTGCTGCCGACCTGGAACCACCTCTGGTTCCTGCCCTACCTCTTCGTCTACACGCTGCTGCTGTGGCTGCTGCTGCGGCGCCGGCCGCAGGCGCTGGAGGCCGGCGGTGCCGGGCTCGAACGATGGCTCGCCGGGGCGCGGCTGGTGTGGCTGCCGGTGGTGCTGCTGTGGCTGTACCGGGTCGCGATCGGCGCGCACTTCCCGACCACGCACGCGCTCGTCGACGATCCCTTCTCGCATGCGCAGTTCCTCACCGCGTTCGCCTTCGGCGCGCTGGCGGCACGGCAGGGCGCGCTGTGGCAGCGCATCGAGTCGCTGCGCTGGCCGGCGTTGATCGCTGCCGTCGCGGGCTGGGCGGCCTGGGTCGCGCTCGGCGGCGCGCCGTTCCCGGTGCGGGCGCTGGCGGTCAGCGTCGAGCAGTGGGGCGCGCTGCTGGCGGCGATTGGCTTCGCTCACCGCCACCTGACGCACGACGGCCCGGCGAGGCGCTGGCTGACCGACGCCGTGTTCCCGGTCTACCTGCTGCACCAGACGCTGATCGTCGTGCTGGCGATGGCCTGGCGGCCGCTTGGCCTGCCGCCGGCAGTGGAGGGGCCGCTGCTGGTGGCGGCGACGCTGCTGCTCGGCGCCGCCGGCTACCGGGTCGTGCGTCGCCTCGGCGGGCTGCGGCCCTGGTTCGGGCTCAAGCGGCTGCCGGCTGCCGACCGGGCGCCACCGCCGGCGGCGCGGCTCGCACGCTGAAGCCAAGCCGCCGAACAGCGCCGCGAACACCCCGCTGATGGCGGCGCGGCAGCGGCGTCGGCTGCCTAGCATCGGCGGCATCGACCTCCTCCGTCCGAGGACAGCCCCCGCCCATGCGTGCCGCCACCGCCGTCGAGTCCGCCGCGCTCAGCCTCGCCGAGTTGATGAACCGCGCCCAGCAGCTGCACCAGGGCGGCGACGGCGAGGCCGCGGTGGCGCTCTACGCAAGCTGGATCGCGCAGACGAAGTCGCCGCTGCGCCATGTCGCCTGCTTCAACTGGGGCACGATGCTCTCGGGCCTGGGCCGCGAGGCCGACGCCGAGTCCGCCTACCGGTTGGCGCTGCAGACGCAGCCTGGCTTCGCGCCGGCGCTGCTGAACCTCGGCCACCAGGCCGAGCGCCGCGGCGACAAGGAGCTGGCGCTGACCGAGTGGCGCCATGTGGTCGACGACGCCGGCGCGATGCTCGAGCACCGGCTGCACGCGCTGAACAACAGCGCACGGCTGCTCGAGACGATGAAGCGCTTCCCCGAGGCCGAGTCGCTGATGCGCGCCAGCCTCGAGTTGAAGCCGGCGCAGAGCGACGTCATCCAGCACTACGTGCATGTGCGCCAGAAGCAGTGCGCCTGGCCCTGGTACGCGCCGGTGGGCGAGGTGACGCCGAACCAGCTGCTGGTGGGTACCTCGGCGCTGGCGATGATGAGCGCCAGCGACGACCCTGCGCTGCAGCTGCTGGCGGCGCAGCGCTTCGCGTGGGAGAAGGTTCCCAAGCCGCCGGCCGACCCTCTGCACGCGCAGATGCCGCCCCGCACCGGGCGCATCAAGGTCGGCTACCTGTCGGGCGACCTGCACATGCACGCCGTCGGCCTCTTGATCCCGGAGCTGCTCGAGCTGCACGACCGCAGCCGCTTCGAGGTCTTCGCCTTCGACTGGACACCCGACTCGGAGATGCCGCAGAGGAAGCGCCTGCTTGCCGCCATCGACCGCCACGTCAAGCTGCTCGGCGTCGACGACACCACGGCCGCGAAGTTGATCGCCGAGACCGGCATCGACGTGCTGGTCGACCTGCAGGGGCTGACCAGCGGCGCGCGGCCGGCGATCCTCGGCCACCGCCCGGCGCCGGTGCAGGTGAGCTACCTCGGCCTGCCCGGCACCTCGGCGGTGCCCGGCGTCGACTGGATGCTCGCCGACCGCTTCGTGATGCCGCCCGAGCTGGTGCCCTACTGCACCGAGCAGCCGATCTACCTGCCGCACTGCTACCAGGTCAGCGACCGCCAGCGCGAGGTCGCGGCCAAGCCGGCGCGCGGCACCTACGGGCTGCCCGACGACGCCTTCGTCTACTGCAGCTTCAACAACAACTTCAAGTTCACCGAGGAGATGTTCTCGGCCTGGATGCGAATCCTCGGCCAGGTGGAGCGCAGCGTGCTCTGGCTGCTGGCCGACAACGACACCGCGCGCGAGAACATGCTCGCGAAGGCCGACGAACACGGCATCGCTCGCGAGCGGCTGCTTTTCGCGCCGCGTGTCGCGCCGGCCGAGTACCTGGCGCGCTTCCAATGTGCCGACCTCGTGCTCGACACCTTCCCCTACAACGCCGGCACCACCGCCAGCGACGCGCTGTGGATGGGCACGCCGATCGTCACCCGCAGCGGCCGCACCTACATCAGCCGCATGGCCGGCAGCCTGCTCACCGCGGTCGGCCTGCCCGACCTCGTCACCGAGAACCTGGCCGACTACGAGAAGCTCGCCGTGACGCTCGGCCGAAACCCGCTGCGGGTGGCCTCGTACAAGCGCTACCTCGCCGACGAGGGGCGGCGGTCGCCGCTGTTCGATGTGCCGCTGCTGGTGCGTGACATCGAGGACGCGTTCGAGCGGCTGGCGCTGGCGGCGCGCGCTCGCTGACGGGCCCGCAGCAAGTCCGCCCTCATCGATTCGAGCGAGGGCAAGTGGGAAGGCCGATGTCAGAATCGGCCGCGATGAGCAACGCGGCGGCCGCCACCAGCGAAGCCCTGGACCGGCCGGGCGGTGACACTGACTCCCTCCATCCGGCGGCCGCGGTTGCGGCGCGGTCCGCGTTGCTGCTGCCCATCGCATGGTTGGCCGCCTGCGGAGGCGCGAAAGACGGCGCGCCCGCGGCGCTGGCGCAACCGGTGGCTGCGGTGCGTCGCCCGGAGGTGCTGCTACCCGGCGCGCCGCGGCCCGCGGCGGCACCCGCGTCGGCGCCGCTGCCCACAGCGAAGGAACTCCTCGACTGGGCCGAACGCCGCCACCCGAGCCACTTCCCCGGCCCGCGCCCGGACATTGCCGACGGGGCGCTCGTCTATCGGCACTACCCGGCAAGCGGCAACTACCTGGGTGTCGCCGCCGGGCGGGTCTACCTGCTCGGCCCGCTGACCGGCGCTGCGGTGTGGGACGTCGGCGGCCTGGCCGACTTCGCGCCCTGGGTGCTGGCGTCGCGCGTGGCCGTCGACGACGATGCGGCGGCGCGTTTCCTGCTGCACGCGCAGTTCTCGGCGACGCCGCCCGAGGTGGCCGAGGTGCGCGAGCGCGGCTACGAGGCCTGGCTGCAGCAGCGCTTCGCGGCGCCGATCGGCCAGCGCGGCTGGGACTGGCTGGTCGAGAAGGGCTACGACACCCGCGACCCGGCGACGCAGTTCGTCGGCCAGGGCTACCCCGCTGAGTTCATGGTCTGGCGCGCGCTCTTCACCGCCCCCGATGCGATGAGGCAGCGCTGCGCGCTCGCGCTCAGCGAGATGCTGGTCGTCTCGCTTTCGGCGATCAGCGGCAACAACTGGCCGCAGTTCCTCGGCGCCGCGTACTGGGACCTGCTGGTCGAGCATGCCTTCGGCAACTTCCGCGCGCTGCTCGAAGCCATCACGCTCAGTCCGGCGATGGGCTACTTCCTCAACACCGCCGGCAACCAGAAGGAGGACGCGGCCACCGGCCGCCAGCCCGACGAGAACTACGCGCGCGAGGTGATGCAGCTCTTCACGATCGGGCTCGTGCAACTGCAGCCCGACGGCACGCCGCAGCGCGATGCCGCCGGCCAGCCGCTGCCGGCCTTCGACGAAAGTGACGTCACCAACCTGGCGCGGGTCTTCACCGGCTACGACGTCGACCTCTCGTCGGGCATGCTGCCGCAGGCGGACTACTTCGTGCGCCACCCGGACTACGCGCGCCGCCCGATGCGCGTCGATTCCGCGAAGCACTCGGCGCTGGAGAAGAACTTCCTCGGCGTGCGCATCGCCGCCGGCGCGGCGCCCGAGGTGGCGCTGAAGGTGGCGCTCGACACGCTGTTCGCCCACCCCAACGTCGGGCCCTTCCTGGCGCGGCAGATGATCCAACGCCTGGTGACCAGCGATCCCGGCCCGGCCTACGTGGCGCGCGTGGCTGCCGCCTTCGCCGACAACGGCCAGGGCGTGCGCGGCGACCTGCGCGCGCTGTGGCGCGCCATCCTGCTCGACGACGAGGCGCGTTCGCCCGACGGCCTGACTGACCCGCGCTTCGGCAAGCTTCGCGAGCCGATGCTGCGGCTGGTGCAGTGGGGGCGCAGCTTCGGCGTGCGCAGCCACGGCGGCTTCTGGAAGTACACCTACAACCCGCGCAACGGCGTGCAGGAGCTGCTGCAGCAGCCGCTGCAGGCGCCGTCGGTGTTCAACTTCTTCCGCCCCGGCTACGTGCCGCCGGGCACCGCGATGGCCGCTGTGGGCGCCACCGCGCCGGAGTTCCAGATCGTCGACGAGTCGAGCGTCTGCTCGTACCTCAACTTCCTCTGCGGCGTGCTCTTCAACGGCATCCACCACCCCTGGGACCGGTCGCTCGCCGTCGCCGGCGACCTCGCGCCGACGACCAACGCTGGCGTCGAGATCGACGTCGACTACTCGGCCGAGGTGGCGCTGATGCCCGACTGGCCGGCCTTCGTGCGGCGGCTGAACCTGATGCTCTGCGCCGGGCAGCTGCTGCCGGCGACGGTGGCGCTTATCGAGCAGCAGATGGCCGACCTGTGGCCCAGCGCCGGAAACAACCCGGCGTTCATGCGGCAGCGGGTCGGCTTCGCGCTGCTCTTCCTGATGAGCGCGCCCGAGTACCTGGTGCAGAAGTGACGACGCCACCCACCGACCTGCGACGCCGTGCCATCCTGCGCCGCGGTGCGCAGCTGGCCGCCGCCGGCGCCGCCTGGCCGATGGCGATGAACCTGTCGGCCATCGCCGACGCTGCCGCCGCCGACGACGCGGGCGACTACAAGGCGCTCGTCTGCGTCTTCCTCTACGGTGGCAACGACCACGCCAACACCGTCGTCCACTACGACCAGGGGCGCCATGCCGCCTACCAGCGCATCCGCGCTTCGGGGGGCATCGCGCTGGCGCGCGACCGCCTCGCCGCCACGGAGCTGAAGCCCGCGCAGGTGCTCGCCGGCGGCTTCCGTTACGCGCTGCACCCGTCGATGGGTGAGCTCGCGCAGCTCTTCAACGACGGCCGCGCGGCGGTGGTGCTGAACGTCGGCCCGCTGGTGATGCCGCTGTCGCGGGCGCAGTACCAGTCGGGCCTGCGCTCGCGCTACCCGGTGCCGCCGCAGCTCTTCTCGCACAACGACCAGCAGTCGGTCTGGCAGTCCAGCGGTGCCGAGGGCAGCACCGTCGGCTGGGGCGGCCGCTTCGGCGACCTGGTGATGGCCGGCAACCCGCAGGCCATCTTCACCTGCATCTCGCTCACGGGCAACACGGTTTTCCTGAGCGGACGCGACACGCTGCAGTACCAGTGCACGCCGCGCGGCGCGGTGCCGGCCTACCCGGTCACCGGCATCAACTTCGGCTGGCCGCAGCGCCAGCGTGATGCCTTTCTGAGCCTCGTCACGCAGCCGCGCACGCACTGGCTGGAGAACGAGTACACACGCGTCACGGCGCGCGCCATCGATCTCTACGGCCGCATCGACGCGGCGCTGAAGCCGGTGACGCTGCGCACCGTCTTTCCCACCACCGGCGGCAACGACCTGGGCGACCAGCTCCAAGGCGTGGCGCGGCTGATCGCCGCCCGCCAGGCGCTCGGCGTGAGGCGCCAGGTCTTCCTGGTGTCGATCAACGGCTTCGACCTGCACGACCGGCTGCTCGAGAACCAGCCCGGGCTGATGTCACGCGTCTCGCGTGCGCTGTCGGCGTTCTACGTCGCCACGCTCGAATTGGGCATCGCCGACCGCGTGACCACCTTCACCGCGTCGGACTTCGGCCGCACGCTGTCCTCCAACGGCAACGGCTCCGACCACGGCTGGGGCGGCCACCACGTCGTGGTCGGCGGCGCGGTGCGTGGCGGCCGCTTCTACGGCACGCCGGCCGAGCCGAGCATCGACAACACCGCTGCGCCGGAGGACCAGTGGCACGTCGGACAGGGCCGCCTGCTGCCAAGCACCTCGGTCGACCAGTTCGCGGCGACCCTTGCGCGCTGGTTCGGCGTCGGCAGCGCCGACCTCGCCGACATCCTGCCCAACCTGCGGCAGTTCGGCGGCAGTGCGAACGGGGTGAGCTACCCGGTCGATCTGGGGTTCGTGTAGCGCGGCGGCGCGCGGCGCCGCCCCACGAACAACCCGGTCTTGCCCCCGCTTTTGCGCCGCTCGCGGCGCGGTGCGCTGCCTAGCATGCAGCGATCCGGATCGACCCTGGCCGCCCGGCCATGGCCGCTCCGTTTCCGCACCTGCCGATGACCCTGCCCGCCGACCTGCTGGAACCCGCCGCCGCCGCGGCCGCGCCGTCACTGCCGCGCGGACTGCACGACGATGCGCTCGCGCACGCGCTGGTCTGGCTGACGCGGCACCATGGCCGCGAGCGATCGATCGACTCGCTGTGCGCCGCGCTGCCGGTCGGCGAGGGGCTGTCGCCGCCGGCTGCGGTGCGTGTGCTGCGCGAGGCCGGCTACCAGGCGACGTTGCTCGAGCGTGGAATCGCCGATGTGCACTCGCTGATGCTGCCTGCGGTGGTGCTGCTGAAGAACGGCGGCGCCTGGGTCGTCACCGCGCGCCGGGGCGACGACACCACGAGCCCGCGCTACGAGATCGTGATCCCCGGCCGCGTCTGCCTGACGGCCCAGGCCGGTGCCGCCGACATCGACGCCGAGGCCTCGGGGCTCGTGCTCGTGGCCACGCCGGCGCTGGCCGCCGCCGACGATGCAGCGCCGATCGCCGACCCGGCGTCGCACTGGCTGTGGGGCACGATGCGGCGCTTCCTGCCCTACTACCGGTCGGCGCTGCTGGCGGCGCTGCTGTCCAACCTGCTGATGCTGGTGACGGGGCTCTCGACCGCGGTGATCTTCGACAAGGTGATCCCGCACCAGGCGTTCACGACGCTGTGGGTGGTGGCCACCGCGGCCGGCCTCGGGCTGGCCTTCGACCTCACGGCGCGGCAGCTGCGCGCCTACCTGATCGACGTCGCCGGCCGCAAGGCCGACCTCGTCGTCGGCGCCGCGCTCTTCCGCCACGCCATCGGTGTGCGCATGGAGCACCGGCCGGCGTCGGCCGGCGCCTACGCGCACCAGATGGGGCAGGTGGAGCAGGTGCGCGAGTTCTTCTCGTCGGCCACGCTGTCGGCGATCTCGGACCTGCCGTTCATCCTGATCTTCGTCGCGATGACCTTCGTGCTCGGCGGCCCGCTCGGCTGGGTGCTGGTGGGCATGATCCCGCTCGTGCTGGGGGTGGCGGTGGTGATCCAGGGTGTGCTGCGCCGGGCGGTGAGCAACAACCTCAAGCAGATGGCCGACCTGCACGGCGTGCTGGTCGAGGCGGTGGACGGCATCGAGGACTTGAAGGCTGCCGGTGCGCAGGGCCGCTTCGTCCGCCAGTACGAGCAATCCACCGCCGCCGCGGCCGAGACCGCGCTGCGCTCGCGTGCGATCACCAGCTGGACGATCAACTTCTCCACCGTGGCGCAGCAGCTGACGACGCTGATGCTGCTCGTCTGGGGTGTGCACCTGATCGGCGACAAGGTCATCACCCACGGGGCGCTGATCGCCGGCGTGATGTTTGCCGGCCGCGCGCTGGCGCCGCTGCAGAGTGTGGTGATGCTGGCGATGCGCTACCAGGGCGCGCGCGCGGCGATCCGTTCGCTGAACCAGATCATGTCGCAGCCGCTCGAGCGCGACGCGGCGCGCGGCTACGTGCCGCGGCTCGAGCTGTCGGGCCGCGTCGGCCTGCAGGAGGTGGCCTTTGCGTACCCCTCCGTCGGTGAGGCGGCGCCGCGTGTGCTGCAAGGCGTGACGCTGCGCTTCGCGCCCGGCGAGCGGGTGGCGATCCTCGGGCGCATCGGCTCCGGCAAGTCGACCATCCTGCGGCTGCTGGCCGGCCTCTACCAGCCGGGTGAGGGCATGGTCGAGGCCGATGGCATCGACCTGCGGCAGATCGACCCCGCCGACTACCGCACCCGTGTCGGCTTCGTCGCGCAGGACCCGCGGCTGTTCACCGGCACGCTGCGCGACAACGTGCTGCTCGACCGCGCCGCTGCCGACCCCGCCAGGCTGGCCGAAGTGGCCACGCTCACCGGGCTCGACCGCCTGGTGGCGTCGCACCCGCTCGGTTGGGAGCTGCCGGTGGGTGAGGCCGGGGCGTTGCTCTCCGGCGGCCAGCGCCAGCTGGTGGCGCTGGCGCGCTGCCTGGTGACGCGGCCGCGCATCCTGCTGATGGACGAGCCGACGAGCAGCATGGACGCGCAGAGCGAAGCCGCCTTCCTGCGCCAGCTCAAAGGCGCCGCCGGCGACTGCACGCTGGTGATGGTGACGCACCGTCCGGCGGTGCTCGAGCTGGTGACTCGAATCGTCGTCGTCGATGCCGGCCGCGTGGTGATGGACGGCCCGCGCGACAAGGTGCTCGCGGCCCTGTCGGGCAAAGGCTGACATGGGACCCCCACGCTCTCTCCCGGTCGCTGCCCCCCAAGGGGGCTTTGCCAGCGGACCGGCTGAGCCGGATCCGCGGCAATCCTCGGTTGGGCCGGAGACCTGAGATGCTCTCTCTTCGCAGGAGGCGCCCCGCCGAGCCGATGCTCCGCCACGGCGACCTGCTCTACGTGAGCCCGCTGCGCGCCGCGCAGGTGGTGGAGCCGGCGCCGGGTGCGATGTGGTCGGTGTGGTTGATGCTGGCCGTCGTCGCCACCGCGGTGGCCTGGGCGGCGCTGTCGAAGGTGGACGTGATCACGCGCGCCACCGCGCGAATCATCCCCGAGGGGCGCGAGCAGCTCGTTGCCAGCCTCGAAGGCGGCATCCTGCGCGAGTTGAAGGTGCGCGAAGGCGACACCGTCGCCGCCGGCCAGGAACTCGCGGTGCTCGACCCGACGCGGCTGCAGGCGCAGCGCAGCGAAGGCCAGGCGCGCCGCACCGCGCTGCGCGGCGCGATCGCGCGTGCGCAGGCCGAGGCCACCGGCACCGCGCTGCAGTTCCCGCGTGAGGTGCTCGCGGTGGCCGCCATCGTGCAGGGCGAGACCGAGTCGTACCGCGCAAGGTCGCGGCTGCTCGCCGAGGCGCTGGACGTCAACCGCCGCAACCTCGAGCTGCTGAACCGCGAGCTGGCGGTGGCCGAGAGCATGTCGGCCAAGGGCTTGATGAGCGAGGTCGAGGTGATGCGGCTGCGCCGCCAGGCCAACGACCTGCAGCAGCAGAGCACCGAGCGTGTGAGCCGCTTCCGCCAGGAGGCGGCCGCCGAGCTCGTGCGCCTGCGCAACGAGCTGGCGCTGATCGACGAGCAGCAGGTGGCGCGCGACGACGCGGTGCAGCGCACGGTGCTGAAGTCGCCGGTGCGCGGCATCGTCAAGGCGATCCGCAACCACACCGTCGGCGGCATCGTCGGCCCCGGCGCGCCACTGATGGAGATCGTGCCGCAGGGCGACCATGTGCTCGTCGAGCTGCGAATCAAGCCGCTCGACATCGGCTTCGTCAAGGTCGGGCAGCCGGTGGCGATCAAGCTCTCGGCCTTCGACTACACGGTCTATGGCGGGCTGCACGGCCAAGTGCACCTGATCAGCCCCGACGCCCATGGCGACGCCGACCGCCCGACGCCCGACGCCACCTGGTACCGCGCGCTGGTGCGTGCCGATGCCTCCAAGCTCACCGCCGCCGGCCAGCCGCTGCCGGTGCGCCCGGGCATGCAGGGCAACGCCGAGATCCGCGTCGGCGAACGCACCGTGATGTCGTTCCTGCTGCGGCCGATGCTGCGCACGCAGGAAGCCTTCCGGGAGCGGTGATGGGTGGGCCCCGGCCCGATCGCGACCGCGGGGCGTGCAGGCGCCTCGCGCGGCACCTCGTCGTGGTTGCCTGCGTGGCCGCGGCCTGCGCGGTGCAGGCGCAGCCGCGCTGTGCCGACGAAGAGCCTGTCGACGAGGCCGCCCCTGCGGCGACGCCGGAAGCGGCGCGTGAACTGGGTGTGCTGGTGCAGCGTGCGGTCGACGCCAGCCGCGGTGTCGGCGCCGCGCGGGCCCTGGCTGCCGCCGCGGCGCGCGATGTCGACGAGACCCGCGCCACCACGCTGCCGCAGGCCAGCCTGCAGGCCAACCTGGGGCCGACCATCGCCCGCAGCGGTGGCGCCACCGCCAGCCAGCTGGCGCAGGGCGGCGTCTCGCTCGGCATCAGCCAGCTGCTGTGGGACGGCGGGCGCAGTGCGCACCTGGTCGACTGGCGCAGCCAGCTCGCCGAATCGGCCCGGCTGGCGCTGCTGACGCAGCAGGAACAGACCGCACTCGCCGCGGTGTCGATCGCGCTCGACCGCGCGCGCTACGTCGCGCACGAGAAGGTCTACGGCCAGTACGTGCGCAAGATGGCCTGCCTGGCCGAATCGCTCGAGACCATCGTCGCCGCCGACCGCGGCCGTGCCAGCGAGCTGCTGCAGGTGAAGAAGGCGCAGCAGCAGGCCGAGATCTCGCGCGCCGCCGCCGAGTCGCAGCGCCGCCAGGCCGAGATCCGGCTCGAGCGGCTGCTCGGCGGCACGGCGCCGGCCGCCGACGGCATCGGCGCGCTGCTGCAGCCGCTGCCCGAGCTGGCGCCGCTGCTGGCCGCCACCGACCGCGCCAACGACATCGGGCAACTGGCCGCGCAGGCGCTTGCCGCTTCGCGGCTGGCCGACAGCGTGGCTGCCGGCACCCGGCCGCAGGTCAGCTGGACGCTCGCCGGCACAAGGTCACTCGTGATCGGCGGCAACGTCGGCACCCAGCATGGCAGTGCGCTGTCGGCCGGGCTGACGCTGGTGGTGCCGCTGACGCACACCGGCACCGCCGCCGCCACCGACGCCGCCCGTTCCCGCGCGTTGGCGGCGCAGGAGCAGCTGGCCGACGCCGTCGACGCCCGCCGTGCCCGTGTGCGCGAGGTGCACGAGCAGGCACGTTCGTCGATCGACCGCGCCGAGCGCGTGCGAGCGGTGCTGCGCGACAGCGAGCGGGTTCGCGAGGCGACGCTGCTGCAGTGGCAGCAGCTCGGCCGCCGCTCGCTGTTCGACGTCATGGGCGCTGAGGCCGAGCACTACAACCTGCGCGTCAGCTGGGTGAATTCGCTCGTCGATGCGCAGCAGCTCGGCGCGACGCTGCGCTCGCTGGGGCCGGGGCTGGTGGGCTGGCAGCAAGCCCGGTAGGGCTGGGCGGGCCCCGTTCGACACCACGCCGGCCACCGCCGCTGCGGGCACGGCGGCGGCCGTATCCGCGTTCTCCGGCACCACCGCGGCCATGAGGCGAAGGGCGCGAAGCTGCTTTCGCTCGTCTCCCGGACGGCTTCCTTACAGTCGTTTCGCTAGGGCTTCCACCAGTCATCCATCCCCCCCGGCTGCGCGTACACCACCGTCGCCCGGGGATCGCGCGCCCCCGGGGGAGCCTGCATCCGCCGCCCGCGGCGGACCCGCAGGGTCGCCACACTCCGGCGCGTGTCGATCGAAGGGGACTTCCATGACGAAATCGAGTGCAGTGCTGGGCGGCCTTCTCGCGCTGGCCGGCACGGCGTGGGCACAGGCCGACCTCGCCGCCGGCAAGGCCAGGGCCGAGGCCGTCTGCGCCGCCTGCCACGGCGCCAACGGCATCAGCATCGCCGACAACATCCCGAACCTGGCCGGGCAGCGGGTGGCCTACATGGAAGCCCAGCTGCGTGCGCTGAAGGCCGGCACGCGGCGGGCGCCTTCGATGAACGCGATGGCGGCGCAGCTCAGCCCGGCCGACATCGCGAACGTCGCCGCCTACTTCGGCAGCCTGACGCCGATGAACGTGGCCGCCAAGTCGCCGCAACTGCCGGCGCTGGTGAAGACCAACGTCGTCTTCCCCGAGGGCTACAAGGCAAGCTTCAAGATGTACGCGACGGTCAACCGGCCGGACATCAACCAGGTGCGCTACCTTTACGCCAACGACGTGGCGCTGAAGGCCGCGCGCGAAGGCAAGCCGCTGCCCGACGGTTCGGTGCTGCTGCTCGAGCAGCATGCAGCCAAGCTCGATGCCGACAAGAAGCCGGTGGTCGGTGCCGACGGCTTCTTCGTCGCCGACCGGCTCGTCAACTATGCGCTGATGGCGCGCGGTCCGGGCTGGGGCAAGGACATCCCGGAGATGCTGCGCAACGAAGACTGGAACTACGCCGTCTACTCGCCCGAGAAGCAGCTGCGCACCGCGGTCAACCAGGCCGACTGCCTGGCCTGCCACAAGCCGCTGGACCAGAAGAGCTACACCTTCTCGATCGAGCCGCTGATCGCGGCGGCGAGGAAGTAGCCGCGACGATCGTCGGGCAAGGGTGGCCCGAGAGGGAGGTGCGGCCACTCTTGCTGCACCCCTCGAAGCGGTGAGAGCATCCGGAGCCTCGCGGACGGAGGTGCGTCATGAGGCTTCGGACACTCGGCTGGGTGCTGCTGGCGGCGCTGGCGGGTGCGGTCGAGGCGCAGGCCCAGGCGTCCTGGCTGCTGCCCGAGACGAGCCACGCCGCGGCGCGCGAGGCGATCGGCGCGTTGATGGCCGGCGATCCGGCCAGAGGCCTGAGGGCCTTGCCAGCGGCCGATGCCGAGCCGCCGCCGGCTGGCGGCGAAGCGGCACTTTCGCCGGTCGCGCTGCACTACCTGCGAGCGCTGATGCTGGCGGCGGCCGGCCAGCACCGCGAGGCGTTGGCGGCGACGGACAAGGGTGTGGCGCGGGGGGGTGAGCGCAACTCCCGCGACCAAGTCCGTCTGGTGCTGCTGCGCGGGGCGCTGTACACCCGCCTGGGCGACCCCATGTCCGGGCTGGTCAACCTGACTCAGGTGCCGCCGGTGGCCGAGACCGTCTTCGGCGGTGCCCACCCGGCGACGACCTTCGCACGCGTGGTCGAGAGCCTGCTGCACGCCGATGTCTACGCGCGGCCGCAGTCGCTCGAATCGTCCCTGGCGCGGTTGGCGGAGGCGCACAAGAAGCTGACGCCGCAAGTGCCTGGCCGGCTGCCCGAGGGCGGCGGCGAGGAGTTCCTGTCGCGGGCGCTGCTGTTCCAGGCCGCCGGCCAGTTGCAGCTGCAGCGTCGGCAGTTCGGCGAGGCCAGGCGGCTGTTCGAGACCGCCCTCGGCTTCCTGATCCACGCCGGGCGTGCTCCCGCCCCGACGGCCGACACGCTGCGGCTGATCGGCATCCTGACGGCACTCGACGACGACCGCCTGATCGGCATGAACGCGGTCGCGGCAGCCTACGCCAAGGACGCAGATCAGGCCCGCATCCTGGCCGCCGCGTCGGCGCAACGGGCCTACCGGCTGGGCGGGGTGGAGCGCGCACGGTGGGTGATCACGGGCACGATGAACGTCGCCAGGACCCTCGGCGACTGCCAGGCCGCCGAGACGCTGGTCGGTACCGGCGTGGAGGGCCGCGACGGCCAGTTGCTGCGCGCGCACCAGCTGCGCGAGATCGGTGGCTGCTGGACGGTGGTCGCCAAGGACCCTGCGCGCGCGCAGCCGTTCTTCGATGCCGCGCAGGCGTGCACCGCGGGTGAGAGCCGCTGCCCGCCATAACTGCCGGACCGGGGCTGCACGATGCTGCACGACGCGCGAAGGGCCGCGGTCGGGACCCGCCGCCGGCTCGGACGGCTCGCCGCAGCCGCCGGTCTCGCCCTCGGTGCATGTGCGGTGGAGGCGCCCCGGCCGCCGCCGGCAGCTGCGCCGGCGCAGGCCGCCAGCTCGACCACCCCGGCGGAACTGTGGCGCGAGGCGAGCGCGCTGCTTCGGCAGGGACGCCTGCGCGAGGCGCTGCCGCTGCTGCGGCGCCGGCTCGAGGCCTTGAAAGAGGCGCGCGGCCCGCGCCATCCCGAGACGCTGGCGGCCATGAAGCCTTATGCCGAGGCGCTGCAGGCCGCGGGCCGCGACGTCGAGGCCCTCGGCGTTCTGCGCGAGGCGGCGCAGGCCATCGGCGCAATCTACGGCGAGCGGCATCCCGCCACGCTGGTGGCCGAGAACGACCATGCCCTCGCCCTCGTCGGCTTCGGCGACGCCGGCGGCGAGGAAGCGGTCGAGCGCTTCGAGCGGCTGCGGCGCCTCTCCGTCGAAGTGCGCGGCGCGCAGGACCCGGAGACACTGACCATCCTCAACAACTACGCGCTGGCGCTCTCGCAGACCGGCCGGCATGCCGAGGCCGCCGGCCACTTCCGGCAGGTGGCCGTGCTGCGGCAGCGGCTTCTCGGCGAGCGGCACCGGCTGACGCTTCAGGCCGCCTCGAGTGCGGCGATGAGTGCACTGACCGCCGGGCAACCGGCGCAATCGATCCCGGCGCTCGAGCAGGTGCTGGCGAGCGAGATCGGCGCCCTCGGCGAGCGGGACCCGGAGACGCTGCGCACGATGAGCAACCTTGCGCTGGCCCTCTTCATGGTCGGGCGCAAGGACGAGTCGCTGCGGCTGCGCGAGCATGTCTACCGGCTCAGACTGGGCACCCTCGGCGAGCGGCTGCCGGCTTCCGAGCGGCTGATCTACGCCACCGCGCTCGTCGATGCCGGCCGCGAGGACGCCGCTCTGCCGGTGCTGGAAGGCGTGGTCGCCAAGGCCGAGCAGGAGCGACAGGACGCCGCGCTCGTCTCCGGCGAGGCCCAGCAGTCCCTGTTCATGCGCCATCTCGACGGCTACCGGCTCTACGCGCGAAGCCTGGCGCTTCGCGGCGCGCTCGCCGATGCCTTCGTGGTCGTCGAGCGCACCAAGGCGCGTGGCCTGCTCGACCGCCTGGCCACCGCCGCCGCGCTCGCGGCCGGGGCGGTGCCGCAGGACGAGGCGGCGCGGCTGGAGGACCTCACCGGTGCACTGGCCGAACTCGACACCCGGCTGGCGATCGCGGCGGACGCCGCGGCGCGCGAGCCGCTGCGGCGCGAGCGGGCCGACCGCGCGCGCCAGCTCGCGGAGCTGCAGGGGGCGTTGAAGGCCCGCTTCCCGCGCTTCCGGCAGATGACCGAACTGCCTTCGGCGGCGCCCGGCGATGCCCGCCGGCTGCTCGAGAGCGACGGCCTGTTCCTGAGCTACGTCGTCAGCGCCGACCGCGTCGAGTCGTACACGCTCGACGCGTCGGGAGGGGTCCGATACCAGGCGGCGCGCAAGGTCCCCGGTCTCGCCGACGCGGTGGAGGCGTTTCGCGTGCTGCACACCGGCCCCGAGGGTGGGCCCCTGCAGGACGGCGAAGGCCGGCCCCTCGAGGTGTGGCGTTGGCAGGGCGACGAGGGTCGGCGCTGGCGCGTGGTCGAGGCGCCGGGCTGCGCCGCCGCGGGCGCGGGGGCGGCGCCGCGCAACTGCCCGCCGCCGGGCGCGCAACGGGTGCGCGGGCGCGCCGCCCGCGACGAGCTGGCCGCCTGGCTGGGGGCGGCCCTGCTCGAGCCGGTGGCGGCCGAGATCGCCGGCCGGCGCCGGCTCGTCGTGTCGACCGACGGGCCGCTCGCGTTGCTGCCTTTCGACCTGCTGTACCTGGGCGGCAGGCGCCTGGTCGAGACCCACGAGGTCGGGCTGGTGCACTCGCTCTCGGTGCTCAAGCTGTTGCAGGAGCGCCTCGGGCAGTACACGCTCGGCCCGCCGCGCCTTGCGCTGCTGGCGGTCGGCAACCCGAGCTACGAGCAGGTGGCGAAGCCGACGGCCGGGCCGGGCGCGCCCCCGGGCGCCGACCGCGGCCGGCGCCGCGCCAGGCTCGCGACGCCGGAGCGGTACGGCGGGCACGAACGCCAGCGGGCCACGGCGCGCGAGTTCGCGTGGACGGACCTGCCGGGGACCGCGCACGAGATCGACGCCGCGACCCGCATCTTCGCGGACCAGGGTGCTCTCAAGTTCGACCGCGAGCAGGCCAGCGAGCGGCAGCTGCGCCGCCTGTCGGGCGACGGCCGGCTGGCGGGCTTTCGCTACCTGCTGTTCTCCGCCCATGGCTACTTCGATGCCGGCACGCCGACGGCGAGTGCGCTCGTGCTCGCCCGCTCCGGCGCGGAGCCGGAGCACGACGGTCTGGTGACGGTGCCGGAGTGGCCGTCGCTGCGCCTGCGAAGCGACCTCGTGATCCTCTCGGCCTGCGACACCGCGCGCGGCGCCATCGTCTCCGGCGAAGGGCTGGTCGGACTCGGGTACGCGCTGTACGTCGCCGGCAACGTCAACACGACGCTCACGCTGTGGCCGATCGCCGACGAGGCCAGTGCGGCCTTCGTCTCGTCGTTCCTCGCCAGGCTCAAGGCCGGCCAGCCGCCGGGTGCTGCGCTGGCGGCCACCAAGCGCGAGTTCCTGCGCCACCCGAAGCCGGCCTGGCGCGATCCGTTCTACTGGGCCGCGTTCGTGATGGACGGCGTCTAGCCGCGTGTCGATAGACTGGCCAGCCGTGCGCGCGAGGTCCGGGGCGCACGGTTCGACCGGGGGCCTTGGCTCCGACCGCGAGTCCGCAGGCCGCCGCTCAGGAGCCCAGGTACCGATGCCCGCACACGACAGCCACCCCTTCGACGCCGCCGTCGCCCTCGACGCCGCGGGCGACGGCGTCTTCCGCGGCCGCACCCATCCGCTGTGGTCGAACATGGTCGGCCCCTTCGGCGGCATCACCGCCGCGGTGATGCTGGCCGCCCCTTGCCGCGACCCGCGGCGCATCGGCGAGCCGCTCGCGCTCACCGTCAACTACGCCGCGCCGGTGGCCGACGGCGAGTTCACCGTCGAGGCGACGCCGGTGCGCACGACGCGCACCACCCAGCACTGGACGATGCTGCTGCGCCAGCGCGACGGCGTGGCCGCCACCGCGAGCGCGGTGTTCGCGGTGCGCCGCGACACCTGGGCCGCGCACGAGCTGCCGATGCCCGCGGTGCCGGCTGCCGACGAAGTGCCGCCGACGCTGCGCCGGGCGCCGCTGGCCTGGCCCGAGCGCTACGAGTTCCGCTTCGTCGCCGGCCCCTGGCCCGAGCTGTCGGGCACCGAAGCCGGCGAGTCGCTGACCCGCGTCTGGGTGCGCGACGAGCCGCCGCGGCCGCTGGACGCGCTCTCGCTGGCCGCGATCGCCGATGTCTTCTACCCGCGCATCTTCCGCCGCCGCGGGCGCTTCACGCCGATCGGCACGGTGTCGATCACCACCTACTTCCACGCCGCCGCCGCCGAGCTGGCGGCGCAGGGTGTGCGCCCGGTGCTCGGCTGTGCGCAGGGCCGGCGTTATGCGGGCGGCTTCTTCGAGCAGAACGCCGAGGTCTGGGGCGACGCCGGCGTGCTGCTGGCGAGCAGCCACCAGATCGTCTACTTCAAGGAGTAGCGATGCCCGACGACCACGATGTGCCGCGTGCCGCGGCGCGCACGGTGCGCGAGATCGGGCGCGGTGAGCTCGGCGCGCTGCTGGCGCTGTACCCCCACCTGCACGGCGGCGACGAGACACCCGACGCCGCGGTGGCCCAGGCGGCGTGGGACGAGGCACAAGCCAACCCGCGCTGCTGCTACTTCGGCGGCTACGCCGGCGACGAGCTGGTCGCCAGCTGCACGATCACCGTGATCCCGAACCTGACTCGCGGCGGCCGGCCCTATGGCGTGATCGAGAACGTCGTCACCCACGCGGCGCACCGCCGCCGCGGCTGGGGCCAGGCGGTGCTCGCCGCCGCGCTCGGCTTCGCGGAGAGCCAGCGCTGCTACAAGGTGATGCTGATGACCGGGCGCAAGGACGAGGCGGTCTATCGCTTCTACGAGTCCGCAGGCTTCGACCGCCACGGCAAGCAGGCCTTCGTCGCCCGGTTGGGCTGAGGCCGCCGTGTCTTTCCGCCGCCGGCGGGCCGACCTGGAGACGGGGAATGTCGGCACGCCGACGCTGGGCGAGCAGCTCGCCACCGCCGGCGACGCGCTGCCCGTGGCGCGACAATCGGCACCGCCACACCGATGCACACGCTGCCGCTGATCGACCTGCGCGAACCGCCGCCCGAGGTGGCTGCCGCGATCGGCCGCGCCTGCCGCGCGCACGGCTTCTTCTACCTCGTCGGGCATGGCGTCGACGAGGCGCTCGGCGCCGAGCTCGAGGCGCTCAGCCACCGCTTCTTCGCGCTGCCCGAGGCCACCAAGTCGCGCTTCGCGATGGCGCACGGTGGCCGTGCCTGGCGTGGCTGGTTTCCGCTCGGCGGCGAGCTGACCTCGGGCCGCCCGGACTGGAAGGAAGGGCTGTACCTCGGCACAGAGCTCGGCGACGAGCACCCGCGCGTGCGCGCCGGCGTGCCGCTGCACGGCCGCAACCTGATCCCGGGCGACGACCTGGTGCCGGGCTTCCGCCGCGCGATCGAGGGCTGGATGGCCGCCGTGACCACGCTCGGCCACCGCGTGATGGGCGCGATCGCGCTCTCGCTCGGCCTCGACGAACGTTACTTCGCCGACCGCTACACCGCCGACCCGCTGGTGCTGTTCCGCATCTTCCAGTACCCCAGCCGCGAGGTGCCGGCAGGCGTCGACGCGCGCCACGGTGTCGGCGAGCACACCGACTACGGGCTGCTGACGCTGCTGCGCCAGGACGACGTCGGCGGGCTCCAGGTGCGCACCCGCGCGGGCTGGATCGAAGCGCCGCCGGTGCCGGGCTCCTTCGTCTGCAACATCGGCGACATGCTCGACCGCATGACCGGCGGCCTCTACCGCAGCACGCCTCACCGCGTGTCGCTGAACACCAGCTGGCGCCACCGCCTCTCGTTCCCGCTCTTCTTCGACCCCGATTTCGAGGTCCGCATCGAGCCGATCCGCCACCCCGAGATCGACGACCGCGCCGACCGCTGGGACGGCGCCAGCGTGCACGCCTTCGAAGGCACCTATGGCGACTACGTGCTCGCGAAGGTCGGCAAGGTGTTTCCGGAACTGGGCGGCCGGGTGCTCTGAAGGCTGCGCATAAGCAAACGCGAAACCCTTCGTTGACCGGCGGCCGCGCGCAGCTTAGCCTGCCCGAGTTGTGCCCCGAGTTCCCCTGAGAAGCTGTGAACGAACCCAGCGTGCCCGCGTGGGCCCCCAGCAAGCGCCCAAGTCAAGGCGCAAAGCACAGCCGTGCCCGCCGGCACGGCGAGCATTTGCAACACCGAGTGGGCGCTTGCTGGGGGCCCACCCGTTGGGCCGGGGTATCCAAGGGCCGTGCGCGGTGTTGCGCTGCTTGCCCGGGCGGCCAGCCCGGGCTGCGCACCACGCCTTGCGCACGGCCCTTGGCCACCCCGGCGCGGGCACGCTGGGTTCGTTCGCAGCTTCTGAGGCCACGATGTCTGCCGTCTTCATCTCGCTCGCGTCCACCGTCGGTCGCTTGTCCGGCAGCCCGAACGTGGTCCGAGCCACGGGCACCGCGAACATCACACCGGGAGCAGCGCCTTGACCAGCATTTACAGCGACAACTCGCAGTCCATCGGCCGCACGCCGCTGGTCAGGCTCAACCGCATCACCGACGGCGCACCGGCGACGGTGCTGGCCAAGATCGAGGGCCGCAACCCGGCCTACTCGGTCAAGTGCCGCATCGGCGCGGCACTGATCTGGGACGCCGAGGAGCGTGGCCTGCTGGGGCCTGGCAAGGAGATCGTCGAGCCGACCTCTGGCAATACCGGCATCGCGCTGGCCTTCGTGGCGGCAGCGCGCGGCATCCCGATCACGCTGACGATGCCCGAGACCATGAGCCTCGAGCGCCGCAAGCTGCTGCTGGCCTATGGCGCCAAGCTGGTGCTGACCGAAGGCGCCAAGGGGATGAAGGGCGCGGTGGCCAAGGCCGAGGAGATCGCCGCCGGCGATCCCAAGTATGTGCTGCTGCAGCAGTTCAAGAATCCGGCCAACCCGGCGATCCACGAGAAGACCACCGGCCCCGAAATCTGGGACGACACCGCCGGCGCGATCGACATCCTGGTATCGGGCGTGGGCACCGGCGGCACCATCACCGGCGTCTCGCGGTTCATCAAGGGCACCAAGGGCAAGGCCATCACCAGCGTGGCCGTCGAGCCCACGGCGAGCCCGGTGCTGACGCAGACCCGCGCCGGGCAGGAACTGAAGCCCTCGCTACACAAGATCCAGGGCATCGGCGCCGGCTTCGTGCCCGACGTGCTGGACCTTTCGCTGGTGGATGCCATCGAGCAGGTCGGCAACGAAGAGGCCATCCACTTCGCACGCCGGCTGACGCGCGAGGAGGGCATCCTGTCGGGAATCAGCTGCGGGGCTGCCGCGGCGGTGGCGGTGCGCCTGGCGCACCGGCCCGAGAACGCCGGCAAGACCATCGTCGTCATCCTGCCCGACAGCGGCGAGCGCTACCTCAGCTCGGTGCTGTTCGAGGGTGTGTTCGACGCCACCGGCCTGCCGGTGGTGCCGCCCTCCGCTGGCGCGCCGGCGGCCTGAGCGTGACGGCCTCGGACGACAGCGGGGCCTCCGGGCTGCCCGCAGGCCCTGTGCGCCCGGCCGGCCAGCCGCGGGGCCGGGGCAAGCGCCGTTCGAAGGATTGGTAGCGAGCCTGTTCGCCGTTCGAGCAAGCCGCCGCGCCGCTGCTGAAAGCCGGCCGTAGGGCGCTCCGGCTATCGTCCCCTGTTTTGCCCGCCCTCACGCTCCCGTTGGAAGCCCTGCTCGTCTCCACCGGTGTCGTCGCGCTCGGCGAGATCGGCGACAAGACACAGCTGCTGGCGCTGATGCTGGCCGCGCGCTTTCGCCGCCCTTGGCCGATCGTCGCCGGCATCGCGGTGGCCACGCTCGCCAACCACACGCTCGCCGCCTGGCTGGGGGCCGCGGTGGCGGCGGCGCTCGGCCCGGCGGTGATGCGCTGGGTGCTCGGGTTGTCGTTCCTGGCGGTGGCAGCGTGGATGCTGGTGCCCGACCGCGCCGACGACGATGGCGGCGGCCGTGGCGGCGGACGCTTCGGCGTCTTCGGCGTCACCGTGGTCGCCTTCTTTCTTGCCGAGATGGGCGACAAGACGCAGATCGCCACCGTCGCGCTGGCGGCGCGGTTCGCCGATCCCTGGGCGGTGGTGGCGGGTTCGACGCTCGGGCTGCTGCTGGCCAACGTGCCCGCGGTGTGGTTCGGCGAGCGGCTGGTGCGCCGGCTGCCGGTGCGCGCGGTGCACGCGGTGGCGGCAGCGGTGTTCGCGGCCTTCGGGCTGTGGGTGCTGCTCGCGGGATAGGGGGCGCTTCGCGGCCCGGCTATTCGCCGTGGCTGCCGGCCGGGATGCGGGTGGCCGGCCTTGGCCCCGGCGCCGGCGCGGCCGGGAATCGCCCGCTGGCGACGCGGTTGCGGCCGCCGGCCTTGGCCTGGTACATCAGCGCATCGGCGGCACGGATCAGCTCGTCGACATGGCCGGGCGGCCGCTCGCAGACCAGCGCGCCGACCGATGCGGTCACCGGCCAGCCGCGGGCCGCCATCGCGTCGGCGATGTCGGCGCGGATCTTCTCCGCCGTCGCTGAAGCGCCCTCGGCGCCGGTCTCGGGCAGCAGCAGCGCAAGTTCGTCGCCACCCAGCCGCGCCAGCAGGTCGGTGCTGCGCAGTCCGGCGGCGATGCTGCGAACGACGGTGCGCAGCAGTTCGTCGCCGGCGCCATGGCCGAACTGGTCGTTGACGGCTTTGAAGCGGTCGAGATCGACGTAACACAGGCCGAAGGCATGGCCGTAGCGGCGCAGCCGCTCGACCTCGCGCGTGGCCGCCTCGACGAAGGCGCGGGCGTTGGCAGCCCCGGTCAGGTGGTCGGTGAGCGCGAGGCGGTGTTCACGTTCGGCCGCCACGCGCAGGCTGTCCTCGAGTTGGCGGCGGTCGCTGATGTCGCGCAGCACCGCCAACGCGAGCGTGCGGCCATCGATCGCCAGCGGCCGCAGCATGATGTCCACCGGCACCTCGCCGCCATCGGCGCGGTGTGCGATCAGGTTGCGGTTGGCCCCCATCGGCCGATGCCGCGGCTCCTCGAAGAACGATCGCACCGCGGCGCGATGGGTGCCGCGAGCCGCGTTCGGCAGCAGCGTCTCGAGCGGCTGCCCGCGCAGCGAGGCGGTGTCGCGGCCGAACATCGTGCCCGCCACCTGATTGGCGAAGACGATCTGGCCGCGCTCGTCGGCGATCACCGCCGCGTCGGGCATCGTTTCGAGGAACTCCTCGTAGAGGTCGAGCGGGATCGTCATCGCCGACCATCATACCGGTAGGGGTTTACCGTGGCGCATCGGCGACTGGAGGGAGGTCCCTACGTCCCGGCTAGCATCGGGCGGATGCAGGGCCGTGCGCTGGTGTTTGCGATCTGCCTCGGTCAGATCGGCAACCTGCTGCCGCATGTCGTGGTGCCGGCAGTGATGGCCGGCCATCTGATCGGCCCCTGGGGCCTCAGCAACGGCGAGGCCGGCCTGATGGCGGCGGCCTACGCCGTCGGCTACATGGCGGCGGTGCCGGTGCTCACGGCGCTGACCGACCGCTACGACGCGCGGCGAATCCTGCTCGTCGGCTCGCTGGCGAGCGCGTGCGCGACGATCGGCTTCGGTGTCTTCGCGCAGGGCCTGCTGTCGGCGGCGCTGTGGTGGGGGCTGGCCGGGATCGGCTTCGCCGGCGCCTACATGCCCGGGCTGCGCGCGCTGACCGACCGGCTCGACGCGCGCGACACCTCGCGCAGCGTGACGCTCTACACGTCGAGCTTCTCGCTCGGCGTCGGGCTCTCGTTCCTGGTTTCGCAGTGGGTGGCCGACGGTTTCGGCTGGCGGTGGTCGTTCATCGTCACCGGCATCGGCCCGCTGCTGATGGTGGCGGTGGCGGCGGGCATGAAGCCGCTGCCGCCGCCGAAGCCGAGCGGCGGGCTGCTCGACTTCCGCCCGGTGCTGCACAACCGGCCGACGCTCGGCTACATCCTCGGATACGGTGCACACTGCTTCGAGCTCTATGGCATGCGCACCTGGATCGTCGCCTTCTGGGGTTACGTCGTCGCGCGCCACGCGGGGGAGCCGCTGCCTTCGGCGATGGCGGTCAGCGTCGTCGTCACGCTGCTTGCGATGCCGTCGAGCATCTGGGGCAACGAGCTGTCGATCCGCCACGGACGCCACCGTGCGATCACCTGGATCCAGGTCGCTTCGGCCGCGGTGGCGGTGGCGATCGGGCTGCTCTCGGGCTCGTCGCCCTGGCTGCTGCTGGTGCTGGTGATGGTCTACGCGGTGACGGTGCCGGCCGATTCGGGCTCGCTCACCGCCGGCATGAGCGCCACCGCCGACCCGCGCTTCCGCGGCGTGACGATGGCGATGCACTCGACGGTGGGCTTCGGCCTCTCGGCGCTGGCCGGCTGGCTGCTCGGCGCCACGCTCGACGCCTTCGGGGGTGCCGCGCAGCCGGCGTCGTGGACGGCGGCTTTCGTGGTGCTGGCGGCAGGGGTGGCCTGCGGGCCGCTGGCGCTGCGTTGGTCGGCGCGCGGCGGCGGGCAGGCCGTCAGCCGGCGCTGACCAGGCGCTGCAGGTGCAGCAGCCCGCGGTGCGGCAGCCGGCAGGGCGGCGCCCAGGGTGGCAGCGTGCAGACGACGCGGCGGCCGGCGGCCAGCGCCACCACCATCGCCATCGATTCGCAGCCCGCCACCCAGGCGACGCGGTCGAGCGCGTCGGCCAGGCCCTCGGCGTCGTCGACCGCGACATCGTGATCGGACTGGTTGGCGATCCAGTCGTCGTACTTGCCCGGTGGGTCCGACGGGTGCGGCCGCAACCGCAGCGTCAGCGGCGCCGCAAGCCCGAGCGCGGAGGCGTTGGCCACCAGGTAGTCGAGTGCCTGGAACTCGCCCGGCTGGCCGCGGCCCCAGTCGCTGCGCGCCGGCTCGAGAAGCACCAGCACCGTCGGATGCGTGCGCGGATCCGGGCTATCGGCGATCTGCACCAGTTGCTCGCGCAGGTACAGGTTGGGGTGCAGCCGGATGTCGTGCCCGGGAAACGTGGCCTGTGCGAGCGCGAACGCTTCGGCGTCGGTGACCCATATCTCGGAGGGCAGCACGCGGTGGCCGTCGCGCTGGAAACGCGGCGCGTAGTTCACCCAGTGGTCGATCACACCCACCGAGCGGATGCCGCGCGCCACCGCCTCGATGCGCGCGCAGTGTTCGATGTCCGACGCCCAGCCGGTGCCCGAGAGCAGCATCGCCGCGCCGTCGATCGCCTGGTCGAGGCTGGCGACCCGGCCGCGGCGTCCGAAGCGGCGCTGCCACAGCGTCTCGGCCGGGCCCTGCAGGTACGCGCGCACGTTCACGCGGTCGAGGTCCAGCCAAGGCAGGATCAGGTTGGTGGCCCCCGCGTCGTGGCACACCACCGCGAGCGGGGACGCCAGTTCAGGCATGCCCCGGTGCGGGCGCGAAGCGCGCGTAGTACAGGATGTCGTGCGGCTCGCCGTCGACCATCTCCTGCGCGCGGCGAACACCTTCGAGCTGCATGCCGGACCTCTCGGCGATGCGGCGCATGCCGTGGTTGCAGGCCAGCGTGCCCGCGGTGACCTTTCGCATGCCGGGTTGCGCGAGCAGCCATCCGACGAGCGTGTCCCACGCGTCCTGGCCATGGCCCTGGCCCCAGACCGAGGTGTCGCCGACGAGGATGCCGACGTCGGCGGTGCCATGCTGCGGGGCGCGGTACGCGGTCATCGTGCCGATCGCGCGGCCGTCGCCTTGCAGCCGCATGCTGAAGAAGAGGTTCGCGCTGCCCGCGAAGCCGGCCAGGTAACGCTCGCAGCTGGCGCGTGTGTGACGCACGAAGCGCTGGTTGCTGAACCTTGTCGCCTGCGGGTCGTTCAGCCAGTCGATGTAGGCCTCGGTGATGTCCTGCGGGCCGAAGGGGCGCAGCCAGGTGGTCTGGCCGAACAGTTCGGGGCCGGCGGCGGGGGCCGGGGCGTGCTGGACCGGAGGTTCGGCGAGCATCAGGCCGCCTTGCGCAGAAGCTGCTCGCGCCCGGCCCACACCTTGCGGAAGGCCTGGACGACGCGTGCGACCTGGGCGCGGTCGTGCAGGAACTGCCCGAGCCCGATGCCGATGAAGGTTTCGCCGTGCAGCCGCTCGGCCACCGGGCACAGGCCGGGGCCGTACTCGATGCCGGGCCGCGCGTAAGGCGAGTTCCACGGGAAGCCACCGCGCCCGTAGGCCACCTTGTGCCGGTACAGCGGCAGCAGGTGGATGTTCTGGTAGCTGCCGATCAGCCCGGGCACCCCTTCGGCACGCAGCGCGTCGACGATCGCGGCGCGCGGCACGCCGAGCGCCTTCGGGTCGAGCTGCAGGCCATAGATGTAATAGACATGCGTGCTGCCTTCGGGCACGAAGGGCAGCGTCAGCCCTTCGAGCCCGGCCAGGCCTTCGGCGAGCTGCGCCGCCGCCTGCTGGCGCTCGCGCACGCGCCCGGCGAGCTTGGTCAGCTGCACCGAGCCGATGGCGGCCTCGATCTCGCCGAGGCGGAAGTTGTAGCCGAGCATGTTCGACAGTTCCGCCGCGTCGTCGCCCGCGACCACACATTCGGCGTGGTTGCGGATCAGCGCCAGCCGGCGCGCCAGGCGGTCGTCCTCGGTGACGAGGATGCCGCCCTCGCCGCAATGGATGTGCTTGTGGTAGTTGAGGCTGTAGCCGCCGATGTCGGCCTGCGTGCCGGCCGGCCGGCCGCGGTAGACCGCACCCGGCGCCTGCGCGGTGTCGCCGATCAGCGCCAGGCCATGTTTGCGCGCGATGGCGCGCAGCGTGTCCCAGTCGGCCGGCAGGCCGAAGATGTCGACTGCGGCGATGGCCTTCGTCTTCGGCGTGATGCCCGCCTCGACGCTGGCGGGGTCGAGGTTGTAGGTGCGCGCGTCGATGTCGGCGAAGACGGGGATGGCGTTCCACTGCAGCACCGCGGTGGCGGTGGCGGCCATCGTCCACGGCGTGGTGATGACCTCGTCGCCGGGCTCGAGGCCGAGCGCGCCGACGGCGCAGATCAGCCCCGAGGTCCACGAGTTGACCGCCAGCGCATGCTTGACGCCGAAGTACTCGGCCGCCTGGCGCTCGAAGGCGCGCACGCGCTCGCCGCCCATGAAGGCGGCGCCGGGCGCGCCGATGTAGCCCGACAGCACGCCGGAGCGGATGACGTCGGCGGCGGCCTGCACGTCTTCTTCGCCCAGGCTGGGGTAGGGGGGCGGTGCCTCGCGCAGCACCGGGGTGCCGCCGAGCAGCGCGAGCCGGGAGTCGTCGTTCATGGTCGGGTCTTCAGCAAGGGGTTCCGGGGTTGAGCGCCGCGTGGCGCAGCCGCTCGCACAGCCGCTGCGCCTGCAGCGCGGTGTCGCCGGTGGAGGCGAGCTCGGCCTCGTCGGCGAGCGCGGCGGCGAGGTTGTCGACGGCGCGGCGCATCGTCTGCAGGTAGTCGCCGGCGGTGCGTTCGCCGCCGTCGAGCATCTGGTAGCCGCGGAAGTGCGGGCTTTCGATGCGCTGGCGCACACGCCAGCCGAGGCCGCCGTCTTCCATCGTGATCGTCGCGCGCGCGGTGACCAGGGTCAGCTCGAAGAGCGCGTAGTCGGCGGCATGCGCGGTCGTCAGGTGCACAGGCACGCCGGCGGCGGTGCGCAGCAGCGCGGGCACCGTCGGGTCGTCGTCCCAGTGGTCGGCCACCGGCGCGCCGGCGGCGACGAGCTCGAGCCGGCCGACCAGCCGGTGCAGCAGGTCGACGAGGTGGCTGCCGTTGTTGAGCACGCCCTTGTTGTAGGTGCCCACCACCGAGCGCAGTTCACCCCAGCGGCCGGCTTTCAGCTCGTCGGCGAGGCGCTGCACGTCGGCCGAGAAGCGGCGGTTGTGGTTGACGGCGAGCAGCACACCGGCATCGCGGCAGCGCTGCACCAGGCCTGCGCTCGCGGCGACGCTCGGCGTGAGCGGCTTTTCGCAGAAGACGAGCCGCGGCCGCAGCGCGAGCGCGGCGTCGACATGCCCGGCGTGCAGTGCGGTCGGCGAGCAGATGCTGACGATGTCGAAGGCACCCGGCGCGGCGGCCAGCGCGGCCACCGTCGCTGCACCCTGCGGCACACCCCAGCGCGCCATGAAAGCGCTCCGCTGCGCCTCGTCGGGATCGACGCAGGCGGCGACGTGGAAACGCGGGTGGCGCGAGTAGGCGCCGGCATGGGTGAGCGGCGGCGCGTCGGCGCCGCGCGCGGCGTCGAAGCCGCCGGCGATGTTGCCGCAGCCGACCACCAGCACGCGGTGCATCGGGCTCATCACGAAGTCAGGCAGCGGTTGCGGAGGCCACCGCGGCCGGGGCGGCGGCCGAGGTCGCCGGAACCACCTTGTCGTACGGCGTCTCGAACGAGGTCGCCGGCAGGTGGCCGCGCTGCACCGCCTCGTCGACGAAGGCGAGCAGCAGCGGGTCGTTGTAGCGGCGCGCCACCAGCTGCAGCCCGAATGGCAGCCCGCGCGGCGAGACGAAGACCGGCGCGCTGATCGCGCTCAGCTGCGTCAGCGTCCAGATCAGCGCCGAGTCCGGCGCCTCCTCGACATGGCGCAGCGGCGCTTCGCCGGCGGTGGACAGCGTGACGATGACGTCGACGCCGCGCGCAAAGGCATCCATCTGCCGCGCCAGCTGCACCTGGCGGTCGAGCGCCGCCTCGTAGCTCTGCGGGCTGATGCGCTGGCCGGCCTCGATGAGCGCGTTCATCACCGGCGAGACCAGCTCGGCCTTCTTGTGCTCTTCCTTGAAGTAGTAGGCGAGCGCGCGGTTGTAGATCGTCGCGTGCACCTGGTGCGCTTCGGCGAGGTCGGCCGGCAGCTCGGGCGTGACGACCTCGAAACGTGCATCGGCGGCGAGCTTGTGCACCCAGGCTTCGATGGCGGCGGTGGCGTAGTCGGGCGCATGGCGCCAGACATGCGGCTTGACGAATGCCACGCGCCACGGGCGCGCGGTCGGTGCCGACTGGCGCGCGCTGTCGCTGAGAGCGGCGTGCGAGAGCGGGTAGTCGCGCCCGTGCACACGCATCGCGTCGAGCACCGGGCGCAAGTCGGCGGCGTGGCCGCAGAAGAAACCGACCGAGTCGAGGCTATCGGTGGTCTTCAGCATGCCGGTGCGCGGCACGAGCCCGAACGACGGCTTCATGCCCCAGGTGCCGGTGAAGCTGGCCGGGCGCACGATCGAGCCCGCGGTCTGCGTGCCCAGTGCCACCGGCACCACGCCCATCGCCACCGCGACCGCCGAGCCGCTCGAGCTGGTGCCCGGCGTGTGTGCCGGGGCCCAGGGGTTGATCGTCTTGCCGAGCGTGTGCACGGCGAACTCGGCGGTGACGGTCTTGCCCGGCACCACCGCACCGGCGCGGCGCAGGTGGAACACGGCGCGCGCGTCGTTGCCGGGCGTGAAGCCGTCCCACAGCGGGCTGCCCATCTGGGTGGGGAAGTCGGCGGTGTTGAAGATGTCCTTCACCCCCACCGGCACGCCTTCGAGCGTGCGCAGCGGCTCGCCGCGGGCGAGGCACAGGTCGGTCACGCGCGCCTGCGCGAGCAGCCGCTCGGCGTCGAAACAGACCCAGGCCTTGACCTGGGGCTCGCAACGTTCGTAGGCGGCGATGCAGGCGCGGGCCGCGTCGACGGCGGAGATGCGCTTGTCGGCAAAACCCTTCAGCAGATCGCCGGCGCTGGTGTGCGTGAAGTTCATGATGCCTGGCCGATCGCAGTCGCCGATGGCTCGGAGTCAGCGAGCGGAATCGCGCTGCCGCCGCGGGTCCGGCTCTGCCGGACCGCTGGCGGCGCCTCCCCGGGGGGGAGGCGGCCGGAGGCCGCTTCGGGGGGGGTCCCTCTCATGCGCTCGATCAGCTGCTGCGGGTGCGGCAGCAAGCGCTCCTCGTTCGGCGCGGCCTTCGGGTAGATCGGGATCACCGTGCGCTTCAGCTCGGGCCGGCGGTGCTTCTCGAGCGTGGCGTAGAACTGCTCCTCGGTCATGCCGGTGATCTGCAGGTAGTAGTCCAGCCCCTCGGGGCGCACGCCGTCGTTGGCGCGGATCAGGTCCCAGGCCTCGTCGCGGCTGAGCAGCCCGGCGCGCACGTCGACGCTGGCGTGGAAGGTGGCGCGGCCGTAGCCGCGTTTGGTGTAACAGGCGAGGTCGTGCACACCCGGCATCACGCACTCGGCGCTCTTGTAGCGCTTGAACGAGCCCTCGACCTGGGTTTCCTTCCAGCCGTAGTTGTCGCGGACGAACTCGGTCTGGCGCTCGTCGTCCCAGAACAGGTAGTCGCCGAGGTGGATGCCGAAGACGCCGACCTTCTCGCAGTCCTCGGCGCTGGGCACGTTGAAGGGGTAGAGGTCGCGTGCGCTGAGGTCGTCGCGCACCATCTGGTCGGGGCGCAGCTTGGCGCTGACCTTGGTGAAGTACTCGCGGTCGAACTTGCGCACCGGGTTCAGGTAGCTGGCGCGGCCCGAGCTCTCGGCGATGCTCTCGCCCCAGATCAGCAGCGGGATCTTGAAGCGCACCGCCACCTGCAGCGGGAAGGCGCCGACGCCGGCGTGGCAGTGCCAGCAGGCGTCGCCGATGCCGTCGAGCGAGTGTCTGGCGATGCGGTTCACCAGGCCGCGGTTCGGCGTGAACATCATGTGGTCCACGTTGAACTGCTCGAGCGAGTTCTGCAGGTTGTACCAGCCGGTTTCGCTGTACCAGTTGTGGCTGAAGGTCACCGCCAGCGGCTTCATGCCGTAGACCTTGGTCAGGACATGCAGCTGGAAGGTGCTGTCCTTGCCGCCGCTGATGGGGATGATGCAGTCGTAGTTGTCGTCGGCCCGTGCGCGCGCCTTGGCCTCGTCGAGGATCTGGCGCAGAACCTTCTCGCGCGCCGTCCAGTCGATGTGGATCTTCTGTTCGGCGCTCTGGCAGGCCTGGCAGACGCCGAGTTCGTCGAAGACGACGCCTTCCTGCGTCTCGGGAATGCAACAGCGCACGCAGTACTTCAGGTGCGCGAACGGCTTCCCGGCAGGGTTCTCGAATTCGGCCGCGGCATCGGCCGGGCCGACCAACCGGGTGAAGGCGCCGTGGGTGGCGCGGGGCTGCGACATGCGCTGTTCTCCTGCTCGGGCGGTACTCGGGGCAGGATAGCCAGCGCCCCCTGCAAGGGTGAGCCGGAATAACGGGCCAAAGCGTGCGCAGATCGCCGCCGGGCTGACCGCCGATGCGCGTGCACCACGGTTACAAGGTTTGTCAAGACTGCCCGACAGCGAATAACGCGCTGACCGGGCATGATGGCCCGGCAGTCGTGCAATGCATCACTTTCCGACTGTTGCGAGACCGCACAAACCCGCATTCACAGCGCCACCGCGGCACCTAGAGGATGGGTCCCGGGGCGTGAGGCGACTAGACCAGGAGTGAGCCGGCATGGAAACCATGACCCTGAGCTTCGGCGTCAGGCCGATCGCGAGCGATTGGGCGCTCGCCGACGCTTGCACCGTGCGCGCCAAGTGTTATGGCCATCACCTGCCGGCGCTGAAGGACACCTACGCCGCGCCCGATCCGATGGACGAGAGCGGTAGCTGCACGAGCTTCCTGGCCTTTGACAAGCTCAGCGGCGCGCCGCTCGGCACCGTGCGGGTGCAGCTGTCGACGCTCGGGCCGCTGATGCTCGAATCCAGCTACGAGGTGCCGGAATGGATGGCACCGCGCACCCGCGCCGAGCTGACACGGCTGTCGGTGTTGCCCGGCGCCGACCCGCTGGTGCGGCTGATGCTGTGGAAGGCCGGCTACTACTACTGCCTCGCCAACCAGATCCAGTGCATGGTGATCGGTGCCCGCCGTCCGGCGCTGATCCGCCAGTACCAGGGGCTCGGGTTCGAGCTGCTGACCGACGAGCCGGTGCTGTTCGCGCACGCCGGCGGCCTGCCGCACAGCGTGCTGTGGTTCGACGTGCGTGCCGCCGAGCGGCGCTGGTTCGAGACCGACCACCCGCTGTACCACTTCATGTTCACGACCCACCACCCGGACCTCGACCTCTTCGGCCCGCGCTGGAGGCCGGATGTGGCGGCGGCTCAGAGCGCCGCGCGTTCCGAGTCGGTCGCGGGCGCCGTCTCGAGCGAGGTGTCGAGCCAGCGCACCAGCATCGCGTAGAGCTCGTTCGAGACGAAGGGCTTGCGCAGCACGTCGTCCATGCCGGCATCGACGCAGGCGGCGCGGCTGGAGGCGGAGTCGTCGTTCGCGGTCACTGCGATCACCGGCACCCGCGAGAGGCCGAGCGCCACCTCCTGAGCACGGATCGCGCGGGTGGCCTCGGCGCCATCCATCTGCGGCATACGGCAGTCCATCAGCACGAGGTCGGGGCGCTCGGTCTCGCGCAGCGCGTGGCGGATGGCGTCGGCGCCGTTGGTCACGCGCTCGACCCTGAGGCCGAGGTTCTGCAGTGCCGCGCTGACGATGGTCGCGCTGACATCGTCGTCCTCGGCCACCAGCACATGGCGGGTGACCGCGGCACGCATCACCGGGCCACCGGCGCTGCGCAGCGCGGCCGGGGCGTTGGCGCCGCCGGCAGCCACCGCCGGCAGCGCGAGCGTGATCGTGAACACCGAGCCGAGGCCGACCGCGCTCTGCAGCGTGATGTCGCCACCCATCGCCCGCGCGACCTCGCGCGCAATCGTCAGGCCGAGGCCGGTGCCGTCGGCCGAGCCGGCGCTGTCCACCTGCGTGAAGGCGGCGAACACCCGCTCCTGCATCTCCGGCGGGATGCCGAGCCCGGTGTCACGGCACTCGACCCGCAGCAGGCCGCTGTCATAGCTGGCACGCACGGTGATCGCGCCGTGCACCGGCGTGTACTTGACGGCGTTCGACAGCACGTTGTGCAGCACCTGGCGCAAGCGTGCGGAGTCGCCGGTCACCCAGCAAGGGCCGGCGATCTCGACGAAGCTGGTGAAGCCGAGCGACTTGTCCTGAGCGCGAACCGTGTAGACACCCATCAGCGCCTCGATCTCGTAGACGAGGTCGAAGCGCCGCGGCCGCAGCGGCAGCTGGTCGGTGTGCAGCCGGCCGACCTCGATCAGGTCGTTGACCAGCCGCAGCAGGTGTGCACCCGACGACTCGAGCAGCTCGACGCGGCGTTTGATCGCCTGCGACGAGACCTCGGTGTGGATCAGCCGTGCCAGGCCAAGGATGCCGTGCAGCGGAGTCCGCAGTTCATGGCTGACGTTGGAGAGGAACTGGCTCTTCGCCGCACTCTCGCGCTGCGCGAGCACGAGCGCGTCGCGCCGCGCTGCGGCCAGCTCGTCGGCGTGCAAGCGCAGCGCGTGCAGCTCGACGAAGCGGCGCTCCGACTGTGCCGCCGTGCGCAGCTGCAGCCACAGCACCACCAGCAGGCCGAGGCCTTCGAGCAGGCCCTGGCTGTCGAGCCGCGCCAGCAGCCCGATCGCCGTCAGCGCCAGGATCGGCGACACGTAACAGGCGGTGGCGAAGGCGCGCGCCTGCAGCCCGAAGGTGGCGATGCAGCTGACACCCACCAAGCAGGCGGCGACCAGTGTCGCCGAGTCCGCCGGGCCGAGCGCCATCGCCAGCCCGAACAGGCCCCAGACGAAGCCGTCGAGCGCCAGCATGCGGTAGGTGGCGCGCCGCCAGGCCAGGTTGCCTGGCTGGCCTGCCCGGCTGTAGCGCGCGCCTTGCCAGAAGCGCGCCGCCGACACCGCCAGCTTGGCCATAAACCACGCGAGCACGAGTTCGCTGGCGACACGGCCGCTGGCATAAAAGGCCAGCGCAGCGGCAAACAGCGTCGCCGCAACAAGGCCGCCGCGGGAATGCGCCCAGATCATCTGCAGCTGCGCCCGGCGCACGGGCTCCGGGACGCTGGCTGCGTGATCCTTCGACATCGACGGACAGGGTCAGTAACGCTGCAGCGCGAGCGCGAAGTCGGCCGGGACTTCGACGCCGCGCGCCACGCAGTCGCGGCGGAAGGCCTCGAGCCGCTCGGGCAGCGGGCGTGGGTCGTCGCCGTAGCGACCGCGGAAGATCTGCACCATCGAGCGCGCGTACGACTCCTCCACCCCGCGGCGCCAGCCGGCCAGGATCGCAAGCTGCTTCTCGGGCGCGAGCGCATAGAAGTCGTCGCTGAGGTGCACATGGCCGGCGCCGACGACAGGGTCGGAGAAGAACCCGGATGCCGGCAGCAGGAAGACTTCGTCTTCGGAGGGGGTGGCCGGGCGCTCGGTGGTTTGCGGTTCCATGTCGGGGTCTCGCTGAGTCATGGGGCAAGTAGACGTGCCCGGGCTCTGTCGAGAAACCTCAATTTGACACAAACGAACGTGCCTATTCACACGAACATCGTGCAATGCACCGCAGTACGCGCGTCAGCGCGTACATGGCCCCCTACGGCCCTGCGGGCCGATCCCCCGAGGGGGAGCACTCGCGACCGGGGGACCCGGATCGCGAGCATGGCCTCCTGCGGCGCCGCGGGCCGTCAGAGCACCTTGGCGAGCAGCTCGGCGCGTTTCCAGTCGTCGTCGTTGTCGATGTCGACCACGCGGTGGGGCTCGATCTGCCAGCCGAAGCCGTTGGAATGCATGCGCAGCCCGCTCGTCCAGGCGTCGGCGCGGCCCCAGTAGAACTGGCCGGCGTCGAAGTAGCAGCGTTCGAGGTCCTGGGTGCGCGACAGCTCGTACTCCGGGTGCACGAACTGCATCTGCCCGCTCGCCAGCCTGCGCATGCCGCGCCAGGGTGAGCTGTGGAACGGGACCACCGGGTAGACGTAGGGCGCGCCCGATTCGACGAACAGCGCGTGCGCGGCCTGCAGGTCGCTGCCGCGCAGGAAGGGCACGCAGGGGTAGATGCAGCAGGCGGCGTCGACCGGGTGGCCCAACTCGCGCATCGCCTGCACCGCGTGGCCGATCACCGGCACGGTGACGGTCTGGTCGTCGGCCAGCGCCGCCGGGCGTCGGAACGGCACCCGCGCGCCGTGGGCCTGCGCGGTGGCGGCGATCTCGTCGTCGTCGGTCGAGACGATCACCTCGTCGAAGAGGCCCGAGTCGAGCGCGGCGCCGATCGCGTAGGCGATCATCGGCCTGCCCCCGAAAGGCTTGATGTTCTTGCGCGGGATGCGCTTGCTGCCGCCGCGGGCGGGAATGACTGCGAGTTTCATGGTCGGGGGTCGGAGGCGAGCAGGCTGTAGAAGACCGAGTCGTGCCAGCGCCCTTCGGCCCAGTGCGTCTGCCGGAAGCGCCCGTCGAGGCTGAAGCCGAGCCCGCCGAAGAAGCGGATCTTGCGGTCGTCGAATTCGTACAGTTCGGTCCAGAGCCGGTTCAGACCCAGCTCGTCGAAGGCGTAGGCGGCCATCGTCCTCGCGGCGTCGGGCGCGTAGCGGTCGTCGATGTAGAGACCGTCGGCGCCGATGTAGATCGAAAAGTCGGCGCTGCGGTTCACCCAGTCGATGTAGCACAGGCCGGCGGCGCCGAGCAGCCGGCCTTCCTCCCCACCGTCGAGCTCGACGATCGAGAACATGCGCGTTGCCGTGTCGCCGTTGACCTTGGCGTCGAACCAGGCGCGCTGCTGCGTGCTGTTCAGCTCGCGGTACTCGCGGAAGTACCGCCGCAGCTCCGGTCGGTTGCGCCAATCGAGCAGCTGCGCGAGATCCCGCTCCTCGATCGCGCGCAGACCGGTCACGCGGCCACGGATCACGCTGCCGGCTCCAGATCGGCGATCCGGATGGCCTCTCCCGGCGGCAGCGCGCTGCGCAGCCGCTGGCCGACCGCAGCGTCGAGCTGGTACGGACGCAGCGCGCCCGCGGGCGCCGGGCGCAGCGGCTCGAGGTCGTCCTTGGCGATCACGCTGCCGGCCGGCAGTGCCCGCTTCAGCCGCAGGCAGCGCTGCTGCAGCACCGCGGTCTGCTGTTCGTTGGCCTCGACGCGCTTGATGCCATCGCCGAGCGCGGCCTCGAGCTCGCGGCACCGGTCGACCATCTCGCGCCAGGTGACGGGGTTCATCGCAAAGCCGTGGTCCGGGCCCCTGCGGCTGTTGTCGTCGGTGAAGTGCTTCTCGACCGCACGCGCGCCGAGCGCCACCGCACCGAGCACCGTGGCATGTCCCGGCGAGTGGTCCGAGAGGCCGAGCAGCAGGTCCGGGAACAGCTGCGCGTAGGTGCGCAGCACGTTCAGGTTGATGTGGCGGAAGTTCTCGAGCGAGCCGGTGTAGTTGGTGTTGCACTGCATCAGCACCAGCTGCGGGTTGACTCGCAGCACCGCCGCCACCGCGCGCTCGACGTCGTCGATCGTGCTGGCCCCGGTGGCCACCAGCACGGGCTTGCCGAGCGTCGCGATGTAGCCGATGAACTCGGTCCAGGTGATGTCGCCGGAGCCGATCTTGTACGCCGGCACCAGCTCGTCGATGCCCTCGACCGCCTCGGTGTCGTAGGGCGTGGTCATGAAGTCGATGCCAGCCTCGCGCGCGGTGGCGGCGAGCGCAGCGTTCCAGTCGCGGTTCAGCTCGTAGGCGCGGTAGACGTCGAACACCGGCTTGTCCCACGCCGCCTGGTGGCCAAGCTGGGCGCCGAGCGAACGGAAGCCGTGGTCGGAGACGATCTTCTCGGCCTTGAAGTGCTGGAACTTCGCGGCGTCGGCGCCGGCCTCCTTGGCGCGCCAGATCAGGTCCTTCGCGCGCTGCAGGTCGCCGTCGTGGTTGGCCGCGATGTCGGCGATGAAGTACACCGGTGCGTCGAGCGCGATGCGGTGGTTGCCGATCTTGATCTCGGTGCTAGGCGGCATGGGCGGTCTCCTGGAGCTGTGCGGACAGGGCTTGTGTCACTTGTTCGAGGCTGGGCAATGTGCGGCCGAGCAGCGCCTCGGCGCGACCGACGTCGAGCCCGAGCGTGTTGGCACGTGGCGTGCCGGCGAGCGTGCTCACCGACGATGGCTGCGCGAGCGTGGCGTCGAGGCCGAGCGAGTGCGCCAGGCTGCGGATGAATTCGAGCTTGCTCGCCGACGTTCGAGAGGCGACGTTGAGCACGCCGCTCGCGCCATGGTCGGCCAGGTCGAACACCGCCGCGGCCAGGGTGTCGGCATCGATGCTCGATGTCCACATGTCGGTGAAGGCCGGGAACGGCTGGCCGCCGCGAAGCTGCTCGACCACCCACTCGGCAAAGGTCGGTTGCGCAGCCCAGCCGCGCCAGCCGACGAGGTTGGTGCGAACGACCAGCGCACCCGGGCACGACGCGAGCACCAGCGACTCGGCGGCGTACTTGCCGCGTGCGTACTCGTTGACCAGCGTGACCGGCGCATGCTCGTGGTGGCGCTGGTTCTCGCGGCCGGTGAAGTAGTGGTCGGTCGAGACATGGACGAACTTCGCGCCATGTTGCGAACACAGCCGCGCCAGCAGTGCCGGCAGCCGGGTGTTCACGAGGTACGCGTCGCCGGGGCGGCGCTCGACATCGTCGAGCCGGGTGTTGGCGGCGGCGTTGATCACCAGCTCGGGCCGGGCACGTTCGAACAAGGTCTTCAGTGCCTGCTCGTCGGTGAGGTCGAAGGCCAGCCCGCAGGTCTCGCCGCGCGCCACCGCCAACGCCGGCACGCGGCGGTGCCGGGCCTCGCGGCGCAAGGCCTGGCCGAGCAGCCCGGTGGATCCGAGCACGACGAGGGGGCTGGACACGCTTGGTGGTTCGACGGAGTTTCCGATGCCGCCAGTAGACGCCGGCAGTGCCGGCGGCGATCGGCCGATTCGGGGGGCATTACGCGGCCTGTTCGGGCCCGAGCGCGGCCGTGAATGCGTCACAGGCCCGCCGCGACCTGCGCCATCGCGACGGCCACCGCTCGCGGCGACAGTCGGCAGCCACAGGAGGCCCGACATGGCAATCGACTTCAGGCAGACCCCCGACCGCGCGCTCGCCACGGCCGCGCGTGCCCAGCAGATCGTCCGCCGCGCGCTCGCGGCCGGAACACGCCACGTGCGCGGCGCCGACGACAGCCAAGGCGCGCTGCACCGCGCCGCCGCCGGCCCGACGCTGCTGACGCCGACTGTCTACGCGCTGACCGGGCTGGTCCCCGAGAACGCTGCACACCGCGCCGAGATCTACGTGCGCCTGGGCGCCGACACCTTCGCGGTGTGCCTGGAGCGCGCCGCCGCCGCCGCCGGTTCCGACGACGGACCCGCCTGGGAGGCGAGCCGCATCGTCAAGATCGACACCAACCCGGCGCACTGACCCAACCGAGGATTGCCGCGGATCCGGCTTCGTCGGGCCGCAGGGCCGCCCGGGGCTCGGTTCGCGATCCGGGCTTCCCGGTCGCGAACGCCCCCCCGCGGGGGGCGGAGGCCGGACGTGGGCGGTCCAGTGGACCGACCGCGCCTGCCGACGAGCCGGGCCACTGGCCCGGCGCGGCCACCAAGGCCCGGCCCGCAGGGCCGTAGGGGGCTCGGTTCGCGATCCGGGTCTCCCGGTCGCGAATGCTCCCCCTCGGGGGGACCGGCCCGCAGGGCCGCAGGGGGCCTACCTCACCGGTGGCGGGCCCGGGTCGTCGACCTTCTCCATCACCGTGCACAGGTGCGGCCCCATCCATTGCTGCTGCAGGATCTTGAACGCGCCCTGGAAGCCGTACATCGTTCCCCAGCGGTTCTTGTCGTCGAAGTACAGGCTGAAGGTGTCCTCGGCGATGATGTTCACGTGCGTCGGGTCGCGGAACACCGCTGCGTGCGGGAACGCCGGCGTGAACGAGAAGAAGCGCCCGCCGGTCTTCAGCACGCGCCAGATCTCGCCCATCAGCTCGACGAACGGGAAGCGCCGGTTCGGCGTGTACAGAACGCGCGGGATGTGCTCGAGGAAGTCGTGTGCGGTGACGAAGTCGACCGCACCGTCGTCGAGGGGGATCTTCTCGACCACGAGGTCTGCCACCTTGATCTGCGGCTTGTCGGGGTAGCCGCGGATGTCGATGCCCCAGACCTCGTCGGCCTGGAAGATGTTGCGCGGGTTCGGGCCGCAGCCGAGGTCGAGCGAGATCGTGCTCATCGCCAGCCCCGTGCTCAGTGGTGCGCCGACGCCGGGCGCGGCGACTCGACATGCTGCTCGATCATCGCGCGCAGCTGCGGCACGCTGAGGAACTCGCTGTTGCTGCCGCTGTCGTACGAAAAGCCGGGCTCGACGCGGCGGGCGCCGGTGCGCGCGCAGTAGTCGTCCACCGTGTACTCGGCGCCCGATGGCAGGATCGCGTAGTACTTGCCCAGGTCCACCGTGTTCGGGCTGTCGCTGGCGGTGATCATCTCCTCGTGGATCTTCTCGCCCGGGCGGATGCCGATCACACGCTGGCGCGCCGCCGGCGCCACCGCCTCGGCGACGTCGGTGATTCGGTAGCTGGGGATCTTGGGCACGAGGATCTCGCCGCCCCAGGCGTTCTCCAGCGACCACAGCACCATGTCGACGCCTTCCTGCAGGCTGATGTTGAAGCGGGTCATTTCCGGGTGCGTGATCGGCAGCTCGCCGCTGGCGCGCTTGTCGACGAAGAACGGGATCACCGAGCCGCGGCTGCCCATCACGTTGCCGTAGCGCACCACCGACAGCCGCAGGTCGCGCGAGCCCTTGATGTTGTTGGCGGCGACGAACAGCTTGTCGCTGCACAGCTTGGTGGCGCCGTAGAGGTTGATCGGCGCCGCCGCCTTGTCGGTGGACAGCGCGACCACGCGCCTGACCTTCGAGTCGAGGCAGGCCTCGATCACGTTCTGCGCCCCGAGCACGTTGGTCTTGATGCACTCGAAGGGGTTGTACTCGGCCGCCGGCACCTGCTTCAGCGCCGCGGCGTGGATCACGATGTCGATGCCTTCCATCGCGCGCCGCAGGCGGTCGGCGTCGCGCACGTCGCCGATGAAGTAGCGCAGGCCCGGGTGCAGCCGGTCGTTGAACTGCTGCGACATCTCGAACTGCTTCAGTTCGTCGCGCGAGAACACCACCAGGCGCCTGACGTCGGGGTGGCGCTCGAGCACCGTCCTGACGAAGGCCTTGCCGAACGAGCCGGTGCCGCCGGTGACGAGGATCGATTGGTTCTTCAACATGGGAGTCAGGCTCCGGAGGGGGCTTGGGAAGGGGAAGGGAAGAGTTCGCGCCCGGCGCCGTGCACCAGCGCGACGAAGGCTTCGGCCTGTTGCCGCTGCAGTGCGCGGAACTGCGCCTCGTCGTCGAGCAGCGCGCCAATGCGCATCAGCGCCTCGCCGTAGCGCCACACCGGCGTCAGCCCGGACGCGACGAGCGAACTGCAGATCACGAAGTCGGTCGGCCAGTCCTGCTCGTCGACTTGCACCGTGCAGGCGCCGGCGTGCAGGAAGTGGGTGACCGCGGTGGTCGGCTCGCCGACCGCGACGCAGAGATCGGTGCGTGCGACCAGCTGTTCGAGCGGCTGCTGCAACCCCTGCAGCAGCGAGGGGCCGGTGACGCCGAAGGCACCCGCCAGCACCGACAGCGCCGCCGATCCCGGTTTCGGGCGCACCAGCAGCTCGACCCCACGGGCTTCGCACAGGCGCGCCAGCGGCTTGAAGAAGGCCGCCAGGCCGAGCAGGTCGACATGGCTCAAGCCGTCGGTCGACAGGCTGTTCAGCAACAGGCACAGCGTGCGCAGGCGCTCCGGCGTGCGGTGCGGTGCGAGCGGGCCCCATTGCAGGTGCCGCGACGGCACCTGCTGGCCGAGCACGGTGCGCAGCGGCGCGGCAAAGCCGGCCCGCTGCACGGCAATCACGTCACGCGCGTGCGGCAGCACCATCGACGGTTGTCCCGAGTGCGGCACCACGGTGACCGGCGCCTTCAGCTCGGCGGCCAGCGTGAACAGAGGCCCGTTGAGGCCGGTGTCCTGGTCGGCGATCAGGAACTGCGGCTTCGTGCCCGCGAAGGCGGCCTGCAGCGCGCGCCAGTTCACCGCCTGCCACTCGCAGCGCGCGGCCCAGAAGTCGAGCTGCGCCTCGCGCGAGGCGCGAACCGGCAGCCATTGCGCCAGCACGTCGGCCAACGAGTCGCGCGCGGCGCGGCCGTAAGCGATGCAGTCACCATCGGGCGGCGGCAGCTCGCGGCGCCGGCGCAGCAGCGGCTCGGCGCCACGGCGCAGCGCAACGTCCCAGAACACGCTCGGCAGGTCGATCGACCGCGAGTGGGCGCGGCCGAGTTCGTCGGCGAGCCAGGCGCGGTCGTAGAAGCAGGTCGGCACATGCGACACCGCGGTCGGCTGCCGCGCCGCGACGGCGTCGCGCAGCGCGTCGGCATCGAGCGCGCTGGCCAGCGCATCCGGCTGGTACAGCCGCGTCACGTCGTAGTGGTCCAGCACGGTCCAGCGCAATGGATCCTGCGCGACGAGGTCGGGGCCCAGGAAGGAGTCGAAGTAGAACTGCTGCGCCTGCCGCGGCCGCAGCAGGGCCAGTCGCTGGCCGGTGAACGTGCGCTCGGCCCAGGCACCGACATGGCGCGCGAGCGCCAGCTTCATCAGCCCGAGGAAGAAGAGCCCGACGTCCCAGCCGTCGAAGACGCCGGGACCGAAGTGGCGCCGACGTTCCGCCGCGAGCGCGAGGTCGGCCGCGGTGGCGATGGTCAGCGCCTCGGTGGTGTTGCGGGCCTGCAGGTCGGGGTCGAAGTCGAGGCGGCGGAACTCGAAGTTCTTCAGCCCGGCCTGGACCGCATCGTCGAGCATGCCGGCGTCGGTGAACACCAGCCGCAGCCCGTCGAAGCGATCGCGGTGCGCCGCCAGATGGGCGACATCGCTGCGCTGGAGCACGAGCAGGGCGTCGACGGCGGGCGGGGTCACGGCAGGGCGAAGCGGGCGGGCAGGGGGCTGCTGCGAGTCTGGCCGCGGCGGGCGGCGGGCAATCGGCGAAGTTCGGGCGGCAAAGGCCGCCTATTCGCGGCCGCCAGCGGCGGCTACACCCACCACTGCCACGCGGCGCGGCGTTCGACCGGCAGCGCCAGCGCCCAGCCGGGTTCACGCGGGAAGATCGGTTCGTAGCCATAGCCGAGCCCGTCGAGCTGCGAACGCAGCGCCTCGGTGTCGCCGCCATGCAGCAGCAGCGCCGGGCGGCAGCGTCGCAGCAGCGCGGCGGCACCAGCCAGCACCGCCGCCGCGTCGTGGTCGATCTTGACCAGGTCGATCTCGTCGAGCGCGACGGCGTCCAGCGCAAGCGGGTCGCCCTCAGCGAGCTGCACGTTCGTGAAGCCGTTGAGTGCTACGTTGCGCGCCAGCAGCGAGCGCTCGCGCGCGTCGGCAGTGAAGGCCAGCACGCGCTGGCACTGCGGGGCCAGCGCCATCACCACGGCACCGTCGCCGGCGGCGGTGTCGACGACGGTGCGTCCGGGGCCGACCAGCAGCTCGGCAAAGCGCGCGATCGTCAGCGGCGCGCCGGGTGCGGCACCGGGGTCGCGCAGCCACAGCGGCCCCACCGGCGCGAGGCGCTGCCCGTCGAGGTCGGTGGCCTCGAGCGTCGGTTCGGCGTCGATCGCCTCCAGCCGCTCGGCGAGCGCGGCGTGCGGCACGACGAAGCTGCCGATCTCGCCGTCGTCGATGCCGGCGAGCAGCCGGTAGCCGGCGTCGGTGGCCTCGGCGCCGAGCGGGAACACGACGCTGCCGGCAAAGCGCCAGCCGAAGCGGTGCGCACCGCTGTTGTAGGGCGCGACGAGCAGCGGCTCACGCGTGATGCTGCGTGGCGTGTGCGGCGCGGCGCGGTCGAAGGTGGCCGCGCCCACCATGTAGAGCTTGCGGCTGCCGACCACCAGCGACGAGTGAAAGAAGGTGATCAGCCGTTCGCCGTCCTGCGCGCCGTCGCGCGACACCCGGTACGGCAGCGGCGGTGTGCCGCCGCGAATGTGCCCGTAGCGCCACTTCAGCGCCGGGCCGTCGTGGTGGCGCAGGAAGCGGCGCGCGTCGGTGGCGGGGTCGACGTCGAGCACGATCACGTGCCAGGGGTCGTGCGAGTAGATCAGCGCCACCTCGCGGTCGGTCTCGTGCCCCGCGCCGGGGACACCGGGCATGAACGGCACCCAGTTCTTCTCCCACGCCGCCTCGCGGTCGCCGGGCTTCGCGATGCCGAGCGGGTTCTTCGGCAGTTCGAAGGCCCGCTTCATCGTCAGGCCGCATCCGGCCGCGCCGCACTCGATGTCGAACTCGGCCAGCTTCATCGTCGCGCCGCAGACGCGGTCTTCGGCGTCGCGGTCGATCACGCAGTAGAAGAGCAGCAGCCGCTTGCCGACCACCACTGCGCGTGGGTCTTCGCCGCGTGCCACCAGCATCGTCGGTTCTCCGCGCGGGCGCATGTGGTCGTCGAGCGGCACCTGCCAGATCGTGCCCTTGCCGGGCACCGGCGGGAACGCGTCGCGGCGGATCAGTGCCAGCGCACGGCCGTCGGGCAGCTTCACGCAGCTGGGGTTGAAGTCGATCCAGCGGCCGGGGTCGAACGCCGGCCAGAGGTCGAAGGCGGCGTGGCGGTTCAGTGGCCAGCGCTGCATGCGGCCTCGGCGGCGGGGGTGGTCGGTGCGAGCCGGGCCTCGAAGGCGGCCAGTGCCTGCGGCGACACACGCGCGAAGGCCGGGCGCAGCAGCGGCTGCCACTTCTGCAGCGTTCGCGGCGACAGGTGCTCGAGCAGGAAGTCGATTCGCTCGCGGTACACCTGCGGCAGGTGGAAAACGCCGTGGAAGCCGAAGGTCGGCCACGGAACCGGAACCGACTCCACCGCGAAGTGACGCGCCAGCTCGCGCGGCGCGAATCGCACGCCATGCTCCGCCTCGAGCTGCGGTCTCATGCGGCGGCAGATGAAGAGGTCTTCGGCCTCGCTCTCGCCGTCGTACGGCAGCCGCGCCACCGCCTCGACGAGCCGGCGGCTGCGCCACGAGAAGCCGCCGTTGCCGACGTCGAGCGTCGTGAAGTGCGGCCACGGCGCCCCGATGTAGTCGTAGTGCAGGAAGTGCGGCGAGAACTGGCCGCCGTCGAGAACGAAGCCGTCGTACTGCACGACGAGCGCGAAGTCGGCGTCGAGGTGCTCGGCGAGCGACTTCGTGATCAGGCGGTTGTACCCGGCCAGACTGGCGATCGGCGCGATGCGCTGCACGGGCATGCCCGCCCAGGCCTCGGGGCGGTCGCTGTAGATCAGCAGCTGGTGCAGGCCACGCAGCGCACGCATCGAGTGCACGAACGCGTTGCGCGCCAGCACATGCTGGCTGGTGTCGGCGATGACAAGCGCGATGCGGCTCATCGCGGCCACGCGTGCAGGGGCAGGGCGGAAGTCGCCATGCCGGCAGTGGAGCAAAAGCGACGAAGCCGCGATCGGGTGAAATCCGCCGTTGCGACAGCGCATTTTGTCGGCCCCGGCCGTCTGGCGGCCGCCCCCGAGGGGCAGCCAACAAGCCCGACCGGGAAACCCCGATCGGGCCTGGGGCGCTTTCGCCGCCGCGCCCCTGGTCGCCTGCGGCGACCGGTGGGACGGAAGGCCCGCGCGGTCAGATCAACAGGTTGTTGCGCTGCTCGTCGTCGACCCAGCTTCGCGGCACTGCGGCCGCGGCCACCGGCGCTGCCGGCATCGGTCCGCTGGCCGGCGTGCTGCCGGGCAGCAGCTCGGCCACCGGCGCGGTGAGCACGTCGCCGAGCGCCGGGGCGCCGCGGTCCTTCGCGAACCACACGTCCGACATCTCGTGCGTGCTGCCGTCGCTGCGCTCGTAGCTGCCGACCAGGCCGACGTAGTTGCCGGCATCGACACGGTTGCTCGTCACATGCGCCAGGTTCAGCGCGGTGATGCCGGACTCGACCAGCCCTCGCAGTTCGCCGGCATCGGTCTTGCCGTCGCCGTTGGTGTCGACCCACAGCTTGAGCTCGTTCCAGTGGGCGTCGGAGGCGTCGACCTTGCCGTCGCCGTTGGTGTCCTCGAGCGCCAGGGCGGCGAAGCCGTTGCCCATGCGCTGGCCCTGGGCGTTGTGCGTGCCCACGCCGTAGAGCTCGCGGCCGTCGTCGATCTGGCCGTTGCCGTTGCGGTCGCGAACCAGCAGCGCATCACCTTCGCCGACCCAACCCACCCGCTGCGAGCTGTTGCCGGTGGCGGCGACGTCGAAGTGAACGCCGCCGGCCGCGGCCACGGTGCGGACGCCGTTGCCGTCGAGGTCGAGCACGATCGGCGACGCGGTCAGCACGGCGTCGAGCTGGGCGCCGCTCATCACCGCGACGTCGGCGGTCTCGAAGGCGGCCACCTGGGCCATCGTCATCGCCTCGATGTCGCGCGTCTCGAGGCCCGGGATCTGGTCGGTGGTGAAGGCGACGATCTGCGCCGTCGTCAGCGCCGCCGCCTGGGCGGTGGTGAGCGCGGTGATGTCGGCCGACGACAGCGCCGCGAACTGGTCGGTCGCCATCGCCGCGTACTGGGTGGTCGACAGGCTCGCCAGCTGCGCGGTGGTCAGCGCGACGATGCCCTCGGTGCCGAGCGCGACGATGTCCTCGGTGCCGAAGCCGCGCAGCTGCGCCGTCGTCAGCGCGCCGAGCTGGTCGGTGGTCAGCGCCGCGATCTGGTCGGTGGCCAGCGCGTCGATCTGCGTGCTGGTGAAAGCACGGATCTGCGCGCTGTCGAGCACGACGAGGTCGGTGGTCTCGAGCGAGCGCACCTGGGCGGTGGTGAGCGCCGCCATCTGGGTGCTGGTGAACGCGTCGAACTGGTCGCTGGTCAGCGCCGCGATCTGCGCGGTGTCGAAGGCGCGGATCTGCGCCGTCGACAGCTTCACCAGGTCGGCGGTCTCCAGCGCCACCAGGTCGGCGGTCTGGATCGCGGCGATCTGCGTCGTCGTCAGCGCCACCACCTGGGCGGAGGACAGCGCCGCGATCGAGTCGCTGGTCAGCGCCGCAATCGCATCGGTGCCGAGCGAGCGGATGACCTGCGTCGACAGCGCGGCCAGGTCTTCGGTGGTGATCGCCGCCACCTGGGCGGTGGTGAAGCCGGCCACCTGCGCGGAGGTGAGCGCCGCGAACTGGCGTGTCGTCAGCGCGACGAAGTCGTCGCTGGCCAGGCCGGCGATCTGCTCCGTGCTCAGCGCACGGATCTGCGTCGTCGACAGCGCGGCGATCTGGTCGGAGCCCAGCGCCCCGAGCTGCTCGGTGGTCAGCGCGCGGATGGCCGCGGTGCCGAAGGCGGCGAGGTCGGCGGTCTCCAGGGTGGCCATCTGGGCCGAGGTCAGCGCACCCACCTGCGTGGTGGTGAGCGCCGCCACCTGGGCGCTGGTGAAGGCGTTGAGGTCGTCGCTGGTCAGCGTCGACAGCTGCGCCGTCGTCAGACCGCGCACCTGGGCGGTGGTGAGCGCGGCGAACTGTGCGGTGGTCAGCGAATTGAGGTCGTCGCTGGCCAGCGACGAGAGCTGCGCCGTCGACAGCGCCCGCACCTGCACCGAGGTCAACGCGCCGAACTGGTCGGAGCCGAGCGCGTCGAGCTGTGCGGTCGACAGCGAGCGGATGACCTGCGTCGACAGCGCCGCGAGGTCGGCGGTCTCGATGCCGGCGAAGTCGGCGCTGCCCATGGCCGCGAACTGCGCGCTGGTCAGCGCGCCGATCTGCGACGTGGTCAGCGCGGCGAGCTGGTCGGAGCCGAGGCCGGCGATCGCCGCGGTGGTGAGCCCGCGGATGGCCGCGGTGGACAGCGCGGCGAAGTCGTCGGTGGTCATCGCCGACAGCTGGGTCGAGCCGAGCGCAGCGGTCTGTGCGCTGGTCAGCACCGCGAACTGCGCGGTGGTGAGCGCGTTGAGGTCGTCGCTGGCGAGCGCGGCCAGCTGCACGCTGGACAGTGCACGCACCTGCACCGAGGTCAGCGCGGCGAACTGGTCGGAGCC